>Ga0307379_10014046_pt1 | contig 10350 bp, 7 predicted proteins | sample UN2MG_FD_202237 | JGI IMG/M metagenome (GOLD analysis project Ga0307379, IMG submission 202237) | Soil microbial communities from Risofladan, Vaasa, Finland - UN-2 | ecosystem: Environmental > Terrestrial > Soil > Coastal area > Acid sulfate soil | place: Finland: Risofladan, Vaasa | collected... | reverse complement strand
CGCTGTCACCTGCTCGAGTTCGCCCACAGCCCTCATTGTACGCCGGGCGGGGCCGCGCGAAAACCGGGCGGGTGCTTTGGTGACGCTCAGCCAGTTGCGGCTGGGTCGAGGGTGGGGGGTTGAACGGTTGAGAGGTCGGTGCGAGAAGGGATTCTCGTACCAGCGGCCGACGTGGGAGTTGACACGGGTTGCGGCCTGCTGTATGATAGTTTGTGCACGTCCGTTTCATGTTTGACGGACGGCGGTGCGCGCGAGGCATTCGGTGGTGGCGAACCAGACAGGAGTAGATGTCATGCGCGCTCACATCCCAATTCTCACGCTGATGCTGCTGGTCACGCCCGTGGTCGTACCCGGGCTGACGGCAGCGACCGCCAACGCCGAGGTGATCACCGTCTGCTGGGACGGCAGCGGGGACTATCTCACGATCCAGGAGGGCATCGATGCTGCCTCAGGCGGCGACGAAGTCGTCGTCTGCGACGGAACGTACACCGGCCCACTCAACAAGAATCTCGACTTCCACGGCAAAGCCATCACCGTCCGCTCGGCCAACGGCCCGGAAAACTGCATCATCGACTGCGAGAACGACGGGCGCGGGTTCCACTTCCAGAGCGGCGAGCCTACCGAGGCCCTCGTGGACGGATTCACGATTGTCAACGGTCATGAGTGGCTGGGTGCCGCCATATACTGCGACGGCGCGAGTCCAACCATCGCAAATTGCCACATGATCGGGAATTCAGCCGACGGCGGAGGCGGTGCTATTGCCTGGTACTATTCTGATACGGCGGCCATTATCAATTGCACTATCATCGGCAACTATTGCGGGTATCTCGGGGGCGGCATCCTTTGGCACGATATTGGCACGGGTGTGATCGTAAACTGCAAAATCGCAGGGAATAGCTCAGGGTTTGTTATAGGCGGTCTCAGTGTGGCTCTTTATGGTGGCACTGCCGATGTCAGCGGATGCACAATTGTAGGAAACTCTTCGGTGGATCCAGCGGACTGCGCGTGCGAGCTGTCAGGCGCCGTCAACGTGGTCAACTCGGTTCTGTGGGATAACACCCCGTGTCAAGTGGAGGGGGGCTTCGTCAGCTATTGCGACGTACAAGGCGGCCGGGATGGCGAGGGGAACATCGACGCTGATCCGCTGTTCCTCGATCCTGACGGCCCGGACGATGATCCGAGCACGTGGGAAGACAACGATTACCGTCTGTCGATAGGTTCGCCGTGCATCGACGCAGGTGACAACGATGGCGTGCCCGCCGACGTGCTGGACCTCGACGGAGACGACGACACGGAGGAGCCGATGCCATTCGACCTGGGCGGCGACCTGCGGTTCATCGATGACCCAGACACGGATGACACCGGCCACGGCGAGCCGCCGATCGTGGACATGGGGGCGTACGAGTATCAGATCCCGGGCGACCTGAACGGCGATGGGGGCGTCGATCACGCGGATCTCAACCTCCTGTTGAGCGACTGGGGTTGCAGCGGCGGGGACTGTCCCGGCGACTGCGATTTCGACGGTGACACTGACCACTCGGATTTGGGCATTCTGCTGCACTACTGGGGCACGGGGTCGCCGTAGGGGCGACCCCACAGCCGAGTGGCAGGTCTCGTTCCTCGACCTGCCCTACGTGGTGGACCTCAGCTCGACCGACCCCGGGCGCCTCCTGCGGCCCCTGGCCGGATCCAGCACGTTCGCTGCGGATGACCGCGCCGCCGGCCGCGAATACGTGTCGCTGCTCACACACGGAAAGGGCATTCCGTCGTCGCGCCGCCGCGCCAGCAGATATCACCGCCCGACCACAGTGGGTGATGGCGGGTGCTGCCTCCTGACCCGGAAGCCGTGAAAGTCAGCAGCATCGCTCTCAAGGCTGTATAATGTAGCTTGGTTGTCGGAGAGGCGTGTGCGTGGCGACCGAGCCGCTCCGGCGTCTCTCGCAGCGGCCTGGCCGCGGCGGGGAAAGGGTGTGGTTCCGTTCCCGTACCGACGGGGCTCGCTCAATGCGGGATACCCCCCGTCAAAGGAGGAGGATGACATGTCGAGCCGAATTGCGGTCTGGGGATTGGTCAGGTCAATCTGGGGGCCGTTCCTGCTGGCGAGCCTCGCCATCGTCACACTGCCTGGGCAGGCGCGGGCTGACGGGCGAGGAGAGACGCTCTCCATCACTGATCCCTTGGAGAACGATATTTTCAGGGCCGGCGACGTCGTGGAGATCGCCGGAACCGTGATGGGCGAGAGCTTCCAGAGTTACTGCGTGGATTGGGGCTTCGGCGACGATCCGACCGAGTGGTTTACAACCGGCGTTGAACTGATGAACGGGGGCACTGAGCCGGTTGAAGACGGTACCCTGGCCCTGTGGGACACAGCCTCGATCATCGCGGCTACTTTCACTACGGTGCGCGTGGTCGCGGTTTTCAGTGAGTTCCAGCTCGAAGAGCGGCGCACGCTATATCTCGATCCCACGTTCAAGCAGGGCTGGCCCGCCAAGCTCTACGGCGACCCCGACGTGATCGCGTTTGTCGAACCCACCGCCGCCGATTTGAACAACGACGGTTCCGACGAGATCATCGTCTACCTGGGCGGCGTCGTGCCGTTGTTGTACGTGCTTGATTGCGACGGCGATGTTCTGCCGAACTATCCCGTAGAGGTTGAGCCGGCCAGCGGCCTCGACGTCCGGCTGCCATATCCCGCTGTCGCTGACATCAACAACGACGAGTTTGACGAGATAATTGTGTTCCGACCCAAGAACATGCACGGCGACTGCGACGATCCGCCGTGCGTCCTGATATACAACTACAGCGGTCAGTTACTGAGCACGTTTCCGGTCAGTTATCCCGACCATCCCGGTTTCTCCGGCACTTGTCGCGAGTTTTCCTGGGGCCGACAGCGCTTATCGCTGGCCGATCTGAATCGCGACGGGAACCTGGAGATCGTCATCATCAGCGAAATGGCGGTCACCGCCCTGGACAACCAGGGGAACACTCTGGATGGCTGGCCCAAGCAGCTGCCCGGGTGGGTGGCCGGACCCCACGAAGGCTACGCTTCGTTCGGCAACCTGGACGCCGATGATGACCTGGAAATCGTAATCGCCGATGACTGGTCGGATCCGCCGAATCAGCCCGGCGTGGATAAGGGGCGCGTGTACGCGTTCAACTACGACGGGAGCGACGTTCCGGGATGGCCGGTGACGACGCGCGACTACAGCTTTGCATCTCCGAGCATCGGTGACATCAACAATGACGGGCAAGAGGAGATTGTGGTCGCGTTCAGGGATACCGGCGGCCAGCCCTGCGATTGGGGCATCACCGTCTACGACAGACATGGGGCTGTGGTGGACGGATGGCCGCAACTGGCCGGGGAGAAGGTCTTCAGCAACCCCGCTCTGGCGGACTTCGACGGAGATGGTCAACTGGAAATCGTGGTCAGTATAGACAACAGGCAAACGTATGTGTTCAGAAGCGACGGAACCATCGTGGACGGCTGGCCGCAGTGGATGTGCTGGACGGATTGGTATTCCCCGGCCGTCGGCGACATAACCGGCGACGGGGTCCCCGACGTTGTGGCAAACACGGAGGCTCGGCCGCTTTGCTCAGTCTACGCCTGGGATTTTCAGGGCGAGCTGATTGACGGGTTCCCCAAAGTGACCGGCGGCTCCGTCTTGGGTCCCCCGGCCATCGCCGACATCGACAATGACGGCTTGGCGGAGCTGATCGCCGCTTCGAATGAAAGAAGCTCGGGGCCGGGAGACCCGCTCGTCCGCGCCGACGTCTACGTGTGGGAGCTCGGTGCCCCGTATATCCCGGCAACCATGCACTGGCCGATGTTCCAGCACGATCTGCGACGCTCGGGCCGGTACGAACCGCCGCGCATTCCCGGCGATCTCAACGGCGACGGCTGCGTGGATCAGGCGGACCTGGGCATCCTGCTGGCGGACTGGGATTGCACCGGCGGCAATTGCCCCGGCGACTGCGACGGCGACGGCGATACCGACCAGTCCGATCTGGGCGTCCTCCTGGCCCACTGGGGCGCGGGCTGCCCGTAGGGGCGACCCCACAGGCGGGTGGCCGGTCTCGTTCCTCGAGCTGCCCTATGTGGCGGGGCGGGGCCGGAAAATCCCGGGTTGACGCTTGTGCCGGTGGGCTTTCGGGGTTATATTGTTCCTCTAGAGGAGTTAACAGATCCATCTGCTGAGGAGAAGGGAGATCACCATGCGCGGAACCACATGTCTCGTTGCTGTTGCAGTGCTTTTGCTTGTGCCCGGTCTGGCGCTGGCGCAGACAAGCGAATTGTACCTGACGACGTGTGAGCGGCTAGAAGCCTACGTGGTCCAGGACGGCGAGATCGTCCGCCAGTTCAACCGCGTGCATCAGTTTGACGGACCGGCGCTGGTCGTGCAGGACTCGATCAAGATGCTCGGGCAGTTCGGCGGGCAGGTGGGCCACGAGTACGACTTATTCGGCAACCTGCTCGGCGGGGAGTACCCGAACCCCGGGTGGACCGACTGCTACGACGGGGCGACCGACGGCGTGCGAAACTGGACGATCGCCCACAACCACTTTGACGACTTCCCGCTGCTGGTCAGCGACGCCGACTGGGGCGGTCTCCGGGTCGCCTTCGTCCCGCAGCGCCGCAGCTCGGGTGTCACCTACGACATGAGCAGCGACACCCTTTGGATCACGAACTGCATCGGCAACAGCGACCGGGTTCAGCAGTACGACCTGGAGGGCAATCTGCTGTCCGAGTTCGCGGTGAGCATTCCGGGCGGGTACGGGATCGCCTGGGATCCGGCCGACGACACGCTCTGGATTCCGGCTTCGTGGGGTGGTAACCACCTCTTCCAATACGACAAGCAGGGGAACTTCCTGCAGGAAGTCAATGTACCGGGGTTATCCGACCGTGTCCTGGGCGCGGAGTTCCTGATCCCCGAGCCGACTTCAGCGGCGCTGCTGCTGGTGTGCCTGGGCGGTTTGGTCCTCCGCCGGCGTACCTGACGCTGGAGGCGACGGTCGCCTTCGCGCAATCACGCTTGATTCTAGTCGCAAGATGAGGGCTGGGCGTGAGTACGCGCTGCTCTCTGGTTTGCGCAAGAGGTTCAGGCGCCCCTGACCGTCGGTTTCTGATTCACGCATTTGTTCGAACCATGCGGGGACGGAGTGCGCGCCGAGCTTGCCTTTACCTGAAGGGGAGGCCCTGAACTGCACCCAAGGCAGCCCGGCGAGCTTCAGCCGCCGAGGCCGAGTAGGCTGCCGATCTGGGGGGCGTATTTGACGATCAGGCCGGCGAAGACGACGGAGACCATGCTCATCAGCTTGATGAGGATGTTGAGGCTGGGTCCGGAGGTGTCCTTGAAGGGGTCTCCGACGGTATCGCCGACGATGCCGGCCTTGTGTGCGTCGCTGCCCTTGCCGCCGTGCTGGCCGGTCTCGATCCATTTTTTGGCGTTATCCCAGGCGCCGCCGGCGTTGGCCATGAAGATGGCGACGGCGAAGCCGCTGGTCAGCCCGCCGGCCAGCAGGCCCATTACGCCGGGCACGTCGAAGATCAGTCCGACCGCGACGGGCATGATGATGGCCAGCAGCGAGGGGATGATCATCTCGCGTTGGGCGCCCTTGGTGGAGATGAAGACGCAGTTGGCGTAGTCGGGGAGCTTGGCGCCCTCGAATTCGATCTGCTTTCTGGGCCAGTTGTCGGAGTTGTTGGCGTAGGCCTCGTCGTGGCCCTGGGCGCGGAGGTAGGCGCGCATCTTGTCAAACTGGTTGCGGCATTCCAACATCATCTTGTAGGCCGCCCGCCCGACCGCCTGCATGGTCATGGAGCAGAACAGGAACACCAGCAGCACGCCGCTGAACAGCCCGCAGAGCGTCTTGGGGCTCATCAGCGTCACGTTGTAGAAGGCCATGTACTGGGCGAGCGAAGCGTGGCGGGCGGATACGAGCCGGAGCGTCCGGCCGCCGAAGGTGGCTGTTTGCACATGCTCCGCGTCGGGCTCGGAGAGGCCGGTGAGCGTGGTCCCGGGCTCGAGGGCTTCCGGAATAGGCCTGGGTTGCAGAAGCATCAGGCCGTCGAAATCGCTGTCGCCCTCGCCGGGGCCGACACGCAGGGCGAACTTGCCGTAGCCGAAGTAGATGGCCTGGTGGGTGTTTGGGGTGGCGACCGTGTTGGTGATTTGGGCGCGGGCCTCGCGGATCTGGCCGATGCGGACCTCCTCGACGTAGGCCGCCAACAGGGCCAACGCGGTCAGCGCCGCCGACCCGATCGCGAAGCCTTTGCCCGTGGCGGCGGTGGTGTTGCCGAGCGAATCGAGCGCGTCGGTGCGCTGGCGGACGTGCGGCTCTTGACCGGTCATCTCGGCGTTCCCGCCGGCGTTGTCGGCAATCGGCCCGTAAGCGTCGGTGGCCAGCGTGATTCCGAGGGTGGCGAGCATGCCGACGGCGGCGATGCCGACGCCGTAGAGGCCCAGCAGAAGCTCGCGGTTTCCGCCGGCCGAGATAAACGCGACCAGGATTGCCAGGATGATGGTCGCCAGGGAGGCCCAGGTGCTTCTCATGCCGGTGGCGATCCCGGCGATGATGACGGTGGCGGGTCCGGTGAGGGCCTGTTCACTGATCTTCCTGGTGGGGGTGAATTCATAGCTGGTGTAGTATTCGGTGGCATACCCGATGATGTTGCCGGCCACCAAGCCCGCCATGACCGCCCCCCACACGCCCCACGGACTGACGCCCTGAATGTCCTTGAGCAGCAGGTTGCAGACGACCGCGGCGCCAACCGCGATCAGGACGCTGCTGCCGTAGATGCCGATCCGCAGGGCGTTGAGCAACTGGCCCATGGTGGCGTCTTCCTTGGTGCGCACCATGTAGATGCCGACGATCGAAAGGACAATGCCGATGCCGGCCAGGACCATCGGGGTGGCCAGCATGCGGATGGCGGGCTCGAAGCCGGCGGCCTGGCCGGCATAGAGGGCGCTCGCCGCGGCCACGCCCAAAGCGGCGGTGGCCAGGATCGACCCGCAGTAGGACTCGAACAGGTCGGCGCCCATGCCGGCCACGTCGCCGACGTTGTCACCGACGTTGTCGGCGATGGTGGCGGGGTTGCGCGGGTCGTCCTCGGGGATGCCGGCTTCGACCTTGCCGACCAGGTCGGCGCCGACGTCGGCCGCCTTGGTGAAGATTCCGCCGCCGACCCGGGCGAACAACGCCTGCGAGCTGGCCCCCATGCCGAAGGTGAGCATGACGACCGTGATTTCGTTGAGGCTCATGTTCTGGGCGAAATCGAACGGCAGGATGTCGGAATAGAGCAAGAGGAACCAACCGGTGATATCGATTAGCCCGAAGCCGACCACGACCAGGCCCATCACTGCCCCGCTGCGGAAGGCCACGACCAGACCATCGTTCAGCGATTTGCGGGCGCCGGCGGCGGTGCGGTGCGAAGCCCGCGTGGCCGTGTTCATCCCCAGCCAGCCGCACAAGCCGCTCCAGAACCCGCCGGTCAAGAACGCGGCGAAGACAATCTGGTGCTGGACGTGCAGTACCCAGCCCATGACAGCCAGGATGGCGGATACGACAAGGAAGAAGATAATCACAACCTTGTACTGCTGTCTGAGGTAGGCCAGGGCCCCGTCGCGCACGTACGAGGAGATGCGCTGCATGTCCTCGTCGCCCTCGTCGGAAGCCTTCATCTGGCCGTAGAAGATCAAGGCGAACACCAACGCCAGCAGGGACCCGATCGGGGCGATCCACCACACCCCGGGGATGTCGGCGAGGGAGTGGGCGGGAGCGGCGGCTCCGGCACCCGCAGCGGTCTCAGCGGCAGGCTGCTCCTGGGCCCAGACCGGCGTGGGCAGCACGATCAGGGCGGCTAGGGCCGCGAGGCCGCATACAAGCAGGGTTCGCTGCGATCGGTTCAACTCGTGCACGGAGCAGGCTCCTCGGTCAAGAGGGTTCACGATGTTGGCGAAGACGTCAGGACCCGACCGATTCGCCCTCCGCGCCTAGCGAGCGAATCCGCGGGAACGCCGTAATTTACACCATCCAAGTAAGAGGACAAGAGAGCGGATGGGCATTCGCGTATCGGGCGGTAGAGCGAACGGGCGGAGCGCATTCTGAGGGACCCCGACGGAAGCGGCGTGACGGCCGGACCGGGGCCCGGCTAGGGGACCAGCTCCTTGGCGATACGCTTGAGCGACTTGCGGAGCTTGCGCCGTCGGCGTTCGGACGGCTTCTCATAATAGCTCGTGCGCTTGATGTCGCGCGTGAGCCCTTCCTTTTCGCAGAGCTTCTTGAAGCGGCGAACCATTTGCTCGATCGATTCGTTGGTGCGAACCTTGACCCTAATCATGCACACCCAGTCCCTTTGGCCGAACGAAGTTACCCGGCTCCCCGCCCGGCGGGGCGCCGACGCCCAACACTCCGACTATAGCGGCTCGCCGCCGGGCTGCAAGCCCAATGTCACCTACACGTCGCCCGGCGGCCCCGGCCGGCCGGCACGGCCCCCCTCCTATTCTTCGGACGCTGGTCGTCGGCGATCCAGGCCCACCCGGCCGCCGAGCCACCCGCGGGGGCGTCTACTTGCCCGGCGACAGGGCCTTCTCGATGACCTTGACCAGCTTCTCCTCGTCGTCGGGATCGAAACCCGCCTGACGATACAGGATTCTCCCGTCAGGGCCGATGACGTAGAACACCGGGATGCCGGTGACGCGGTAAGCCTGGGCGACTTGCTCGCCTTTCAGCAACAGGCCGTACGTGTAACCCTTTTCCTTCATGTACTTGGCCGGGTCGCTGGACTCCGTCACGGTGATCCCGTAGACGGCTACCGGCCTGCCCTTGAACTCCTCGTGCAGCTTCTGGACACCTGGCATGGCCGTCTTGCACGGCCCACACCAGGTCGCCCAGAAGTCCATTACAACGACCTTCCCGCGCAGGCTCTCCAGCGAAACGCTGCGGCCCGCCGGCGTCTGGAGCGCCCAGTTCGGGGCCGGCGAGCCCAGCGGCAACAGGCCCAGGTGTCTCACTTTGTAGCCTTCCGGGAACTCGATCGCGAACGTGTCGGCATCGAGCTTGGGCTTCACGTCCAGGTCCGAGAGCGAGACGACCAGGGTGCCGCCGGACCTGATCCGATCCACCCGGCGCGGCAGGTGATCCTTTCGGCCGAAATACCAGCGTGCCTCGCCCACCGCGTTCCGGTAAATGACGTGAATGACGTCGCACTCCACGCCGTTGACCTTCTCGGTGCCGTTGTGCTTGACGGAATCGCCCCGGCGTGCTTCCTCGAAGAGGGTTGCGTCGAAAAAGTGGTCCACCCAGAGGTCTGCGGCGGGCTCCATACAGGCGAACAGGTTGTCGAGGGACCGCGGTGGGTCTCGCTGTGTGACGGCCTTGCCGACCTTGTCGATGGCCGCGAACCGGGTGCCGTCGTTGATGAAACGGAAGGAGGCGGGTTCCTCGACGCCCGGCTCCCGGACGACCGCTTCGAGGACCAGCATCGGCACCGCCACGCCGGGGATCTTCCGGGCCCGCACCGAACCGGTCAGCCGGGGCATCGTGGCCCGGAGCTCGCCTTCACCATGGAACTCAGCCTTGTATGCGACGGCCTTGACGGCCTTGGCGGCCGCCTCGGCCTTCTTGAGGATCTCGAGCGGGTCGGGCTCGTCACCGGCCGCGGGGAGTGCCAGTCCCGCGAGCAACAGGCATGCCGCCAGCTTGTAGGTGCAGTTCATGTCGTGCTCCTGATGCCACGGAAACGGTCTGAGGATTCCGGCTCACTGCGGGTCCCGCACTTCGGCATTGTTGCCGCCGAGCGATCGGCGGGCAAGGGGTGCTCGTGGTCTGGCCTAGAGGGCCCCCGCCCAAGCGTGCGGAGATAGCCGGGCCGTTGACGGACCGTCCATCCAACGCGATAGTGGCCGCTACTGAATTCAGCGTGGCGTGGTTCTGACTGGGGAGTCGATTATGCGGAAGACCGGCTGGAAGAAGTGGGCCATCGCGGTCGCGAGCGGGTCGATGCTGCTGCAGGTTCCCGGATGCGTGGAGGCGGCTGCCGTCGTGACGAGCTTCTCGTCATTGGTGACCGCCGGCGGCGTTTGGTACCTCATAAGCAGGATCATGAACGACTAAGCCGCGCGGCCGGGTCGGCGGGGCGCAACGCATCGGCGTCGGGGCAGGTGGACTTGCGCGGGCGCGCTCGGGCATCGTCGGGCGGTGCCCGCTTGCCTCTGAACAGGCCGGCCGGCACGTCGGGGACCCAGCGATGGCCCAAACGATCATTGCCTGTCGAACGAGCAGCTACGGCTCGCATGAAGCGCTAGCGTACGAGCACCTGGCGTCGCTGGGGTTGCGCCACGTCGAAATCCT
>Ga0307379_10014045_pt1 | contig 10350 bp, 10 predicted proteins | sample UN2MG_FD_202237 | JGI IMG/M metagenome (GOLD analysis project Ga0307379, IMG submission 202237) | Soil microbial communities from Risofladan, Vaasa, Finland - UN-2 | ecosystem: Environmental > Terrestrial > Soil > Coastal area > Acid sulfate soil | place: Finland: Risofladan, Vaasa | collected... | reverse complement strand
ACACAATGTGCTGAATCCCACTTCTGTGCCTGTATATAGTTCAGTTGCCTTCCCGTTGCAGTTCAGTTCCGCATACGATGCAAGAGCGGCATTTGTATGACCCGGCATGTCAATTTCAGGTACGATCGTAATGAACCTGTCCTGTGCGTACTGAACAATATCCGAGTATTGTTCCTGAGTATAATAACCTCCTTTGCCTCCTCCCACCTGAGTGCTGCCGCCATGCAAAGCCAGATCAGGCCACGATTTGATCTCTATTCTCCATCCCTGATCATCTGAAAGATGAAGATGCAATACATTCATCTTATAGTATGCGAGATAATCTATCAACTGTTTAACATCATCAACTCCAAAAAAATGACGGGAGACATCCAGCATGGCTCCACGGTATGAGTAGTCGGGATAATCAACAATTGTGCCTGTGGCAATTTGCCATGGACCGTCCTGCTTTACTGACAGTTCAATACCAGGAGGAAATAACTGCCGTAATGTCTGAATGCCACGGAATAGTCCGGCCGGATTATCAGCAGACAGTTTTACCGTTTTCTTAGTTATGGTAAGCTCATAACCTTCATCCCCCGGCATTTCGTTGCCGCCGGATAAAGTAAGAAAAACAGTGCGTGAAGGCGGTTCACTGGTTGTCGATTTAACCTCGATCTCAAAACCTGTTGCCGGATTTAGTATGTCAGCCAGATATTGACCTATTCTTGTCAATTCCTCAGATCCACCCTGAACATAAATGTCTGTCCTGGGGGTTAACGTAAAGTACTCCCCGGTAGCACTTACCGAAACAGGTTTGGGAATGATGCTTTCCTTTGAAAGATCCGAAGGGATTTTTGATGTACAGGACACCTGCATAATCAGGATAAATACAGCAAGCAATACTGTGGTCATTAAATTTTGGTTCTTATTAATCATGGTTTTATCGTATTATCTTGATTTAAGTTATTTATTTGATTTTTAAACAAGGTCACAGGCATCCGGCGGCATCCAGTGTGCATCTTTCCCCTCCCATTTAATATTGCATCCGATTGGATTTGTCAGCGGGAGAGATACCGGTTTTCCAGAAGTGAGCTCTTCAAGAGCAATATCCAGATTGTTAACTGTCATTCGTGATGTATCGCGTGGTGAGTCAACACCTCTCCCTGTATAGATAAGGATCCTCTCTTCATTAAAAACATAAAAATGAGGCGTACGCAATGCACCATAAGCCCGGGCTATTGTCTGATCTTTGTCGTACAGATAAATCCACGGGAACTTATATTTCTGTATCCGTGCAACCATATTCTCAAAACTATCTTCCTGATAGGTGTTCTCACTGTTTGAATTTATCCCGACAAATCCGACTCCTTTCGGTATATATTTTTCGGAAGTTGCGCGTGTAACTTCATCTGATCCGGTTACATACGGACAGTGATTACATGTAAAGAAAATTACCAGATATTTATACCTGTCAAAATCTGAAAGTTTATATTCTTTCCCTTCCGTGGAAGATAAAGCAAAGTCTATAGCTGTTTGTCCTGGTTGTAATGTAAAAGCCATTTCTTTATTGATTTTATTTTTGTATCGGATTATGAGCTCTCTGGTTGAATTCCTTGTGTAATTGTTCAATTGTATTGTTGTTTTTAAGATACTTTATCAAATCGGCTATCTGATTTGCCCAGCTTGTTATTAAAAGTTCTCCCAGTCTTTGATTGGGTTGAGCTACATCGCTGGCATAATGATTTGGGAATCTTGCGTACCACCAGATGCCGGTATAACCATAACTAAGCTGATCTAACTTTCCCTGATTTGTTCCTGATTCCGATTTTATCACTTCCTGGTTGACAAGGTCGGGCCTGATAACATACATCATTGATGTTTCCTCTTCGCCTGCATGACCATCAAGTGTTGCTTTTTTCATCGATTTAATCTCCTTTGCATATACCGGATCAGCTCCTTCCTGGAATAACACTACAATATAATCGTTCTGACCAGCAAGCTGCGACTGACAGAAATACTGCAGAAAGCTTGTGTTTCCCCCGTGACCGTTGACAAGTATTATCTTTTTCAATCCGTTCCTTGCCAGTTCGGTGCATGTCTCTTCGAGCATTTTCCACATCAGTTCACTACTGTAAGCAATTGTTCCCGGCTGGTGCCGGGCTTCAAAGATCTGTCCCACATAATAGGGAGGATAGACAACAGCATATTCTTTTTTTGCAGCTGTACAGGCAGCCTCCCTGGCTTCAAATAAATCAGTACCAAGAGGCAGGTGCGGACCATGCTTTTCGATAATACCAAGCGGTATAACAGCAACACCGCCAGACAGTTCAACAGCCTTCACAAACTGCGGAGAGGTCAGCTCCTCCATCCTGAATGGCAGATTTACCTGGCTTGCCTGTTGTGAAAACAGGACAACTACCGGTAACATTAAGATTAGAATCATTGTCAGTTTTTTCATAATGAGTGTTTTAATGATATTTATCTATTTATCCTGATTTATGCTGGCAAGGCGAAATGGTCTTATTTCTATCTTTTCCCATACTCCTTTGTTGATATATGGTTCATCTTTTAATCGCATATCAAGCGAGGCTCTGTCGGGAAACTCATACACGATCATTGATCCGATCATTTGTCCGTCATCGTCAAGTATGGCTCCGCCAAAATGAAACTCGCCATTTTTCTTTAATACAGATATCTTTTCAAGATGCTCCGGCCTTGCTTTTAATCTTCTCTCAGGAGCCTGGGGATCTGCCCCGTCAAAAGCTGTAAGTAAGAATTGCATACAGGGATTGTTTTATACTTGATTGAACTTCTTTTCAGATCAAAAATAATAATTTTAAAATGGCAGGCAGTTAATAACACTAATGTTTTTACTTAATCATTGTTTATATTTGTTTTAATGATAACCGGAAAGAAAAAATGCGTAAATAATTTATTCTGAGGCATCTGAGATGTTACTTATTAAATCATTTCTTAATCCGTTACGCTTTTTCAAAGATCTGAAAAGAAAAGATCATAAGCCCTCTTACGGTGCTCTGGATATCTTCAAATATATTGGTCCCGGTCTGCTTGTAACTGTTGGATTCATTGATCCCGGAAACTGGGCTGCAAACATTGCCACGGGATCAGAATATGGGTATAGTTTACTATGGATTGTGACTCTTTCGACATTAATGCTGATCATTCTCCAGCATAATGTTGCGCATCTCGGTATTGCGAGCGGTCTTTGTCTGTCCGAGGCGGCAGCTATCCATATTAAACCTGCTGTTTCCAAACCGATACTTTCATTTGCCGTAATGGCATCTGTTGCAACCTCTCTTGCAGAAATTCTTGGAGGTGCTATAGCGCTTGAAATGCTATTTGATATCCCGGTCAAAATCGGCGCTACGCTGGTGACAATTTTTGTTATAATAATGATCCTTTCCCATTCTTATAAGAAAATTGAAAAATGGATAATAGCATTCGTTTCTATTATAGGCCTCTCTTTCCTTTATGAGATTTTCCTTGTAGATGTTGATTGGGCGGAAGCCGGGATTTCGTGGGTTAAACCAACCATACCCGTCGGATCTATGTTGTTAATAATGAGTGTTCTCGGTGCTGTTGTAATGCCTCATAACCTGTTTCTTCATTCCGAAATAATCCAGAGCCGTCAATGGAATCTTCAGGATGATAAAGTCATAAATAAACAGCTTAAATATGAATTTGCAGACACCCTGCTGTCAATGATAATCGGCTGGGCGATCAACAGCGCCATGATAATACTTGCTGCAGCAACCTTTTTCAAAAACAATATCAGGGTTGACGAACTTCAGCAGGCAGAGAGCCTTCTGAGACCGTTGCTTGGATCAAATGCTGCTGTTGTTTTTGCCGCAGCGCTTCTTTTTTCGGGAGTTGCATCATCAATAACATCAGCCATGGCAGGTGGTTCGATAGTTTCAGGAATGTCCGGGGAACCTTATGATATAAAGGATAACCATACCAGGTGGGGAGTTCTTATTTCGCTGATTGGTGCTCTGATAATCATCTTTTTCATCAGTGATCCTTTTAAAGGACTGATCTTATCGCAGGTATTCCTCAGTATTCAGCTTCCGTTTACCGTGGCCATTCAGGTTTATCTTACCTCTTCAAAAAAGGTTATGGGTAAGCATGCCAACAGCTCTTTCCTGATTGTTCTTTTATCAATCATAGCTATTATCGTCGCTTATCTTAACATCAGACTGCTTTATGATATCATTTTCAATTAGAATTATTATATAACAAGATCCCCATGTCGGACAAGAAATACAAAACAGGATTGGTTTTAAGTGGTGGTGGAGCAAGAGGTTTTGCCCATCTCGGAGTTTTGCAGGCACTTAATGAGGCGGGGATCTATCCTGACGTGATTGCCGGTACAAGCGCCGGAGCTCTGGTCGGAGTTTTATATGCTGATGGTTATTCACCAGAGGAGATTCTGAAAATGATGAATACTACAAGCAGATTGCATTATATCAGACCTACTGTTCCAAGGGAAGGACTGCTTCAGATTTCAGGGATTATTCGCATTCTCAGAGAAAAACTTCGGGCAAAAACATTTGAAGAGCTTAAGATTCCACTCTTTGTTACGGCTACAGACCTTAATAACGGCAGAACTGAATATTTTTCCGGGGGGAAGCTTCTTGATCCGGTAATTGCATCTGCAAGTATTCCAGTTCTCTTTAACCCTGTAATAATCAATAAAATACATTATGTTGACGGTGGGGTAATGGATAATCTTCCGATAAAACCCATTGAAGGCAAATGCCGTTTTACCATCGGTTCTTATGTTAACCCGACCGGGTATGAAGAGACGGTTACAAGTCTTGTTCAGATTGCGGAACGAACCTTTATGCTGAGCATGTCAAGAGAGGTTATCGATAAATCGAAGAAATTCGATATGTTTATTGCTCCGCTGGAATTGAAAGATTATAAGATCCTCGATCCTGAAAAAGCAGTGGCTGTTTTCGAGATTGGCTACAAGGCAACAAAAAGCAAACTTAAAGATCCTGAAATAAAAAAACTTTTAGCTTCAATTTATCCGCCCCCAACCCCCTGACGGGGGCTTAAAACCTGATGGATTTCAACCCCCCTTTAGGGGGGAAGGGGGACGAACAAGTGAGTACAACATTTTAATTTCTGCCTCCCATAGCGATTCTTCGGGAGTCTCAAGTATAAGGGGCATATTGTCGAAGCGGCTGTCATTCATAATGATAGCAAAAGTATCTTCCCCCAGAAAGCCCTTCCCGATGTTTTCATGCCTGTCAACCCTTGTGCCAATATCTTTTTTGGTATCATTAAGATGCATTCCTTTAAGATACTCAAAACCAATGATATTTCCAAATTTTTCGAATGTTTCTTTAAATCCTTTCTCTGTTTTTACATCATATCCGGAGGTATAGGCATGACATGTATCAATACAGACTCCTGCTCTGGATTTATCTTCCACTTTATCTATGATGTACCTGATCTGTTCGAAGGTATGACCAAGATTTGTTCCCTGACCTGCAGTATTCTCAATAACCGCAATGACACCCTTTGTTTTTTCAAGCGTTATGTTTATTGATTCAGCAATTCTTTCAAGACACTCTTCTATCCCGATCTTATTCAGGTGGCTTCCCGGATGAAAATTAAGTCTGTCAAGGCCGAGCAGTTCACACCTTTGCATCTCATCGAGAAAAGATGCTCTTGATTTTTCCAGTGGTTCTGTTTCGGGATGCCCGAGGTTAATGAGATAACTATCGTGAGGCAATATCTGAAAGGGTTTATAACCAAGCTTCTCGCAATTCCCCCTGAAAGCTGTGATGCTTGTCTTCGATAACGGATGGGAAAACCATTGCCGCTGGTTCTTTGTAAACAATGCGAATGCCTTCGCTCCTATTGCACCTGCATTCAGAGGAGCATTCTGAACACCTCCTTCAGCACTTACATGCGCACCAATGTATTTCATTTTGTTTATTATTTCCTTGTAATTTTATCATATATGTCGATCTACAGGCTACAGGCTACAGGTCAAAGGGAACCTGCTGCCCGCCGCCTGCCTCCTGTCACCTGCTTAATAGTAACTCGATCCATCCCAGCAATGAGTGCATAGTTTTTCCTTAGGAAGCCCGATCGCCTCAACAAGATCATCGAGGCGCTGGTATAACAGAGTGTCCAGATCAAGAGTCTCTGCGATTTTCGCTATCATCTTCCTGTGTTTTTCAGAATCAGGATCAGAGTATTCCCTGATATCTTCAGTATCACCCTCAAGCTGGTAGATAGCCTTTCGGCCGGCAAGCTCCATGGGGGTCCTGGACTGTGAAAAATTCAGGAATTCGCAGGGGAACAACAGAGGAGGACATGCGATCCTCATGTGTACCTCGGTAGCTCCTGATTTACGAAGATCAATGGTGCTGTCTTTTAACTGTGTCCCTCTTACAATGCTGTCATCAAGGAAAATCATTCTTTTCCCGTCAATTATGCCCTTGTTATGAATAAGCTTCATCCTGGCTACCAGGTCTCTCTGTTCCTGATTCTGCGGCATAAAACTGCGCGGCCAGGTAGGGGTATATTTTGAATAGGCCCTCTTATAGGGAATCCCCTTTTCATTTCCGTAACCAACTGCATGTCCGACACCCGAGTCGGGTATTCCGCAAACAAAATCCGCTTTGGCCTGATCTCTTCTGGCCAATGCAGCACCACATCTGTAGCGACATTCGTCCACATTAATTCCCTCATAGTATGAGGGTGGATAACCGTAATAGACCCATAGAAATGCACAGATCTGCATCTTTTCGCCAGGTTTACGGAGCTGAGTGAAGCCATCGGATGTAATATTAACGATTTCGCCGGGTCCGAGATAATAATCGATTTCAAAGCCGGTGTTGGGAAACGAGCATGTCTCAACAGCAGCGGCATATGCTCCCTCCTTTTTACCTATTACTACAGGAGTCCTTCCAAGTTTATCGCGGGCAGCAATTATACCATCCCCGGTAAGTACGAGTATTGAACATGAACCCTTTATGCTTTCAAATACGTTTTCAATGCCGGCAACAAAGCTGTCCCGTTCACATATAAGATTTGCGACTACTTCTGTCGGATTTATGTTCCCCTCAAAGTTTTCAGTAAAGTGATTTTTCTTATCAAGAAACCTTCTTTCAAGAGTATCCAGGTTTAAAAGTCTGCTTACAGTAACTATTGCAAACCGGCCGAGATGTGAATTAAATAGAATTGGCTGCGGATCGGTGTCACTTATTATTCCAAGGCCTGAATTTCCACTGAATCCACTTAGCTCATCCTCAAATTTATTTCTGAAATAGGTATTTTCAAGGTTGTGTATCGACCGCCGGAATCCTTTGTGCGGCACAATAAAAACCATGCCGGCTCGTTTAGTTCCCAAATGAGAATGATAATCTGTACCGTAGAATACATCCTCAACACAGTCGGTCTTTGAAATTACACCAAAGAAGCCACTCATATAATTGACTATTAATTAGTTAAAAAATAATGGTTTCTTTGTAAATGTAATAATTGAAATGGATAAATTATAAATTAACATGATATTAATATTCCCAAATCATTAATTATTTTAAATAAAGGTGAATAAATGACAGACACAAACACAATTACCCCGGTTGAACAACCAAAGAAAAAAAGTGCTCCCATAGCCATGATTTTTACAACAGTTATTCTGGCCGGAGCTTTGATTTTTCTGGTTGTCATGTATTTCGACCAGAAAAGCAAAATGGTCGAAATGGAAACGGTTCTTACCCAGGAGAAAGACTCCCTGGCTAATGAATTAAGGCTTATGGTGCATGGATACGATACACTGAAAACAGACAACGATACTTTACAGGCAAACCTGGATAAGGAAAGAAAGAGAATTGTCCAGCTGTTATCGATTAATGCTTCCAACGTTCAGCTGATAAAAAAATACAGAAGCGAAATAACAACTATGAGGGCGATCATGAAAAGCTATATTGTTCAGATCGACTCTCTCAATACCATAAATACGCAGCTTATGGTGGAAAATACCGATATCCGTCAGCAGATGACAGCAGTACAAAGTACCAACGTTGAGCTCTCAAAAGTCAAGGAAGAACTAGGTGCCAAAGTTGAAATTGCTTCAATCATACAGGCAAAGGATTTAGTTGCCGCTTCTCTTAATAAGAAAAGAAAAGAGACAAACAGAATCAATCTGCTGGATAAACTCAGGATATGCTTCACGCTTCGCGAAAATCCTATAGCAACTGCAGGAGAGAAAGAAGTTTTTATGAGAGTGATCCGACCCGATTCCCTGATTATTACTACCAGCCCCGATAATCTTTTTGAATACAACGGTTATAAGCTGGTATATTCAGCAAGCAGGTTGGTTGATTATATGAATCAGGATATTGAAATGTGTATTTTCCTTGATAATACCGGTGATTTTATTATCGGAAGCTATAGCGTTGAGCTTTATCTTGATAATAATATAATAGGCCGTACATCCTTCGCACTGGCAAAGAGATGATCATTCCTTATCAGGAAGCATCAGCTCAGAAATAATATTATCGGATATCATTTTGCCCTGGTTCGTAAGAACCAGGTTTTTTTTATCCTGTTTCATAAGTCCGTAGTTAATGAATTTCCCGGCCATATTCACGATATAATCATATCCTTCCTTTTCAAAAAAGTTTTCAACAAATTCAAGATCAACGCCCCACATTGTTCTTAATGAGGTCATAATGTATTCATTGAATCTTGTTTTTACATCAAGGTCTTCTCTTTCATAAGAAGGGTTCCCTGAATTAATGGCTTTAATATATCCTTTAAGGTTACGTATGTTCCATTGACGTGAATAGCCATTAAAAGAGTGTGCCGAAGGGCCAAGTCCCAGGTAATTTATCTGTTTCCAGTAATTTGTATTATGAACTGAAAAATATCCTGGCAGGGCAAAGTTGGAAATTTCATATTGTATAAATCCTGACGATCCGGATTTTTCAATAAGTGTGTTAAACTGAAAGGCACTCTCTTCTTCATCAATCTCAATAATGGCTCCCCTCTCTTTCATTTTGCTCATGGCTGTTCCATCTTCAATAGTGAGACAATAAGCCGACAGGTGTTTGATGTTATAGGAAAATGTAATATCCAGATTTGAAGCCCAATCCTTTGAGCTCATACCCGGAATGCCATAAATAAGATCTATTGAAACATTGTCAAATCCTGTGTTAATTATCTCATTGAGAGCTCTTGCAGCTCCGGCAGAATCATGCCGTCTGTTTAATATAATAAGATCGGAATCCCTCCACGATTGAACACCCAGACTTATCCGGTTTATATTAAGTTCTTTGAGATCACTTAAATAGGCTGCATCTATATCATCGGGATTCAGCTCAATTGTGATTTCAGGATTTTCATCTACATTATAAAGCTGTCTGATCCAGCTGAGGATTACTGAGATTTCATTAACCGCTAAGACAGAAGGAGTGCCTCCTCCTATATAAATAGTTGATACCTTTTCATTACCAATATATTCCTTTCGGATTGTTGCTTCTTTGATAAGAGCAGAGATAAAAGGGGTATTATCAGAAGTTAAAAGAATGTGATAAAAATCACAGTAGGAACATAGTTTTTTACAAAATGGTATATGGATATAGATGCCGGCCATACTGATAAATTGAATTTACTAAAATTATAAAATAAAAATGTCATTCAAATAGCTAAATTTGCCCAAAACAAAATAATGATAAAAAAGAACATATTTACAATTATTACTGTACTGGTCATACTTTATCTTAGCCTTGCAGGTTCGCTGACTTTCGGGGAAACAGGTTTTATCAATATCCCGTATATAGACAAAATCGGCCATTTTGCTCTCTATTTTCTGCTGATGGCCGTTATTATTCTTGAACACAGGAATTCATTTCAAAATACACGTCAACTGCTTTTAACATCACTTCTACCCTTCTTTTTTGGTATAAGCCTCGAGATATTACAGCTAACTTTTACAGTCAACCGCAAAGGCGAAATTCTGGATGCTATATTTAATTCGGCCGGAATAACTGTTGCTCTTTTCCTGTGGTTATTCTTTAAGCCCTATTACAAAGATAAAATCACATTGTGACTTTTCCTGATTTTTTTGCAGCGTTTACAATATCCTCAATTGTTCTGCTTTTAAACAACCTGATGATACTGTTTCTTACAACTGAGAATTCATCATGAATAGGACATGGCTTTTTATTCCTGACAACACTTTTACAGGTTTCCTTATGCATTATGCAGCTTGTAAAAATCTTGTCTCCGTCAATAGTTTTTACAATATCAAGTAATGTAATAACTGCGGGATCTTTCAGTAAAGAAAACCCCCCATGCGGTCCTTTTGATGAATTCAGA
>Ga0307379_10014042_pt1 | contig 10350 bp, 7 predicted proteins | sample UN2MG_FD_202237 | JGI IMG/M metagenome (GOLD analysis project Ga0307379, IMG submission 202237) | Soil microbial communities from Risofladan, Vaasa, Finland - UN-2 | ecosystem: Environmental > Terrestrial > Soil > Coastal area > Acid sulfate soil | place: Finland: Risofladan, Vaasa | collected... | reverse complement strand
GCAGGGCAGGTTGCGCGAGTTCCGGGAGGGCCCGAATTCGCTGTTCAAGGCCGAGGATGTCGAAGCTTTGATGTCCGACACAAGTATTATGCCATCCAAAGAACCTCCTGTCCCGTTAGAACAGAAACCTCAAGAGGATGAGATTTCATTAACCCCGGAGCCGGCTGTAACACCGGAGCCAACCGAGACTCCCCCACCACCTCCGACTGAGACGCCGGAACCACCTGAGACGCCACTACTGTCTGATAGTCTGGGGCTAATTGAGACACCCCCGCCGACTGATAGTCGGGAGCTAATTGAGACTCCGGCACCATCCGAGACACCTATGCCGGATGATAGTCTGGGGCTGATTGAGACTCCGGAGCCGGATGTTACTCCGCAGCCAACCGCGGCACCACCGCCGGATGATAGTCTGGGATTAATTGAGACGCCGAAGCCGGATGTCACTCCAGAGCCAACCGCGGCACAACTGCCGGATGATAGTCTCGGGCTAATTGAGACTCCGGCACCATCCGAGACACCTATGCCGGATGATAGTCTCGGGCTGATTGAGACTCCGGAGCAAACTGGGACACCGGAGCTAAGCGATACGCCGGAACCAGCCGAACTATCGGGCCTCGGCGATACGCCGGAACCTGCCGAACTGTCGGACCTAAGCAAGACGCCGGTGGAAGAAAGCGACCTGAGCGCCGCGGACACTGCCATAGCAGGCTCAGGAATCGACGTCCTCGATGAAACGGGCAGCCGTGCGCAGACAACAGATGATACGGTAATAGAGGCCAAGGACACAACGTCTGAAACATCATTGAGAGAGATTGAAGAAGATGTGAACCTCGATAGTTTCGGCAGTGGCTCGGGTCTGCTGGATCTTTCGCTGCAGGCAGATGATACTTCATTAGGCGGCATTCTTGACGAGATTTATGCGCCTGAGGCCGGCGAAGGCCAGCCGCCTGCCGAAGCTGGGTCAGCAGTGGAAGTGGCCGCTGAGGCCGAGCAAATCCTGCCGGCAGAGGAGCTTGCCGCCCCGGAACTGGTCCCCATGGTACCGGCAATAGCTCAAGCGTATGCCGAGCCGGAGCCCGATACGGTAAGCAAAGCACTCGGATATATGCTGATTTTGCCCTTGTTGGCCATCGTCTACACAGCGATTGTGGCGGTAACAGGTTTCAGCAATATTATGCCTGCAATTCTCGAAAAGGTTCAGTATTTCATCTGGTACATTACTGGTACCGCTGTTGTTGTTGCGTTCGTGATAGTCGGAGCGGCTTTCATGCTCAGCGGCGACAAAAGCGCTAAACCAGCCAAAGTCAAAAAGGAAAAGCCCCCAAAAGCAAAGAAAGCCAAAAAGCCAAAGAAACCCAAATAAGCAAAGAAAGGCAAAGGAGCCCCTCCGCCGGAAGAGGGCGCCGCCGCTTAGAAAATATCTCAAAACTATCACTCCTTCGGCAGGCTATGGACAGGCTTCGGGCCTTTCGCTTCGCTCAGGACAAACTCCGTGAAGGCCCTGGTTGTCTTCCTCTCGGCCCTTTTTGAGCAGTTATTTTGGCCCCCCTGCCTGGTTTTTTTAGCAGCAGAAAAAGCCCACAATAAGCATTCCAGGCCCCTTATGCCCACTGGGATAGCGCCCTCTGATTTTCTTCGGACATTATTCATTCAACTATTGACAAAATAAGGCTTTAAGTGTATGATAATATGTTAGAGTTTTGTTGCGAAATGCCCTTTTTTGAAAAGGCACTGCTATGGACTCTCCAAAAGAAAGACCGTCCTGGGAATTCAGTTGGCGTTTCATCGTCATTTACGCCATTTTAATGCTTGTGGTCATAATTCTTGTAGTGGTCACGTTCTTGACCGACCTTTTCGAGACGCCCGAAGAAGGACAAATCCCACCCATCGTATGGCTCCTCCTCGCCGGCGTATTTCTAATTGCGATTATAACAACTCTCTCAAATATAATCAAAATATTTGACGCAATTCAGGACAATAGGACAAAGCTGGAAGTAATGACCGAGGCCCTGAAAAAGAACCAGGCGGCACTGACGGAAATCAGTCGAAGTACCCATCTCAGCGATGCAGCGAAAGCAATTATATTCCGCGATGCCGACAGACAGGCTCTTAGAGAAGCCGTTCTTGATAAGCTCCAAGAGATGGATATTGATACCGCCTACGAAATAATTGATGAGCTTACTAACCGTGCAGGATATAAAGAGCTGGCTGAGCAGTTACGGGCCGAGGCGGATCAACAACGCGGTGCAACCGAGGCCGAGAGGATGAATGGGGCCGTAGCCTATATCAAAATGTTATTTGAGAACTATGAGTGGGCCAAGGCAAGCGCCCATATTGAGAAATTAATCAGTGCCTATCCCGACTCCGAAGAAGCAAAAGCGATGCGAAAAACTCTGATTGCCAAAAAGGAAGAACACAAAAGAGTATTGCTGAACGCATGGGATGATGCCGTACAACGCCGGGCCACAGACCGCAGCCTCGAGATTCTAAAGGAGCTCGACCTTTACCTGACACCTGAGGAAGCTTTGGCGCTGCAGGAAGCGGCAAAGAATGTATTCAAAGACAAGCTGCACAACCTCGGTGTCCAATTCTCCCTCGCCGTCTCCGGCGAGCAATGGGACAAAGCGATTCAGATAGGCCGGGAAATCATTCACGATTTTCCAAACAGCAGAATATCTGCCGAAATCCACGAAAGAATGGATGTCTTGAAGCAAAAATCGAATTCAAGTGCCGGTAAACAGGTACTTTAGCTTGCTGTCACTATGGGGTGACCATAGTTTGGGATGCGTCGGAAACAGGTCCTTTTATCTTATTGAAAATCGAACAGGGATTGGGTCTTAATCATTGTTACCTGTTCCGGATAAGCTGCAAAAGTGTGGATATGCAGCTCATTTCGTCTTGCCTCGAAGTCGATATAGCAGAACGGCTGCAGCCGCCCGATTTGTAATTCCGGGAACTTGACGAACACACCACGGTTACGGGCGAAACGCTCAAGGTCAATATGGCTCTGACGATACAAATTCGGACTCATCTTCTCGACCTGAAAATCCGTCAGATAACTTAGTCCCTGGCTCAAAGTGCATTTGTGAGAGCGCGGACCACGGAATTGAAAACGCTCAATCAAACCGCGAGAAGGCAGCATCTGGCCGGGAGCGCTTACAACCTCAGCCAGGCACGCATCCGCGGTAAAAACGCTGACAACATGAGTGCAGCCGGTTACCCAGATAATCGCCTCGTATTTGGAGGTCTTGATTCGCCGATTGGCATAAATCTGGAAAAGCTCCGGATGCAGAGGTCTTTGAAAAAGACTGAATGTCAATTCTTTAATGGCCACATTGATTTGCGGTAATTCCATAATCCACGTATCCCAAAACAAAAGAATAACTTATATTGTTGACGTTATTATACACAATTAGCACATCTTTTTCAAGGACAATATCAGTATTGATAAGGCCGATTCTTGCGCTTATAGGACGATTATTTTGCAACCTCTGCGGATTAAATGACTAACAGCGATGAAGTTTTGTGAAAAAAAAATTAAAAACGCAGCCGCACCGACTAATTTACGCTGCTAAAGAAAGCTGCATTGATAATCGTTGCAATAATATCGTAAAAAGCGTGAGTCCCCGCCGTAATTCCAAAACCACGAATCGCAAAAAGAACGGCAAAATAAACACCCGCAATCGTCCGAAATCCAAACTCAGTCCAGTTAAAGGCGGCGCTTAGTGCCAATTGCCCGTTCACAAAAACTATATGATGATGTGCACTAAACAAGCCCGCCGAAACAAGTACCGAGAGGACAATCGAGCTTTTGCGACTAAGTCCCAAAACGTCCTGGAACAACAGCATTAAAACGCATATCAAAATCAAACGAAAAACAAGTTCTTCATAAATGCCCGCTCCAATACCGGTAACAATGCTCGCCAGCAGAGATTCACTTTTTACCTCACTGCCGCCTGTCTCCGTCGCCGCCGACGGCAAACTTTTTTCTGCAACCGAAGAACAGCTCAGCACCGCTCTGTCGTATTGTGTATTGTGAATTTCGAATCTCGAATCACGCATCACAAACGCCTGTCCCGAGCGTAGCCGAAGGGACGCCCGATGAAATCGCCTCACACTGCTGCTCAATTGGCCAATATCATCTTGTGGCTGGGGCGGACTGTTCAAAAACAAGCTCAATACAATCAACGGCACTGCAAGCAGAATGCACTCGATGGCCATCGGCGAGATATCACCAAAACCAAATCGCCAGCGTTTGCGTGACGCTAATTGCAGCCCTGCCAAAATTATTACAACCGCCAAAGGAGGCGCTACCCACGCCACCTTGCCGCTGGAACCAAGATATTCAAGCAAATTCTGAAGCCAGACAAACGCCACAACTCGAACCTGAGATTGGTTCAGAACGTCGGTATTGAGCAAAATCGTTCCCACCTCGTAGAAGACAATAAACGGCAGCAGGAAAACTATAGCGTAAATCGGCCGAGACGTACGTTCAAGATATGAGTTTCGTGCAAAATTAAGCAATTGGCTCGAGCTGTGCCTGTGTTTGTCTTTCATCCGGTTAGTTCTTCTCTGTCTCATAACTTCTTTGGGCTTTCGTCCCTAAATACAAAAAAATTTGTTGACTGGGTCGCTTAAATTTCAGAGAGTTTACTTTAAATAAATCGAAATTACAATAGTTAAACAAAGCGGCTTTTTCACAAGGAAAATTTCCGCAATGATAAGCAAACAGTTGACCGAAATTTACGATCTCCTCTTCGACCGCTTTGGCCCCCAGCACTGGTGGCCCGGCCAAACCCAATTCGAGATAATCACAGGCGCCATACTGACCCAGAATACAAACTGGACCAATGTCGAAAAAGCAATAACAAATCTAAAGTCCGCCGACCGTTTGACCCCGGAAAAACTCCACTATCTTGACGTCTCACAGCTTGCCGAGCTTATCCGGCCGGCCGGCTATTACAATATCAAAGCAAAACGGCTAAAAAACTTCATAGACTGGCTCTTCGAAAATTACGAAGGCCAATTAACAAACCTTGAAACCGTTGATACTGAACAATTAAGAGCCGAACTTTTAGCGATAAAGGGCGTTGGCCGTGAAACCGCCGATTCGATTTTACTTTACGCCTTCGAGAGACCCATTTTCGTCGTCGACGCCTACACCGCTCGGATTGCTTTCCGTCACCGGCTAATCGAGCCCGACGCCGGGTACGAGCAGTTACGCAAATTGTTCCAGTCGAATGTGCCGCAGGACGTTCAGCTTTTCAATGAGTACCACGCTTTATTGGTAAGAGCCGGCAAAGAATTCTGTAAACCCAAAGCCAAATGTCCCGGCTGCCCACTTGAAGAATTGCCCCACTCTCTCGACACTGAATATTTCTAATCCCCAGCGTCGCATCTTCGTCATTCCCGCGCGACAGTATCACCCATTCCCTGCCAGGCTCCGCTTCATACAGACGTAACGCAAAACCAATAAAAATGTCCCCCAGCCCAGGACCAGCAGGGCTATAATAGAAATATTTATCATGGTATGCAACTGCTTACGCCAGACGATTCCTGTAAACCCCATAAGGTAGATTAACGGTATAAGTGACGAAATCATATAAATTGGCCTTCTGTAAAAAATCAACCCGATAACAAAAGCAAAAGGTGTAATCAGCAAAGGGACAAAAATATATTTTACACTTATGGCGTGATAGGCAAAGGTGACTCCTCGCAATGTGAATTCCGGTATGACTATCTCTAACAGCATAGATAAAGCCGCCATGACTACACCCCAAACGCTAATCAGCACTGTCGCCATAGCGACCACCGTTATTGCACCGACAAACCTTTCTCTTCGGCCCCCTGAAATCAGCATACTTGAGTGCACCGGCAGCCGCATATTCATCACGATCATCGCCGATATAAAGGAAAATATAAATATTGCCCCCACTCCCATATAACCAAGGACTAATACAAACAGAATTACACTTGACAATATACTCTTCCACTGTAATACCGGCACCACTGAAGCCGCGTATAACCCGCCCCATACATATCGTCCCGCACTGACATAGTCATGCCTGTTCATTCGGCCGAGAAAAAATCTATCCGTTCGCGGGCTCGTGTATTTTTTCAATTTTTCCCACTTTCCGGCCATTCTAATCCGACTGATTCTTTTCATCTTGGCTGGATTCCAGACATCGAAGAAACCAGCCCACGGCACATTGCAGTAACGTCGCGCCCGGTCCTCATCGCCTAACCAGAACCACATAACACAACTGGTCAAAATTCCCACCGGAATAACCACAAGGGGATTTTCAACAATCACTCGTTCCAAAACCGTATGCAGGTCAAAAAACTGTCCTGCGACAATAATCAACGGCAGAAATCCTATGAAAGCCACCGAAATCCTGGAGGTAAATGCAAGTCCAGCACCAAGCAAATAAGAAATCAGGCCCGCAAAAAAAGCTGAGCAAACCACGAGAACCAATTGCCCCGTATTCAAAGAGGGATACACAAAAAACAGCAGCGACCCTAAAAGGTTAAACACTATTCCCACACAAAATACAAATTTCCTTACCATCTTCCGGTGGCCGGGCAGACAATAGGAAAACGGCTTGGACATGACCTCTAACGGCAACACAGCAAACAAAAGCCCAACAACAAACGCCAACACAATTAATCCTATAAAGCGTCCATGCCCCGGTTCCTGGCCCTTAAACAACACTGCGATACCTCCAAGCGCAAAAAGTATCACAATCACATAAACCAGCCAGAGACCACGACGCTGATAAAGATGTTTCAAATTGACGGTTAAGATACTCATTTTTACACTCCGGTAATGTGTTCTTTTTCCACCTTTTTAACTGACAACAATCTTGTATATCTCTTCCAGCGGCAGCGTTTCAATCTCGACCCAGCAATTCAGACTTTTTGCCTGCTCCTGCAACTTCTCTCGCGGGCAGTCCTGCACAGTCAGTATCGCCTGCCCGTCGCTCCGCTTACAGTGCAAGATGTTTTCAAACGGCAATTCGACCGGCAGCTCTCCCCCCAAAGCGCTGATACGAACCTGGCAAAATCGCTCGCGCAATTCGTCAAAGCTGCAATCCAGCAGGATGTGCCCTTCCTTCATTATCACCGCGTGATCGATTACCTTCTCAACGTCGCTTAGAATATGCGATGAAATGATAATTGTGCGGTTCTCAGCCTGGATAATCTGCAGCAGCAAATCCAGGAACTGCGCGCGTGCCACCGGGTCCAGCGCCGCCGCCGGCTCATCCAGTATCAGCAGCTCCGGCTCAAATCCTATTGCTATAAGTATCGACAGTCTCTGTCTCTGCCCGGGCGACAAAGAACCGACACGCACCTTGGTTGAAATCTCGAAGTCTTTGATGTACTTTTCTTCAAGCTCATGGTTCCAGTTGGGATAATAGGTACTGACATAACGGATAAACTGCCCGACTGTCATCCAGTCAAGAAGCTCACCTTCCTGGTGGACGTACCCTATCCGCCCGAGTTCGGCCGGCCCCAGATTCTGCGCCTCACACCCGAAGGTAACACACTGGCCTTCATCTTCCAGGTACAGTCCGATGATGTTTCGCAGTAATGTGCTTTTGCCGGCCCCGTTGGCTCCCAACAGTCCTATTATCCTGCCGGGATATATTTGAAGGTCGATATCATCAAGGGCCTTTATCTTTCCGAATCGTTTGCACACCTTGCGCATCTCCACAATTGGTTCTTCGTTATTCATTAGAGTGACTCCTCGTTCTTGAATCGTATTTCCTATATAACCTGGCCAGCATTTCCCCGGCCTTTTCTTCAGGTATCCCCAACTGCACCGCCGTCACCGCCGCCTTTCTCAGAATCTCTTCCAGAAGCCTGGCCCTGGTATGTGCCTTCTTGTCCTTACGCAGTCTCGCTGCGAACAACCCGACACCCCGGCGTCTTTCAACCAGCCCTTCAACCTCAAGCAGGGCGTACGCCTTGCTGATGGTCATTGGATTGACCCGCAGTTGCGCCGCAAGCTCACGCACCGACATCAACTGCTCTCCTTCGGCCAGCTGCCCTGCCATAATCTGCTGACGAATCTGTTCGATTACCTGCCGGTAAATCGGAACTCCGCTGTGATGGTCTATTTCCAGTAACATATCGTTTTGTCCTTACTCTGTATTACTGTATTAGCTACTTAATACAGTATACAACAGCGACAACCCCCGTGCAAGAAAAAAATAAAATTTTTCAAAAAAATTTGAGAAAATTAACGCTCCCGCCCGAAAACGCCTAATTCTTTTATAACAAAAGACTTATAAACTCAGAAAATAGCTGCACGGACACGCCTCTTGACGAACGCCGGTTTATAGTGGAGAATCTCAGATGGCAAACGAAGGTTATAGGTGCACATAAAATCGGAATTCTAATTGAAGGGTGATATATCATGCTGAAAAAAACGCTTTGCTTAGTGCTGTTGTTAGCTTGCCGGATTGTTTCTGGTCAAACCAGCGATTATTTCAACACTCCTTATGGCAAGCTGCTTCCAGGTTCCACTAACAAAGTCTCTTTGTGGTGGGCCTCATCCGGCTGGAAAATAAGCCCGGACAAATCCCTGCCCAGAGAAACGAGCCGGGAAATTACGATACGGATGGCAAAAAATGAAACCGAGGCTGTCCAACTGGTAGTTCGACCCACATTTCGCTTGAAAGATTTTACTATACATCCCGGCACATTTGCTGCAGGCCCGTCGGTTATTCCACGAGAGAATATCGAAGTGCTCAAGGTACGATACGTCAATGTCACAAGGCCGACCGACAAAAGCTCGGTGACTGGCCTCTGGCCCGACCCGCTGCCGCCTTTAAAAGAGCCGATTGATCTAAAAGCAAATAAGAATCAGCCATTCTGGCTCCGCATCAAAGTGCCACGCGGCTTTCCTGCAGGAAGATATACCGGTTTTCTCAGCCTTGAGGGACAAAACTATAACGACGATATCACCGTGCACGTCGAGGTATATGATTTCGTCCTCCCCGACCGAATGACCTGCACTACCGCCTTTGGCTTCTCCACGGATAATGTATTTCGCTACCAGAAGCTCTCCGACCCGAAGCACAAACGTCAGGTCCTCGAGAAGTATTGGGAAAGCTTCAGCGCCCATCACATCTCACCGTACAACCTCGCTCCCCTCGATGGATTCAAAGTCACCTGGCCCAACGTCAAACCGCCGGTCGTCAATAAATACGCGAATTGGGAGGGTCTGCGTATCGTTGATAATGAAGCTCACTCCGGCAACGGATCTCTGCTCATCTACGATGACGACCGCCAGAGTAATATAACCGTTTCGTATCAGCCACCCATAGAAATACCCACCGCCGGCCTGCAGGCACGATTTTGGTATCGCACAGCCGTGCCGGACCATAGCTTCGGCGTTGCACTTAACCACTACGACCGCGACGGCAAGTGGATGTCCGGCAGAAATAACGACATCAAACTCAAGGGCAACGGCAGATGGCAGCTCTTCGAAACCCTGGTCAGCGATTTTCCCAAAGGGGCCAAATTCATAAGACCTATGTTAAGAGCCACAGCATGGACCGATACCGGTGAGCTGACGGGCCTTGTATGGTTTGATGAGGTCTCATTGAAAAACGCGTCCGATGGAAGGGAGCTGATTGAAGGCGGTGATTTTGATATTGAAAAAAGGACCGAACTTGTTGCACCTCCCGAGCAGTTGAAAGTCAGGTTCGATTTCTCGGCCTGGGACAAGGCAATGGACCGGGCAATCAATCACTACCAATTCAATTCCTTTCGCCTCGGCATACCGGGCCTCGGCGGCGGGACCTTTCATGCAATCTCCGAACCGTCTCTGCTGGGTTTTAAGGAGGATGACCCGGAGTATCCTATCATCCTCGAATCCTACTGCAGGCAATTGGAGAAACACCTGGCCGAAAAGGGCTGGCTCGATGAAGCTTATGTCTATTGGTTTGACGAACCAAGCCCGGACCAGTATGCCTTTGTCATGAACGGCTTCGAGAAACTCAAACGTTACTGCCCGCGAATTCCGCGGATGCTCACCGAGCAGCCCGAACCAAATCTCGAAGGTGGACCGAATATTTACTGTGTTATCTCAAACCTGTATCGAGACGATGCAGCCGAGAAACGAAGAGCGTTCGGAGATAAATTCTGGTGGTACGTCTGCACCGGCCCAAAGGCCCCCTACTGCACATTGTTTATCGACCACCCCGCCACCGAGCTCCGCGTCTGGCTCTGGCAGACATGGAAGCGAAAAATCGAAGGCATCCTCGTCTGGCAGACCAACTATTGGACCAGCTCCGCCGCATTTCCCGACCCCGAGCGTCCCCAGAATCCTTACGAAGA
>Ga0307379_10014041_pt1 | contig 10351 bp, 12 predicted proteins | sample UN2MG_FD_202237 | JGI IMG/M metagenome (GOLD analysis project Ga0307379, IMG submission 202237) | Soil microbial communities from Risofladan, Vaasa, Finland - UN-2 | ecosystem: Environmental > Terrestrial > Soil > Coastal area > Acid sulfate soil | place: Finland: Risofladan, Vaasa | collected... | reverse complement strand
GCCGAGTTGGATCGATCTGGCGACGCCGGATCCAACCGCGGCGAAGGCCTTCTACAGCGAGCTGTTCGGATGGCACTTCGACGACCAGCCGACCGACACCGACGGCGTCGACTACACGATGGCCGACCTGCGCGGGCAGCCCACCGCCGGCATCATGCAGCTGTCGGCCGAGATGGCCGCCTCCGGGATGCCGCCGTTCTGGTCGACGTACGTCGCCGTCGATGACATCGACACCGCTGTCGGCAAGGTCGAGCCAGCGGGCGGTTCAGTGATGCAACCCTCGATGGACGCGATGGAGGCCGGCCGCTTCGCCGTCGTCGCGGACCCTGCCGGCGCGGTGATCTGCATGTGGGAGGCCAAGGAGCACATCGGCGCCGGGGTCGTCAACGAACACGGCGCCTTCTCCTGGAGCGAACTGATCACGCCTGACCCCGCAGCCGTAGCTCCGTTCTACAACGCAGTGTTCGGATGGACGGCCCAGGCCGCCGCGATGCCGACCGGCACCTACACCCTGTTCGCGGTCGCGGGTGGCAACGAGAACGGAATCGCCGGAGCGATGGCGCCGCCGGTGGAGGGCATGCCCGCGTTCTGGGGTGTGTACTTCATGGTCGACGACGCTGCGGCGACCGTCGGGTTGGCGAAGACGCTCGGAGCGCAGATCGTGATGGAGGCAACAGAGATGCCCGGCGTCGGGACACTCGCCACGCTCATCGATCCACATGGAGCTGCATTCTCGGTCATGCAGCCGCCGTCGTGAGTGACGACGAGGGTGGGTTCGATGCCGATGCACTGCCGACGGTGGCGTCAGCAGACTCGGCGTTGCCGGGAACGCTCGAACTCGGTGTCTTCTCCCTGTCGCTCAACGTCGCCGATCTCAACGCCTCGCGCGACTTCTACATCAAGCTCGGCTTCGTGGAGACCGGCGGTAGCGCCGCTGATGGATGGCTCATCCTCAAGAACGGCGAGACCACACTCGGGTTGTTCCATGGGATGTTCGAGCGGAACATGTTGACGTTCAACCCGGGCCTCACGACCCGTATGGAACGCATCGACGAGTACACCGACATTCGCGACATCCAGCATGCGCTGAGTGAGGCGGGTGTCGGCGTCGACAGCGCGATCGAGCCGGGCTCGACAGGTGCCGGGTCGATCACATTGATCGATCCCGACGGCAACCCGATCCTCATCGACCAGTTCTTCTGAACTTCGGACCGGCCGCGCCCGTCAGCCCTCGTCGAGAAGGTTCTCGCGGACCGCGGTGGTCTCTTCGATGTCGATCTCGTCCTCGGAGAACTCGCCGTCGCCATCCAGGTCGACAGCCGTGATGGTCGTCTCGTCGATGATGTCGACTTCACCGTCACCGTCGACGTCGATGGCCGTGATGGTGCTCTCCTGGACGATGTCGGCGACCCCGTCACCGTCGACGTCGATGATCGTGGTGGTGGTCTCGACCACGGCATCTGCAACGCCGTCGCCGTCGAGGTCGATGACCTCGGTTTCGATGGTCATGTCGATCTCGCCGGTGTTCTCAGTGTCGCTCATTGCGTGAGTAGATCACACGGGACCGGTTCGCACCAGATCCGTCAGCTCGATCGTGCGACGTCGCTCTCCGCGACGTCCTCGTCGGGCCGCGCCACGGTCGACGGCAGGTGCGCCGTCGTGAACAAGCCGAGCACGGCCAGCCCGGCCGCGCCCAGGAGACCAGCCTTGAGTGCACGAAGCTGCGAGTCCTCGTACGAACCGACGACGAGGTCGTTGGTGACTTGATCGAGCCCGGCCGTCTCGAGGGCGACGCGCACATCACTGGAGGCAACGAAGTCGATGCCGTCCTCGACAGCCAGCGTCAGCTCGGTCGTGAACGCGAACGTGAGCCCCTCCGGGGAGGGGCTCACGTCGTCAGAGGTCCGGTCAGTGCCGGTGTTGTTGGTTCAGACGGATTGTGTTGTCGCCTCCGGTGAATCCGCCAGCATCGAGTCGGGAATCGTGTCCGGCGCGGTGACCTTCATCTTCTTCTTGGTGTCCCAGATGAACGCTGCACCCGACACGGTGCTCACGACGCCGAGGCCGGCGAGGAGTGCTGCGACACCGAGGGCGAGCTGCAGGGTGCTGTGCGTTGCCGCACCCACACCGAGTTCTGCGACCAGCGCGTGCGCCGTGCCACTCCAGGCCATGTCACGAGCCTGACCGTCGAGCAGATCCGTCCGGTCGAATCCGGTCCAGTACCGACCGTTGACCGGAACCTCGTAGATCCCGGGTTCGAGAACTTGACCCTGGTAGGCCTCGATGGACCCGTTGTAGGTGCCATCCGCATCGAGCTGCTCGGACTCGATCGCCGAGGAGATGTCGTCAGCTGTCAGCACGATGGTTTGGGTTCCGTTGAGGGTGTGGTAGGCGATTGTCGCCATCTGGAACATGTACTCGCTCGCACTGTTGACCAGTGGATCGTTGGGATCCATGTCCCCATCGACGACGGGGAAGCCCCAGTCGTCCTCGAGTAGCGACATGATGGCCTGACCGCCTTCGACCGTACCCCGGTCGATGAGATCACCATCTTCGTTGTAGCTGAGTTGGACGTTCTGCACCTCGCTGAACGACTGCAGCGAGTCGTATCCGCCCTGGACCTTGCTATAGGCGACGCCAGCACCGACGAAGTAGCCGATACCGACGATGATGAGGAAGACCCCCAACAAACCGAGTGGCTTCTTGAACATGACAGACCCCTTTCATTGGTCTCGATCGCTCGTGAAGCAATTCACGAACTGCCTTCATTTTGATGCGTGTACACGCAAATGTTCAGGGCCCTTGGGCCCCTACCGATGGGGTCGAAAGTCCCTTTCGCACACGCGAGTCCAGGCGCGCGCGTGGCGCCAACGCCGGACACGTGGCCGACGGTGTGCGCCCGATCGACGCTGAGGGTGCGATGACCGCGAACCGTGACGTCTGGTACCTCTGGGGTCAGACCCCAGAGGTCACACTCACTCGGCCCAGGACTTGATCTTCTCGATCGTCTCCAGTGGGTCGGGGCCGTGCGGGTTGATGTTGAGGTACGTGACGCCCACATCCTTGAAGACCTGGATGCGTTCGCGGACGTGGCCCTCGTCGCCGATCAGCGCGGACAGGTCGATGTACTCGTCGGGAACGGCCGCGATCGCCTCAGCGCGCTTGCCCGACAGGAAGAGGTCCTGAATCTCGGCGGCCTCCTTCTCCCAGCCGTAGCGCACGAACAAGTCGTTGTAGAAGTTCTTCGACTTCGCGCCCATCCCGCCGACGTAGAACCCGATCAATCCGCGAGCCGCCTCGCGGGCTTCATCGACATGAGCGCCCGAGCCGAGGGCGACCGTGCCGCCGGCGATGATCTCCAGCGGCGCCTTGTCCGGGTCGCGCTTGGCGGTGCCAGCGGCGAGTGCGTCGCCCCACACCTGCTGGAACCGGTCCGGGACGAAGTGGATCGTCTGCCAGAGGTCGGCCATCTCGGCGGTGAGTTCGACGTTCTTCGGACCGATGGTGGCGAGCGCGATCGGGATGTCCTTGGCCGGTGGCCGGTTCATGAACTTGATCGGCTTGCCGAGACCCGTGCCGCCCTCCGCGAGCGGTAGCTGGTACGTGGCTCCGTCGTGCTCGACCTTGTCGCCACTCCACACCTTGCGACAGATCTCGATCGTGTCGCGGGTGCGTCCGATCGGCTTCTCGAACGGCACGCCATGCCAGCCCTCGATCACCTGGGGTCCCGACGTGCCAAGACCCAACACGAACCGACCGTCGGACAGCGCGTCGAGCGTCGCTGCGGTCTGAGCGATCAGCGCCGGGCTACGGGAGTAGAGCGGGATGATGCCCGTCATCAGCTGCACCGTCGAGGTCTGACCGGCGAGGTAGCCGAGTGTCGAGATCAGGTCGTAGCCGTAGATCTCCGCGCCCCAGATGAGGTCGACGCCTGCCGACTCGAGATCGCGCGCCTGCTGGGCGAGCTTCTTCGGGTCGCCGTTGAATCCAATGGTGGTGGAGATCTTCATCGCCGTTGCCTTTCGTCGAGGTGAGACGTGATGCCTTGCACCGGCGTCACCGGTTCGAGCCGACCGTAGCGCCGCGGTGATGGGTCAACCGAAGGGACCATCCGCAGCAAAGGCGAACGCAGCGAACCGCTCGCCCATGCGTCGGTAACCGGCACTGTTCGGATGCAGACCGTCGGGAAGGTCGTCGACATCGTCGACACCGAACAACTCGTAGCCGTGCAGGTAGTGCAGCTGCTCGTCGCCGGCGCTGCGGCGCTGTGTGACCACGCGCTCGAGCAGCGTGCGAATTCGACGGAGCGACAACGCCCCGAACATCAGCTCGTCCGAGCGATCGACGACGGCGAAGCGCCCGGCCGCGTTCGGCAACGTCGGCCCGGGGTGGTCCTCTGCTGTCGGGCAGATGATCGGACTGATCACCACGATCGGCTTGTCGGGATGCCCGTCGCGGATCGTGTCGAGCATCCCGTGGACGGCGGGAACGAACGTCCGCTCGCGCATCGAGTCCGCGTTGACCACGTTGATGCCGAGCTTGAGGCTGATCAGGTCTGCCGGCTGGTCTCGGATGGTGCGGGCCGCGAACTGATCGAGCTGGCACTGCCCGGCCAGGCCGAGGCTGTACAGGTCGACGTCGGCGGTTCGCGCGGCGACCGCGGGCCACGTCCCGGTCGGATGCTCAGCCTCCATGCAGTGACTGATCGAGCTGCCATAGTGCGTCCATCGCCGACGTTCGGACGGCGGTTGCGCCTCGATCGTGGCCGTCTCGTCGATCCGCAGGTTGCGCAGCATCACCGTGGCATTCTGGGCGAGCCACATCTCGATGTGTTTGCGGCCGGGAGCAAGACCGGCGAATCGGATCACGCTCGGATCGAGGTGCACCATCTCGAAGTCGAACGACGTGCGGTCAGGGAACCGGATCACGTCGGTCGCCGTCAACGCCTCACTGGCAATCAGCTCGCCGTCGACAACCAGGTCGACGCTGGCGATGTGCGGGGTGACACCGCCGTACTCGAGTCGGGTGAACACCGCCTCCAATTCGATCGATGTGGAGTCGGTGACGAACTCGAGCCGCCCGCCGGACGGCATCGACGACACGAATCCGATCGCCGGATCGACGAGCTGCGCTCGCACCCCGGTGGGCAGCCGCTCGGTGAGCGCACCACGCTCCATCACGGTCAGGTCCGCGATCCCGGCGAGACGAACCCGAGGGTCGGCCACGCGGAGGTCGATCGATGTCATGCGCCGGGACGCGGCAGTCCGGGTGCGACGGTGCGAGCGAGGATGCCAAGCGTGGCTCGCAGGCTGGCTTCGGAGATGATCGGGAAGCGGTCGGCGATGCCGGCGTAGGCCTCGTGAAGTTTCGACCAGTCGTAGTACGACGTCACCAAGGTGCCACCGTCGATCGGTTCGAGTCGGTACCCGTAGATGTGCCCGAGTGGCGGATCCATCACTCCGTCGATGCTCCAGGCGATCTCCGACTGCGGCTCGAACGTCTCGATCACGACGGTGACGTCGTACTCGCCGAGGTCGAAGTCGCGCAGCGCGTCGCGGTCCATGTGCACGACGAAGCGGTCACCGACTGCGGAGGCTGGTTCACCGTCGGCCGACATCAGCATGCCGGACGCATCGATCGCCACATGGCCATCCGGGCTTCGCAAGACCTCGAAGATCACAGACGGCTCCGCGGCGATCGCTCGGTCGACTTCCAGTCGATTCACAGGTTCAGTCATGGATGCATCCTGGCATCGGCTGGTCATCAGCGCCGAGCCAGCACCTTGGCCAAACTGCGCAATGCCAGCTGGAACCCGATGCGACCGAAGAACGCCGCCACGGGAGCGATGAACGTCGGGAGGTATGGCACCGTCACGTCTTCGCGCCAGTCGATGACCGAACCAGCGCCGTCGGCGCGGACGGTGAATCCAGCACCGCCGCCGAGCACCGGGCCGAGCTTCTCGACGTCGCAGACGCCGGTGTGAGCGGTCTCGTCCCAGTCGCATCGGGTGACGCGCATCCGATCTTCCAGGGCAACCGGTCGGAATCCGGTCCAGGCGGTGAAGGTGTAACCGACCGCCGTCGGATCGCCGGGCTCTGCCTCGATCGACGTCGCCGGGATCCACGCACCGTGGGCCGGCCAGTCGATGAGCTCGTCCCACAGGTCGCGCACCGGCACGTCGAAGTGCCGGGAGAGTTCGAATCGCACAGGAGCCATGCTCATGATGCTGCCAGCAACAGCTCGCTCAACCCCGTTCGTGCGCAGATTCGGGTGAACGCCCCACCAGGAGAATGGCGCAACGGAACGCGTCGTGCAGCCCCCGTTTGCGTCGAGGTTCGGGTGACCCGCCCCACTCAAACCCCGACGCAAACGGGAGAGTCAGGGGCGGGGGGTGAGAAGTCGGTCGAGGAACCGGAGTGCGGCGCTCGAGGTCTCTCGGCGCCAGAGCACCACAACGTCGGCGTTGTCGGCGGGAGCCACGGCGACTGCGAGGTCGGCGACGACCGCACGCTGACGCTCGAGCATCTCGCCGATGTCGATGCCGCATCGTTCGGCGATGACCAATTTGAGGAGCAGCTCGCTTCGCAGATCGCGGAGATGTTCGACGGGCGTCGCCAACCACCGTCGGAGTTCCGCTCGCCCGGTGCGGGTGGCGGCGAGCATCGTTCGAGTGCCGCCGGCGATTCCAGGCTCGTGCCCTACCGTGCGCACGAGACCCCGATCGGCGAGTTGGTCGAGCGAGCGGTAGGTCAGCGCCCTCGACAGCGACCACACGCGGCCCAGCTCCCCACCGGGGCGCAGCGCCGACGCGATCGCAAAGCCGTGCGTCGGGCCCTTGTAGAGCACGCCGAGGCATGCCCACTCCCCCAGCAGGAGGTCGCGACGGCGGCGATCGCCAGACGAGTGGGTCACGACGGAGCCACCTCGATGTCAGTGGCCTTCACGGACGCATGCACACGGTCTCCGACACCCAGGCGCAGTTCGTCGAGCGCCGCGGCGGTGATCTCGGCGGTGAGCGGCAACTCGCCATCGATCACCACTCGGACCCGCTCGCCCAGCCGATCGACGTCGACGATCGATCCCGCCCACGTGTTGCGCGCGCTCGACGCTGATGCTTCTCCGCGCGCCACCAACACGGAATGAGGACGGATGCTGGCGAGCGTCGGGCCATCGGCAGCATCGGCGATCACGACCCGGGCGCCGCTCGCCGTCGTCAGTACGCCATCGACCACCTCGCCTGCCACCAGATTCACACCCACGAGATCGGCGACGTAGCGGGTCCGCGGGTGTGCGGTCACCTCGGCCAGCGTTCCGGCCTGCGCGACGCGACCAGCCTCGAGGACGACCACACGGTCGGCCAGTGCGTGAGCGTCGACCGGGTCGTGGGTGACGATCAGTCGCATCCCCTCGAACGTCTCGAGATGCCGACGCAGATCCCGTCGAACGATCGCACGCGTGCCGACATCGAGCGCTGCGAGCGGCTCGTCGAGCAACAGCAGACGCGGGTTCGTCGCCAACGCCCGCGCGAGCGCGACGCGCTGGGCCTGGCCGCCCGACAATGAGTCCGGGCGCTCGGACGAATACTCGGTGAGGTTCATCCGCTCGAGCCACTGACCGGCTCGCTCACGAGCCTCGCCTTTCGCAACCCCGCGCGCACGCAGACCGTAGGCGACGTTCTCGAGAACGCTCAGGTGCGCGAAGAGCACGTAGTCCTGGAAGACGAAGCCGATCGGTCGTTGTTCCGGCTCGACGAACACGTTGGCCGCAGGGTCGTCGATGGCCGTTCCGCCGAGGAGGATCCGTCCATCGTCGATCGGTTCCAGACCAGCGAGGCAGCGCAGCACGGTGCTCTTGCCCGCACCGTTGGGTCCGAGCAGCGCCACGATCTCGCCCGGCTCGACGGTCAACTCGATCTGGAGGTCGAGCGTTCCCAGCCGCAGCTCGATCCGTGCAGCCAGGGTCACGCTGCCACCTGCGCCGATCGGTCGACCGAACCGAACCATCGATCACGCAGGCCCAGCAGCACGCCGAACGAGATGGCGATCATCACGAGCGCCAGGACGATCGCCTCCTCGGGATTCGTCTCGAGCGAGAGATAGACGGCGAGCGGCATCGTCTGGGTGGTGCCGGGGAAGTTCCCGGCGAAGGTGATCGTGGCGCCGAACTCGCCGAGCGCTCGCGCCCAAGCCAGCACAGCACCCGCCACGAGCGCCGGGCGGATCGCCGGCAGGGTGACACGCCGGAACGTGTACCAGCGCGAGGCGCCCAGCGTCCGCGATGCCTCCTCCAGTCGGGGGTCGAGGAGGCGCAGCGCCGCTTCGACGGTGATCACGAGGAACGGCATCGACACGAAGGTCTGCGCCACGACGACGCCCGCTGTCGTGAACGGCAGCGTGATGCCGAACCATTCGTCGAGGTATTGCCCGACGATCCCGCGCCGACCGAGCGCGAAGAACAGCGCGACGCCACCGACCACCGGCGGCAGCACCATCGACAGAAGACACAACGCTCGGACCGCGCCGCGCCCAGGAAAGCTGACGCGGGCGAGCAGCCAGGCGAGCGGGACGCCGAACACGATCGACAGCGCGGTCGCGCACAGCGAGGTCACGAGCGACAGTCGCAGCGCTGTCAGGGCAGTGTCGTCGGTGAGGTAGGCCCACGCGTTCGACCACGGCGCCCGCCACAGCAGCCCGACGAGCGGCAGCGCGAAGAAGGCGACGGTGATGCCGGCGAGGACGAGGGCCGGGAACGGCATCGCCAGGCGACGGCCGCGGGGTCGGCGACTCACGCCGGACCGAATCCGTAGGCGGCCAGGATGTCCTGGCCGGACGGACTGAGCACGAAGTCGACAAACGCTTGCGCACCCGCCGCGTTCGGGGCGTCGGCGACGGGCGCAATCGGATACTCGGCGACCACGTTGATCTCGTCGGGAATCGGCACCCCCTCGACAGCGTCGCCTGCAGCAATCACGTCGGTGCGATAGACGATGCCGGCGTCGGCCTCGCCGAGCGTCACCTTGGTGACGACCCCGTTCACGTTCTCCTCGTACGACGACGGCGTCACCGTGATACCCGCGTTGGCGAAGACCTGTACGGCGTAGGACCCGCACGGCACCCCGGGAGCGCACTGCACGACGACCAGATCGCCGTCGGCCAGGTCGGCCACGCCGGTGATGCCGAGTGGGTTACGGGGCTCGACGACGACCTCGACGACATTGGTAGCGAACGTCGACGGTTCGCCTGCGGCGAGTCCTGCATCGGTGAGCTTGGCCATGGTGGTGAGGTCGGCTGACGCGAACACGTCGACAGGTGCGCCGTCGGAGATCTGCGCGACGAGGTCCGACGACCCGGCGAAGTTGAACCTGACGTCGACATCGGGGTTGGCGGTCGTGAACGCGTCGCCGAGCCCGCCGAACGCGGCGGTCAGCGACGCCGCAGCGAACACCGTGATGCCTCCTGTCGACGCAGCATCCGAGGCACCGTCACCCGATCCACATGACGCGACCACGAGGCCGGCGACCACCATGGCAATCGCGATTCTCCGGCACATCCGGTCGACATTAGTCAACGGATGACTATTCGACGACAGCGCCGCACGGCGCTCCACGTCGGCGCGGCCACGAGCCCCGCAGTACGTTCGCACGCATGTGGTCGTTCGAGACAGATCCGGAATTCCAGAAGAAGCTCGACTGGGTCGAGCAGTTCTGCAAGGAGGAGGTCGAGCCCCTGCACTACGTGTTCCCGTATGCGGTGCGCTCACCTGACCCCAAGGTGCGCGATCTCGTCCGTGGCCTCCAACAACAGGTGAAGGACCAGGGTCTGTGGGCGATCTTCCTCGACGAGGAACTTGGCGGCCCCGGCTTCGGTCAGTTGAAGCTCGGCCTGCTCAACGAGATCCTCGGCAAGTACCCGGCGGCGCCGCAGCTGTTCGGCGCGGCCGCACCGGACACCGGCAACATGGAGATGCTCGCCGCATACGGCACCGACGAGCAGAAGGAGCGTTGGCTCACACCACTGCTCAATCAGGAGATGTTCTCGGCCTATTCGATGACCGAGCCGCAGGGCGGGTCCGATCCGAACCTGTTCCGAACGACCGCCGTTCGCGACGGAGAAGAGTGGGTCATCAACGGCGAGAAGTGGTTCACGAGCGCCGGACGGGTCGCCGACATCCTGTTCGTGATGTGCACCAACGGCATGTACGTCGTGCCGCGCACGACACCAGGCGTCGAGATCATGCCCGAGCCACGCAATCACAACCACATCATCTACAACGACGTGCGCGTGCCCCTCGACCACCTCCTCGGGCCGGAGGACGGCGCGAAGGTGCTCGCCCAGCGCCGACTCGGCGGCGG
>Ga0307379_10014039_pt1 | contig 10352 bp, 4 predicted proteins | sample UN2MG_FD_202237 | JGI IMG/M metagenome (GOLD analysis project Ga0307379, IMG submission 202237) | Soil microbial communities from Risofladan, Vaasa, Finland - UN-2 | ecosystem: Environmental > Terrestrial > Soil > Coastal area > Acid sulfate soil | place: Finland: Risofladan, Vaasa | collected... | reverse complement strand
CGTTAAAGGGCCTTCTTGCTGAGCCAAACGTAATGCATCTTTAGTTAACTTAAGGGCATACTTCTGAGAAGGCCTTTCGATCTGGCTTAATAAGGTATCCCATATACCTTGTAAAATATCATTAGTCCTATCTTCTATGAAACTAGTAGCATATTCTATATCATTAAGAAATTTATGAATATCGGAACCTGGGCCAAAGAAAGTGGCCAGCAAAGTGCCTAGCTGTTCAATTTGGCTATCGATAGCTTCCTGATACGCAGTCTGTAGATCAGGCTTAAAGTTAGACAGCTCTTCAGCCCACTGCTTCTGCAAAGCTTCTGTGGCCGTCTTTGTATCCTTATTAATATCCCGAATCTCTTTCTGCAGCTCGGTACGTTCAGTATCTAGAGCCTCAATACGAACCTCATAAGAATCAGCTTCGTCTTCCTTACCTGCGGTGACGGTCTCAATCTCTTTTAACTGCTTCTCAATCTCTCGAAGCATTCGCTGAAACTGAAGAGAGGGCCTTTGATACGTTTGTTCTCCAAAGGACAGCAACGCTAACAGCGCGTCCCTATACTCGCTACCTCGTTGGGCTTTCTTATCTTCGTCAGCGCTTTCAAACTTTCCTCGAGCCTTATCTACGTCGGTTTGGAACTCTTTGATGCGCTGTCCAGGAGCCTGGAGGGATCCGAACTTTAAGAATTGGAAGTTCCTGAAATCTTCCTTTAAAGCTTTTCCAAGGTTAGCCAAGTCTCGAGCAATTTGGTACTTCTCATTTAAACCCTCAAGCTCTAAATCAATAGCCTCAATCCGGTCTTGCTTCAGCTCTATTTCTAACGCAGCTTGTCGTTCTACCTCGTTGATCAGATCACCCCACTTCTCGTTAATTAGATCCATCTTCTGAAGATTCAGATCTAATATTCGGGAAGGGTCAGTAGCTGAACCAATAGCCTTGTTTATATCAGCAATACGAGTAGCAAACAGTTCAGTAATCCGGGGGGTCAAATCTTCAGAGCCTTTGGACAAATCTAAAATTTGGCGATCGAGATCCAGCATCGTTTGCGCCATAGCATCCATGAGCTGTAATATCTGATCTCGCATCTGCAGGGCGGTGATCCCTAACTGCTGTACAGCTTGGGTAATATTGGACACAATCTCAGGAATACCTTGTAGTGTCTCTTTAAGCTTCTTCCCATGCTGCTTACGGATAATGTTTAACGTTTGATCTAAGTTAAACTGAGCGGCTTGAATCTCCCTCATCTGCTTTCGCAAATCTACCTTGGATTCGCTGCCAGCTAATATATCTGGAAAGTCTTCTTGGGCTGCTTCTAAAATGGATAAGCTAGGGGCAATATTAAAGCCTAGCTTTCTGGTGCGGCGACGTGCGTGCTTTCGGCCCTTGGGTAAATGATCCGTAGGTTCTAGCACAGCGGTTAAAGCCTTATCGCTCAACAAAGGCAAGGCTTTGGATAACAGCTGAGTCTGTAGCCGAACCGCAAAAGCTAAATCCTTATATAGCTTTCGGTTGCTGACTATTTGCTTTCCTTCTTCATCCAAGTTCTGTTTTTGAACTACTATACCTAAGTTAGCCACATCAAGAAATTCGCCTAGCTTAGCTATAAAGACCTGCATACGTAAAAGAAACTTATCTCCTAAAGTTCGAGCGTCTCGTCGAGTAAAATCTTCTCCGCCTTGAGTAGCCTCTAGAATAGCTATACGAGCTGCAGGACGAGCCTTCTTCAGACCTACTCCGCCCCGGCGATTAACGAACTGAGCCAAGATATCACCCAAAGGCACATTAGCGGCAAATTCAGTAAAGAGGTTTCCAAAGTCTCTAATTGCGTCTGTTCGCCTAGCTACCGCTTCCGGACCTCGTTTATCAAAAGCACCAAACCGGCGGCCTACAAACTTGGTGTACTTATTAAACAGATCAAGCACCTTAAAAGCACCACCCATAGCCCGAGCTAACTTAACCAGCAAACCTTGAACTTCTTCAATAGTGGTTTCGGTAGTTACTCCGCCTTTACGCTTAGGCTTAGAAAAACCACTCTGGAGAATGTTAGCGTATCCTGGACCGAGTTCTACGCGATGTAATCCGATCAAACCCTGGTGGGCTAACCCAGCACCCCCGAAAATACTAAAAGGTCCTTGCAAAGGGTCTAAAGCCTTAAAGCGAGGGCTGGTCTTTTTCTTATAGGCATCAGGGTCAAAATTAAACCTAGTGCCCTTAAAAGTTTGATCTAAAGTATCAGCGTAGTTGCGGCGTAAAGGGCCACGTAAAGAGTCAGGTGCGTGAGCGGCCACGATCAGGTTAGCTAATACTAGCAGAATGCCCCAAGGACCTAAAGCATAGCCTACAGTTTGGCCTATAGCAGCCATCCGAGCTTGTTCATTATCCGCTTCAATGGATTGCTTTACTGAAAAAGCGATACCAACTAATTGTCCTACAATAGGAATAAGCTGACCTACAACTTGGCCTGCACCTACAGCAGCAGCTGGAGCAGCGGCACTCGCTGCTGAAGCGGCAGCTGGAGCAGCGGCACTCGCTGCAGCGGCAGCTGTAGGAGCTACAGATGCGGCAACATGGGAAGCTATCTGAGCGCCTGCTTGGCCAATGCTACTACTTAATAAACCTACCCCCGAGTTAAAAGTGGTACCTAAAGTTGAAACCACATTACCTAATAAAGGCTTTAGTGCACTACCAAATAAGTCTAATACTCCGCCGGGAAGATTGTAAGACCCAGCCTGCAAAGGACCCACAAAGTTACTTGCATATACATTAGAACCTAATAAACCGTAGGAAGCTGCAATATTAGCAACGCCTAACCCGCTACTTAATGTTTGAAGCCCCCCGTAAAGCTTTCCTATGGGGCCGGAATCTTTATTGAATAAAGCGGATAACCCTCCGTATAAGCCATATATGTTGGATAACCCATTTACTAAGCCCCCAAAGCCTTTTAGAACTCCACCACCTATAGTGGAAGCAAAATTCTTAATGCCTTGAGGGATGAGATTTCCTATACCCCCCGCGAAGATATCCAAACCTCCAACAATAGTACCTATCCAATCTAATGCGCTTGGACCGCCACCACCTTGAGAACCCCCTTGAGCACCGCCTCCGCGAAACAACCCTGCAATAGAGTTAACAATACCCCCAATATTGAGAATACCACCTTGACCAAAGATGCCACCTAAAATACTAGTAGCTAAGCCAGCAATACTCCCAAAAGCTTGACGAGCTAGCCCGACGACATTCAATAAAGACTGAGCCCAGGACGATTCCATTATAGTAGAGCTAGCTGCGGCTTGCTGAGCTCCTGCAGTAGTAGTTTTAGCCACTGTAGTCGCAGCTTGAGCACTTTGCTTTTCTACTAACCCAAAAGCTCTACCAAACATTTGGGTTAAGCCACCAGCGTCCTTAAAAAGATTCTGACCTACGATCTTTTCGAAGCCTAGCTTGTTTCGGATGGTAACAGCAAAAGCGTTCTTAGCGGACTCCTTAAAGAAACCCCAAACATCCTCGCCCCTAAGCTTCTTCCCGTCAAACAGGGAATCGGTTAAACTTTTAGATATAAAGTTCGCTAGATCCTTACCATATTCAATGGTCTCTTTATGGAGCTCGTCCACCTTCTCTATCTGGAGATCGAAAAGGGGGATCTGCTTCTCAAGAATTTGGAGCCTTAAATCCTCAAGTTTTACAATTTCATCGGCTTCCTCACGTGCGGCGGAATTTAAAGGTAAAGCGTCTCTCTGGGTTTCTACCTGTAGTAGCTTCAAAGTTTGAATTTGTAAATCCAGTTCAAACTCTTTACGCTTTAGCTCAATGATTTGTTTTTGAATCTCCTCCTGCTTATACATGTTAGTTTCGGAATCTAAAGCATACTCCAAAGTTTGAATCTGTAAAGCTATACCAGCTTTATCTAAATCTACCCGAGCCTGCTGGAGGGATAACTCTGTTTCTTGTTTGGCAATAAGCTCATCAATATTTTGAAGCTGTATCTCCCCGGTCTTTGCAACTTGGGCTTGTTCTATTCCAAGCTGCTGCAATTGCTGCTGCAATTGCTCTTGCCTTTGAGTCCATTCTTTATTTCGGCTTCCATGAATTTGAGTCCAGCCTTTCTGAAGCTTTTCTAAGCCTGCAAGCTCCGTGTGAAGGGTGCGTGCGCCTATACCAGCAGATTGAGTTTGTAAGGCCACCAAACGTTCTGCTGCAGCAGTACGGGCTTCAGCAGAACCTGCGGCTTGGGCCTCATGCTGAGCAGCTGCGATTCGGGAAGCTAAGGAAGCTTGGGCTACCGCATCTTGACCCCTCATAGCATCTAACTGGCGATTTAAGGCCTCTTCCTGTTCCTGTAAACTCAAAGCCTTTTGATCTGCTTGCTTATTTTCCGCGGATTGTTGCTTATACAAAGAATAACTAGCTTTAAGCTCTTCCTTCTGAGCTATCAGTATTTGAGCTACCGTACGAGCTGACTTACCTTCTAGTACAACTTTACCCTCTACAAACCGAAGCCCTTTCTTTTGGAGTTCCGCTAAATCCCCGCTAGCAAACAAAGCCTCTTTGATAAAGGCGTTTTCTTCGTCCTGTAACTCTGCTCCTTTAGCCAACTGTACTAAAATATGGTCGGTGTCACGAATACGTTGCTCAACATCAAAGGCGCGCTCTTTTTCTCGGGCAAAGTTTTCCTTATCCAGCTTCCGGCGGCGCGTCTGTTGCTTTTCCTCTTCAGTGCCATACTTCTCTAATAGCTCATATCGTAAGTCAGTAGTATCAACTATAAGAGAATTTGAAAGACCCCGGAGCTCCTTTCGCATCTTCAACCCACTGGCAGAAACTTCGCTGGTCAAGGCAGCGATCGCATTACGGGCATCTTGAGATTTTTGAGTTAATACTGCAAGAGCTTTCGCCCCCTCTTTAGCGCCTATCACAAACAAATCCGCTTGTATAACAGCCCTTTTTTGTTCCGCTTCCAGTAAAATAGTTTCTTGCTTATAGTAGTTTAAAGCAGTAACCCCACCTTTTAGCTCAATACGAGTACGCTTTAAGGACTCCTCGAAAGAGATATTCTTCTCAGTCCCTAAAGCCAAAGCTTCTGCTAAAGCCCGATTAGCTCGGTTTAAATTACGTAATGCTTTTTCTTGAGCTTGAGCTTGAGCCCCCCGCTTTCCTTCAAACAGATTAAGTATTTCTAACTCATCCCCGTATATTCGGGCAGCTTCAGCCCCCTCTAAATACTTAACAGCCTGAACTTGCAGAGTTTCCCCAGCTTTTTGGGCTGAAGCGCTTAGCTTAGCAAATACCTCTTCATCTAAAGCTTCCCCAATAATAGCAAAAGCAGAAACAGCACCCTCTCCGGCCTTATGAAACCCTATGCCTAGATATTCTAACTCAGCTCTTGCTGTTCTAATAGGAGATATTAAAATATATATCGCATTTTTAACTTTGCTATATGTGGACGGGATTGCCTTAACAGCTGTAATGGTGCCGCTCCAAGCTGCAGCAAATGCCCCAGCTGCCTTGGCCCCTATACGGCTCTCAAGTTTAAGAGCCTTAAACCACTTCACAGTGTCTTGAACTATTTTTCTAATAGTATAATTTTTAGTGCCAAAATCTAGTAAACTGGAGGTAAAGGATTTAATAGCTGATATAGACAATCTAACGGCAATGTACAAAGCAGGAATAGCTGCGGCTACGGCTATAATAACGCCTAGAACCAGAGCTACAGGGCCAAGAACCGTGGAGAAGGCAGCTCCAACAGCCACTGTAGTAGCTCCCACCACACCTTCTACCGCAGCTAAAGACAAAAAAGCAGCCCGCACTGCCGCGATAACAGCTACCCAAAAACCTGCTTTAGCTATAAAGGATACCACAGAACCCACTACTATAGCAAGCTCCCCGTACAGTTCCCTAAATACTCCTATGGTTTTAAACATAGCCGGATTTATTTTATCTAAGGTCTGGAGGAGGCCGGATTGAAATTCAATCCATACTTTTCTAATTACCGAAACGCCCTCACCCATGGCTAAGTTTAGGTTTTGCTGCGCAGCACGCCCTCTTTGCAAAATGTTAAAGTATTTGTTCTGTGCTCTAGTTAATGAGCCAGTAGTAAACTCCACTGAATCAACTACCGCCCCATAGACTGCTAAAGCTTGCTCAACTTTACCTAAGGTCTTGAAGTTCTTCTTCATAGACACATCTAACAAGACCTGGGCTTGTTCAGCTTGTGTCATAGATTGAAACAGTTTACCAGTTTCCCTCTCAATCTTTTTTATATCGTTAGCATAGGCTTTAGCTAAAATCTTACTCTTACTCATAGCGATACCTACAGACTGTAACGTCTGGAAGTAGCCGCGGAACGTATTATCCACGCCTCGAATCACGGTCATGAAATCCTGTTCCATAGTGACCGAGTACTCAGCAGATATCTCGATTAAATGTTCAATCTGATCTGCGTTAAGATGCGTGATGCGAGCAAAGTCCAAAAGAACTGTAGCAGCTAAAGCAATCTGAGTCCGAGCAATACCGGTTGACTTCGTCAACCTATTTACCATATCTATAAACTGGCTGGGGGTTGCAGTATCTCCAAGGGCTGTGTTATAGCCGTTTACAGCCAGTTCTAAGCTATATAAGATGCGCTCATACTCAATAAATTGCTCTAATAAATGGGAATTAGCTTCCATAGTCCGCCGACCGGACTCAACTAACTTATGACCAAAAGCCTCAACCAACTTAGACAGAATACCTAACACTGATAAGGCAACACCGCCTAAAGTACCAAAACTAGCGGCCGCTATACCTAACGGACCAGCTAAGCCACCGAAGATACCCCCAACAGCGCTTCCAGCTATACCTAAAGCTCCAACCGAAGTAGCCGTAGTTCTAGCCGCTTTAGATAGCCCAAAGATGCCTAGTTCAGCTATATGCAAATGATCAATAAACCTAATAAATCCCTTACCTAGACCGACTAAAACTCCCCCTATAAGTTTGGAGTTTTTAACTAAGCCTAATAATCCAAAGCTAAAAAGCTTGATACCTTTCCAAGCCGTGTCTGTTACCTTTCTAAAACCTTCAAAATGTCGTCCTGTAGCAATTAGAGTGCCCCCAAGTCCTGCTGCCCCCAAGGCTTTCACATACTTCTTGTTTTGATCGGTCAGCTTATCATTCAGCTTATCCAATACAGTAAGCTTCTTGACAAGCTTATCAAAAGCAGAAGTAGAGTCTGCTACCGCTTTCGCAACCTTATCGGCTACGACTTCTACGTTATACTCAACTGTTCCGACGTCTGCCATATTACTTTAAGAAGGACGGTGGTGCACCAGTTTCTAAGCCAGCTCTAGCTAAGTGATCGTAATACTCTCGGGAAGTCATTTGAGATAACGGTTTTGACAACTTAAAGGTACCATCAGGCTCTTTAGGATCAGGTCTTGCATTCCTAGAACTAGGCTTCCCCTTATTCTTCTTATTAAGCTCTTTCTCTTGCTCATGAGAATTATATGCCGCACAAGCACCAAGAATAATAATTTGACCTTCGGTATATCTCTCTATTAGTTCAAGAGGTCCGCACCCGAAGGACTCTCCGAGGCTGACGTAGAGTCTTCCTTGCCAAGATTGTCCACGGCTTCGGTTGTCTGGAATAGCACTTGTGATATGAGCCGCGACGGAAGTAGCAAAAAATCGGATTTACCATTCAAGTCCACTTGAGCCATAACAGCGTTCCGAATTGAATCGACAGTCATAGACTCTTCGATCTCTTCAACGCTAATCTGCCAGCGATAGTGCTCAGCCATGACCATTAGGACATTGGTAAAGCAGTCGGTCAATAACTCTTCCTGGCCTGCCAACAAGCTGGCTCCCCGATCTTCCTTCTTCATAGTTCCAACGTTGTTAAAACTATGAACTACCTTATTCAGCAAAGAGCTAACCTTCTTAGCATACTTAACAGGCAAAGGGTGGAGCTTCCGGGCTTGCCCGCAAACTTCCACCCCTGCCTCTAGTGTTCCGTGGAGTACTGAATCCTCAGCCTCCTTCAGCTCGACCAAACTTAACTTCTCATTTGTCTCACTCATGATATCCTCCTTGGTTTATCCAGTAAGGATGAATTTCCTTACTACTTAATTACTGCTTCGGGAACCAGAAACGCTCACCAACGATCAACTCTTTAGTACCGGACGCGCCATATGTAGACGTGCTGTAACCGAAAAGGTCCCACGTGGTGGCTACCTGAATGTTCTGCTCAGGGCGAACAGCCTCAGTCCATTCTCCTGCAGGAGAGGCCTTCCCTAAGTGATGCACAACCTGAACTCCGTCGATGAAGTCCGCGACACCTAGAACCGTGAAGAAGGGAAGAACCTTAGTACCGAACGGAATACGCGAATAGCTAACCTTAGCCACCTTATGGCTAGCAGTAGCGTCCACAGTAAATCCAGGAGTCGACATAGCCAACCACCCAGGAGTTAACGCCGCGCCAGTACCAATAGCATTGACCTCAGCTTCAGCTAAGCCTGTAGTTAAATCAGACTCATCCGTACCTAAGGATAGTACATCGCCAACCGCGAAACTCGCTGCGCTCACAGTGCCAACGAATACCCGAGTACGAGCAGCATCAATAGACGTAATAGATACTGCGTTACCAAAGCTTCCTACAACCGTCTTAATCGGAGTGTAGTTACCTAAACCGTAATACGCGATGCGGTTAGTGTTACTATGCAAAGTAACCTGGAACTGCCCGGTTAAGCCTCGAACAGCCTGGTACTGAAGAACCGACGGAATACCGGTAGAAAGCTGAAACTTCTCCTTGGTAACCGTTAACTGGGGGCTGTCTTCCATGACAGCACCTAAATGCTGCCACCCGGACGGAATAGTATCCGGAATGTTTAAACGTGCAGGAGACCATGCCGTATTTTCGGGAGCTACCAAAATATGTTCGATAGCTAACGACACCTCCCTAGTACTAATTAGATTTTCATAGGTAGCCATTTTTGACCTCTCTCAGACACGCCAGATAACTTAACGTGGGTCCACAGATAAACGCGAGTATGTTACTCTACACAGGATTAATAACAGTACTAAAATTTAGCGGGAACACAAATCGCTCATTTACATCCCGAGTAAACATGCCCGGTTCACCTTCTGGACGAAAGCGGCCGTGAAGAGTTCCTAGAATAACTACCTTATGATCTAATGCATCAAATACAGACTGCGTAGTAACAAGCCCAACAGGGTAACTAATATCTCTAACAGAAATCTGGATACGAGGACGGTGTAGCGCGTCTCCTTTAACTCGGGGGCCTCCTGAAGCGGTGATAGAGATACATTTTACAGGGCTATCAGGCATAGTACCCTTAAATAAATTAGTACCTACCGTACCTATGCCTTGAGCTGCTAAATAAGAAGCCACTTGATCTAGCAACACTTTAATAGCTAATGTGGGCATCTACTCGCCTAGAGGAAATACCTTCTCTAAGGAACCTTTGGTAACTTTGGTGACCAATGAAAGACCATTGCCTGGATTAGACTTTACAGGGCGAACGTAAATCTCACCCTCTGCGTCTGTAGTTACTCTGGATAGTAATTCCATGGCTTCTTCAGGACTTACTCTGCGGTTTTCATCGATCTCTACAAATACAATATTCCCAGATTCCATCTTGATTGTCACTTCCCCGAAACAGTTGGAACGCACGAGAGTATTGATTAAAGTACTCACCCTTCGAATTTGGCTTTGCTTGTCAATCATGCTGCTTCTCGAGGAGAGGGTAATTCTCCTACTAACCGAGTTTCCATCTGCTCGGAAAGTTCTATTACTTGGCGTTGGCCCCACTCAATGTATTCTTCTCTAGTGCTGAACCAACGACGAACCGGTTGAATGTTTCGAAGATCTGAGGATAATCCTCCTTGGCCTCCAGCTTGAAACTCAGCCACTTCAAAAGGAATACTTTGAGGGTTATCTTCAAAGGCGCGCTCACCAGACTTTCCCAGCCAACGAAGAGCTGCTTGGTAAAAGCTAAAGCAATGAACCCAGTACTTCTTTTCTGTACGGGAAGACTCTAAATCCCTGTACTTATCCCAATAGATGGAACACACCGCTCGAAGATACCGAAGCGAATCAGCTTGCATTCCCCGAGTCTTTTCCATCTGCCATTCCGCTAAATGGAGATAGTCACGGGCTAATAGGATTAAGCCCACCTTACGATCTGGGTTATTAGCCCTATCTGCAAGCAGCAAAGGCATATTTCGTACAGCACACTTTTCACGCCTAATCTGTTCCGTTAAATACCCATAATGAGCAAACGTGATATGGGGAAGCTGTAACATAGGTTCTAAAGGTTCATTCATCTGAGATTCAGGGTGCTCATGAATAATACCTTGAAAC
>Ga0307379_10014037_pt1 | contig 10352 bp, 8 predicted proteins | sample UN2MG_FD_202237 | JGI IMG/M metagenome (GOLD analysis project Ga0307379, IMG submission 202237) | Soil microbial communities from Risofladan, Vaasa, Finland - UN-2 | ecosystem: Environmental > Terrestrial > Soil > Coastal area > Acid sulfate soil | place: Finland: Risofladan, Vaasa | collected... | reverse complement strand
CGTTTCCGGAGCGACTATTTCTGCGATTGCCGCATCGGCCTTTGTCTGCTGCGGTGTTGTTTGTGGGGTTTCCGGTTTTGCGAACGCACCCGGTTGCCGCCCGGTTTCTACGCCCGCCGGCATAACTTTATTAAGACCCGGCATTTTTTCAACGGCATCCATTACCATAGATGCAGCCTGATCATCGTCTTTTGCCAGGCCCTTTGCCACAAGCTCTTTTCTCGCTTGCTTGTCGGCGCTTGAAATGTCACTTGTGTTTTTAAATGACTTTAATACCACGCCGTAAACAGGGGGAACGGGCGGACCAACAAGACCCGCTGTTGCTTGCGGCGGCTGTCCGGGAGCAAACTGTTGATTAACCGGCATTCCCCCTTCCGGCGTTAGCCACTGTTCAGCAATTGCAGATAATCCAGGTGACGGCATGGTTGCAGGAGTTGTCTGTTGTGACTGCCCGGTAACCGGTGCGGCCATAGTGACGGCATCCACATCGGCCTTGAATGGCGCAGGGGCCGGTTCTGCTGTCGGTCCCGGTTTCGGATTGTATATAGCGTCCATTTCTTCATTCAGCTTTTGGATTTTACGCAACCACTCGGCCTCCTTTGCAGGATCGGATTCTTTTTCGTAACGCTCTTGAAAATCGTCCCTCCGTTTCTTTTTGGACTCCCATTGACGCTCAAGGGCAGATGTCGCCGCCCCACCGCCTTGCTTCATCCTTTCCGTGGCCGCCTGTCTATATTCAAGAGATGCCTGCCGGCTCTGCCTTTCCGATTCCGGTATCAGCGACTCCGACAAACCCTGTCGGGCAATCATATTGCGCATAACATCGCCGCCGTTGCGGGCGACGTTTATTATTGCTGACCTTTTCTGTTCATCAGGCAGGCCCGATTTCATAATATCGAGTATCGCGTTTGTCTGGTTCCGCTGCTGACGGAGCGTATGAATCTGGCCGATAGTTTCGAATAGATTGCCCAGAATCTCACCTGCCTTACCGGCGTAAGGGTCTACCATCGGCCGCGGTGCGAATGCTATGTTAGGCATTTTATATCTCCAAATTAAGCAGCCGTACTCTTGAAGAGTTGCTGTTGGTAGGGCGTAAGATTATTGAAATTCACCGGCGAACCCGGGTCCCCAATGGCCGTAGTTCCCCCGCCACCAGGGGTCGATAGTGAATTATACATCATGGCAAGTCCGGGCAGTGCCGAGCCGATCTGGCTAAACGCAGAAGGCTGGACCATTCCCGGATCGTACATATACCTGGTCTCGTTAAGAATGTTTTGGGCAGCGGGCATTTGCAGGTTGTACTTGGCGAGAATATCGTTCAACATTTTCTGGTATTCGGCGTCTTTTTCGGCCTGTTCCAGTTGTCTCGGCAAAGCCCCGTAGGTACCGGCCGCCCCGATTTTTCCAACGGCAGAACCCTCTTCGCCCGATACGAGCGAATTGATAAGCTGAGACGCCGTAAGCTGGTTCCCCCTCATCTGCGCCATATAAGGAGCTAATGCCGCCACCATCGAAGTCTGCCCCTTCGCCAGTTCGCGTCCTACCGCCGAGCCCTGCGGGCCGGATGTCCCCATTCCCTGCAATTGGGTACGGCGCATGGATGTATTTACCAGGTCCGAAGTCTGGTCAGTGATTCCGGCCATTAAGGCTTTTATCTCCGGCAGCTGCATAATGTCATCCGGCTTATCGAGCAGGCCGGTAAGAAAACTGAGCGCAGCTCCCCGCTCTTCGCTCGGCCCCTCCGCCAGAAAACGACTGAGCAGGTCCTGGCCCATCTGCTCATTGGCCGACATTCCGGCTATCTGCTGAGTTGGGTTCTCAATTGGATTGAGGAACAAATCCTGCATAAAAGACCTCGCCCTGTCCTGTTTTGGCGTGGACGGTATTCCCTCAAAGCCTTCACCTTTGGTTTTACTGCCAAAATAACTTGCAGCGGCAGAACCGCCGCCAATAGCTACTGTTGCCCATGACATAATTAAACCTCACTTTCTTTTGTGATGATTAAAGAAGGGATTTGTTTTGTTCTACTTTCTATCCCAAGTGACTTTTTGGTAGATTCAGGTAAATCATCGTATGTTTTTGCTATCACCACATCTTCAATTTTTTCCAAATCTGTCTCTTCAGTTGCGTGTACTGTGATCCAGATTGTTTCTTCATGGAAATAAAGAATCCTCTTTGTCCCTGCCTTTGTAATTCCCCAATGCGGAGCCTCAATCCTCACTGGACCTTCCTCGGTAATTATAGAGGCACAGCCTTCCAAAACGAAGTAAGGATGATTTGTCTTGTGAAGCTTAGAAACAGCAATAGTGTTTTTAAGTCCTGTATATTGTCTGATGTAAAGTCCGTCAGCGAAGAAATGACTAAGAGGGCCGGCATCATCACCGAACTTGGCTCCGGGCTGTTGGCTAATAGCCGATTCAAATCCGAGCATCCTTGCCCTTAAATCAGAAGCCTCTTCCTTTTGCGGAATCATTTCTGTTTCTTGATCTTCGGTCACGCTGGATTCAACTACATTAGCCATTTTGTCACTTCCATTTAGCAATTATTTATCACCTTTACGGATAGGCCCAGATTCGCTTGAGCCGTTCTATTATTAAAATTCCTCTATCATAATTACCTGACCACCGCCCCCCTCCTCCTCCTCTGTGGCAGTAATAATTATTTTCCATCCGCACCAATAGTCGGCAAAACTACCTCCATCTGCGGGCCACGGGTTAGGGTATGCCGAAGTTTCATCGGTGCTTACCGTATTCGATAGAAACCGGCCTCTTGCTCTTTGAAAATTTCCATGACTGCCATAATTCTCTGCATTGCTATAAACAATACCAAAGCCCGAATCGTTTCCTTTTACTGCTATCCATAATGCAGCATTGGCTGGAATCTCAACTGCTGAGCAGGCAAGCTCAATCCATTCGTCCGTTGCGACCCCTGCAGTTTGACCGAAATCATATAATAAAGTAGCACCGTCTGGGCCATCAGCTAAAGTACCACCGGTATAGACGGCAACTCTGACTTGTGAAGTATGCGTTGCACCGCAATAGATTTCTGCCCCGGTCAGGTCCCATGTCTGGCCGGATGGCATCAAACCCCCAATTACGCGTGTCCAGTTTACGGCAGTGGTATTTTGTATATTCGGAAGTAACATACTGAAAGTGTCACATCCGGTATAGGCATCGGGAATTGTTGCCGTGGTTCCGCTTGTATCACATGCAAAATAATAATAGTAAGTGTCAACAGCACTTGACGCCCCGATTCCTACCCACCCACCGGAAGAAATTGTGCTATCTGTATCTTCGAGCGTCCAATCCGCCGGTTCTATTTCATTATAAGACCAGACTTTAACTTTCAGGGCAGTGCCTATAACCTGAAAGCGGAACCAATAGTACGCGTTATGCTCTATATGAAATGGTACAGAAGTAAGCGTGGAAGCAACACCATCATCATACATACCTATTCTTATTTCATCAGTAAGAGTAACAACAAAATAACCAGTTTCACTGTCTGTCGCTCCAGATGCTCGGCAAAATATTCTTATCCCCTGAGAAGCTGTTTGTGCAGTTTTTACCAATGCTATAACATCGCAATCTGTAGTCCCATCTAAATCGTCCCAAGTTGCCAAATAGCGTTGAGAAACATTGTTGTCTAAATACAATTCTTTGCCTATTGTATATTCCCATGTTCCGGCCTGAACTATAGTGGAGACATCGGAAGTTTCCCACCGTTCAGTCCAGTCGGACAAAGGTTGACCTGTGGTATACTCACTAAAATCAGTTTCTACCAAACCTCCATGTGCTATCGAAGATATAGCTAAAATCAGTAATAATTTTTTAATCCACGTCTGCATTGAAATACCCACAAATAGAGACTTTGACCCAGCCGGGATCGTCGGTATCGTCAAAGTCAAGTGCTATAATATAGTTTGCCGCAATGGTCGCCGCCGTAATGGTTGTCTCTGTCACGTAGTAATTTGCCGTACCGTCCCCTGCAATCTCAAGAGCATCAACCGTTGCATTATTTCCAAAAGTAGAATCGTAAACTTCTACATTTACTGTAGTATCGTCTGTGTCAGACCATGCCTCTATCTTCGTTATCGTAAATATCATGCCAGTTTCGTTTGACCAAATAGGGCATAAGTCACGAGTACCATCAGCAAGATCGTTCGGTGTTATAATCGTGCATTGAATTGACTTCTGAACCTGGGCTAAGGCGTACTGCTGATTGCCACTTGTAGATGATGTTCGCAGAGTAACATCATTAGGCTCATTGGCTCCATCGGTATCCACTGAAAACTCACCGGAAGCATCGACATCGGGATCGGTTCCCGCCGCCGGTATTATGGCCTCTGTGTAAATAAGCGTTACATCCGCCAGTTGAGCTTCAAGTTCATCCAATGAATCCACTTCCGCCGTTGAGCCTCCTGATATAGCAACAAGTCCCGTGTATGCGTTAATATCCGCTTCGAGTCCCCCACGCTCATGGTCTATGACATCTGCTTCCCATGTTCCCGTTCCTATCGTTCCGAGAGTCGTAATGTTTGCCGTGCCATCCCAGGGAAAGATTAGTTCTTCCCACGGTATCTTTCTGTCGAGAGGCGATACGTTCGGGTCAGTGACTACATAAACGAGCAAGTCGTCGTTGCCTTGAGCAAGTTTGGTTAATGCCGTAAGCTTCGTATCGGCAGCATAAGCCGTGACAGCCAACAATAAAATTATAAGTAATATAAATGGTTTTTTATGCTTTCTTATATACAACATTTCTAATTCTCCAAAATCAACTTATCTCCGATTTCCAATAACAGAATGTCACCTGTTTCCAGAAGTAAAAAGTCCTTCCATACATCAGCAGCACTAAAGTCCCATAGAATATCTCGTTTTGTAACGCCTCCTGCGGTTGCTGCTATTATCAAATCGCCGTCGTCACCATATTCAGTGCCATCGGTCATCCAGATTACTGTTTCGCCTTCATCGGGGCTGTTCGGGTCTTTTGATACCTCGGTTAGTTCCAATATCGAAGTTGTCACACCGGCATCAATAAATGTTTTAATTGCTTTCTCGGTAGGTACGGCACTATCGGAATTGTCGGCGAAAGTGCCATCTGTTGAAAATTCTGTAATAGCATTGACAATCGTGAGGCCGCCAAGCATCGGTGTGGCCGCCGTATCGTAGTCCTGCGGAAGTGCAAGCGTTATCGTACCATCGGCATCGTCCGTAACCGTGATCTGGTTAGCCGTACCCGTTACCCATGAATTAAGGTCAGTTGATTCGCCAACCTTCTCCGAGTCAGTTGCCAGTAGTCTCGAAGCCGTCTCTCCGCTGAACTTAACGGTATTGACGTCGAGGACATCGTTGCTATCGTCAAAGTTGAAATTCGTATTGTCCTGCGTGACAAGCCCGTCAACGTCGGTGAACAAAACAGAGCCCTCACTAAACCCTTCAAGAACCAGCTCGCCGGAAATATTGACATCGTTGACATCCAGCCGGGCAAAAGGAAGATTGAATTCCTTGATGTTGAATGTCAGCCACTGATCGTTGGGGTCGCGTGCGAAATACCCGTACATCATTCCATGCTGCTGATTGCCGGGATAGTCGCCCCGGTCTAAGTTGTCTAAGAAGAACCTGTTGGGGTCGGTCTCGTTGTACTGCCCTGAATAAGTGCCGACGTACAGTCCGTCGTCGGCGCCTTCATAGACGTTTGCGGCCGCGTAAGCTCCTAACGCCGTTACTCGGTGGACATTGGGATTTCCTTCCACAGCTAAATCACCGTCAAAAACTGCGTTGCCTTTTGTATATGTCATTAGGGCCCAACTACCGAGTAAAGTAGATGGCAGATTATCAATTTTACTAAGGTAGTTAAGACTGGTATCGTAAAAATATAAAACATCTGTTAAACCATTATAACTTTGGTTAATAACAACAAGATTTCCCCATAGATCGAAGTATATTCCCTGGCCACTTGAAGGACCTGCTACTGAAGCAATAATATCCAAGTTGGTATCGAGTTTATAAAGTGTAGAAGTAGGATTGAAAATAAGAACGTAAATATAATCGCCATATATGGCGATAGCCTGTTTATTTAATCTATAAACTCTCCAAACTCCTGAACCTAAATATTGAAGTTCGCCTAAAAGCGTTTCTGCTCCATCGCTATCATCCAGATTGCGTAAATACACATTATGATAATCATTTACATCTGTCGAATATCCATAACAATTACCACCGGACACCACAATACCTAATTCATCGCTAACTACAATATCCGTTGATCCGTGCGCCACGGTAAGTTGTGTTTTTGCTCCATTAGGATCATATTTATATATAGGGCCATACGGAATATAAATATTATCATTTGCATCAATCGCACAATCAGCAGCTTCAGCGCCGGTGAGGATGCTCCAGACCAAATCACCTGTTGCTAACTCGTATTTTTCCAGATAGAATGGAAAAGCAATATAAATATAAGCATCGTCATGGGATAAAGCTAATTCTATAATAGTACTCCATCCCCCAGTACTCCATGTGTGATTCAAAAAATCATAAACCAAAGTGCCATCTGTTTCAACCTTTGTTATGTACGTAGTACCATTCCATGTATGACCATAATATAAAGTGCCGTCTGAAGATCGAACCATAGTGCCAAATCCGCCGGGTACAGAAATGATTTTAAGAATATTCTCAGTACCGTTGAAAGTTTCAGCATTATAAGCAGATGTGATTTGTAACTCATTCGCCGTTGTACCAGCTTCTAAAGTAAAGGAACTGTTATAGTTTGTCGTATTGGTTATTTTGATTATATCTCCAGCAGTAAAGGGATGACCTGCCCACGGTAATCCAACAATACCACCACCGACATTACGTGCCTCACCACCAATGTCTAACGAATTCATCACACCGTCATTTATGGGTATGCCCCAAATCACTGATCCTTCACTGATATAAGTCATTGTATAAGTTTGTGGTGAAACATCAGGTATAGTGGCATTGCCCCCGATGACCTTATATCCCCAACCCGTATTATCGTTGGCATCGACAAGATAAAGCCCGGCGTCCTTACCACCGAGAGAGTTTTCGTATCCTTCGCCAAGCACCACGCCCGCATTATGGCCTATCCTTACGTTGTTCGGCCCTGTTGTGGTATCGTCCGTACCCATACCGATAGTCGTATTGAATAAAGTCGGCTCGAAGTCCAATAGCTTATAGACCTGAATGTAGTTATTGGGCTTCGGATCGCCGGTAATATGGCCCAAAGCAAAGCCCGCAAAATCATTCACGTCGTCAAAGTAGGCATTGGCATTGTCCTCGTACAAAGGAAAGCCGTTGGCGTCTACGAAGACACGGGAACCCGGCGTCAATGTCGGCAACTCAATTGTATTGGGATCTCCCCAAAGATTGGCATCGATAAATACCCAACGAAGTTGAGCATTCTGCACACCATCCGTTGCCAGTACGCTATTCGGCTCACCGTAGCCTATCGGCAATCGAAGATAGTAAGTTGTCGTCATAGACTCCGACGCTCTGAATGAGACGGTGTTGGCATCGAGAATATCACTGACGTAGGGATCGTCGAGATTGTAAAACACAAGCTCTTTCTCGTCGGCTGACAGCAAGATATTGCCAGTGTCATTAGAATAATCCCCACGTCCTTTGTAAGTCCCGTAACCAAAGAGGGTCGATAGCCCGATAAGAGCGAAGAAGGATAAAAAGATTATAAGAATATTCCGGTTATTCATTGACACACCCCCGGAATCTTGATATAAAGCGAGCCGATAGGAAGTATCGTGCTTCCGACCGGCTCTAACCAAACTCGTTTTGAAAGGAAACAAGAATGGCTACAACAATCATATCCAAGTATTGTACTAAGTGCAAGACACTTAAAACCATTTCTGATTTTTATGAACAATCTTCTCGAAAAGATGGCCTTCAGTCCGGGTGCAAAGAATGCAGGGCCTTGCACCAAAAAAAGTATCGCAGAACTGAGAAGGGCAAACAAGCACACAGGCAAGGTAATAAGAAATATTCCAAAACCGAGAAGGGAAAACAAGTAGATAAAAGATCCCGTAGAAAATACGTAAAAACAGAAAAAGGAAAAATTACCAAGAGAAATAGTTTCAAAAGGTATTACGAATCTGAACAAGGCAGGCAAGCGTACAAACAATATCACATACTCAATCCCGATAAAATTAGAGCACGACGTGTTGTAAACCGAGCTATTCGAGTTGGCGAACTGCCCCGACTTGATACTTTGAAATGCAATTACTGCCCCGTACAAGCACAAGAATACCATCACCATAAGGGCTATGCACCTGAGCATTGGCTTGATGTTGTTCCAGTGTGTTGTATTTGTCATAAAAAAATTCATCATACAGTAGACGCCTTCTCTCCTCCGTAAAAAGTATGTTGTGTTTGCCAATGAGATTGATTACGCCAGTCAAGGCCTGTTAATTCTTGTAAAACAAAATGATGGGTATCAGGGTCAGGTCCTATCCGCCAGCGCTTGCCCGAGACTGAGAAAAATATAAACTCCTTCCAGAAAATATCGTTATGAATGGCCCGGTAGGCATCCTGCAGACGCCGGTTGTTCTCATTGAGAATCTTCTTGAGTTCCTCGAAATCCTTCGCCGTCGAGAAATCAAGAAGGTCTAATTGTTTTGCCATCTGCGCCATAATAGTTATCTGTCCCCGTCGGGTTCAAAATCGAATATCATCCCGACAAGATCAAACAGCACGGTCGAGGTTCCCCTGATGAGAAAATGCCTGGCCCTGATATCCGGCGTAATTTCGACCAGAGCGTATTTCCTGCTGCTCTCCAAAGAGATCGAGCCAATCGACTGCCAGCTCGGCTCGTTATCTCTTTTGTCGTAGAGTGAAATCGTGCCTTCCGTGCTTCTGCCCGCGATATAAACATAGACCCTGCCGATCCGTTTGAAATAACCGAGTGCGAGCTTGTTTTCCATATCAGTTGAAATCACAAACTCCCGCGTGACCGCAACCCCTCTTTCGGTTTCTGATGAGTGCAGCACGTAGCAGTAGCCGGAGTAATCGCTCGCAATGTCCAGGGGAAAGCCCACTATCGACGAGACGTAATCGATGGAAGGCAGCGCGGCGTCGAGGCCGTCTATCGAGTCGCTCAGGGCGTCAAGGCCGTCTATCGTATAGGACTCCTGCTGAGACCAGTCGCCGAACGCCCGAATAGCGAATGGGTAATCGTGCCAGGTATTATAGTCCAGATTAAGCGCTACTATCTTATCGTTGCCAGTCGAGCTCAGAGATGATGGAATCGACCACCATATCTGGTTGTAAGAATCGATAAAGGCGGACTCGATGTAGTCCTGGTACGTGATATTCATGCCGCGAATGGTAATATCCTTCGGCATGGAGATTACGCCTTCCCGGAACTTCCGGATGGTATAATCCGATGCGAAATAGTAGAGATTGCCCTCTTTGTCGTTGCATACCGAATGGGTGGCGAGCAGCCCGACGTTGCCGGCCAGTCTGTCGATGTTCCATATCGAAAGGCTCTCCACAAGCCACTGAACGTAAGTGCTGCGTTCCTTAAAGACGATGAGGTAGTTGGTGCCGCCGTATGAATAATTGCCGAACCCCTTGATAACGTCCGATCCTTCGAGGAAGTCCTTGGAGTTGGTATCGCCGTTGCCGTTCACGTTGTAATCCGATACATCGTTGTACGAGCTCCATCGCTCTCTCCTGCCGTAGTATGTGCCGCCTTCGGTAACGGCCCCGAGTATAAGATAGCCCTCGCAGGTCGAGCAGTATTTGGCCGTGGTGAGATAAGTAGTTTCTTCACCGTCGAGATCGAGTCCGCTTGTAGAGCCTAATGGCACGAATATCGTTCCCGGCGCGGTCTCGTCCCAAACCAGAACGAAATCGACGCCGTTGGTTGCGATAATCTTGCCGTCGATAGAAACAGTGTCCCAGAGCACGCAGTCGCCGGTACATTCCCAGAACTCGTCGTATTGCTTGTCGGTCTCATTCCACTTGTATATGTGCGCCTTGGTAAAGACAAATTCGTATTCCGTCCCGGCGCCCGATATGTGCCGCCATATATGGATAATCGGATTTTCATCAGTGGTCTTGACCTTGTCGCCGTCATCATCTACGAAGGCCCCCGCGTTTGCTCCCGGCATTGTCCTCAACAGGCCGTGCTGCAGGAACACGCCGGAACTCGACGGCAGGTAGGCTTTCGGCATCTTGATGTTCGGAATGCCCTCCATGTCGCCGAGGAAGTCACTGAGGACAGCGAATTTTTGCTCTGTTATCTGCATTGCTAATCCTGGTCAACCGGTTTCGTAAGTGTTCCAATTGATTTCCAATAAATGCTCGGCGTGCCGTCACTGA
>Ga0307379_10014036_pt1 | contig 10353 bp, 8 predicted proteins | sample UN2MG_FD_202237 | JGI IMG/M metagenome (GOLD analysis project Ga0307379, IMG submission 202237) | Soil microbial communities from Risofladan, Vaasa, Finland - UN-2 | ecosystem: Environmental > Terrestrial > Soil > Coastal area > Acid sulfate soil | place: Finland: Risofladan, Vaasa | collected... | reverse complement strand
AGTCTATATTAACGACCGCGCATTGACTCAAAAAAAATGTTACCGAAGTTAGTAACGTTGCCTCAAAAAAAATGTTACCGTCGTTGCCATGAACAACGACAGGAAACATACGATGAGCAAAAAGAGTAAAGATGACTTGGTAAAGGCAATTCATCCTCGGTATTTGCAGGCCGATAAAGCGGAGAAAGGTCGTATTCTAGATGAGTTTGTAGCCGCAATTGGCTGTCATCGAAAACACGCCATTCGCCGGTTGCGGCAAGGCATTCCCGAATGTCGACGAGAGCGGCGAGGCCGGAAGCGCATCTATACCGGGGATGTGGTTGGGCACCTGGCCAGAATCTGGAAGATATGTGGCCATATTTGCGGTAAACGTTTACAGCCATTTCTCCCAGAGATGGTCGCCGTTCTCGAACGCCATGACGAGCTGGTCATTGATGCCGAGTCAAAAGCGTTGCTGCTACAGATGAGTGCGGCGACCATTGACCGGCTCTTGGCTCGATACCGAAAGCAGAAGGGGCGTGGTCTGAGTACCACCAAGCCGGGCACGCTGCTCAAGGATGCTGTTCCAGTGCGAACCTTCGCTGACTGGAATGATGCTTTGCCAGGCTTTGTAGAAATCGACTTGGTAGCCCACTGCGCTGATTCGGCCCACGGCCAGTATCTGCAGACCTTGACTGCTGTGGACATCACCACCGGCTGGACTGAATGTCTGGCCCTGAAACACCGCAGCCAAGAAAACGTTTCGGTGGCCATTATGCTGCTTCGGGAACGGTTGCCTTTTCCCCTTCTGGGCATAGATTCTGACAATGACTCTGTTTTCATCAATGAAACTTTGCTGCGCTACTGCGCCAACGAAAGGTTGACCTTCACCCGCTCTCGCCCCTATCGAAAGAACGACCAGGCCCATGTCGAGCAGAAGAACTGGTCGGTGGTTCGCCGCACCATCGGCTATAATCGTTATGAATCAGAGACTGCATTGACCCTGATGGAAACCATCTATTCTGACCTTCGACTCTACGTTAACTTCTTCCAGCCAGTTCATAAGCTGGTCAGCAAACAGCGTAATGGCAGTAAGGTCTATAAACGGTATGATATGGCTCGGACACCGCATCAGCGCGTGATGGCCTCGCCGGATGTCTCGTCCAAGGACAAGCTCCGTTTACAGGTCGCCTACCTGGCTCTGACTCCCGTCCAATTGCGAGACCGGATCGACGCCAACCTAAAGCAACTATGGCTACAGCGTCGGTAACATCAATTATGAGGCAACGATTGCCCTTTGGGTAACATTTTTAAATGAGGCAACACGGACCGTTTATTTAGACAACATCTGGAGCCGATCATCAGTTTCAATTATAGGTATTCTCATAAGTAATAATCAACATGAAATGCCTATGTTTTTGTGAGTTTCAGAATTGTTATATTACCCAAAGACAGACATACATTATTACAATTCACAGTAGCGGTGGGGATCTAAATATCAATTTGTGGGAAAAATCAGCGAAGCTGGGTTGGCAGGTCAATAGTGTCTATTGCTGACTGGGGTGCCAGTTAAGCAACCCGTGTTTGCAGCAGGATTCTTGACTTTATTCCTTATCGGGTTTATTGACAGATCGTCTCGGGGGAAGGAGCAAAGTGACTGACAACTAGCAAGGATAGCAATTATGGGGAGTTTTTAAGGACGCGGCTGGAAAAAGAATATCTATAACCGTGCAGATCCTATCATGTCCGGTTTTGAATAACTTTATATGGTTGCGCTAGATGTTGGATTCGGTGAGTCGGAGTAACTGGATGCACCCTATGACAGTTCAATCAGCGCCCAATGGCTAGCGCCTTCAGAGTGGAGGTCGCGGATTCTCCAGGCAGAGAGCGATCAAATCTTCGATCTTTGCCGTGCCAACACACATTACTGTATCGGCGCCACCCCAGTAGATTTTGACTGTGCCATCGTCCTCGGGCACTGCGCCACAAGTAAATACGACATTATGGACGTAACCGGTCACCTCCCAGGGATCCTCCGGCTGCAATATCCACTCGTCTGAGACGCTCAGAACTTTGGTGGGATCCTCAAGATCATGAAGGGCCACACCAAGCCGGTAGACTGAGCCATCCATGGTTGGAAAAACGCCGTGATAGATATGGAGCCAGCCATGATCGGTTTCAAAAGGAGTAGCTCCAGGCCCAATCTTCATCTCATCCCAGTGGTATTGCAACGGCCGCATCACTACCTGGGAATCGCCCCAATGGATCAGGTCTGGGGAGTATGAAATCCAAATGGACCAGGGCGATATCTCGGAATGAGGGCGGTCAAGGCGGGCGTATCGGTCGTTGAACTTTCGTGGAAACAATACGGCGTTACGATAGTCGGCCTGGGTGATGAGAGAAACCCTTTCTATCAACTGAAAATCCCTGGTTCGGGCAAGCCCAATGCGCACACCATGTCTTGAGTACGCACTGTAGGTGATGAGATAGTAGTCGTCCATGGCGCAGATGCGGGGGTCTTCGATACCGTACTCCTCGTAGCGAGCAAAGACACCCTTGTAAGTTGGTACTATGAAGGGCTCCGGGCTCACCTGGAAATGGAAGCCATCTTCGCTTTCCGCTAAACCGAGAATCGATCGGCCATTACGCCGGTGAGAGCGAAATATCATGATGTAGCGGTCTTCGTGCTTGACCACTCCTGCATTGTGAACTGTTTCCACTGGATAGGGCACATCTTTTTTTGTGAGGATTGGATTGCCGGAATAGCGTTCAATGATGCTCATTATCTTTCAACCCTTCAATACGTAGTGGAGCAACTCCTCCAATTGACACGTTGCCAGGCCAATGACATGGTCGCCGCCCCCATAGAAAACGTACACTGTGCCGTCCACTACCGGGTTGGCGCAGGAAAAGACAACGTTATTTACGTCTCCCCGAATCTCCCACATTTCTTTTGGCTCAAAAATCGGTTCCTTTGGACGAGCGACAACCTGGGTTGGCTCGTTCAGATCCAACAAACAGGCGCCCAGTCGGTATATGTGATCGGTGTCGTAGGCATGGTAGAGCTGAAGCCAGCCCTTCTCCGTCTCGATGGGCGGACCATTGCTACCGACGCTCTTGTTGTCCCACCAGTTGTCCTCACGTGGTCTAAAGATAGGGTTCATGTCGCTCTCGGGCCAGGTCATCAGATCATCAGAATAAGCGATCCACACCTCAGGTGAACGGCGGTGAAAGGCCGCGTACCGGCCGTTAATCCTCCTGGGAAAGAGGACGTGGTCTTTATTGTCCTCACCACGCACAATCGGCCCCAGTCGTTCCCAGGTGATCAAATTGTCGCTTACGGCGATCATGGGCAGAATGCCACCGCCGTCATGGGTTGCTTCGCCAGTGAGCCCGAATTCGCTTCCGAAAGCCGTGTAGCACATATAAAACCGGCCGTCCAACTCAGTCACCCGAGGATCTTCGACGCCCCAGGAATCACTGTTATCTATGGGCGATAATACCGGCTGTCGCAGCCGGTTCCAGCGGACACCCACTTCACTGACAGCGTAACCAATGCGGCTGATCCAATCCAGTCCCTGAGCCCGATAATGCATGTGAAACAGGCCCTCGTGATAAATTACCGGGGGGTTGAACACATTAGTGCATTCCCAATCCGACGTTGGATCGGGAAGCAAGGTTGGGTTGGCGGGGTGTCGTTGCAGTTTCATAACTTACCTCTGAATAAATTCAAGCTCGTTGGATTTCGGACAAGCCATTTGGCGAAAATAAGTGAAGCGACGCGTGCTTTTTTGCGTTGGCTTTGACTATGCCCCACCGCGTCTTGCCCAAAATCATTCAGGCCATCCCAGCTGATAGGCAGCGCCGCCCTCAGCCAAAAAGCATAAGGCCTTGCCGCACTGTTGCGCCTCTATTTCCTGGCCATCCCGGTCGAAAATTTTATCAACACCAGCGACGACGACCGGGGCATAGGTATCTTCGATGCCCGCAAAAGTCACCCACTCCCCATCCACAGACACAATCGGATAACTACTGTAAACGATAACACCTGACCTTATCTCCACCAAGGCCAGGGCAGCCATGGCCGGGGCCATACCAGCGCCGTAAATCTGTTGCCCAATGGACCCGCTCAATTCCCACAGGTCTCGCAAGTCCTCCAAAGGAATATAGAGAGTTAGATCGTTTCTGGCCACCGTTTCATAAGCGGCCGGGTGCTCAGTCATCGACTCTCTGGGTAAGAAAGGGGGCAAACTTCGTGGAATCAGCACCAATGTATGCTTGATAAACTCAGCTATCATCTTTTCTACTGTGGGATCCAGATTCCCATGGAGTCGTTGTAAAGTCTCCGTGAGGTAAATCCAGACCTCGTACTGTTCTTTGGGCGTGATGACGGCGCTGAGTTGGGTGGGATTCAGGCCAAAGAAAGTTTGCTGTAAGGGTGCGGCAGCCCAAGGTTCAACCATTTGGTCAGAGGTTGCTTCTATGTCTCCTGCCCCCATGTCGAGATCCCGTTCCCATAACCACGATAAGCGCAGTAAATTGGCAACAGCCCGGTTGATTATGTTCAAATAGACCGGATCCGGGTCCAATTGGTAGAGGCGGGCTGCTGCTGCGGCCGTCATGGCAGTCATGTGGGCTTCGTAGGTTAAACGAAACCCATGCCCCTCCAGTGCTAACAAGGCATTGCGGGCTTCGACCAGGTATCGCTCTTCACCGGTAAGGTCATGTAATAGCAGCATGAAATAGGCATAGCCACCACCGGCATCAGGTTCCAGGCCAGAGCTTTGCCAATCGCGAAAGCTATAGAATTGGGGGAATTGGTAGTCGACAGTGTGAGCAAAGTCAAGCCATGTCTCTCCAGAGCGCAGGGCCAGATCGCGCAACTCGCTGTCCTCGGGTAGCCACAACGCCAGTTCGGCTACCTTCAAAGCATGACCTAACTCGTACCAGGTGTCACCTCGTCCTTGTGATCCGGTCAGGTTCAAAGGACCGCTGTTCTGAAACATCCCAACCGGGCCAAAATCAGGGTTAAAGAAGTTGGGAATCGCCGCCCGTAATTCATCATAATAGTCAGGCGTCACGCCAAAACGGGTCAGGTAACGGGTCAGAGCCGAGAATACATCCAACTGGGTGATGGCTTCGGCCGTCTCCCGGGTATCAGACACATAAGCGCGCAGATATCGTTGCCCTTCATAGGTAACCCAATTGTCTGGCTCAGCCAGGTCGGTTATGCTGAGCTGGTGGATACCGGTGTCGGCGCCGGGGGCAGCGCCGGGAATCCCTTGCCCCTCCCATTCATATAGACCAAACCAATCGGGCAGGATGGGATCCGGCACAGCTATCAGGTCATAGATGTCGCCAAGGTTGTGTAGATAACGCCTGAAGATCTCATCTTCGTCGGCAGGTCGTCCAGGTGAAAGATATAAGTAACTGTCGTAAAGGGTCACCCTCTCTCCCTGGGGCTGTTTCCTCAAACCTTGCCAGGAAAAATTGTGCCCCAGGCGCTGGCCTTGGCGCAAAGGTGTGGCCACCGGCGAAAAACGGGCAGCGGTCATGAAGGTATTGAGTGCCGTCAGGTCTACCCAGTAAAAAAGGGTGCTGTCAAGAGCTTCACTATAAGCGTAATAATGGGGCGCGGCCATCGGGGCGTGGTCGGCATAAACCTCTAACTGGCCGGAAGTTTCCTGGCCTGTTGTCCTATCGATGAAATGTAGCTCGGGCACTGGCCCCGACGGCGAGTCGCCCCGGGGAATGACCTCAAGCCGCCAGCGCAACAGGCCTGGATGATGATCATAGGCGTACAGGGTTGCCTGAAAATCAGCCCACGGGTTTTGGCCCGTCAGAACGAGATGCTCGCCAGCGGCCGTTTTTATGCTCTCAATCTGCGGATTGGCCCCCAATGTGTTAAGCGTTTCACCGCCCGGTAAGGTAAGCCGCAGGGCCACAGAGCCGGCATCGGGCGAGATGGTGAATTGATGGCCATCGTACTCGAGGCGATAAGATCCGCTCTGAATACCGGTGGCGTCTGTCAGGAATGTTGTGGTGTCGGTTTCGCTCCGGGGGATGAGGGGGGCCAGGGAGCGGCGGTAACGTGTTGGTTCAACTACAGATGGCCAGGCCTCGATCGACGGCACGGTCGTTATATCTTGTGGGACGGCCTTTTCCGTCGCCGCGGGAATAATCTCTGTAACCCGCGACTCGGTTGCCGGCGGCGATTCTATTGGCGCTGGTTTCTGCTGGCGACAACCCATCAGAGGACCGGTGAACAGGAAACCACTGACGACGAGCCATACTTTTGTTTTCGTTCGAATATGATAAAGGAAACTCATTTAGTCACGTATTTCTTTTTCCAACACTTTCTTCAGCTTCTGTTCTTGCTCCTCCGAAAGCGTCGTGTTCAACACTTTGGCCTTGAATGGTCTGAGTCTCTCAAGGGTTTCTTCGACTTTCGTATTCTTCACCATGAGGAATAGGGCAGAACTGTCCGGTTTTACACTCTCGCTCATTTCCTCGATGAAATCATCGTCAATGCCATGATCTTTACGCACGCCGACGATTGCTCCAACTGCAGACCCTCCCACCAGCCCGCCAATGGGTCCGCCCACCAGGAGCCCAGCCAGCAAGCCGATACCACTGCCCCGCAAGGCAAACTTGCCTTTATCCGAATGGGTCTGCTCAATATTAACGTCACCTCCAGGTCCGCTGGAAGCCACAATCGCATCCTTGATCTCCAGCAGCCCTTCCTCTTCCATCTTTTGGATATCTATCAGCGTTGCTTTCGCGGTGTAACGGCCGTCGAATGCCAATACGACAATATTGCTTTCCACATTGCTTTCCATACCGTGTCTGTCCTTGTAGATCTATTGTCTTCACCGACCCTGACAGCCATCTGGCTATCCTACTCCAGCTAAAACGGCAGGTGTCTCACGCAATTATTCCTTTGATTTCTGTAGTGCCAGCGCGCGCTGAACGGTCGTTACCCCAACCAGGGCCAACCAGGCGCCTGTAATTACCAGCATCGGCAACGTTGTCACTATACTTCCGATAACAACCACAACACATACAATAGTTATGATAAGCGCAGGCCAGATATTTAATATCAAAAACCGGGCACAATTACCATAGGTGGTCCGTAATGACTTGTCTTCCTGGGCCAACCAAAACGGCCAGTAGAAGAGATTCAGCATGATCCAAAAGAACAGTAAAAAAACCCAGAGCAGACGCAAGATAATCCAGCCCAAACCAGTGGAGGACCAGTAGGTCGTGATATTGAACAGCAAAACTAGAGCGATGAAGATATTTGGCAATGCCCAGCGCCAGGCCGGCCAGAAGAGATCTCGCAGCAGTTGCCATATCTCCCGCATATCCCAGAGTTCGTCATTGTGAACACGTTCAGCCATGGCATAGAGAACAGCTGTCGCCGGTGGGCCGGATATGATTGGAATTTGGAATATCACCCATAAGATATTGAGGAACATCATCCCGATCCACTCACGCCACAGAAGACGCGTAGCGTGGCCCAGGATATGAAACGGTTTGATCATCAGCCTATAACACTGTCAGGTAAATGTGGGCCAAATACCAAAGTTCGTCTTCTATCCTTTCACACCGGCGTAGCTGACACCTTCAATGTAGTATTTGCTGAAAAAGAAGAACAGGATTAGCACCGGGATGGCGTTCACCATGGCCCCGACCAACACCAAATTCATCTTTGCAGAATACTGCTGCTTAAAAACCTCCAGGGCGACATTCAACACCCACATGTCAGGCGTATTTAGGTAAAGAAGCGGGCTCAGGTAATCGTTCCACATCGCTTGAAATTGCAAGATGAATAGCGTCAGTAATGCCGGTCGTGCCAGAGGTAGAATCACATCTTTATAGATTTGGAAATAGGAAGCGCCATCCATCGTGGCCGCTTCCTCCAAGTCCTTTGGCACGGCCTTTAGAAATTGGGTCAAAAGGAAGATGCCGAAGGCGGTGACGATACCAGGAAAAACCAGGCTGTAGAATTTATTTATCCAGCCCAATTTAGCAATGAGGACGTATGATGGAATCAGTGTAACCGCGCCCGGCAGCATCATCGAGGCCAGCATGAAGCCAAAGATGAAGTTTCTTCCAGGAAATCGAAGCCTGGCAAAGGCGTAAGCGGCCATCGAGCTAAAGATCAATACCAGGAAAGCTCGAACGACCGATAACAAGGCTGTATTAAAGAACCAGCGCATAAAACGACCGCCCCCAGCACTGATTGCCAGTTGGTTAAACAGCAAGGTAACCAGGCCGGCAATGAGGATACTACCCGCCATTGACAGAACAACGCGGCTCCATTCCGGCTCAGACATAGCGATGATTCCCAGGGCGATGAGCATCAAGAGAACAATGGCCAGGGATGTTGACACTCGCAGAACCAGGCTGGCTTCGAAAGCGTAGCCGAGATAAAAATAAACGCCCAACCCGGCCGCAAAAACCAATAAAAGGCAAACCGGTAAACCGATTTTACGTGGTAATCCCTGATCCTTCTGCTGGCTCGTCATCGCTGTTAACAAGAAGGTGATATAAAAAGCAAATAACCCGACGATCAGACCGATCGAAGTACTCCCTTCCATACGAGGAGCTCCACCCAGGTCGGTATTAAACAACTCGGGCCAGTTTGCGACATTCCACTCCTCTGGGAAAAATGTTGGCGGAAAAGCGATGATTTCAGCCCCTGTTTTGAAGGTTCCTAAAAAGGCCAGTATGAAGGGCATAAGGACAGCCAGGCCGACCAAGATGAGCAGTAGATAGCGAACAATAAGGACTATACGTTTTCTGATCAGTGGTCCTTGTTTTGTCGTTGTAGGTGGTAGTGATTCTGATTTAGCAGGAGATACCGCCATAACTAATCCTCCTCATTCGCGTATATCTTTCTTTTGCCTTTCATCAGTACTGCTCGGTGCCCCGCTCAATAAAGCGGCGTTGAATGATGGTGAAGATAAAAATGATTACTCCCAGAATAATCGCCCTGGAGGCAGCATAGCCCATGCGCGGTGGGCCGCTGATCCCCAGACCCTCTGAATAAATCAGATAGACAGGCGTCAGGGTAGTATTCAACGGACCACCGGCCGTTAAAAGTTTCACCTGGTCAAATACTTGCCAGGTGCCAATAGTGCCCAGTACCACAATCAGCAAGATGACCGGACGCAACATAGGCACCGTGATATTGAAGAATCGTTGTCGCCCGTTAGCGCCATCAATTGAAGCTGCCTCGTACAATGTCGGGGGGATTTCCTGTAAAGCGGCCAAAAACATAATCATGAAGGTGGGCACTGTTGTGAAAATGTTCTGAAACATTATGGCCATCCAGGTGATGCTAGGTCCACGGAAATACCATTGGCTTGACGGAATCTCCACGCCAAAGGGTCCCAGGATGAGTTGGAACAAACCGCGAGGATCATTTAGCCAGTTGATCTGTTGCCAATCCGCGCCAAATATCTCCCACACCTGAGTGAAGAGATGGTTGATATAACCGGTTTTTAAGTACAGCCATAAAAATATGAAACTAATTACGACCGAAGAAGTGACGCTAGGCGCGTAAAAGACGGTGCGGAAAGTCTGTTTAGCCCGCATTGGCGCGTTCAATATGACGGCCAACAGAAGCGCCAGGGTTGTCTGGAATGTCACAACGATAAGGGCGTAATATAGTGTATTCACCAAAGAGCGATGAAATTTTTCATCTTCCAAAACAGCCCGGTAGTGTTTTACTCCTGCCCATTCAGGCGTGGTGAACAAGTTGTAGTCTGTGAAACTGATGTAAATGGCGAACGCAAAAACGCCAATGGTGAAAACAAGGGTCACCAACAGATAGGGTGACAAAAACATGTAGGCGGTCAACGCCTCGCGGCGGGCTCGTGAATTGCCCCAAATGCTTCTTTTTTTACCAGCAGAGGAAGCAGCCATTAGAAACCTCCTGGAAAACTGAGAATTAAGAACGGATAATAACTACTCCTGGATCTCGTGGAGGTTGGGGATAGGGAATAATCCTATCTCCAACCTCTTCTATAAACTGTGGATTGTGACCGATAAAAACTAATTGTTAATGAACGCCGTCAGCCCGGCTCATTCTCAATTAAACCTTCACAATTCAACATTAACCTTTAGTTCACTTCGTCGAGATAGCCTTGAATTTCTTCATTGGCCTGCTCGAAGGCTTCGTCGACACTCTGATCGCGCAGATAAACGCGCTCCAGGGCCTGGCTGATGGCGTCATTGATTTTGCCGGTATTGGGACCCCAGTAGGCGACCCGTGTTAGCGGGAAAGTGCCGCCAATAGCGATGGCTGCATCGTTAGGATCGACGACCAGGTCAATTTGCTCCGGATGAGTGGAATAGGCGAAACCA
>Ga0307379_10014035_pt1 | contig 10353 bp, 7 predicted proteins | sample UN2MG_FD_202237 | JGI IMG/M metagenome (GOLD analysis project Ga0307379, IMG submission 202237) | Soil microbial communities from Risofladan, Vaasa, Finland - UN-2 | ecosystem: Environmental > Terrestrial > Soil > Coastal area > Acid sulfate soil | place: Finland: Risofladan, Vaasa | collected... | reverse complement strand
CGGAACTGCTTGCGGCTGGCATGCTGGATGCGCTCGGGCCGGCTGCAGAACAGCTCCAGTTCCAGGAGCTGATACAGCGAGGGGGGACGATCGCCGGGCGGGACGTGGAGGTACCTGGTGTAGAGGTCCTCGTCGGGCCGGGGCGGGTTGTCGGACGGCTTCTGCTGGCTCACTCGTCCTTCTCCATCAGTCGGGTGACGGACCGGGCCATGTGATCAAGCTCGGTGGGCTGGAAGCCGGACTCGCGCTCGATCTCGGTTTCGGCGGTGGTTTGGTGGGTGAGTTCGATGGCCTTGACGTGCAAGCGTCCGCTGGGGTCATATCGGAAGGTGACCTCGACGGGAGCGCCCTGGGGCAGCCCGGGGGGCAGGTTGCGGATGACACACTCGCCGATCTGGGTGCAGGCGGTGGGCTCTCGGCTCTCGCCCTCGACGATTCGCAGGCGCACCATCCACTGGTCCGGGGCCTCGGTGCCGAAGACCTTGGTCCGGGTGGTGGGCAGCGGGGTGTTCCGTGGGATGATCGGCGAGTTGACGATGCGGTGCTCGCGAGAGGCGCGGACCACGACGCCGAGGCTGTGGGCGTTGACATTCTGGAGCTTGATGTTTCGGGCGGCGGCCAGGACGGACTCGTCAAAACCGTCCTGGCGGACGTCGTCGTCGTCGTCATCGATGACTTTCACGGCCTGGTCGTCGGCGTCGCGTGCGCCGTCGACCGGGACGGATACGGCGGCCTGGTCTCGATCCAGGGCCAGGATGGCGGCATGGATGGCGGCCCCGTGAGCGACAATCTGGTCGGGAGCGGAGGCCATGGTAGGCCTCTTTCCGCTGATCCGCTCGAGCATGTCGTGCACCATGGGCATCCTGGTAGAGCCACCGACCAGGAGGATCTCGTCGATGCGGTCCCAGGTCAGCATGGCGTCCTCGAGCAACATCTCGGTGGACAACTGGGTGCGGGTGAGCAGATCGGCGGTGAGCTCCTCGAACTGGCCGCGGGTGACGGGCATGTGCAGCTTGCGGCCCATGTGCTCGACGATGACGGTGGTCTGATCGCGCACCGAAAGGGATCGCTTGGCCAGCTCGCAGGTGGCGCGGAAGCGCAGGGCCGTGCCGGGGTCGTCGCGAGGATCGGGGCCAAAGCGCCGGCCGAACTCGTCGGCCACAAAGGCCAGCAGGCGCTGGTCCCAATCGACGCCGCCGAGCCGGACTTCGCCGCCGGTGGCCAAGACCTCGAAGTTGCTGCTGTCGATGCGGATGACGGTGACGTCGAAGGTTCCGCCGCCGAGGTCGAAGACCAGGGTGGTGGTCGGCGCGGTGGTGGCGACGGCGGCGAGGTCGAGCCTGGCGGCCTCTCCGCCGCGGTCGAGGTACTGGCGAAAGGCGTCGGCCAAGGCGGCGGCGGTCGGCTCGTTGAGGACGCCGGCGACCTTGAGGCCGGCGATTCGCCCGGCGTCTTCGGTGGCCTTGCGACGATTATCACCGAAGTAGGCGGGCACGGTGATGACGGCCTCGCGCACGTCTCCGATCGTGGGGCGGGCGTCGATGACGAGCTGCTTGAGGACCAAGGCGGAGAGGGCCTCGGGGGAGAGCTCCTTGCCACCGACCGGCTGGCGGTAGAACTTCTCGCCCATGTCGCGTTTGAAGTCGAGGGCGGTGCAGTCGGGCCTCTCCGAGGCCCGGGCCAGGGCCTCGCGACCCACGAGGATCTTGCGGTTGGGAAGGATCTGTACGACGGAGGGAGTAACGAGCTCGCCGTCGTGATTCTCGACGGTCACAGGTTGGCCATGCGCGTCCAGGTAGGCGAGGGCCGAATAGGTTGTGCCCAGATCGATTCCGACGATCCTGCCACGCGGGCGGGCCATAGCACGTGGTACTCCAGATCACGCGAGATCAGACGGACGCCACGGTCAAGTGTACGGGGCTTGGGGGCGACTTTCAATTGCCCCGATTCAGACGGCGGTCATGGCAAGAAGGGCCTACTCGATGGCGTCTCGTTTGGGACGCACGCAGCGCAGAGGGCGACACGGGTCGGTCCGGGGCCGGTGCGAAGAGCGCCGGAGGAGGCACGGCGAGGTCCGCCAAAGCGCATCAACAACCGGGGCGCCCGGGCGGCACAGAGAGATCGGAAGCGGTAACAAGTCTGTAACAGAGCCGGGCCGACCGGCGCGGCGATCGTGGGGGCGACCCGGCCACCATGAGTCCAGGGCGGCGCCCGGCCTGGCGGCAGGCGGCCCGGCGAGATCGGTCAGGGACGCGTTCTCCGGGCAGGTGGGCGAGATTCCCGGCCGGGGGCGCGTCGCGAGCCGTGGCCCGCCACCGGGCAGGGCCCCACAGGGCGGGCTGCGGCGCGTGTTGGCCGCCCGGCGGGCGCGCTATCGTCGCCCCTTGTGCCGGTCGATGGAAATATCCTATAAACTGTGAAACAAGAGGCGAAGAGGTGCTTGGAGCGCTGCCTGGCAGGAGAGACCGTAGAGGCACGTCGGGCGGAACGAGCTTTGGAGAAAGCCATGTATGGCGACAGGATCGGTTGCACGAACGGGTTAGCGGGTGAACACGGGGCCCGGTCCGGTTTGCGGCAACGCGCTTGGGTGGCGCTGTGGGCGCTGGCGTGTGGTGTGGGCTTGACGGGGGGCACGGCGCTGGCCCAGGAAGGCGGCCAGACCGGTGCAGCCGACCAGAAGGCGCCTGACCACAAGGCTCAGGACGCGTCGCAGGAGCCGCCGTCAGCAGAGGAAGGGCCACAGGAGAAGGCGACAGCGACAGGAGAAGGCAAGAAGGCCGCGCAATCCAGGGTGTCCAAGGGCGCCGGCGGCGGTGACAAGGCGAGCAGCCGCGACGGGCGTCGAGGCAAGAACGGCCCGCAGGGGCCGATCGCGACCGAGACGCCCACCGGGCCGGTGACCGGGGCCCCGGCGATTCGCTGTTCCGAAACGGTCAAGGAGTTCGGGCTCCGTTGGGCCGGCCCCCCCGCGCAGCACACGTTCACCTTGCGCAACGAAGGTGACCAATCGCTGGAGATTCAGAAGGTGAAGACCTCCTGCGGGTGCACGGTGGCGAGGAACTGGACGAGGAAGATCCCGCCGGGCGGCGAGGGCTCGATCCCGGTGACGCTGGCCACGACGAGAGTGGGCACGAAGTTCAGCAAGACGATCACGGTGAGCAGCAACGACCCGGTGACGCCGCGGCTGCAGTTGAAGATACAGGGCGAACTGAAGCGTCCGGTGGACATGCAACCGGCGCGGATCGACTTCGGGCAGGTGAAGGCGAACACGAAAGAAACGCAAGTGGCCACGTTGACCAACAACATGGCGAGGCCGCTGGAACTGACCATGCCGGAGCGGACCAGGGAAGGTCCGTTCAGCGTAGAACTGGTGGAGCAGGAGCCGGGCAAGGTCTACGAGATCAAGGTGCAGGCCAAGCCGCCCTACCAGCCGAAGCTCAACCGCGCCAAGTTCGAGGTGAAGACGAATCTGTCCGAACAGCCGCAGGTGAGCATCACGGTGAGCGCCATCCTCCGACCCCGGCTGGACGTCAATCCGGAGCAGTTGACGGTGAAGAAGGCTGAGCCGAGGGAACGCACCCAATACCTGCGTTTCGCGAACAACGGCCAGACGCCGGTCAAAGTGCTGTCGGCGCAGGCTGACGACGAGAACCTGCGTCTTCTGGTCAAGGAGCAGGAGGAGGGCAAGCAGTACCAGATTCTGGTGACCATCCCGGCCGACTACATGCCGCCGCAGGAGGGCAGGACGATCACCATCAAGACCGACGACCCGGAGATGCCGGAGATGACGGTGCCGGTCGTGGGGCGCCCCTTGCAGATGGATCGAAGGCCGGCCACGGGTCTGGTTGGCAAGCCGGCCCCCTCCTTCGAGTTTCCCACGTTCGATGACAAAGTGGTCAGCAGCGAGGAGTACCAGGGCAAAGTCGTGCTGCTCGACTTTTACGCGAGCTGGTGCGGGTTCTGCAAGAAGCAGTTGCCGGTGGTCAGCGATCTGTACAAGAGGAAATACGCGGACAATGCCGAGGTGCGATTCCTGGCCATCAGCGAGGACCGGATCGGCACGGGCGACGAAGCCAAGTCCAACAAGCGGGCCCGCACGAAAGAACAGGTCGCCACCTACTATGCCAAGATCGGCGGAGCATTCCCGGCCGTCCTGGACCCGACGGGCATCGGCGGGTCGCACTTCCTGATCAAGAACCGCGACTATCCGGCCATCGTTCTGATCGGGCAGGACGGCATCGTCCAGGCCGTCCATTTCCGAGAGGCGACGGACCTGTCGAGGCAACTGGCGATACAGATCGACACGTTACTGTCGGGCAAGAGCCGTGAGGCCTTTCCGCCGGACGCGCCGCCGATCCCGGTGATCGGCGCGCGGCAGTCCAGAGCTACGGTCGGTGACGCGTCCGGCGTGAAGCAGGGCACACTGGGTAAGGATGGGGCGGCCAGACCGGGGAAGAGCACCGGCCCCATCATGGGCCGCGGCAAAGGCCGGACGGCGAAGGACCCAGCGGCGGGCGCCAAAACCCCCGGAGCGGAATCGGACCAGGGTGAAACGCCGCAGGCGGGAACACCCGAGAGGGAGGCGCCCCAGACCGGCCCGGCAGACAGCGGCCAGCCGAAGGCGGAGCAACCCAAGGGGCAGGCGCCGGGGAACCAGGAGCCGGCAGGCGGCGACAAGTAGCGACTTTCCCGTTTGGAACGACTTGCCGGCGTTGCGGCCGTCATTACCGGGTCGCAGCGCCGGCTCTATTTCGGGAGAGCATTGTGTGTCCCAAGCGGTAGCGGTGTCCGCGTCGGGCGGTGGCGTTATGGCAGGGGCAGCCCCATCCCGGCTCAACCGCGCAGGCGAGGGGCTATTCTTCGCGATCGGGTTCCTGCCGGGGGGCTTGCGGTTCGCCGTCAGGCGTAGTGCCGCGAGCGCGGTTCCAACCGCCCCCGCGACCCGGTTCGCGGCCATGCCCGCGACCACGGCCGGCACCGCGATCCCCCCAATCGCCGCGCTCGGGGCGATCGCCAACTCGGCCGCCCCTGCCCACGCCCCGGCCTTCGCCCCGGCCCCAGCCCATTCCGTGGTGGCCGCGGACACCCTCGGCAAGAATGTCGAAGAGCTTCTGCTGCTGGCGAGGGTCGAGTTCGCTACGCACGAGAAGGAGATGCTCGGTGACGCGGCGTTCCAGGCGGGCGCGGGCGTCGATGATCAGCTCGACAGCGGCGCGGATGTCTTCGTCGGCCGATTCGGCGTCGTTGAAGAGTTCGGCCAGGCGCTCGCGGCAGCCTGCGAGTTCGGTGCGCAAGTTGTCCAACTCCGTTCGGAAGGCAGGATCGCGGGCTTCGATCTCGGCCATACGCTCCGGGCCGACGCCCAGACAACCGCCCCAGCGGGGCGCGTCGACGCAAGGGGGCTTTTCCGGCGGGGCAGCCTCCTGGGAGCGTGCCTGCATGGATCCGACCAGGCCGCCCAGGAAGGCCACCAGCGACAGGGCCAAAATCGAGATTGTGGTTCTCTGGATCATCCGGCATCCTCCGTCGGCTGCTGGTCAGTGGAGAGCCAGGTTTCGGGCAAACCCGTAGCGGAAAGCGCGGCCAACTCGTCGAGACCCAAGGCTTCGATGAGTTCTTCTTCGGGCACTGTACCGTTGGGCTGGCTAACGCGGCCAGCCGGCTGGCCCACCCACGAACCAGCCAGCCAGCCGAGACCGAGCGCCACCGCGATGCTGGCCGCCGCCCGCAACAGGGCGGGCGGCGTCCTCGGCACCCAGACGGTTGGGCGCATTGCCTCGCGCTCGGCCGCCAGCCTCACGGCCGGCCACAGATCGGACGTGACCTCTTCCTCATCTCCGGCGGCCAGAACCTGCCAGGTTATCTGAAGTTCGGCCAACGTCGCCGCACACGCCCGGCAGTGGGTGAGGTGGCGGCGGATGTTTTGGGAAGGTCCGTCGTCCAGTTCACCCGCCAGCAGGCGGATCAGATCGGCATCGTTTGGGCAGGACATAACTTGGGCTCCAACTGTTGAACGCGTCAGCGGCGAGACTCCTGCGATGCCGGGGCACCAGTTTTCGGGGCCAGGTGGGCCAAATCTCGCCGTAATTGGCGGTAGGCCCGTACGAGACAGGACTCGACCGCAGATTCGGTCCAGCCGGTCAGGTCGGCGACTTCGCGCATGGTGCGGCCGTCGAGACGGTGCAGGACGACGGCAAGCCGCTGGCGCGGGGGCAGAGCGGCCACCGCTTGACGCACGGCGGCACGCATCTCGGAATCAGCCAGGCGAGCCGCCGGGTCGGTGGGAGAGGTCTCGGGCTCGGCGGCGGTCAACTCACCGGCAGGACGCCACCGCCGACGATGGTCCCAGCACAGATTGACGACGATGCGATGGAGCCAGGTGGTGAACCTGGCCGACGGCCGGTAGCGGTCGGCGGCCCGGTACACGCGCAGGAAGGCCTCCTGTGCGACGTCTTCGGCCACGTCCGGGTTGGCGGTGATCCGGCGGGCGAGGCGGAGGGTCCGGCCCTGGTGCCTTTCGACCAGGCGTCCCAATGCAGCAACGTCCCCCGCCGCGAGGGCGGACATCAGGGCCTCGTCGCTGACCGGGTCGGTTTCCAAGGGCCTGCTCACAGGGCGCGGGGCGGGACTATGGGTTCCGCCGGCCGACGTCACAGGCAATCTTAACCCTGGAGTGCCGCCGTGGCGATTCATGGCTGGTGATCAGTGCCTCGATAACCGCCGGCATCAGGCAGGCCTGGGCTGCCAGTGCGGGGCAAGAAGGAACGGCGGGAAGGCGTTGGGACGCTTTCCCGCCGTATCGCCTTTTCGATTATGGCCACGCATCGATCACCCGCGACGGAACCGAAACTCCGCAGGCGCGTCGCCTGGCGACCGTCCCGGCGGGGTTATCGGCCGCGGTTCCCGCGTTTCCCGGGTTTCCCGGGTTTCTGCGGCGGGTCGGCCCAGCGCTGCTGGATGATCTCGACGACGGCCGGGTCATCCGAGGTGATCTCGATGATCACGCCGTTGTCCGTCTGGGTGACGGTGCGTTGGGCACCCTCGATCGGTCCGAAGCCTTCGTGTGGAGGACCGCCACGTCCCCAGCCTTGCCCTGGGCCGCCGGGACCACGCCCGTGTCCGCGACCTTTCCCGCGACCTTCCCCGCGACCCATCCCGCGACCTTCGCCGCGAGCCTTGCGGTCCGGGCGCGGACCGCGATCGGCCATGGGCCGGTCTTGCACGTCGGCCGCTCGATCCTGGATCTTGGCGACGACGTCCGGGTCATCCGAAGTGATCTGAACGGTCACACCGTTTTCGGTGTTGGTGACGGTGCGTTCGGCGCCTTCGACCATGCAGGGTCCCCAACCGCCGGGGCCGGGGCCGCGGCCGTGGCCCATGCCCGGTCCCTGGGCGGCACGGGCCTGGATGGTCTCGACGACGGCGGGGTCGTCGGAGCTGATCTCAATGCTGACGCCGTTGTCGGTGTTGGTCACCGTGTGCGTGGCACCTTCGATGCCGCAAAGGCCTCGCTCGGCCCGTCCGGCCCCATGCCCTTTGCCACAGCCCTTCGGGAAATCGGCATGGAACGCCTGGATGGCCTCGACGACTTCGGGGTTATCCGACGTGACCTGGATGATGACGCCGGTTTCGGTATTGGTCACCGTGCGCTGGGCATCCTTGAAGCCGCAGGGTGGCGGGGCTCCGTCGTCCGTCTCGCCCTCCGGCGGTCCGGCGAGCACGGTCAGTGCGCCGACCATGCAGCAGGCTGATGCGAAAACCAAGAACACTCTGATTCGTCCGTTCATCGGTTGATCTCCCTGTTGCGTTGCGTGTAAACCCGACCAGCGGGCCGTCGGCTCTCGATCGTTCCGTCCGCGGCAACCGGTCTCCGTGTGCCCCCGGTGGGCTCACGAACCGTCCGTTCAACGCACCAGCGGCGTGCTCTCCTGCGAAAAAAAACGATGGTAGGCGGGATTGGCGAGTTTCGTCGGGTGGCCGGTTGGGAGGCACACGGCGGGCGAATCCCGTTCAGCGTTCCAGCCATTCGGCGCGGAGCTGGCAAGTCCGCTTCAGCTCGCTTTCTTCGGGGAGGTCGGCGGCGATGGCACGGAACATGGCGGCGGCCTCCGCCCGGCGATTGTCAAGGGCGAGCAGCTCAGCGCGGCAGAGTCGGGCCTTGAGGTCGGTCGGGGCCAAGCGGAAGGCGCGTTCGCCCAGCGTGCGGGCCTCGGGCAGGTCGCCGTCGGCCCTGCGATCGAGCAGCAGCATGGCCAGCTCGACGAGCAGGTCCGCGTTGTCGGGTTCGAGGTCGAGGGCTCGGCGGTAGCTGGCGATGCCTTCGTCGCGCCGATTGGCCATGACCAGAGCGACGGCCAGTCGATGGTGAAAGGCGGACACGTCGGCGAAGCGTGTCTGGACCTGGGCCAGTTGGGTCACGGCAGCATCAAGCTCACCCACGCCGGTCAGTTCGTCGGCCAATCGGATGAGGGCATCGAGGTCGTCCGGGTTCCGGGCTACGGCCTCACGGGCCTCGGTCAGGGCGCCGCGTGCGGGGGCGGCGACGGCCCGGCGGGCGTTGTCCAACAGCCGTTGGGTCCGGGGGTGCCCGGGAATCTGCACGTCGGCTATCTGCAAATGTTGAAAGGCCATGTCCGCGTCGCCGGCGCGCAGGTAGGCGGCGCCGAGCATGCGGTGGGCGTCGGTGAAGCCGAGGTCGATCTGGATGGAGCGTCGCATCAGGGCGATGCCGTCCTGGTAGCGCCCGTTACGGGTCAGCCAATCTCCGTACAACAGCACCGATCGGATTGCGTTGGGGTGATCCCGGTAGGCGGAGGCGTAGAGCGTGCCCTCGTTGCGCCACTCGGTGTTGCGAATCCAGGATCGGGCCAGGCCGGCGACCACGGCGAGGGCAGCCAGTGCGCCGATCGCGGTGCGCATGGCGGAAGGGCGCCCCACCGCTCGCGCGACGGCCCGCTGGGTGAGCGCACCGGCCCATTGTCCGACGATGACGGCCACCCAGATCGAGGGCAGGTACCAGACGCGTTCGGCGAAGTACGTCTTGATCAGTAACACCGTGTTGGAGACCGGGAGGTAGCTGAGCAGGAGCGCGACGGTCAGGACGGCCGGCAGACGCTCACCGCGTCGCCACTTCGTCACGGACCAGGCGAGCAACAGGGCGAAGACAACAAGGCCGATCAGGGCGTGACCTTTGAGCAGGCTACCGGCCGGAGAGACCGCGAGAATCGAATAGTCGAGGCACAGGACCTGGGGCCAGAGGGTCTTGGCCCAATAGAGGCCCCAGAGTTGAAAGGCACCGCAGACACGCTCCCAGGTCGGGGCATCGGCCAGGACGTTGATGGTCTTGGTCAGGGTGACCGGTTGATAGAGGGCGCCGCCGAGGGCGACGAAGCGGAGCACGAGGTATACGACGGCCGCCAGGACGAGGGACGCACCGGCCGGTATCCATCGGGCGGCAAGGCCCGACGCGTCCGGACGACCGGGCGCAGGTCGACCGCCCCACCGGGTGACATGCTGGTACCAAGCCAGCAGCGGCACCAGCGGGAGGACGACGACACCGCTCTCCTTCGAGCAGCATGCAGCCAGGACACAGAGCGCTCCGCCGGCCACGGTCAGGGGGCGTCGCGGTCGGGCGAACAGTTCGAGGGCCAGGAGGGTGAAAGCGGCCGCCAGCAACTCAGCGCGGCCGACGACGTTGTTGACGGCTTCGGTGTGGATGGGAAGGACGGCGAAGATCGACCCGGCGACCAGTGCGGCGGTCAACGAGCCGGTGAGCCTGCAGGTCAGCCGGTAGACCAACACGGTCACGAGTGCGTGCAGGACGATGTTGACCGCATGGTAGGGCGATGGGTTCAGCCCGCCGATCGCGTGGTTGAGGCGATAGGAGAGGACGGCCAGCGGGCGGTAGAGCAGGTCGCGATACGGGGTGGCGAGGGGGTCTGCGTGCCAGTAGTCCTGGAGCCAGAGGGCGCCCCACTGCCCCGGCTGGGTGACCAGGGGGTTCTGCACGATGATGGGCAGGTCGTCATCGCAGAAATCATTGCCCAGCGTGTTGGCATAACACAGGACGGCGAGGAGGGCGCAGATGAGCGGGCAGAGCCGCGCGAACGCGCGTGGGTAAGACTCTCGAACGCACACGACGGGCAGTATACAGGGAGATGGTGAAGGTCGCCCACGGGGTTGGGCTTCGCCCATCCTGGTCGTGCTTCGCCCATCCCGGTCGTGCTTCGCCCATCGTGGTCGTGCTTCGCCTGCGGCTACATTCCTCCGGGACCTCCGGGGCGGTTCGTGACGTTCCGGGGCGGCGGGCGGGGAGTTCAGAGTTGCGAGTTGTGAGTGGCGATGGGCGGGGAC
>Ga0307379_10014031_pt1 | contig 10356 bp, 10 predicted proteins | sample UN2MG_FD_202237 | JGI IMG/M metagenome (GOLD analysis project Ga0307379, IMG submission 202237) | Soil microbial communities from Risofladan, Vaasa, Finland - UN-2 | ecosystem: Environmental > Terrestrial > Soil > Coastal area > Acid sulfate soil | place: Finland: Risofladan, Vaasa | collected... | reverse complement strand
CGTGGGGCTATTTCGCGCGCGATTTCGGCCTGCAGCAGATCGCGATCGAGATCGGGGGACAGGAGCCGAGCGCACAAGAGTTGGCACGGCTGATCAGCACAGCCAAGGCAGAGGGGATCCACGTCGTCTTGGCGCAGCCCGAGTTTAGTACGGCGAGTGCAGGGACGATCGCGAGAGCGATCGATGGCAAGGTGTTGTTGATTAGCCCGCTGGCAGCGGACTGGTTGGAGAATATGCGTCGGGTTGCGGAGACCTTTGCCGAGGCGTTGGGCTAGAGTGGGGCATAGGTACGCCAGGAAGAGGTAGCGATGGGTGCAAGCGTGTCAGAACGCCGGGAGGTGATCTCGATCCGGAACCTGTGGGCGGGCTATGAGCACGAGCAGGTGCTGGAGGATGTGAACCTCTCGGTCTATGAAGGGGACTTTATCGGTCTGATCGGTCCCAATGGCGGCGGCAAGACGACGCTGGTCAAGGTGTTGCTGGGCCTGTTGCCACCGATGCGCGGTGAGGTGCGGATCCTGGGGCAGCCGGTGAAAAAGGGACGGCGCTACATCGGCTATGTGCCCCAGATCGTCGAATTCGATCGCGACTTTCCGGTCAGCGTGTGGGAGGTGACGCGCATGGGCCGCCTGGGACGGCGCGGCCTGCTACGGCGGTTCAACGCGGAGGACGAAGCGATCGTCGCCCGGGCGCTGCGCGAGGTCGATCTGCTCGAGCTGCGCGATCGCCCGATCGGCGAGCTCTCGGGCGGGCAGCGACAGCGGGCCTATATCGCGCGTGCCCTGGCGAGTGAGCCCGAGATCCTGCTCCTCGATGAGCCAACGTCGAGCGTCGATCCCCAGGTCAGCGTGAGCATCTATGAGTTGCTGGAGGAGCTCAATGCGCACGCGACGATCCTGCTGATCTCGCACGACGTGAGCGTCGTGTCGTCGTACGTCAAGACGGTGGGCTGTCTCAACCGGCGCCTGTTCTACCACAACGATCGCCAGCTGACGCCCGAGATGCTCGAGCAGGCCTACCAATGCCCGATCGACCTGATCGCGCACGGCGTGCCGCACCGCGTTTTTGCCGAGCATGGCGCCGGCATCCACGAGCACCATCTGGAGGAGGGGGCATGATCACCGCATTGTTGGAGGCCCTGCAGTTTGGGTTCATGCGCAATGCGCTGCTGGTCGGCGTGCTGGTCAGCGTGGCGACGGGCATCATCGGCACCTTTGTCGTCGTCAAGCGCATCGTGTTCATCAGCGGTGGCATTGCCCACGCCGCGTATGGCGGGATCGGCGTGGGGTACTATGTAAAGTACACGCTGCTGCCGCTGTTCTTTGCCGGCAGTGTGGCGGCGACCAATCCGCGGCCCGGCTACTACCCCATCGTCGGTGCAACCCTCTTTAGCCTGATCGCGGCGGCGATCATGGGGCTCGTGCAGCGCCGGACGCGCCAGCGTGCCGACACGATCATCGGCGTGCTGTGGGCGATCGGCATGGCGATGGGCATCATTTTCGTGGACCAGACCGAGGGCTACAAGGCCGACCTGATGAGCTATCTCTTTGGCAGCATCCTGGCGGTGGAGCGGAGCGAGGTGATCTTGATCTTGGTCCTGGATGCGATCATCGTGGCTGTGGTGGCCCTGTTCTACAAGGAGCTACTGGCGATCTCGTTCGATGAGACGTTTGCCACGGTGGAGAACTTGCCGGTCGACGCGATCTATATCGTGTTGCTCTGCCTGATCGCGCTGACGGTGGTGATGCTGATGCGCGTGGTGGGGTTGATCCTGGTCATTGCCATGCTGACCATCCCGGCGGCAATCGCGGGGCAGTACGTGCGCGATATGAGACGGATGATGGTGTGGGCGATCGGGCTGGGCATGGCGTTTACGGTGGTGGGGCTGTTCCTCTCCTATGCCTGGAACCTGACCTCGGGGGCGAGCATTATCCTCGTCGCCGGGGTGGCATACCTGATCAGCCTGGCGGCGGCGCGACTGCGAGGATATCGATGGGGTGGGAGAGAAGCACGTGTACAGGGAAGGATCGCCCCCACCCAGCCTCCCCCAGAGGGGGAGGAGTAAGATTCACAGGCGTGGAAGGACGATCGAGTCTTGTCGCTGGTATTTCCCCTTGCGGTCCGCGTACGACAGCTCACACACCTCGTCTGCCTCAAAGAACAGCACCTGGGCGATGCCCTCGCCGGCATAGATCTTGGCGGGCAGGGGGGTGGTGTTGCTGATCTCGAGGGTGACAAAGCCCTCCCACTCGGGCTCAAAGGGCGTAATGTTGACAATGATCCCACAGCGCGCATAGGTGGACTTGCCGAGGCAGATGCAGAGCACGCTGCGCGGGACGCGAAAGTACTCGACCGAGCGTCCCAGGGCAAAGGAGTTGGGGGGAATGATGCACACGTTGCCCTGGAAGTCAACCATAGCGCGCGTGTCGAACCGCTTGGGGTCGACGACGGTCAGGTCGCCCAGGCCAGGGGTAAAGATCTTGAATTCCTGGGCGACGCGGATGTCATAGCCGTAGGAGGAGAGGCCAAAGGAGATCAGCCCGTCGCGTACCTGATGGTCGACGAACGGGTCGATCATGTGCTGTTCGACGGCCATCTCGCGGATCCAGCGGTCCGACTTGAGTCCCATGCTGTGTTTTCTCCCGGAAGGTGTGCTAGGCAAAGCTTACGCATGCCCGGCGAACCATTGGTTCGCCGGGCATGCGTAGGGACCAGATCAGCCTACTCTTTGAGCTTCATCTCTTCGCCGCAGCACTTGAAGGTGCAGTCGGCGATCGTGCACTCGCCCTCTTCCTCGCCGCATTCCTCGCACTCTTTGATCACCTTGAGCTCGAGGCCGCACTCTCCACAGACATAGACCTGACCTAGCTTCATCTCGTTGCAGCTTGCCATGTCGCGCCCTCCTTTGATCAATAGGCGTGAATCCGTGCAGAGGATTCTAGCCCGTTTCGGCGCGCGCGTCAAGAGCAACTGGGATTGTGGCCGCGGGAAAGATGGGGTGCACCCGTCGACGATCGGTTGGGCTCGCGACCCTTACTGGATGATCACTCGTCCACTCGAGCCGTCCAAGCGGACGCGCTGCCCGGTGTGGAGCTTCTGGGTTGCCTCGTCCACGCCGACGACTGCCGGGATTCCGTATTCACGAGCCACCACCGCGCCGTGGGTCATCATCCCGCCTACCTCCATCACCAGCCCGCCTGCAGCCAGAAAGAGCGGCGTCCAGGAAGGATCGGTGCCAGGACAGACCAGGATCTCGCCCGGCAAGAGCTGTGTACTGCGCGGGTCGAGCACCACGCGCACCACCCCTTCTGCCACCCCCGGCGATACCGGGCTCCCAACCAGCACGCGCCCCTCCTGCGCATCGACAGCAGTGACGCCCTCGTAGAGCGCGCGCCCGTCGCTCAGCAGGAGGCGTGGTATCTGTTTGCGCTGCTGCTCCCGCGCGTTGGCCTGTCGTCGCGCGTGTACCAGGGAACGCCAATCGCGGCGATCGCCGGCAGCCAACGCCTCCAATTCGGTCTGGTGCAGGAAAAACACGTCATCTGGATGCCCTAACACCCCTTCGGCAACCCACATCTCTCCATCGGCCAGCAGAGCCTGGCGGATCAGAGCAAAGAAGCGGACGATGGCAAACTTGGGCGTCTCGCGCAGCCCGGCCAACGCGCGCATGCGCCGCGCTGCCCACCGCGCCAGCCGCGCCTTGATCCACCCACGACGCGTGCCGCGCAGGGCCTCCACCAGCCGCTCGATCTCGGCTTCGGCGACCTGCCGGCCACGCTTGAACACGGTGTCGGGGGCCAGCACAGGGTCGTCGATGCGCAGGTAGCTCTGGATCGCCTGCATCAACGGCGTGGGGTCCTGGTGCCAGCGGAGGCGGCCCAGATCGATCTCCCCCAGGCCGCGCATGCCGTAACGGTTCATGAAATCATCGATCGATTTCTGGGCGATCGCAGGCAGCCGTCCGGCGAGGTACTCGTCGGCCAGGGCAGTGACGTCGGTTTGGGTGCAGTGTGCCAGCGATGCTGGGTCGGCGCGGATCGCCTGCGCGGCCTGCCAGAGAGTGAGGTCCATCTCGGTGGTGACGTTGTGGGGCAGGCCGCGCATCAGCGCCCGCGTGTCGGGCTTGTCATCCGGCAGGCCGGCAGCCAGGCGGGTGAGCAGGTTGAAGGTGGCCATGCCCATGCCAAAGCGGGGTACGAACTGGGGCAGGACGAACAAAAAGGCGTCATCGGGCACACGCCGGATCAGTGCCAGGTGCTGGCCCGGGCTGCCGGCAGCCGCCATCTCGGCCCGCACATGCCCCAGCCACGCTTCCAGGTTTCCGAGCAGCCGGTCGCGCTGGGCGTCGGGAGCAAGGAGTGTGCGCAGCGCGCGCCCTGCCGCCGGGAGTAACACCCGGAGCAAGCGCAGGAAGGTGCGCAGGCGCAGGTTCCCCGGTGCAGGCAGTTCGCCGTCGCGCAGCAGGCCGAGCAGTGCTTGCCTCGACCCCGGTTCAACGTACTCCATCGCCGCCAGCGCCACCCTGCGCCCCAGGCGGTTATCGAGCATCCCGCTGATGTTGGCCCACAGCCGCTCGCCCGCCTCCAGCAGCGTCGGCTGATCTTCCAGAGTGAACCGGTAGCCAAACATCCTGGCTGCACCGGCAAACGCCCCCTTTAACATGTCGCGTCCCAGGGGGGTCATCGGTTCGAGCAGGCCCTGGACTGCGCCAAAGGAAAACAGCACCTGCAGCGGCTCGGGTAGCATCCCTTCTGGCACGGGATAGAGGGTGGTGATGGGACGCGATTGCAGCAGGTACAGCCGCCCGTCCACGCTGGCCCATTCGATGTCCTGTGGCGCGCCGAACAGGCCGGCGACACGGCGGCCCAACTGAGCCAGTTCGAGGATCTGTGCATCGGGTAGGGCCTGCCGGTCGGCAGCATCCTGCTGCAAGGCAACGGTGCCGCCGCCCTCCTGCCCACGGATGACCGTCGCCTTGCGCCCCAGTGCCCTGCTCAGGATGCGGTCGCCAAAAGCATCGACCACGTAATGGTCCGGCTCGACCTGTCCGGAGACGAGCGCTTCGCCCAGACCGAACGTCGCGTCGATCACCGTCTCGGTGCGTTTACCGGTGAGCGGGTTGGCGGTGAACAGCACGCCCGACGTACCGCTGGGTACCATCTCCTGCACGATCACCGCCAGCGATACGTTCTCCTGATCGATCCCACTGCGCGCCCGGTAGCCGATCGCGCGCGCCGTCCACAGGCTGCTCCAGCAGTCGATCACGGTTCGCTGCAGCGCCTCGACGCCGACCACGTTGAGGAAGGTGTCCTGCTGTCCGGCAAAGGAGAGTCCTGGCAAGTCCTCGGCCGTTGCCGAGGAGCGGACGGCGACCAGCGGCTGGCCCAGGTCGACATAGGCAGCGTTAAGCGCGTCGATCAGGCTGGCAGGCAGCGGGTTGGACGAGAACCGGGTACGGATGGTTCGCGACGCCGCTTCGAGTGCGCCAGGATCGTCGGTTGGTGTGGCTTGCACCACGTTCAGGATCATCTCCACCAGGCGGTTGGCGCGCACAAAGGCGTCGTAGGCGGCGGTGCTGACGATGAAACCAGGTGGCACGGGAAACCCGGCACGGAGCAAGCGGGAGAGGTTCAGTCCCTTGCCACCGACATTTTCCAGGGTAGCTTGGCCGGCGTCAAGCGGCAGGAGTGGCTGCTCAACGCGCAATGGTCGCTCGCGGCGATGGCCCATATAAACGCCTTTCGCTAGCCTTCTTGCCCTGCCGGGCGGCTTTGCGCAGAGGGAAGGGGAAGGACGGCCTCAACCTCGTCGCGGAACTGGCGGGCGGTGCCGGCCCACACCTCGCCACCCGGGCGTACGGCGATCGTCAGCACGCGGTCGTCAGGCAGGCCGTCTTCTGCGTCGTATACCTGCCAGAAAGAGAAGCCCTGCCTAGGAACCTGATACTCGGTATAGTGCACCACACTGGCAGCCGTGCCAAACCACAGCGCGCCGTCGGGCGCAGCAGTGGCGGACCAACCACCCTCTGTGCGGCCTATGGCAGGACGCTCCTTCTGGCTGGCGTCATCGAGCAGGAGGTCGAGCTTGCGGCAGAGATCCCACGCCTGCCCGTCGTAGCGCGCACATTTCCCGTCGAGGCGGAGCCGCATGTCGCCGTTGGGGGCGATGGCGATCGCGCCGACGTCGTCGCCTGGCATGCCGTCTCGTTGGGTACATTTCGGCCAGGTTATGCCATCGAAATGGGCGAGGCTGTAGGCCGAGCCGGCCCACATGGTCCTGTCCGACACGGAGGCGAGGGCGTTGACCTGCGGGTGGGGTGGTGCGTAGGGAAGATCGGACCATCCCCATCCGGCGAGGTGGCGGTAGGCGACCTCGCCCAGGATGAGCAGCGCCAGTGCGATGTCCAGGACGGTAAGCCGGTATCTGGCTTTAGAGCGGCGGAATTGGCTCACGACTTGATTGAGGGAATGTTCCTACGCCTTGGATGCTAGCGGCTCTGTTCTTGAGTCAATATGCGCTGCATCTCGTCGCGCAGCACCGGGATGTGAGTGGTGGCCGCATCCCAGACAATCTCATAGTCTACACCAAAGTAGGCATGGATCAAACGATCGCGCATACCGGCGATAGCACGCCACTCGACGGCAGGATGTCGCTCTCGTAGCGAACTGGGCAGCTGCTTGACCGCCTCCCCGATCACTTCCAGGCTACGGACGAAGGCGCGCTTGAGGGTTTCGTTCTGAAGGAAGGCTTCGAGCGTCAGGCCCCGGCTATGCTCGGATAGATATGCGGACTCGTCAAGGATATGTCGCAGATAGTCAGTTGCCGAGCGAGACATACTCGACTTCCTCGATGATCCGGGGTCCGATATAGGGGCTGAGCGACTCGGGGGTAACCAACTCGACGCGACGACCGAGCAGATCCTCCAAGTAGAAGGCCAGCTGCATAAAGGCGCCAAAGGTCTTCTTGCCGGGCTCGAACTCGACGAGAAGATCGACGTCACTGCTAGGACTTGGCTCGCCATGCACAAAGGAGCCAAAGAGGCCCAACCGTCGCACGCCAAGGTTGCGCAACTGTGCGTGGTGTGCATCGATCACTCTTTGTACCTGTTCCTGTGTCTCGACCGTCATGCTCTTCTCCCATTGCTGCTCACACTCATTATACCACAGATCGAGAGCCGTCAGGGGGTTGGAGTGATCTGGGCGGGCGCACGAGCCTTCCTCGTAGTGAGGCATCCCTGCCTGACGCCTGGGCTGCCGATGAACGTCACGTCGGGAGGCGTGGCCTACAAGGACCGGAGCAGCCTCCAGCCGGCGGGAAGCGCAGCGGCGGCGAGGGCCAGCTTGAGCGCGTCGCCGGCGAGGTAGGGCAGCAGGCCCAGGGCAAAGGTCTGGGCGCCAACATAGATCGACAGCCAGGAGAGGCCCAGGGCATAGATCGCAACGTTGCCAACCAGCATCGCCAGGAGTGCCGTGCCGATGCCCCGATCCCAGTCACGCTCGGCGAGCCAGCCGGTGAGGTAGGCGGCGGCAATAAAGCCGACCAGGTAGCCGCCGGTGGGTCCCAGCGCGTACGCCGGGCCAGAGGCACCGGCGGCAAACAGGGGCAGGCCGATCAGGCCCTGGCCCAGGTAGGCAAGCATGCTCAGCGCACCGCGGCGGCTGCCCAGCAGGGCGCCGACGAGCAGCACAGCCAGGGTCTGTGCGGTGACCGGTACAGGGCTAAAGGGCAGACGGACGGCGGCCTGTGCGGCGAGGGCGACGAACAGGCTGCCGCCCAGGATCAGGGTCGCGTCGTAGGCCAGCGCGGACCAGCGCGCGGTGGGACGCAGTACGTCGGCGTAAGTGATTGCGTGTCGATCCATAGGTCTGTGGTTTCTCCTTTGTGAGTGAACTCGGTCTCAGACATCCGCTTTCGGGGACGGTTGTCCCGCCAGAAGCCGGATGTCGCCACGATGTCTATGTCAGGGCCTTGCGAAAGTAGGCGATGGTGCGCTGTGTAGCTTCTTCCATGGTGAACTGTGGCAGATAGCCCAGGTCGTGTTGAGCGCGCGAGATGTCATAGTAGTGGCTCATAGCTATCTCATTCGCCAGGAAGCGGGTCGCGAGCGGCTCGCCGGGCAGCGGCAAGGCGCGATAGGCGAACTCGAGGAGCCCGCAGGCAGCGCGTGCCGCCCACAATGGCACCTTGTAGTGTACGGTGCGGCGGCCGAGGGCGCGCATGAGTCGGTCGATCCAGCTCCAGGCGTTTACTGGCTCGCCCTGGGTGATGAAATAGACCGACCCGGCGGAGGGCGAACCGGGCGCTAGGGCGTCGGCGGCGAGCAAGTGCGCACGCGCCGCGTCCTCGACGTAGGTCAGGTCGACCATGTTGGTCCCGTCGCCGATCTGGGGTACGCGCCCCGTGCCGATACGGGCGATGATGCGCGGCAAGAGATGGCGGTCGCGCGGGCCGATGATCAGGTGCGGGCGTAGGGAGGTGGTGAGCAAACCATCCTGCCCGTTCGCGCCCATCACCGCGCGCTCGGCGATGGCCTTGCTGCGCGAATAGTTGTTCTCGTAGTGTTCTGGGTAGGGGAGCGACTCGTTGGCGCCCTCGTGCGGCTGGTCGCCAAAGACGACGCTCGGCGTGCTGGTGTAGACCAGCTTGGGCACGGCATTCGCCCGGCAGGCGGCGATCACGTTCTGCGTGCCGACCACGTTGGCCTGGTAGAACGCATTCCACGGGCCCCAGTAGCCGGTCTTGGAGGCAACGTGGTAGACGACGTCCATACCGGCGCAGGCTGCCTCGACCGCCGCCGCGTCTGCCAGGTCACCGCGAACGAGGCGAACGCCCATCGCCTCTAGCTCGGGGTAGGCGCCGCGCGCAAAGGCGGCGACCTCGTCGCCACGTGCCAATGACTGCTCGACGACGTAGCGACCCAGGAACCCGCCGCCGCCGGTGACCAGAGCCCTCACTCGGCGACCTCTCCCAACTGCTGTGCTGCCCAGACGGCCAGCTTCTCACGTTGGATCTTGGCATTGTGACGCACGTCGACCGGCAGGTCCCGGTGAAAGAGCACGTCGCGAATACCGCGCGTGATCGCATGCCTGGCGCCCAGGGGCAGCAGTTCCTCGATCAAGCGCCCTCGTGCCTCGGCTGAGGCGGGCCACTTGCCCGGCATAGGCTCGACGATCAGCACCGGGCGCTGCCGGCCCTGTGGCCCAACGCCAACCACGGCGCTGCGATAGACGTCGGGATGCTGGTTGAAGATTGCCTCGCACTGCACGGGCAGCAGCAGGCCCTCGGCGGTCTCGACACGGTGCCGCTTGCGACCGCAGAACCACAGCCGGCCCTGCTCGTCGAAATAGCCCAGGTCGCCCATGCGGTGCCAGATCTCGTCGCCCTCGCGGATCTTGGCTTCGGCGGTCTGTACGGGACGGTGCAAATAGGTGCGCGTCACCACCGGGCCCTTGACAGCGATCTCACCGACCTCGCCGTCGGGCAGGATGAGGGCCGGATCCCACTCGGGGATCGGGTCCTCGGTGATGCGGATGATGCGGATCGTGTTGCCGGTCGTGGGCCGGCCAACGCACATACCTCGTCCCTGTTCGGACAGGGCAGCGGTCTCGGCAAGGATCTCGCGACCGCCGATCATGGTGATCGGCAGGGCCTCGGTGGCACCATAGGGGGTATAGACCTCTCCTCCCTCCAGGATGTGCGTGTATTGCTCGATCAGCGAGGGCGGCACCGGCGCGCCGTAGGTCAGGATCCGCTTCAGGGAGGGGAGGCGGATCTCGTTCTCCAGGCAGTACGTCGCCATCTTTTTGTAGATCGTCGGCGAGCCATTGGTGGTCGTGACGCCGTGCGTCTGGATCGCCTCGACCAGGTAGGCAGGGTTGAGCGCGGCAATCTTGGCCGGGTCCATATCGGGCATGACCGTCGTCACCCCCAGGGCGGGGTTGTAGAGGGCAAAGACGTACAGGCCGGGCAGGTCGACCTCGCCGTCGGCATAGCCCATCTCCTCGTGCACCAGGTCGATCTGGGCTTTGAACATGCCATGGGTAAAGACCACGCCCTTGGGAATGCCGGTGCTGCCCGAGGTAAAGGCCACCGCCGCCTCGTCCTCGGTGGTGGTCGAGGCGATGGGGTAGGGGGCGCGCTCCTCGGCACGCAGTTCGGCGAGGCGGGGCCCACCCCAGAACCAGCGTCGGCCGGCGGTGACGTGGCGCTGCACAGTGCGGAACGCGCCAGGGAAGAGCAGGCGCAGCAGGTGGGCGATGGGGATCCCGATAAAGTTCATCGGTTCGGTCTCGCGCACGCACTGCATAAAGGCGCGCGGGTCGCGCCGCAGGAGGCCGGGATCCACGAAAACGGGCA
>Ga0307379_10014030_pt1 | contig 10356 bp, 7 predicted proteins | sample UN2MG_FD_202237 | JGI IMG/M metagenome (GOLD analysis project Ga0307379, IMG submission 202237) | Soil microbial communities from Risofladan, Vaasa, Finland - UN-2 | ecosystem: Environmental > Terrestrial > Soil > Coastal area > Acid sulfate soil | place: Finland: Risofladan, Vaasa | collected... | reverse complement strand
CCTGGCGGAAAAAGGCGGTTTCAAGCATTTCACCATCAAGGAGATCTACGAGCAGCCGCGCGCCGTGCGCGACACGATGCTGGGCCGGATCTCACCGGAAACCGGCCAGGTGTTTCTGGACGAAATGGAGATCACCGAAGAGGATTTCCGCTCCTTCCGCGACATCAAGATGGTGGCGGCAGGCACGTCGCGTCATGCGGGGCTGGTGGGAAAGGTGATGATCGAGCGCTTGGCGCGCGTTCCCGTCGAGGTGGACTACGCGTCGGAGTTCCGCCATCGCGACCCGCTGGTGAGCCCGCAGACCCTCACCATCCTGCTGACGCAGTCCGGCGAAACAGCGGATACCATTGCCGCGCAGCGCGAGGCGCAGGCCAAAGGCTCGAAGACCCTGGCCATCTGCAACGTGCTGGGCACCATGGTGCCGCGCGAAGCCGACGGCACAATCCAAACCCACGCCGGGCCGGAGATCGGCGTGGGCTCGACGAAGACTTTTACGGCGGAGTTGACGGCTCTCTATCTCTTCGCCGTGTACCTCGGCCAGACGCGCAAAGTCCTCCCCGCAGACGAAGCCAAGCGGCTGCTTTCCGCTCTGACCGCGCTTCCGCGGCATTTGGAATCGGTGCTTCAGAAGGATGACGAGGTGGAGGACCTGGCGCGCCTCTTCTACCGCTCCACGGACTTTCTTTATCTCGGCCGCGGCGTTCATTTCCCGGTGGCGATGGAAGGCGCGCTGAAGATGAAGAAGCTCTCTTACATCCACGCCGAGGCCTACCCGGCAGGGGAAATGAAACACGGCCCGAACGCCTTGATCACCGAGGGCCTGCCCGTGGTCGTCATTGCCACATGCAACTGGGACTCGGTGTATTCCAGGCAGCGGTACGGCCGGACGATTTCCAACATCAAGGAAGCCACGGCGCGCGGCGCGACGATCATCGCCCTGGTCACCGAAGGCGACCGCGAGGTCCGCGCCATGGCCGAGCACCTGATCGTCTTGCCCCACACGACGGGGATGCTCTCCACCATCCTGGAAGCCGTGCCGCTGCAGTTGCTCGCTTACCACATCGGCGTGCTTCGCGGCTGCGACGTCGACCAGCCGAGGAATCTTGCGAAGTCGGTGACGGTGGAATGAGAAGAAGGTTACAGGTAACAGGGGACAGGTTAGAGGGAAGGCGGCAAGGCGTCTTTAGTCTGTCACCTGTCACCTGTAACCTGGAGTTTCCTGAGTGAAGCTCGTTTACTCCGACCAATACGACCTCAACCTCGGCAATCACGTCTTTCCATCCGTCAAGTACCGGCTGATCAAGGAGAGATTGTTGCGCGAGGGGATCGCGCGACCCGACGACTTGGTCGAGCCTGCCGCCGCTTCCGACGAGGACATCGCGCTGGTCCACGACCGCGAGTACATCCGCAAACTCCAGGCGGGCAAGCTCTCCTACCTGGAAATCCTGCGCCTCGAGATCCCTTACTCTTCCGAACTCATCCGCGCCGTGTGGCTTTGCGCCGGCGGCTCCATCCTTGCCGGCCGGATGGCGCTCGAGGACGCGATATGCGTCAACATCGGTGGCGGGTTCCATCACGCCTATCCCGACCACGGCGAAGGGTTCTGTGTGCTCAACGACCTCGCCATCGCCGTCCGCCGCCTGCAGAAGGACGGCGCCATCCAGCGCGCCATCACCGTCGATTGCGACGTCCACCAGGGCAACGGCACGGCGGCTATCTTCGCCGGTGACCACACGGTCTTTACGTTGTCCATCCACCAGGAGAACAACTACCCCTATCCCAAACCTCCCAGCGACCTCGACATCAATCTCGAAGACGGCGTGGGCGACGATGAGTATTTGGCGAGGCTCGAGGAGGGACTGGACAAATCGCTCACCGATTTCCAGCCCGACTTGATGGTCTACGTTGCCGGTGCCGACCCTTACCGTGAAGACCAGTTGGGCGGATTGCGCTTGACGAAGGAAGGATTGGAGAAACGCGACCGGCTGGTTTACGAGAAAGCACGCGCGAAGAAGATTCCTGTCGCCGTGACGCTTGCGGGCGGGTACGCGCGCAAGGTGGAAGACACCGTCCTCATTCACTCCAACACGGTTCGCATCGCCAAAGAGTACGCTTTGTAGCATCGACCCCGCAGAGCGGGATCCACTGGGCTCCCACGAGTCGGCCGAGCCTTCCGCGACGGCGGGTGGTATAATTCAGGGCATGAAGAAGCCGGGCAGAAAAACCCGCTTGCGGCAATTCACGGTGGTGATTGAGCAGGATGAGGACGGCTACTACGTGGCCAGTGTCCCCGCCCTCCACAGTTGTTATACGCAGGCGCGCACTCTGGAAGAACTTGCCCCGCGGATCCGCGAAGTCATTGCCCTCTGCCTGGCCGAGCAGAGAGCGCCTCGCATGAAATTCGTCGCCTTGCAGCAAGTCGAGGTCAGTGCTTGACTCGCCTCCACCCTGTCCGCGCGAGAGACGTCATCCATTTTCTCGAATACCTCGGGTTCGAGCAGGTCCGGCAAAAAGGCAGTCACAAGTTCTTCCGGCATCCCGACGGCCGGACTGCGACGGTTCCCGACCATCGCGGTGAGGATCTGGGTCGCGGCATTCTCGCCAAGATTCTCCGCGACGCGGAAAGCTCGGCCGCGCAGTTTCTCGCCTGGTTAGGCAGTTAGGGCGCCGAGACGTGATTGGGAGGGGCCGGTTCCGCATTGCGGGACCGCCGCTACAACAACTTCTTCAGGTCTTTCCAGCCGATCAGTATGACCTGATTTTCCTCGAGCGCCTTCTTGATCTCCGGGCTGGTAATCGCTTCAAAATCCCGCTGGCGCCAAGCGCTGCCGAAGTCAGCATGGTCCACGGTGACCGCCTGAAGCTCGGCATCGTCGTAGCCAAGGTGGACAATCAATTGCGTCACGCCTGGCTTCAGCGCACGAAGCACGCCGCCGTAATACTCCTTCCAATTCTCAGGCTTGACAGCCGGTGTGGCCATGACCGTCCCGTCCAGAAGGATGTCATCCTCCCTGAACTGAGCCGCCAGTTCGGGCGGGATCATGCCCGCGAATTCAGGAGGGACTTTCTCCATCCGAATCATGAAAAACGGCAGGTGATACTCCCGCGCGAGCTTCACGTAGGCCGCGAAGAAGGCCGGATTGGCGAAAAGCGTGCCCATGTGGCTGTCGAGGTGGGTGGGCTGGATACCCGCCTGAATGGCACGCTCAATCTGCGCGCGCAATTCGTGCTCCACCTCCTCAGGCTTGGCGCGTTGCACCACGGGCGGCACGTCAGCCCACAGGTACCCATCCGGATCCAGCAGGCTTGGGACTTCGTCCTTCCACGCCACCGGCCCCCAACGGTAAGTCTTCCACTCGCTGGTCAGGGTGAGATGCAAACCGAGGTCGGCCTCGGGATGTTCTTTCGCGTAGGCGGCGACTTCCGTGAACCAAGGACAGGGCACCATGATGCTCCCCGAGGTGATGGCCTGGCGCTCGAATGCATCGAAGCTCGCCCGGTCAATCGCATGCGCCACCGCGAGGTCGTCGGCGTGGATGATGAGGAGTTTCGAGTCGGCGGGATAGCCCAGTCGCTCGGCGATGCTCTTTCCCTGGGCGTTGGCGAAACCGCCTGAAAACATGGAGAAAGCCACCGCACATGACAATGAGCACAGACACAACTGCTGAAACAGCATGGCGCACCTCCACGAATGGGAAGTGGAGATTAGCACATCTCGGGAGTTCGATTATGGGCCGATTTTGACGAGGTTGGCGTTCAGCGAGCCGGTCCGATAGCCTTCGAGGTCGAGGGTGACGTAGTTGAAGCCCAGAGGCTTGAAGATCTCGACAAACTTGCGCGCCATCTCAGTAGTGAGCGCGCGCGGCAACTCTTCGGGCGCAATCTCAATTCGCACCAGCTTCTCGTGATAGCGCACGCGGAACTGCCGGAAGCCGAGCTCCCGCAAGGCTTCCTCGCCTTTCTCCACGATCTTCAGCCGTTCCGGTGTGATCTCAATGCCGTAAGCGATGCGCGACGAAAGGCAGGCGGAAGCCGGGCGAGCCCACACCGGGACGTCGGCGCGGCGGGCCAGCTCGCGGATATCGGCTTTGGTGAGGCCCGCGTCGAGCAGCGGCGTCAGGACGCAATGTTCCCGGGCAGCGCGCTGGCCGGGCCGCCAATCGCCCTGATCATCCACGTTCACCCCGTAGGCGACGGCCGCAAAGCCGCGCCGCACGGCCAGCTCGTCGAGCTTGTCGAAGAGTTCATCCTTGCAGAAGTAGCAGCGGTCGGGATTGTTGGCGCGGTAGGCGGGGTTGGAGAGCTCGTCGGTGGAGATGAATTCGTGGGGAAGCTTGAAGCGCGCGATGCACTGCTCGGCTTCGCGCCGGTCGCGCTCCGAGTAGCTGGCGGAGAGCGCCGTCACCGCCAGCATCCGCTCGCCCAGCGCTCGATGCGCCGCATACGCGAGATACGCCGAGTCGACGCCCCCCGAATAAGCCACGACCAGCGTGGGGAGCTTCTCCAGTTCGGCGCGCAGGCGCTGTTCTTTGGCTTCGAGCTCGCCCATGAGAAGAACCCTGAAGGCCTAGCATAGCAAGCCGCCGCGCGTGGTACAACCCTGTGGCGTAATACCCGCTACTGGATGAGAGTTCCCTGCGCGGAGCCGCCGTTGGCCTCGCTGCGGATGAGGCAGGCGGCGGCGACCTGGTCGTCGTCTTCGAGGGAGATGAGCCGGACGCCCTGCGCCGAGCGGCCCGATTCGCGGATCTTGCTGGCGTCGAGGCGCGTGATCTTGCCCCGCTCGGAGATGATCATCACCTCGGATTCCTCCGTCACGCTCAGCGCGCGCACGACCTTGCCGTTGCGCTCCACCGTCTTCACGTTGATGACGCCCTTGCCGGCACGCGACTGGAGCCGATACTCGGTGATCTGTGTCCGCTTTCCGTAGCCCTTCTCGGTGACGGAAAGAATCAGCTCCTTTTCGCCGACGATCTCCATGCCGACGATGTAATCGCCCTCCTCCAGATCCATGCCGCGCACGCCGTAGGCGGGCCGGCCCATGTCGCGCACGTCGGTCTCCGGGAAGCGGATGGCCATGCCCTCGTGCGTGGCCAGAAAGATCGTGTCGTTGCCGGTGGTGAGCTTGGCGTCGATGAGCTCGTCGCCCTTTTCGATGCCCATGGCGATGATGCCCCGCGACATGGGATTGGAGAATTCGTAGAGCCGCGTCTTCTTGATGACGCCCTTGCGGGTGACCAGGGTGACGTAGCCCACCGCGGCGTGCGTTGCGCCGTCCACGGTAGTGTCCTCAGGCTTCTCGGGCAGCTCTTTGACGGCCACGAGCGCCGCCAGCTTCTCGCCCGACGACAGGTTCACGAGATTGACGATGTTTTTCCCGCGCCCTGCCGCGCCCACGTCGGGAATCTCGTAGACCTTCAGCCAGTGCACCCTACCGGTGTTCGTGAACACCAGGATGTAGCTGTGCGTGGAGGCAATGAAGAGGTGCTCGACGAAGTCTTCCTCGCGGGTCTTCATCCCCAGCCGACCCTTTCCACCGCGGGCCTGCTGGCGATAGATGGAGAGCGGCGTGCGCTTCGTGTACCCGGAGTGGGAAACGGTAATCACCGCGTCCTCGACGGCGATCAAATCCTCCAGTTTGATCTCCGCCTGCTCCTCGATGATCTCCGTCCGCCGCAGGTCGCCGTACAGCTTCTGGACCTCCTTGAGCTCATCCACGATCAAGTTTTTCAACGCCTTGTCGCTGGCCAGGATTTCTTTGTACTCGGCGATTTTCTTCTGCAGTGCGTCGTATTCCTCCTGGACCTTCTCGCGCTCCAGCGCGGTGAGGCGCTGCAGTTGCATCTCCAGGATGGCCTGCGCCTGGCGCTCGCTGAAATCAAAGCGCTCCATCAGGCCACCGCGCGCGTCCTTGGGAGTCTCGGAAGCGCGGATCAGCTTGATGATGGCGTCGAGGTGTTTCAGCGCCTTGAGAAAGCCTTCCAGGATGTGGGCGCGCTCCTGAGCCTTGCGGAGCAGATAGACCGTCCGGCGGCGGACGACGGTGACGCGGTGGTCGATGAACAGCTGGATGGCCTCGGGGAGCGGGAGGGTACGCGGCTGGCCGTTGACGATGGCCAGCATGATCATTCCGAAGTTTTCCTGGAGCTGGGTGTGCTTGTAGAGGTTGTTGAGAATAACTTCCGGCTGCTCGCCGCGCTTCAGCTCGATGACGATGCGCATGCCGTCGCGGTCCGACTCGTCGCGGATGTCGGAGATGCCCTCGATCTTCTTGTCCTGCACGAGCTGGGCGATGCGCTCGATCGTCTTGGCTTTGTTCACCTGGAAGGGGATTTCGGTGATGACGATCTGCTGCTTTTCCTTCGTGGGGCGCTCGATGGCCGCCTTGGCGCGCATGGTGAACTGGCCGCGACCCGTCTGGTACGCCGACTTGATGCCGCTCTTGCCGTAAAGGAAAGCGCCGGTGGGGAAGTCGGGTCCCGGGACGAGAGAAAGCACCTCGTCGATGGAGGCATTGGGCTTGTTGATGAGCAGGATGGTGGCGTCGATGATTTCCGTCAGGTTGTGAGGCGGAATCTTGGTGGCCATGCCCACGGCGATGCCGTCCGAGCCGTTGATGAGCAGGTTGGGAACGCGCGTGGGCAGGACCAGCGGCTCCTCAGTTGACTCGTCGAAATTGGGGGCGAAGTCCACCGTCTCCTTTCCGATGTCGGCGAGCAGTTCTTCGGCGAGCCGCGAAAGGCGGCACTCCGTGTACCGATAGGCGGCGGCCGGGTCGCCGTCCACCGAGCCGAAGTTCCCCTGGCCGTCGATCAACGGATAGCGCATGTTGAATCCCTGCGCCATGCGCACCAGCGTGTCATAGACGGCGGAGTCACCGTGCGGGTGATACTTCTTGATGACCTCGCCCACCACGCCCGCGCATTTGATGTAGCGCTTGTCGCTGGTATTGCCCTCTTTGTACATCGCGTAGAGAATGCGGCGATGCACGGGCTTCAGCCCGTCGCGGACGTCGGGCAGGGCGCGCCCGATGATCACGCTCATCGCGTAATCGAGATACGACGCGCGCATCTCGTCTTCAATGTTGACGGGAATCTCCCGCGACGGCTTGATGAGTTCCTGGTCACCCATGAATTCGCTTCCTCAATCTGCGATATGCCTCGGAATGGGCCGTGGCTAGATATCGAGGTTCTTCACATCCAGGGCGTTTTCCTGGATGAATTGGCGGCGGGGCTCGACAGCGTCGCCCATGAGCACGGTGAATATCTCGTCGGCCTCCACGTGGTCTTCAACCCTCACCTGGAGCAGGGTGCGCTGCTCGGCGTCCATGGTGGTTTCCCAGAGCTGGTGGGGATTCATTTCCCCCAACCCTTTGAAGCGCTGGACGGTGAACGACTTCTTGCCGATCGACATCACGTGCTCGAGCAATTCCTGCGGGTTTCCGACCGTCACCTGGCTGCCGTTCGAAGAGATGACGAAGGGAGGCTGGTTGAAGGCGCGGACGCGGCGATGGAGGTCGAGCAGGCGCTTGTAGTCGGCGGTCGAAACCAGCTCCCAGTCGATGACCTGCTCGCCCTGGGTCTCGTTGGAAAAGCTCAGGGTGTAGAGGTTGTGCTCCTCGTCGAGCTTGATGGCCGTCTTGAAGCGCGCCGCTTTCAGCTCCGCGGCGATTTGCTCGAGTTTGGACTTGTCTTCAAGTTCCATCTTCTTGCCGAGCTCGGCGTTGAGCATGGCGGCGATGGGCCGCGCGTCGCCCACCCGCTTCTCGAGCTTGGCGAAGATCTCCACGTACTCCGCAAGCGCCATCAGAAAGTTCGTCAATTCACCGCCCGCGAGGCGAGCCTTTTTCGACCCCTCGCCGCTTTCCACCGCGTGGTCCTCGGTGGCGCGCCGCATCACCTCGCGGCGGAACTCCTTCTCGTCGCGGATGTACTTGAGGTTTTTGCCCTTCTTGATGAGATAAAGGGGCGGCTGGGCGATGTAGACGTGCCCTCGCTCCACCAGCTCGGGCATCTGGCGATAAAAGAACGTCAGCAGAAGTGTGCGGATATGCGACCCGTCCACATCGGCGTCTGTCATGATGATGACCTTGCCGTAGCGGAGCTTAGCGGCATCGAAGTCATCCTTCCCGATGCCCGTGCCCAGGGCGGTGATGAGGGCGCGGATTTCCTCATGGGAAAGCATCTTGTCGGGCCGCGCCTTCTCCACGTTCAGGATCTTGCCGCGCAGAGGGAGGATCGCCTGATAGCGGCGGTCGCGTCCCTGCTTGGCCGAGCCGCCGGCCGAATCGCCCTCGACGAGGAAGAGCTCACAGCGTTCCGGGTCTTTTTCCTGGCAATCGGCCAGTTTCCCGGGCAAGCCGCCGGAATAGAGTGCGCCTTTGCGCCGGGTCAACTCGCGCGCCTTGCGCGCCGCCTCGCGGGCGCGGGCGGCGTCGACGGCCTTGCCGCAGATCTTGCGCCCCACCGTGGGATTCTTTTCGAAGTGCGCCATGAGCCTCTCGTAGACGAAGCTGCCCACGGTGCTCTGGATGTCGCTGTTGAGTTTGCCCTTGGTCTGGCCCTCGAACTGGGGCTGGGGCAGCTTGACGCTGATGACCGCCACCAAACCCTCGCGCACGTCCTCTCCCTGGAGGTTATCCTTCACATCCTTGAAGAGCCCCTGGTTCTGCCCGAACTGGTTGATGGCGCGCGTCAAAGCAGAGCGGAATCCGGAGAGGTGCGTGCCACCGTCCACCGTGTTGATGTTGTTGGCGAAGGAGAAGACCGTCTCTGCGTAGGCGTCGTTGTACTGGACCGCGAACTCCATCTGGACATTCTCCCGATCCGCCTCCGCGTAGATAGGTGTCGTATGCAGGACGTCCTTATTCCGGTTCAAATGCTTGATGAATTCAGCAATCCCCCCGGTGTAATGAAACTCGGCCTGCTTGTCGGTCCTCTCGTCCTTCAGGCGAATCGTCAGGCCCTTGTTCAGAAAGGACATCTCGCGCAGGCGCTGGGCCAGCGTGTCGTAGTTGAACTCGATGGTGTCGAAGATCTCTGGGTCGGGCCGGAAGGTCACCTTGGTGCCGCGTCGCTCTGTCTTGCCGGCTTTCTTGAGCGGGGCGAGTGGCTTGCCGCGCTCGTAGGACTGCTCCCACGTGTAGCGCGGCGAATCTTTATCCCCCTCGCGCCAGATTTCCAGGTCGAGCGATTCGGAAAGCGCGTTGACCACCGAGACACCGACGCCATGCAGCCCCCCGGAAACCCTGTAGCTCTTTGTATCGAACTTGCCGCCCGCGTGGAGCACAGTCATCACAACTTCGGCGGCGGAGCGTTTCTCTTCCTTGTGCATGCCCACAGGAATGCCGCGCCCATTGTCGATCACCGTCACCGAATTATCGGTGTGAACAGTGACCGAGACCTTATCGCAGAAACCCGCCAGCGCCTCGTCGACGGCATTGTCCACAACTTCCCACACCAAGTGGTGAAGGCCCATCTGCCCGGTGGACCCGATGTACATCGCCGGGCGCTTGCGGACCGCCTCCAGGTCACCCAGCACCTTGATGCTTGCGGCGTCGTAGGACTCGTCGGCCACGTTGTTAATAACCGCCTTTTGCTTGGCCACGCTTTCCTCTAATCCTCTCCAGCGATCCCTTTACACCAAAAGACCGACAGGCAATTCGTGCGCCTGCCGGCCTCCAGTCCAACAAATACGAAGCTAAGAAGTCTTCCCGTATCAATCTCGCGCTTTCGAATCTGAATCTCGCCCCTCGGTTTGCCCAGCCGTCGCGACGGACGAATCTGCCCCCGGAAAACTTCCTATATCCGCATGGGCATCACCACGTAGCGATACCGATAAGACTCATCACCAACCGGCCGAAACTGCCCGGCGCTCTGCTCATCCTTGAGTTCCAAGCGGACCTTCCCGCCCTCGCCGACAACGCTGAGAAATTCCAAAAGATATTGGTAGTTAAATCCAATCTGAAGAGGCTCGCCCTGGTAACTCGCATCCAGCGTCTCGTGCGCCTCCCCATACTCGCCGCTCGAGGAGAAGACTTCTAAACGGTCCTTCTCCAACTGGAACCGGATGGCGCGCGAACGCTCATCCGCCAGCAGCGCAACGCGGCGGATCGCGCTGGTTACCAAATCCTTGTCCAACTCGGCTACTTGATTGTTCTCGCGGGGCAGAACCGCCTCATAATTGGGGAATTGCCCGGTCAGCATCCTGGAAATCAGCAGGCGATCCCCAACGCTGAAAAATAAGTGGCTCTCGTCCTTGGAGAGTTGAACCGATGCATCCTCTCCTGATTCCGCCAACAGCCGAAGCAACTCCCCCATAGCCTTTTTAGGGATGAGAAGCCGCAACTCATTGCCT
>Ga0307379_10014025_pt1 | contig 10358 bp, 8 predicted proteins | sample UN2MG_FD_202237 | JGI IMG/M metagenome (GOLD analysis project Ga0307379, IMG submission 202237) | Soil microbial communities from Risofladan, Vaasa, Finland - UN-2 | ecosystem: Environmental > Terrestrial > Soil > Coastal area > Acid sulfate soil | place: Finland: Risofladan, Vaasa | collected... | reverse complement strand
TATTATGGTTATAAAGTCTTAGATACTTATACTCAAGAAATTCGCTCACGACATCCTCTTGAAGATATACCCGTTGTTAATTTTGAATCGTATGCATTATGGTTCAATGTTCCATTTGAATATCAAAAAGAATTAGAACTTAAAGGGTATGATTTAGGCGGAACAATTCATGCTATTGAACATGCAATAATTGCAATAGCTCCAACTTTAGCTCAAATCTCAAGATGGGATCTGGGTGGTGTATCAATTGATTTCGACCCGATTAAACAACAACCCGTAATATATATTTATGATGCATATCGGGGTGGAATAGGCATTTCGGAATTATTGTTTTTCAATTTAATTGAATTATTTAATATGGCTTATACATTAATAAATTCTTGCACTTGTAAAGAGCCTGACGGTTGTCCAGGGTGTATTATGTCTAGTCGTTGCGGAAATCTAAATGATCCCCTAGACAAAAAAGGAGCACAATTCCTTCTTGGAAAATTAATAGGTATATAGGTCTTAAAGCCACCTAAGTAATGTATTCTTTTCTTTTATTTTATTAAATTTGTCTGTGCTACAATAATTAATTTTAAGAGATTTATCAAGAGAATTATATAGATCCTTTAATTTATTAATATCTTCATTTTTATTGTTTAAGATGATTTCATTTAGATACTCTTTGTATTTACCTTTAATTCCCAATAAAATTCCCAATAATTCTGGACTAATTAAAACTACATTAGTAGTATTATAGTACGTTTCCTTATATTTTACTGAGACAGGTAACCTTTTTATCAATCTCAAATGTCTCCAATTTGTTCCAATTAAAACTAAAAATGAGCTAGGATAGTCTAGATACTTCTTTATCTTACGAGCAATAACTTCTGAATTTGTTTTATTTCTCCTAAAAAAAGCATTTGAGAAATCAAATAATAAATGTTGTTTCCCTTCTAATTTTCTTAATAACAATAAAATATTTTCGCTCTCTTGTCTATTTGTAATCTTAGGATATAATTTCTTTATTTGTTCATTGAAAAATGAAATAAGTGATATGGATACAAATAAGAACCCATCAATCCTGTGTTTAGAAGAAGAAAACAACTCCACTTCAGAATAATAAGTAGATGGGAAATTGTGATTGTTTATACAATAAGATAATAATAAATTCATCAATGAATGAGTAATAACTCCTAAATTTGAAAATTTTCTTGGAATATATCCTGCATCGTTAATAACATCTGAAAGCTTCTTTCCATGACGAATGAGTGCCTCAATAAAGCCACGATAATTAATTTCAACCTCCTCATAAGAAGGAGCTTCATTTTCAGAAAAATCATAAATATCAAGCAATGTAGGTTGAATTATGTCTTTAAAAAAAGTTAGAAGTTCTCTATAAGATTTCTTATTGTATAGCTGCCAAAATTTTTGTTTAAAATTGAGTGTTATGTATAGATCAGATAGTTTATAGCCCAATCTCCTTATTGCGTTACGAAATCCACTATAATCATTAGATACTTGCTCTTTAAGAGGAGCTTGTTTATCACCTAAATTGTATTTCTTCTTTAAATCAGGATATATAACTTTGACAAATACATCTATTAATTCCAAGAAACTTTTAGATTTGTAGTGAAATTCTTTTAGTGGTTCAAAACCATTTTTCTTTAAAAAATTTGCCCATGTATTGTCGGTAGATCCTTCAACTCTCGCTAATTGATATAGCCTATCAATAAATCCCCGATAATCTCGACTTACTAAACGTTGTTTCAGGTAAGCTCTCCGATCTACCGGATAATTTAATTCATAATGCGGTATAATTTCTTTATGATAAAACTCGATAAGCATATCATAACTCATACCTGCATATTTTTCTTCAAAGTAGGGCTCTAAACCCGCTGCTTTAGTAAGATTATTAACCCCTATTCCCAACTTTTTAATCGAGTTTCTAAATCCTCTATACCCAATTTTATCAAGGTCGTGTGCTTTTGGTGTATTGTCAAATTTGGGTATAACCACTTCCTTGTAAAAATCTATTGCTATCTGTTTATCATCTACCCATGCCCATCGAGTTTTTAATTTAGAAACGTCTATTCCTCTTTTTTCTAAAAACTCTACTTCTTCCTCAGTAAAAGAGATTGAAGAGATATTATTTACATTAGAAGTATCAAGTAAAGCCATTATATCAGATTTCTTAAACTTTTCAGTAATTTTTTCTACCCAAAATTCAAAATATGCTGAGAACCTGTCAAATGCAGAGATATTCTCTTTTTTATTACTGGTTTCAATTGGTTGGAGTCCAAGTAAGCACCTACAAGTACCTAGATTTAATATTCTATCATAATAATCCTTGACTTGAATTAATGATAGATTTTGTTTATCTTCTATTTTCATTAAATTCCGTTTTTCTTGTGTAGAGATATCTAACCATGTTTTTAATTCATTTCTTAAACTTGTAGAGAAGGTCTTAATTTCTTCTGTATTAACAAACACTTCATGATGAATCCGAAGATGTTTTAGTAATCTTTCAAATTGTATTGTAATTTCATCCATACCTTCCTTTATTGTTTCAAACATGCTATCTTTGTCATTCTTAATAGCCTTTAATTGTTTCTTGGTAATTTCTTTTAAATAAGAGGTTGTAAGTGTATTCATATAACCTGAGATGATTTTAGCACCTCTTCCTATCGTAATACAATATATCCAGCTATTAATAAAAGTGTTTAATTCATTAGGGAACTTATCTTTAATAACCGAAATTAAATTCTCAGGGGGTAATCCACTTTTATCAAATAGACATGCTAATGAAGCATCAATTATTTCTCCAATTCTTTCATCAACATATACTAAAGGAAGATGATGTTGTTTGCATTTTGGATATTTACCAAATCCTAAAAATCCAAGTTTTAGTGGTTTTACTCTTTTTATTGTTTCACACCCGAATTGAGGACAAATAGCGACCCTGTCCTCATTTATGGATTTTCGACTCACTTTAGTATGTTCTACCATTCCTTTAACGCCTCCTCCAAAATTCGATGTTTTTTAACAATTTTATTTTCCGATTGTAACTCTGGAATTAATGTAATAAGTTCATTATGTAATTGCACATAATTTATTCTCAATTCATCATAGAAGCTTGAAGACCAATTGTTAAGTATTTTACACACTGTGCAAGCTTCTCTGGTAAGATTTACGATGAACTTCATAAGCTTTGGGTGCAAATGTATTTCTTGCTCTGATAGTATATGAATAGATGTAAAGAGATCATTTGTCAAACACTTTAAATCTCTAAGGAACTCTTTGCGTTTATCATCTAGATTGAAGTTATTCATAATCCTTTTAAGTTCAACTTCATATGAAATACCATTTCCTCTAATTTGGGATAGTAATTTAATGAATTTCGAAGCTAAATGTTTAAAATTCACTTCAATCTCTTTATATCTTATATCTACTCTATCAAAACAAGGAGTTTTTTTAGGTCTAAATCTATATTGTATCGTAGCAGCTTTATAATTGAGAAAAGTTTGGAGTTGTCGTGAAAGTTCCTTAATCTTATTTAATCCATATGTTTCATAAAAGCTATAAGGTATATCATCTGAGTCATATTCTATATAAGGGCTCTCAAAATTAAAATTCATTTTTTGTTCCACACTTCTTTTCTAATTTCATTATAAATTCTTTATATTTAAATAAAAAAACTCTGAAGAAAATTACAATATCATTTCAAAGACATAGAACCATTAGATAAAAAGAGGTTATTTTTTTATTGGCTTAAATTGATAAATTCAACTAAAATTAAGATTTATAACATTATTTATAACGGTAATTATGTTTTATCCGCGCTAATTTGCCATCTAAAAAAAATCTGCCAAGATCTAAAGAATTGAGATGTGGGAAAAAATAAAAAATGGTGAAATAACACTAGAAAAAAACGAGCGAGATGAGTTCGTAATGTTAGATTATAATGTTATTAATCCTTTTTCATCGGTGTTTCTTAAATACGAAGATGGTGATGTGAGGCATGATCATGAGACGTCAAAATATTGGAAGGAAAAATTGAAAGGCATTCACACTATAAAACGTATCACGATATGTGACACTGTAAACCTGGCGAATTATTCTACTACGTATCCTGAACTTAAACCTAGTCCATCTTTTAAATTTACATTAAAAGACTTCCAGTCAACTTCTTACATGCGGATGTTGGAACAATCTAATAAAAATCGTGCATATTTTAGATGGGAATATAAATTTCCGCAATTGATTCGAGCCAATATGCGCGGAGTAGTCGACTTTAACGATTATCCAAATCAAAAGATAACAGCATTTCAAGCGTTAGATATTGATTGCGATTTACTGTTTACGTATAATATTCATATTAAAGACTTGGACCCTCAATCTTTTCAAATCATAGAAGTAGATTACTCAGATGATAATGATATTGCTAGAATTTCACTTGATGGACCAGTTAAATACGATTATTGTAAGATAAATTGTGAAGAATAAGTATTTATTTTAAATTATCATTTTTTATAATGACATCGTTTCGTGTATTAATCAGCTGAAGAACTGATTTTGTTATGGTAAATTTAAAGTTATCTAGAATTGAAAAAATTCAAGGATTTAATAAAGAAGAAATTTCTAAAATACGAAATAGATTAAAAATAGTATCTGTATCGGAACCCACTGACAATTCTGTGGAAGAATAAATGACGCTATAAAATCTTTTTATATAATATTTTCTTATTTTCTTTTATTAAAATCATATAGAAATCTAATATTATGGTTCCAAAAAAAAAAGAATATTATACTAATTTTTATTTATCTATTATTTGTTGTACCCCTTTTTATAGCATACGGCATAGCCCTAGACCTTACAAATCCATTTAATACGGAGATAGTACCTCTCACGGGATTGCCATTTTATTTACACGCAGTTATTATGTACATTATTTGGCCAAGTTTAGGATCGATGTTATTCGTGATTTTGTTCCCATTTTTGGGCATTCCAATATTTCTTCGAACCAAAAGGGTAATCTACTCAAAATATGAAAATGGGTTCATCAATACTTCGAAAAAGACCTTTAGCCTTAAGACTTTCCTTTTCAGGAGTTTCAATGTTTTTTTGCTATGCATTGGATTTAATGCAGCATTAATAGGAAGTGGAATAATAGATCAAAGCTTGTTAGTTAATAATGTACAACTAATCTATCTTCAATCTCATGGAATAGAAGTTCAATATTCCACGGATGGATTTCTAGGATTTACTAGTGCGTTGCTACCAATTGCAGTTGGATTATTGTCTATTGGTTGGAAATTTAAGGATGCCGGAATAATCCATTTTAAATTACCGGAAGAAAACATGAATGAACTATTCGAAATTGAGCCCATTCATTATAGATATGAAGGTTATATAAAGGGTTTTGCGGGTATCTCAGCAATTCTCTACTATATCGATGCTATTATCTATTATGTTTTTTATCATCCCAATTACGAAAACTTTCTCCCAGACCTTATCTTTTTAAGCATTTTTGGTTTTTTGTTCATTATTTCAACCATTCCAGCTCATCTAATCTATCAAAAAATAGGCAACAAACATTTTAGAAAACATTTGAAAGCCTATAAACCAATAACCCGGAGTGAATTTGAAAAATAGGTTGAAATAAATAATAAAAGAATTTCTAATTCCTCTTTTTTATTCTGATATTAACTTTTTAGGCAATAGTATAAATTAATTTATTAAAACTAATTATGGTTTTATCTCTTTCAAGCCCAGAATTTCTAACTTTTGTTCATTTGGCAACCCTGTCTCAAAATTCCAATCTCGATATGAATAGAATAATCTCTTTAATTTATTAAAGTCAGGTGATTTTCCAGCGGAACCGCCTTCATCGAATTTACGCAATAATATGGCAGGAAGTTTATCATCATCTGGTATCAAACCCATTTTAATATTAAATAATCTTTTTATTGTAAGAATTCTCTCTCCATAGAGTTTAATTTCATCAATACCAAATTTCAAACCCGTCGCAGCTTCAATAATAGCCGCATTTTGAGAAGGTAAAGGATTACAAAAGGAGCACATGATCATTGAGCTATATAAAGCTCGATAATCCATGTCAAGACTGCAATATTTAGCCATATCCTCTCCATCATTATATTTATCTACGAGTTCCATGCCTATTTCTTCTAGAGCAAGACCTAATAAACTATAATAAGGATCACATGCGTTATGAGACGGTCCTCTATAAGCCCCTCCCATTCCATAGGCTATTGCCATCCCATAATTCGAGCGAAGATCATGGTAGGTAACCTCTAAACCTACTACAGTAGCTATTTCTTCTCTCGATATTTTGAACTTATCTGCGAATGCATTTGAACCATCAGCAAGGATATTCCCAATACCTTTCCTATATACTATTTTTTCTAAAATCTCTTCTACAAGAGTAATATCTCCCCATTTTGGTGTCATCCCATCAATATCATCTGCATTAATATATCCCTTCTCATAATGGTGAATTAAACATGCAATTGTTCCTCCAGAACTTATAGTATCTATTCCATAGTCAAAACATTTGGTGTTCAAATGAGTAATTGCTTCAAGATTATCATTTAGAATTAAACTACCAAAACTCACGATTGTTTCGTACTCAGGTCCTTCAACTTCTTCCGTTTGATATTTACCCTCCCTTATTTTAACCCTTCGACCACATCCAATAACGCATGAATGGCAGAATCTTCTATTAACTAAGATAGTTTCTGCCATAGTAGCACCCGATATTTTATAAGCTTCTTCCCATTGAGGTTTAGAGAAGTACTTAATGCATAATTCTCCTGTTGCGTTATACATGTCTAATGCTCCGGAAGTTCCTAACTCACCTAAAACTTGAGTTCCAAAAGAGGCTTTGACATTATTTCTCGCATTATCTATTGCTTTTCTAAGTTTTTCTTTATCATGGACATCGAGATTGATATTGCTACCTTTAACTATTATAGCTTTTAATTTCTTTGAACCCAAAATCGCACCCATTCCTGTCCTACCTGCAGCTCTCTCTTCCGACACAATATTAGCAAATTTTACTAAATTTTCGCCTGCTTGACCAATACAGACAACCTTAGCCTTATTGTCTCCAAAAAGTTCTTTTAACTTTTCAGTAGTATAATATGTACCTCTTCCCCATAAAAAATTAGCATCTTTGAGATGAATTTTGTCGTCATTAATTTCTATATAAAGTGGTTCTTCTGATGCCCCAGTAATTATAATTCCATCATATCCGGCTTTTTTTAACTCGGCTCCAAACCAGCTCCCGCAATTTGATTCTCCCCAAATACCTGTGTAGGGTGATTTTGAACAGACGACCCATCTTCCCGTATTAGGGGCAAAAGTACCATTTAAAGGACCAGTCATTATCATTATTATATTTTCTGGAGAAAGGGGATCAGTTTCTCTACTAAGTTTATCGAATAAATAACGACAAGCATACCCAGATCCACCTAAAAACATTTTTGCTATATCCTCAGCAATAGGATCAACCGAAACATGTTTTGTGGTTAAGTTAATTTTTAATAATTGACCTCTAAAACCTCCCAACATAACTTTCACCTCAGAGAAAATAATATTTTTAATTTTGATATCAAGATGTAATTTTTTTTTATTAATCAAGAATTATGATATTATAATTTATTAAAATATTAAATTGAGCAAGAAGTTCTTTTTCAAAAATAAAAGAAAAAAAAAGTATGTAGCCATACTCCTCGGGGTATAATTAAGGAACTCCGCCGCCAGGAAAGTATCCAACGGCGTATGAAGTTGAACTTAAAGTGATTCCAAGAGAAATCACACTTAAGGCTAACATTAATACAACAAAAATTCTATTTTTTTCCATTTATTGATTACCCATTACATTATTTGTTGCTATTGATTACTTTATAAACTCCTATTTAAACTTCGATAAAAAAAAAACCCTATCCTAATATGAAGAAAATCAGGAATCTCAAATGAAGCGATCTTGTAGTACCAACGATGAGACCTGATGAATATCTTAAAAACTAATAAGATAAAATCGAATTCAACTATAAAAAATATGAGCCAAAACCGGAAGTATTAGCTAAGAAAACGGAATTACTTAAATATAAAGATGATAATTTGAATATTGTTGCTTAGGTGTTGATTGGTGTTCTGATTGTTCCCGAAACATACCCAGACTCATCAAAATCGTAAATTTACTGAACATTAAGAATTTAGATTTAAAAATTAAAAAGTGAAATCTTTTTTTCTAATTTTATGAATAATTAAAACAATTTTTATAACCAATTTGCATCTTTTTATTATTATGACTACAAAATTCGATTTAAAATGGGATGATCTTGTATCACCCACTATGAATCCTGATGATTATTTAGAGCAATTAGGAGAAAAAATTGAATATAATTATAAGACCTATGAACCAAAATCCGAAGTTTTGGAAAAAATCAAGAATTTTCTTGACAAGAATAAAGAGAAGTTAAATATTGTAGCCTTAGGGGCCGATTGGTGCCCAGATTGCACTAGGAACGTGCCAAGAATGATTAAAATAATTAAATTAATGAAAAGTGAAGATATTGAATTTCGGATTTTATATGGGATTATGGTCAATGCGCTCCATAAACCTGGAGAAACAATTTGGCATAAAACACGCTCACCACCCGAAGCTGTAGATCCAAGATTTGAGTTAGAAGCCATTCCAACCTTCTATTTTTTCAATAAACATAAAGAATTGATTGGTGTTATCATAGAAAATCCAAAAGACACTATTGAAGAGGATATGCTCGAAATTTTAGAAAGTAGTCTATAATTTATATCAATTTTATCTTTTTCTTATTTTTCTCCCTTAATAAAAGCGTTAAGATTTATATTAGTATATCTCCATAATAATTCTATGTCTAAATTAAAAGTAAAAAAAGTCATTATTTTCAAGCATGGCGTTTCATATTATATTCTCCAAGCACCAATTAAAGGATCTGGAAAATATGAATTAGAATTTAAAATTAGTGAGATGGATGATGTTTTAAAATCTCTATTTGTTATTGATACTAGTGAGAAAGGCTACATAAGCTCAATTTCATATGATACAGCTCTAGAGACAAGTGAATTATTAAAATCAATCATGCTAAATATACCAGACTTGGGTTCTTTTTCTTCATTGATAACTCAAATTAAAGGTGCAGCTGTCAGTTTGCTATTAGGGGGAGCTAAAAATCTTAAAGGTATTATAATGGGTATAGAATTAAATGAAAGATTTATTAAAGACCAAAAATCTACGGAGAAAATTTTAATCTTACTGCAAGATGATGACACAATAACTAAAATCCCTTTTTCTGATATTAAAGCATTTGAAATTCTGAATGATGATATAAAAAAAGATCTGAAATTCTTCTTAGATACTATTATCGCAGGAAAAAAAAAGGATGCAAAAAATATATTAATCCATTGTGAATCAGGAGGAGATGATGAGATTGAACGTGAGATTTTCGTTAGTTACATTTTAGAAAGCCCAATATGGAAGACCTCATATAGATTAATAATAAGCAAGGCGTTAGAACAAAAACAACAATGTTTACTATCTGGATGGTGCATGGTAGAAAACACTACCAATCAAGATTGGGAAAATATTGAATTATCTCTAGTGGCTGGAATGCCTGTATCATTCCGTTATGATTTTTATAAACCCATCTTTATTCAACGTCCTATCGTTAAGCCTCAAACAATTTTAAGCGCTAAACCAACTGATATTGAAGAAGGATTAGAATTAGAAAGGTTCAAGGATTATGCCATGGCAGAAGAAGCAAGACCTGCAATGAAGATGAGTAAAAAACTGAGGGGAGCACTACCACCAGCGCCTGGTATGGCTGCAGGAGCAGCTTCAGGAGGGCGATATTTGGGTGTAATGAGCTCCTTAGATGATGAAAGCTTAATGGAAAAGGTTAAATCTCAAACCAAAACGCAAACAAAAGATTTAGGCGAGTTATTTGAGTATAATATCTCTAATCCTGTGACAATTAAGAGAAAACATTCAGCATTAGTACCTATTCTAACTGAAGCCATAAAAGCAAGGCGTATATTACTATATAATATTAATGAACATGATAAGAACCCTAATGCATGTCTAGAAATAACGAATAATACAACTTTAACACTTGAAAGAGGTCCAGCAACCATTATTTATGATGATAATTTGGCGGGAGAGGCAATCGTTCCTTTTTTAAATAAAGATGATACGAGATTACTTAATTACGCAATTGAACAGGCTGTTTTAATAATCCACGAGCAAAAAAGTGAGAATTTAAGCGTGCATAAAGTAAAATTCGGAGGTGGATATTCATATGAATATTACTTC
>Ga0307379_10014023_pt1 | contig 10359 bp, 12 predicted proteins | sample UN2MG_FD_202237 | JGI IMG/M metagenome (GOLD analysis project Ga0307379, IMG submission 202237) | Soil microbial communities from Risofladan, Vaasa, Finland - UN-2 | ecosystem: Environmental > Terrestrial > Soil > Coastal area > Acid sulfate soil | place: Finland: Risofladan, Vaasa | collected... | reverse complement strand
AGGTTTCAAATAAGCCATTTAGGCCTTACACTACGTGGCGTATCACGCTGTGTCAAGGATATAATGGCAAAAATGTTGGAAAATAAAGGATATTTTTGGATGTGATTTAGGCCTTACCTATAGGATCTATATAACCTTAGTTTTTTCAAGGACTTGCGCTGCAAGAGGTTACTTTTTGTGGTAAACTCACGCTAGTCCAGATCTGGCAGAGAGTCATTGCCTTCCAGTTTCGAGAATCATCCATAAAAGCCAATTCAATTCGGTAGTTGGGATTTTTGTAGGCTATGAATGGCTTGCCATCATCACTCAGGGCAATAGAAACGCGATCGTACCAAGATCCATACATATCAGAAACAACAGTAGCATCCAGACCGGACTCTAATTTCTCGGTTTTTACTGTGAGATCTCTGTAAGTTGGTTGTGCTAATGCTCCGTTGAGTTTTACAGAACAAAATACTATTAACGTAAGAGACACTAAATTAAAAAAAGAACATTTTTTTACCTTTATGGCACGATTTGAAATTAATTTAAACATGATTTTTCTCCTTTAAATTTTGGTATATGTAACTTATTAGTACAACTGAGTCGCATCCCTTTTTTCTTTTCCTGTTACCGCCTGTTTCTAGAATATTTTGTCGAATCCTGTCATATATTTTTCCCGTATTTAGAAGATTAATCAAATCAATAATATTATCCTTCATCGAATTAAAACCGCATCATTATTCATTTATACATCTGAGGTAAATACTGTCAATAAAATCGGAACATGTTTTTACAGCGGTATTTAAAATCCCTCATTTTTATTCATAAATCTGCATAAAATTTATGATAAAGTTAATTTTCATAAAAAACATAATAGTAAATCAGGTAATGTCACCGTGATGAAAATTTCTTAGAATTTGATTCTATGTAATTGTTCTTAACAAGCATAAAAGCCTCATTCTTGGCAAAAAAACGCTGATTTTGACGTTAAGTCGCATTAATAATTGCCTTGTCCAGAGTTTAATGAATGCCAACGCCATTTAGTTCGTCATCTAAGGGTGACCTAAATTGGTTCTACATCCTGTATACGACGAAAACTATTAACCTCGTTTAAAGAATACCTTTATATTGCCTGACCCAATATTCTTTTAAAAATATTGATAAGGACTCTGAGGTCTGACGCGATTACCCGTTTCTCGATGATAGTGTGTGACTGTTTGAGTTAATTGTAGACTGTAAACAGGTATATGTCGCCGATATTGGCCCGATGCCCTGGGGTGACGGCATAGTAGACGTCCAGGACCTGATCGTTCTTGCTGAGCATTTGTTTGCCGTACATAGTATAAGCGAGGGATTGAATCGAATCAAATAGTTTATCGGAGAGAACACTCGTCCTAACAATACCAATGGCGATTCGCATTTTTACCAGAACAAAAAGCCGAAAGTCGCGGATATTCTAAGAAAGTTTCATGACATCCTTGAACTGTTTTCCTTAGTTAATTTTATGTGGTTTCTAAGCTCAGCTTCTTTGTATGCCTCTGACAAAAATTCTGATCCCGTTTTCAGCTTTCAATAGGATCCCCGTTACTAATTGGCAACGGACATTGAATACGTTGTCAAAAAATCTGCGTTTTTAGGCTAAAAATAAGGGTGTATAAGCAGCAATGGAGAAGCAAAAAGACCAAGAAAATAAATCAAATTGAGTCTTGGCTTTGGTTACCCAAAAAGAAACTACTACTCAGCCTCTGTGGTGAAGCGTGCTTGATGGCATAGGAAAACATTCTGTGCAAAACTTCACGAAGTCGATTTGCTGTTTTGGGTGAGATTCCATCTTGCTGAACTCTGTATGATATGAACTACGGCGACTGGAGCGTGTTTATTGAGCAAGCCTTAAATGATGGCAAATACCAAGCAACTGAGTTTGAACAATCCAAAGCAGATTTAAGAGCAAAGTAAAATTATTTGGCTTAGCGATAACTTAATCAGTCGTCGTTAAGCCTTTTTGTTTTCTGATAATTATGGCTTTTCTGAGTCAAGTGTTCGATTTGCTTTGCTATTTCCAGTACCTTCTCTAATTGCTTGGTAGCGGTATCGTTGTTTTCCATTTCTGTAAAAAAATTCGCTTAATGACTTTAAATGCTTTCAACTGAATTGGATTGCTACGGGTATTAGGGCAAAATATAAATACTGGCAAATCATAGATTCAATACGAATATTAAAGAGTACAAAAACTCCCCTTCAAAAATGGAACTAAAAGTTCAACGCCCCAACCGGGTCAGGAATTATTAGTTCTTTACTTTAAGGGGGAAATACGAGGGCATTTTCAATTTTAAAGAGCAATACAGTTGAATGCTTTTAGACTAATTCAGATCGTAACTAATATGGGAAGAAGAGAATCTTATGAAAAAGCGAAAACGAAGCTTCTATCAGATAATAATATCTGCAAAGCAAATCGCAGTTTGTGGAAAGTTTTTTTTGAGTGGGAAGAGAGAAAACTAAAGAGAACTAACAATCTTTCCAGACTTGATGAAGCCACTTACAAGACATTGAGCCAGTATGTTGGGAAATTTAAGAATGTTAATTGTTGGTTTAATGGTAAGCCTTGGAAGGATTTAACAAAAGGTGATCTTAGAAAAGTCTATGATGATCTAGAAGATGGGATCATAAAAAACCGTTTTGGAAAACCATATGCAGATCGGAAGTCGTATTACACGAAAATCTTCAAAGCCAAGCCGTTTAAGATGGCAGGAAAAGCGGAAATAGCTGAAGAGGTATTTGAGTTTTTTAGACCGGTAGATAATTCGGTAGTAAATTATATTGAGTTTGATGGTTTTAAAAAACTGGCAACCGCCACTAATACATTGTCGCAAAAACTGTTGTTGTGGTTGGCCTGGGATGTTGGTGAAAATATCATGAGTCTCCTGCAACTTAGAAAGGGAGATTTCAGAAGACAACTAAATCCCGAAACCAGTGAGCCTGAATATTTGGTAGATTTGAGAAAGGAAATTTTAAAACGTAGCCGGACACCCCGCGTCGAAATTACGCTTTTTACTGAAACTGTCGAGTTGTTAGATGTTGCATTGAAGAATATGGAGGACCACGACTTACTGTTTTCCTTTGGACAAAGGCAGGCTGCGAAATTTATGAGCCAATGTGTTAATGTTACAGGAGTGAAATGTATGCCAATTGGGAAAGGTCCTACTTTCAAAGATTTAAGAAGTTCGATGTGTTGTTATTTACTTAAGGAAGGATGGCGGATCGAAGAAGTAAATAACCGGTTAGGCCATTCACCCGGTAACCTCTCAATGGTTTCAAGGTATGCTAATTATCTGGCGTTGGATAAACACGTACCCAAGAAAAAGCTTTCAGATAACATAATGCAAGGTGCAAAAAATGCGTTGGAAGAATCCAAAAAAACGGTACGATTGTATGAGATGAGATTTACCGATCAGCAGGAACGGCTCGAAGACCTTGAAAAAGAAAAAAAACAAACAAATGACTTAATAAAAGAATTAATAAAAAAGGTTTCGGAACTACAATCTGGAATGAAAACGAGTACGTTTATATCGCCAGTTCAGTGATTCTTCAGCCAACTTCATAAAAATTAATTTACGGTATTTTTGGCGGCTGGCTCGGCAGATCGCTCAGATCATAGTATTCTCCAAGGCACTTCTCGCAGCAGAAGAGCAGAGTTTTCTCCAACGGCACAAAGCCCTTCATCCCCATAACTCCCTCGTCCACTCGTATCGCGTCGACGCCGATATCAAGCTCACGTTCACAATTTGCGCAGGTTTCTCTATTTTCCATCTTACCTATTCAAGAAAACCTAGCTTAAATTAGTTTGAACTGATTTATGCGCCAGGCGGAGCAACCGAAAGACTTAAAAAGGCACATATTCTGTCATTATCAAGTGACACTACTACTTTGAAGTGGTAATGATCGATTTGATCAAAGCACGTTAGGACGAATCAGTTCAATTACTAAGAAGGGTAGCAGCTTGTCTCTTACCAACCAATTGGCTCATTACAGACCACATCAGGTGGCCTGTAGGGAGGAAACATTAGCCGGCTGATGCATTTACGAATGCAACAAAGCAATATTAATGAATGGACAGCAAAGCAAGAGAATCGCAGGAGAATCCTGATATCGATCAAGCAGCCTTTAACTGCAAAGCAGGTCAGTAAGAAGACCCGAATCAATCTTGATACTTGTAGTTACATCCTGGGACGATTCGTGTCAAAAGGACTAAGCGTTTGTCTGAATCCTGAAGCTCGCAGCAGCAGACTGTACTGGCTCACGGATCTCGGACGCGCATGCCGGGAGCGACTACATCAGGAGCTGAACCTGCCGGAAAAAGCAGAGAAGGCTTATGATTTGCCCAGTGTGAACTGGGAGCTTTACGGCTGGGTATGTTTTAATCACCGGGCCGCCGTGATCAGGACGATGACCGTCCCGATGCAGCCGTCGGAAGTGAAGAGAATCTTGAGAGTCCACAGGCCCAGGATGAAGATCAGCGCCAATAACATCCGGGACATCGTCAAGCTGTTCTTGGCCAGGGGCATTGTCCGACCCGTTAAAATAAGGAAGAAAGCCCACCTGCGATATGAACTCACAGAAGTAGGAAATCAATTCCGGCAGCTTCTCATGCGGGCGGAAGCTGGCTTTTGACATGAGTGGTGCTGACCTGAAAAAGAGGGGTTGTTGAAGGGGAGGTCAGTCTTTGTCAGACCCTTTCGCCCATCCGTACGCATCGCGAATTCGATCGACATCCATTGCCCTTTTTGGTTTCCAGTCCAGATTCCGGACCACTTCAACATCCGGGGCCGACCGGAGTCTATCCAGCTCCTCCAGGCTGAACTGCCCCCACGCGGCCTTCTCATAATTGTTATTCGGTATGACATAGCCGAAGAATATCCGTCTTTCCGGGTCATACGCGGACACATACCAATCGCTATTCCCAAGGAAGAAGTGCATATGAATAACTCTTTCCTCCAGCGGGGTGTTTTCGGCGATCGGGATTTCACATAGTTCTGCCAATTCTGATTCGGCGGGTTTGTTTCGCATACCTTTAAGAAACGCAAGCGCATCTTATAAATCTTCGCTTTTTTCTCTTCCTCGCCCAAAACAGTTGATTCCTTAAAAAGGTTCCCCATTTTGCCTTCTCAATGGCAAGCACAACACCTGCGACCTCAAGGGCCCGGAATGAATTCTATTCAGTTGGGACTGACAATACCCCCAATCTCAAGGAAAAAATCACGAATGTTCACGGCGCCGATTCCAGACAGACACGTTTCGTCAGCGACCTCGAAAACTTATTGGGTAACGATAAAGAGTGCCGCCAGGCATCCCGGAAGTTCAGAACCTTTGTCACGCATCGTATGAAAACACCTCAAAATAGCGATGGGCTGATCGATGATTTTGTCAACTCGGGCTATATCACCGCTCTCGAACGAGTGAGAGCCCCAAAATCGGCAGCGGATCTGGATTTTTATGAGAATTATGCTGCAAATCACGGTATGACACTGCCCGAGGCTGTCCTGTTCGGCCCAAAAGGCACGGCCAGAGAGGCCTTCGCCAGATGGAGAATCGCCGAATCCCTGCGGGGTCAGCATCGCAGCAGCTACAGGCCCCAAAACGAGCAGATGGCGGAGGCTTTTGACAAAGCTATTGCTAACACCCATCGGCTGCCCGAGGTCACGAACAAAAACGGTGAGAGCGAGCAGATCGATATTGCCGACGACAGGGGCGGACTTCCGGCAGGTATCGAAGGCGAGATCGCGAAGGCCTTCGGGCGGGAAAGGCAGCTCTATCAGAGCGGCTGGTACAAAGGAACAAAGAGGCTCTCCGGCGACTTGCCCTATAGGATTGTAGAGGCCATGACCATAGAGCTTCTTGGAAAACGAAACATGCACGAATCAGGCCGCTGCCGCACCTTCGGCTCCAGGTTGGAAAGGATCATTGAAGAGGCCAATGAGAACGGCAGAGATGTCTTTCTGTCGCTGTACGATCTATCCGGTAGAAACAGAGGCACCCTGAAACGCGCCTGGAACAAAGCGCGAAGGATACTCAACGATTATGCCGAGACCCTCTGGAGGCAGAGAGATACATACGGCAAACAGATCGCCCAAAGAGTCAAACGTCAGTTACCGGGAACAGTATACCTTAACAATGGCCGATACTACTGGCTGCCCAAAAAGGACGAAAAAGTCGTCCCGCTTATCCCCGTAAAAGACAAGGACAAGCTGCCCGGCTCGCTTTATAAGAATAAACCAGGGGGATACTTCTGGTGGATACCCGACCGCCGGTTCCGGCGCCGTATGATACCCGAAGGTAAGAAAACTGCGACCAAGGATCTCAAGACGGCCCAAAGGCTTCAGCGTCGGGAATGGGAGAGGATACAACAGTATGAACCTCAGCTTGCTGTTGAGTTAAAGAGCATGAGAAAATGGGGCGTTGCCACAAAGCACAAGCCAACAGCAGTAAGGATAGCAAAAAAGCTCTGGTCCGAGATGCAGGAACAAGATCCAAAGACCACCGCACGGGTAATGTCGGACAAGAGTTCGGAAAGGACCCGGCCGGACATGGATTTTGTCTGGCCCAGTTGGACAGAGCAGAAGGCCCGACTTGCCCTGATAGAAAACAAACCTCACATGCCCATCGTCTACCCCAAACAAGACATCCGGGATGAGTGGAAGTACGGCCTGCGCGTTCCCAAGGGTCTTGAGACAATGGTCGATAAGATCAAGAAGGTTGACTGGCTGACGAGGAATGCCATGTTAGTATTCGATGACAACTCACCCACCGTCTCAAGAGAAATCGTCACACAATCAAATGGAGAAAAGTGGGCCAATCAGCAGGAAAAACAAGGTAAACGGTATGTTGCACAGGGTTCCACATCGCTCGATAAGGAGACCGGGAGAATCCGATTTGCGATGTATCGTCCGGGCCACGGCTCGAAGAGGACACTTGGCGAAGAGGTATATCACGTGGTCTACAAGATTATCCGGGAAGCAAACCCGGGAACCTTTGGAGCCATTCAAACATGGCACAAAAAGAACATAGATAACGGCGGCGATCCCACTCTTGATACCTCAGAAGCCTTCTCCAAAGCGATGGCCGAGGAAGAATTGGGCCATAGCAGCGGCCTTCCTCATCGTGTTGTCAAGCATGCCAGGAAGATCTTCTCAGACAAAAGCGACGTCCCGCATTCCACCATTGAAAAAGTGAAAGCCAGCTGGTCCACGCCATAGAACTGGATTATCCGGGGCAGGATTTGATTTAGCGACTGTTTTGCCCTGATGAGCAATACAGTTCAAGCTTCTTTTACTTGGCACACCTGATAATATCAGGGATGGCAAAGTTTTCAAGAATACTGGAAGAGAAAGCACGGCAGCTGGCTGAGGATTCGAACAACAGGCAATGGGACACATCTATCCCCGCCGCAATCAGGCGCCAGATCGCATTGACTGTCGAACAGAGCCGCCGGCAGCGGGAGCTTCATGAAAGGCAATTACGGCGATTGCTCCGGATCGAATGCTACGTCGATACCGATCTGATGCAGTTGGAACAGCGTATACCGCGGTATACCCCTTGCCACTTCCCGGAAAAGGAAAAGTTCAAGAAAAGACTTTTCGAAATTGAAAAGGAACGCAGAAATCTCACTTTACGACTGGAAGAAAAGAACCAATCACTGGAAGATCGACTGCTCAATTTACTCGATAAACACCAGCAGCTTGATATTTGACGATGAATATCGAAAAGATTGCAGCCAAACTCAGGCCTCTGATGCCAAAGAAAGTTGATCATTGGATGCAGGCAAGAGAATTGGTCGACCCAGACCTGAAAACCTTGATCGAAAAACAGATTATTTCCATGGCCTATAAGAGCTTTGGAGACTTCCATAACAAAATCCTCTTATCCCTTCCTCCTGAGGATATAGCAAAAGGCTCGATAAATCTCGGAACAATCCTCTATGATAAGGAAAAATGGCCGCTTGGATTAACTTATGGCGAAGTAATCCAGAACGCCGCCATTCTCGGCCGTTCCGGAGCCGGTAAGACTAACGTAACGTTTCACATCCTAAGCCAGCTTCTAGAAAAGAAAATACCATTCGTATTTATGGACTGGAAACGTACCGTCCGGCACCTGATCCCGAATTTCAAGGATAAGCTGAATATATACACACCCGGCAGAGCCTTATCGAAATTCCCATTCAACCCATTCGTTGTTCCGCCCGGTATTGAATCAAATGTATATGTCAACCAGCTTGTAGATGTTATGAGCCAGGCCTTTACACTCGGTGACGGCTCAAGAAGTATACTGCGAAAAGCAATCGCAGCACTTTACGGAAAAGGTAACATTTGTCCCACAGCGGGTGATATTATCACGGAACTTGAAAAAGTCCCTGATGCCGGCCGTATGGGCGGCTGGAAGGTTACTGCAATGCGGGCACTGGAAAGCTTGGAATTTGCCGAACTTTCATCTAATGATACGATTTCACAACAGCAGCTTGCCGAAAAAATGCTCCACGAAAACACGGTTATAGAACTCGATGCATTGGCCCAGGAAAGCAAGAAATTCCTTATTCCGTTGTTGTGTCTTTGGTTGTATTATGTTAGGCTAAAATCGCCGGAACGTGAGAAGCTCAAATTGGTTATATTCATAGAAGAAGCCCATCACGTTTTACATAAACGCTCACAAACTGCGAATGAAACAATACTTGAAATGCTGTTCCGTCAATGCCGGGAACTGGGAATTGGTATTATTGTAATCGACCAGCATCCGCATTTATTAAGTTCCGCTGCCATGGGAAATACCTACACAAGCATTTTTCTCAACCAAAAGGACCCATCTGATATTAACAAAGCCGCGGCTGTTTCGTTGTTGGATACCGATGAGAAGAACTATTTCAGCATGCTCCCTGTGGGGCAGGCAATCATTAAACTCCAGGATCGCTGGACCAGGCCCGTACTTGTTAGGTTTCCATTAATGAATGTCAAGAAAGGAGCGATCACTGATGATATCCTTGCCAGGTATTCCGCAATAAATAAGGCAAAAGGAACGGGTTCAGGCCGGAAGACCTCCATGCTAACTGAATTCCAGCAGGTTCCACGGATTCCATTGTATGATATCCCCCTGGAACAACCAGCTTTCGTGTTCTTGGAAGATGTTGTGAGCTATCCCGACGATGGCGTGAAAACGAGATACGGAAGATTAGGCCTGAGCGCCGGCACCGGCAACAGAGTAAAGGACCAGTTATTAGACCAGGGATGGCTGGAAGACGAGCTGGTTGAGATTGGGAGAACCAGGAAGGTTTTGCTCCGGCTAACACCGCGAGCCAGAGAAGCTCTTAATCTCGGCAGTTCTGAGCCTCAGCACGGCTCAATTATACATACCTGGTGGAAGCGATTCTATGCCCAGCGGTTCCGGGAACAAGGCTATAAAGTCTGCCTTGAAGCTCCGCGGAAATCGGGAAATGTTGATGTCTTGGCTTTGAAAGATGGAAAGAGGATTGCGATAGAAATCGAGACCGGCAAATCCAATTTTATCCGAAATGTCCAGCAGGATTTAGCCGCCAAATACAATAAAATTATGGTAGTCGCAACCGACAAATCAGCCTTTGGGAAAATCGAACGCGGCCTCGCCCAAGCCGACCTTTTGATCGCCGGAAGAGTTGAGATTATTCTCAGAGACGGACTTAAGCTCTCAGGGTCGTAGCATGATCTCCACGATTCACGGTGGAAATCCTCCGCAATTTCCCCTCCAAGGCCTGTTCGATCCTATCCAAAACCCATCTCTGTCGTAACAAGGCTGAGATGGAAGAGTCAGCTCAGATGACAATAAATCATTTGCTCTACCCGATTATTGACGAGAAAAAACTGCCACCCACAGGAGAACAAAATGATAGCTAAAAACAATTACAAGCTCTTGATTGCTTTCATTTGGATTCTTTATTCTGCCACTGGTGTATCCATGGCCAACATGGCCAGCCAGCACATTGGGAAACCGTTTTCTGCAGACAAGCTCCAGTGCCAGTCTCCGGAGAACGACGATTCCGTGAGGTAAATCCCGTCAATCCCCGCTTCTTTATAGGTGAAGATTTTATGAGCCATTTGCTGGTCATAGGCCGGATTACTGCTCATCCCAAAATACTCTATGAGAGCCTCGCTATTGATGTAGCCAGGCACTTCAGTGGCCAGGATGTTGTTGAACTGTTACGTTAATGGAGGCAGAAGAATTGTCTCAGGTTGGCCTAATGTCTGGGGAATATATTTTGCAGCTAAAAGCTCAACGTAATTTTGAATCTGGTTTCTGCCTTCGTTATCTTCTGCAAGGTAAGCTGAGTAGATTTGATCCATCTTGGAACCCAGAATAGGT
>Ga0307379_10014022_pt1 | contig 10359 bp, 16 predicted proteins | sample UN2MG_FD_202237 | JGI IMG/M metagenome (GOLD analysis project Ga0307379, IMG submission 202237) | Soil microbial communities from Risofladan, Vaasa, Finland - UN-2 | ecosystem: Environmental > Terrestrial > Soil > Coastal area > Acid sulfate soil | place: Finland: Risofladan, Vaasa | collected... | reverse complement strand
CGGCGCAGGTGCAGTAGGTGGCGACCACCGTCGTCGCCCCATCGGGCCACGCGTGGTCCTTCAAGATAAAAGCCGTCCCGTTGCACTTGCAGAAGGCCGAATCCGCGGTCTCCGAAAACGTGGGAACGGGAGCCTCATTCCCGCCCATTGCCTTTTTAATGTCCGAGCAAGAGTCGGTTATCTCGGCCAGAAACGGGAATCGCTTGACGTTGTGATTCTCAAGCAACCAGTGAACGGCCCGCTTGAGAACCGTCTCGGACTCCGACTGCAGATACCTGAAGTAAATGTCCATGCCTCGGTCCGTCAGGGGCGTGAACACTTCGGCGAGGTCCGCCATGATGCCGTCAAATTGCTCTCGGGCTATCATCCCTCCTCCTTGAGGACCGCAAGCAGGGCGGCCATCGGCTCGTTCGTGAACCCGGCCAAGTGCCGGAGAATATCATCAGAGGTGACCACCTGCGCCGCTTCCAGAAGCCGCGCGGCGGCCTCACAGGACGGGACGCTCGACAGGTCATAGCCGTGAAGCCGCTTTGCGTCCACGTTGTCGCCGAGGACCTGGATGGCCTTGTCGTATCGGTCGGGCTTCATGGTCTGCCCTCTCTGACCCAAGGGCCGTAATGCCCTGTCCGCAGAGCGTAGTGAGGGACCTCATCGAGGGTGAACTCCTGCATGTCCTGACAACGGGAGATTCTTGCCCACTCCTCCGTCCGCCCGACCCAGCCTTGTGAGGGGTCCATCACGATGTCGTTATTTAGTCTCACCCACGCATGGTCGATGACCGTCTTGAAGAAGGGCGAGAACACTTTGCCGTGAACCAGCCGGGTCTCGCTGTCGCGGCAGTCCCACTCCCGCCGCAGTTGCATCACGAGGCGAAACGCTTGCTGATAGCATTGCCCTTTTTTTAATCCCGGCAAAGGCGGGGGGGCATCGTTGAGATACTTGATGTAGGCTTTTCCCATGCGGCTCATGCTGACACCTCCGGCGATTCCCTGTTCGCAGGGTCCGAGTGGTCGTGAGCGTCCAGAACGCCCAAGATGTCGTCGATGGTCTTTGCCTTTTTCAAGAGGGCGTTGGCCTCGGCCAATTCGTCCTTGAGGTTTACGACATCGTCCTCCAATTTGTCGACTTCGTCCTGCTTGTCGGACAAGTCGCCTTCAAGGCCTCCTATCTGCTCCTCAAGTTCATCGACTCTTGTTTTTAGTTCGTCGGTGCAATGCAGACAGTAAAGGGCGTCCTCATCATCGAGGTCCTTCGAGCAGTGAGCGCACTCTAAACGGAGGTCCTCAAAATCCACCTCTACTCTTTCCACGATAATGCTCATTCGGGTTCTCCTTCGGTTTATTTATCTTGGACTTTTTTCATCCACGCGGGACGGTTGTCCCACGGCCCTTGGCCTCGTTTGGAGGCCGCCTTGTTTTGCTCTCCTTTCAGCCACCGATTTATAAATGCCCCGAACCGGGACACCGGGGCCTTGTCCTGATTCGCGTCGAGCCATGCGGTCATGCGGAGCAGTTCCGTTTTGACATTCACGCCGGGGTAAACTTTTCCCCAAAAATCTTCCTGCTCCTGTGTGATTCCCTCCCACGCTCTTGACTTAAAATTAAACTTCACGACCGCAGGAGAACGGGAAGCGGAGCGGCGGCGGCGGCCACGCCCTCCACTCTCTATCTCTCTCTCATCTCCTTCTCTATCTCTATCTCTAATCTCCTTCTCTGTGTAAATAAGGCCTTTCTCGTTATTTATCAACGACTTGCTTATTTTACCGTATTTTTCCTTATTTACACGAGCGCGCCAGAATTGGGCTTGATACTTGGCCCATGCCACTATCCTGATGCAGTTCTCGCCGAACACTTCTATCCGAGTCGTCTCGACGAGGCGGGCCTTTTGTGCAACCCACTCCGGCTCCGGCATCGTCAGCATCAGAGAGATTTGCTTGTCCGTGAATCCGACCTCTCCAGAGATTTTCAATTCCCCGTCGTCGGAGTATTTTCCGCCCCCGACGAACGCAAGCAGGTCCACCCATGCGGACCGAAGCGCCGGGGTCTCCCGCCGGAGACTGCCCTCGCACCATTGCTCGCAGTGTATTTTAATCCATTCGCGGCTCATGGCCTGAACCGCCCTTGGGAATCTCTCGGCTGGCGGACCGCCTGCGCCGCCCGAGGGGTCATTGTGAAAACGTCCTTGACCCGGCACCCGCATTCCGAGCAGACCTCGACGGGGTCACTGGGGGAGTCGGCCGTCATGCCCGGGGGCGGCCCGCTGAAAGTCTCGACGTCAGCCAGACAGCACGGACTCAAGTAAAGCAGACTGAATACTTTCATCATGTTCTCCCTTCAAATATTCTGACTTCACTATTTGTCCTCAGGTGAAAAGAGGCGAGCGGGGGGAGGGGCGAGAACAAATCTCCCCTCCCCCCTTGGTCTAGCGGCCCGCCTTATGCACACGAAGGGAGAACCTAGAACGGGATGTCGTCGTCGGTAACGTCACCCGGTGCGGGAACGTCGCTGTCGGCGTCCGCCCCCAACTTGAAGTTCACGACTCGAGCCCAGATTTTGCTGGGGTCCGACTTCTGCGGCTCGTGGATGAGTTCGGCCTCAAAGGTTTTGCCCACAACGTCAAAGGACTCGGGCGTGTGAATCCTGCCGTCCGGCCCTTTCTCGCATCCCATTGCGAGGAGGAAGTCGCGGTATCTTTGCTCATGCACGAAGAAAACTTCGGTGTGGGAGGTGTTGCGTCCGTCGGGGAACGTCACCAGCAGTTTGACCTTGACGTTCAAGGTCTCCTTGCTCTTGCCCTGCGTGTCCTTCGTGCGGGACCGCCTGACCTCCGGCTCTCCGCTCACGGTGAAGTGGTAGAAGCCTTCGGCGATGAGCCTCGGTTCGTAGTCGGGAAGTGTGGTCATTAAAATTCTCCTTTCGGTTCAGAATCGGTTTCGGGGATGGGGTTGGAGACGGCCTCGATTTTCTTCAGGCCCTCGATGAGGGGGTCGAGCGACTTGGCCCCGGCGATTTCGTTCCACGCGTGGGTGCCGAAGATTTTCTTCAGCAGTTCAAGGCGGGCCTTCTTGTCCTCCGCCGAGGCTGACGGGTGGAGCAGATAAATCTCGTTCTGGATTTTTTCGAGCAGGGTTTTCTTTTGCTCCACCCACTCGGCCCGAGAGCGGCCCTGCGTGAACATGCCCTCGCTCGTGTCCGCATCGACGCCCTTATGCTTGCCGCCTAGGTTCAGGCTTGCGATGTGGGGCATGAACTCACCGAGGCCGGGGTCGTCGTAGTGCTTCCCGTCGATGAGGTCGTAGCGGTCCTTCATGACGTAGGCCCGATGCGTCCACGTGGCGCCCTTGGCCTTTGACTTGTATTCCCTGACCATCTCGACCAGCAGGGACGGCTCGTAGCCCGTCTCGACCTCCGCCTTCATGCGTGTCCCGACCCGCTTGGATTCAAGGATGCCCTGCTCGTCGGCGGTGTCCTCCCACACGTCGCCCGCCCTGCCCGCCATGATGATATGCAGTTTTGAGTTGACGTAGCGGTCCGCGAACCGCCGCCACTCCTCTTTCACAGGCCCCCAGTGGTGGAAAGCCATGCGGGTGATTTTCATGTCAGCCATGTAGGAGCGGACGATTTCATACCAGAAGTGCGTGATGCTGTCGATGATGAGCACCGACGCTTCTTTCTCGGCCTCGTCAACGCCATCGACCAGCTTTGCGAATGAGCGCGACTTGGAGACTATCAGTCCCACTTTTGCCGCCTCGAACATGGGCCTCACGAAGTCCGAGCCCGTCTCGCTGTCGATGAAGGCGACGGGCCTTTCGTCCTTGACGAATTGAGCCAGACCGATAGCGACCTTCGATGAGGTGAAGGTTTTGCCTGACCCTGCCTTGCCGTAGAGACCCATTTTCAAATAGGCCATCTCCGGTTCTGCCACCTTGAAGATATTCATGCGTTCTCCTTTTTAGAAATTGTAGATTGAGGTTCCGGCCAGAAGCCGCTTTGCTCGCCCGATTGCCGCCTGCGCCTCGTTCATGGCTGTTGCCACCTGCGCCGCCATGAGAAGCAGTCTCAGTCTCTCCTCTTGACTTGTGATAAGGGGAAGGTCTAAAATAAGGTCAACCAGGGTTTTTTCAGTTGGCCCTTGTTCGCGCGGCCCCTCCCCCTCCACCCCGATAGGGGCCGCCCCTTGCCCTTGGGGACTCATAAGTCGCCTCCTTTCATGAAGTGATTCCCGTGACCGCGGACTCGGAGCATGTGCTCTTGGTAGTCCCGCCGCCGCTTGTCCGCCTTTTCCAGCCTGCGCTTGATGAGTTGAAAAAGTTCGGTCGCCATGACGGCGTTGCCGAGGATGAACGCCATCAGGACATAGGTCGCGAGGGCGACGAGAGGAATAAAGGCCAGCCCGTTCAGGTGCGGAAGATTCATGGTCTTCCTCCTTTCTTTTTCCCGGGCCGCTTGATTCCGGCTCCCGGGTTCCGCAGGAAACGTTCCATGGCCTCGATAGCGACGCGGGTCATGGAGACGCCCATGTCCTGCGCCGCCTTGCGAAGGTCGTCGTGGACGGCCGCCTTCGCGGAGGGAAAGTTAATCAGCATTCGTTTGACAGGCATTTTTTTGCCTCCTTATTTTAGTTTTTTCGGCACGAGAAGCCAAGCCAAATCTTCTGGCCTGCCCACGCCTCCTGGGTTCATTCGAGGATTCGCATGCGGTCGGCCTCGGTCAGCGTGACCCCGGCCTTGGCGCAGATGATATCGACCGCGTGGTTCTCGTCCTTGGCGCGGGTTTTCCAACCGCGCTCGCCCTTCGTGTCTGCGACGATGCTCCACACGAGGACCACCAGAGCGTCGATGAACTGCTCTCGGGTGACATTCTTCAGGTCGATTCTAGGCATTGATTCATTCTCCTTTCAGTAAGCCTTGATGATTTCGCCGAACGAGGGATACCCCCACCCGTCCGTCGTTTGAAGCCAGAGGACGGGATACTCGGGTTCTTCGCGCGGGAAGGCCGAGCACTGCATGTCCGTTATGTAAACCATGAGCGACGGGTCGTAGTTCATCTGCCGGACATATTCAAAGGGGGGCTTGAACGATGTCCCGCCGCCGCCGGGGAAGTCCCGCTTGAGTTTTATCGGCCTGTCGTAGGGGCCGAACTCCTCCTCCCCCTGCATGACGTAGTCACAGTAGAGGACGCGGATTGGAGCGGGCGCGTTTCCTCCGATGCCTTCGATTTCGGCGAGGGCCGCCTTCATGAGTTCCTTGTCGATGGACGCGGAGGTATCGACGACGACCAGTATCTCCTTCATGCTCTCCGAACGGAGCGAGGGCAGGTAGTCGCCGTTTGCTATGTGCCGACGATTCGGCATTTTCCACGTGTAATCGTCCTTTGCGAATTGGTCGAGGTAGCGGCGAAGCAATTCCTTCCAGTCGATTTTCGGGTTTATGATTTCCTCGACCACCCGCCTCAACGACCCGGGCAACTGACCAGCCGCCTTTGCGCCCATTGCGGCCTGTGCCGTGGCGACCTTCCATTCGCTTGCCAGTTTCTTCGATTCAGAATCGTTCAGCCCGTCGCCCTGCTCGTCCTCCGCATCCAGCGTCCCGCCGCAACGGGCGGGGTCAAGGTCGGGGTCAGGCTCTTGGGGCGTGTCCTGCCGGGCCTCGCCGCCGTCCTCGCCCTCATGTTCCTCCTCGTCGGCGTCCTCGGGCTTTTCAGCCTTTGTCCGCTTGTCGGAATCACTGGGCTTGCCCTTGCCCTTGCCCTTGCCTTCCCCCTCCTTGGCCTTATCAGGGGAGGCTTGACCTTCGCCCTTGCCCTCGGCCCCTTCGCCCTCCCCGTCGTTGCTCTTGTCGCCGTCACCCTGCGGATTGTCCTGCTCTTTGCCCCCCTCCTCTTGCATGAGGTGGTCATAAACCGAATCGACGTTCCAGCCCGTAAACTGCGGGTCGAGCAAGCGGCCTTTGGGAAGGGTGAACTTTGCCTCCGTCACCACGTCGTTCACGACGTAGTCAATCGCCTTCTGCCAAACGTCATTCCTGCGGTCCTTTCTGCGGAGGGGGTGCTCGAACACGCAGTGCATGACTTCATGGGCCACGACACCGAGAAGTTCAGCGTCGTTCAATTCCTCCACGAAGTCCGGATTGAAAATGAGGCGCTTCATATCGACGCCCATCGTCGGGTGCCAAGTCGCGGGAACCAGCTTCAGCCGCAGGGCCAGCGTCCCGAAGAAGGGCGAGTCGAACAGGAGTCCGACCCGCGCCTTCACGATTCGCGCCTCCGCCTTTGCGATGTCAGCGAGGGCCGCTTCTTTTGATTTCGGCGGCCCGCTTGCATCTTTGACCTTTTGAATTATCTGCTCTATGTCCGTTTGATGGGTTGACATCTCCCTCTCTCCTCTCTCTTAATCTCTCTCCTCTCTCCCTCAGATTCCATAGCCCTTCATCTTGTTGATGATGGCGTTGGCCGCCCCTGCGGCATCTTTGCGGACCTTCGGGTCCTTGCGGAGTTTTTCGGGTTCGAGGGTCGCCACCGTTTTCTGGACTTCCTTGACGATGGCGTCGAACTCCTTGTCGTTTGTCAGGTTGAGTTTGGGCAACGTCTCGCAGAGCGACTTCACGTTCCCGATGAGCGAGTCCCTGAACACGCTTTCTTTGTCGCTCAGTTTTTCGGTGACGTGGGAGAGGGCGTCCTTCAGCCTGACCCAAAGGTCCTTCATGCCCACGGTGACCTGCTTTTGAACGTCCTCCTCAATCTGCGCCCGAATCTCCTCGGCGTCCTTGGCGGAGACGGCGACCCTGAAGTCATCGGCGGAAGGCACGTTCTCGATTTTATAGGTCACGTTGAATGCCTTTTCCAATTCCCCCTTCGTGGGAAACTCGGTCTCGTCGAACATCTTTCCGAGCCGCTTCTTGGACTCGGCTTTGATTTCTGAATAACGCCCGACGAAGTTCGTCCGGCATGCGGTGAAGTCGCCGACTGCCTTGCGGACCTTCTTCACGAAGTCCATGTGGGCGGCCGCCGTCAGCAACCGCGCCCCATCGTCATACCAAGGGAGGGTCAGTTCCTTGACCATCCTGCGGACGTGATAGGCGGACCGACGGAGTTTTTTCAACTCATCGCACTTGACCAAATACTTTTTGTATTTGCCCGCGTCCGCCGCCGCGTTCATGGCCTTGTGGGCCTCCTGCGTGGCTGAGGAATCGACGGCCATTGCCGTCCACAGTGAAATCTTCAGCCTGACAATCATCGCCTTTTCTTGTAGGGTAGCCATAGTCGTGTGTTCTCCTTTTCCTTTCGTCAAATCATAACCGACTGATTCTCGGCGGCCCATTCCACGTAGGACCCGGTCTCGGCCACCGACTTGTTCGCCGTGATAGCGTCCTTGATAAGCAGGACGCCGAAGTCCGAGCCGATGCGCTTGGCGAGCACGACGAGCGCGGGCATCGTCTTTTTCGTGGCCTTGCGGGCCAACGCTCCGACCAAGGCATACATCGCCCCGATATTTTCGCGGGGCAGTTTCACGGTGTCCGGATTCTTCAGGGCCTCATCGAGGTCGGGCAACGAGCGGTAGATGCGGTAGAACCCGGTCAGCTCGGTCGCCGTCCCTTGCCCTATGCAGGCGGACATCATGTCGAAATCTTTCTCCGGCTCCAAGCCCGCCTTGATAAGGTCGCTCAGGAACTCAACGGTTCTGGGCGTGGTGAACGCTTTGTCCGTCCTCGCGGGGTCGAACCCGTAGAGCAACTGCGGCCTCCACGAGAAGAAGGCCACCAGTTCAGGAATGATGTCGGCTTCGATTGCCCAAACCTTCCATTCCGCCGCATCGACCTCGAGTTCGTAATGGCCCGCGAATCGGTTGCAGAGCGGGGAGGACATGCGGTTGACGATTGCCCTGTCGATATCACGGTTGCCCGCCGCCACTATGACCCACCCTTCGGGCAGGGTGTAGTCGCCGACCTTGCGGTCGAGGATGAGTTGATAAAGGGCGGCTTGAACCGCCTGCGGTGCCGCGTTCAGTTCATCGAGGAACCAAATACCCTTGCCTGTCTTCGGCAAGAAGTCGGGCGAAAACCATTTGGTGAACTGGTCGACCACTTTCGGGATGCCTCGGAAATCGACGGGGTCGTAATGAACGGCCCTCGTGTCCTTGAACTGGAAGCCCTCAAGCTCCATCGACACTTGGTGAATCACGGACGACTTGCCGATGCCCGGGCCGCCCCAAACGAAAACGGGACGCCGCGCCTTCACCGCAATCTTGACTGCCCTTTTCAATGCTGAGTAGTTCACTTGTTCTCCTTTGTCCTTTCGTGTGCCTAAAACTCAAGCCCTGCCGAACTGTCCGCCCGATGCCCTGAGGATGGCGTCCTGTATCGCCGCCTTCGCCTCAAGCCGTGCGAGCATATCCAGCACCGTCATTTTCCGCCGCATCTCAACGCGACGGACCGTGGCCGTTTCCTTGTCCTTGCGGACCTTGCCCTTTTTCGTTTTCACCGCGCCCTCCGCTTGCCTTCGTTCATGAACTCCGCCGCCTGCTGGTCGCTCATGTCGTAGTGGGAGGTCGGCTCGCCGCCCGCCGTGAACGACTTGCCCTCATCGTCCGGCCCTCGGTAGTCGCGGTCGGGCCAAACGCGGTCATCGAGTTCTTCAGCGGCCACAGCCATCGCCTTCGCGCGCTCATCTGCTCCGTCATCGCCGCATGCCTCCCACTCGTCGTAGGTCATGTCGAGAATTGGGACGGGCTTCGGCTTGTCGAGCGCGGCGAACATTGCCCTGAACTGGTCGCCCGAAATTGCCGTCCTGCGGCCCGTTTTCATTGCCCTTGCCTTCGCCTTCGCTACGATAGCCCGCGCCTGTTCGTTTGTGACTTTCACGTTGTTCTCCTTTTTCATGTCAAAAAAGCCCTTGCCTGATAGCCCTGCCCAAACTTGCGTATATAAAGGATGGGTTTACTCTATTGGTCTCCTTTCATTTTCAGGACCGCCCTCTTGCCTCCGGCCCCGCCACCGCCCCCCGTCCTGCTCGGCTCCTCGCCTCACGGCCCTGTGGGTCGCTACATCAGGAAGGAATGAACGGTCAGCCTTTGGCTTCGGTCCTCTAGATTTCCGACCGGAATGGCTTCAGCCTGTCACGCTGAAGGACACTCCGCCGCCCTGCCTGCCGACCAGCAGTTCCGCATCCAGCCACGTTCGGCTCCGCCCTAGGGCCATGAGATTCAAGAGGAAAGGGCGTCTCCCGCAGGAGACCGCCGCCTGCCTGAATCCTCTCATGGGGTTGGTGTCATGTCGAGCCACCAAGCCCGAGGCTCCACGTCCGTCCGCGTCAGGGAGGGGACTTATCAATGAGCAGGTCAGGCATCCCACCGGGACTGGCGACTTGCTCGCCTGCCTAACCCTCATGTTATTGAACATGTCAATAGTATATAACCTATATATATGCCTGTCAACCGTTTACCGAACTTTCTTTGCGGCAGGGAAGTCGGCAAATGCTTGATAATAGTGGGGTTAAGTCAGGGCCTCAAAAAAAGTTTGGCGGCATGACGGAGGCGGGGTCGTATAAGAGGATGGGCGGACGAGGGCCAGCCGACAGAGCAGGAGGGGGAAAAAGAGGGGACGAGCCGCTGGGCAGGCGACCCGTCCCCCGAAAGGAAAAAAGGAGAACCCATGAAGTCACCCTAACTGTATCGCAGTCGTGGGGTCATGTCAAACGCGACGGCGGCGCAGGATGGCCTCGACATGCGGGATGTCTTCGGGCCGGTCAACGGGGTCGGCCGCATAGGGCGTTTCGACCATTCGAATACGATGCCGCGCCCTCATCCAAGCCGTCTGCTCAAGGTCGGTGTCGGGCGGTATTTCTCCGATAGCTTGCAAGAGGTGTCGCTTGAATCCGTAGGCTCCGATATGCTCGCCGTATATCGGAAAAAGGGCAGGGTCCGAAACGAGTCGCATGAACGAATGAGCGAAGCCGTTTTTGACGAAAACCTTCACGCGATTCTGGTTGGCGGCGTTGGCGGGCCGGATGGGTCGGCAGTAAAGGCTTGCAATTTGAGTCTCTTTGAAACGGTTGAACTCGGAGACCAAAAGGTCGAGCGATTCAGGGCGAATCAGCGGCTCGTCACCCTGCACGCTGATGACCACGTCTCCCTCCTGATAACTCGGTTGCCGCATGGCGTCGATGACCCGCTCGGTTCCGGTGCGGCATCCCTTCTTCGTGACGATGCAGGGGACCTTTTCGCGCAGGCAGGCCTCGATAATTTCATTGTCGGAAGTGGCTACGAAATTAGGCCAAAGTTTGCGGGTCGAGTTGACGGCATCCCACACGCGAAAGAGCATCGGACGCCCCGAGATTAAAGCCAACGGTTTGCCCGGGAATCGGG
>Ga0307379_10014021_pt1 | contig 10360 bp, 6 predicted proteins | sample UN2MG_FD_202237 | JGI IMG/M metagenome (GOLD analysis project Ga0307379, IMG submission 202237) | Soil microbial communities from Risofladan, Vaasa, Finland - UN-2 | ecosystem: Environmental > Terrestrial > Soil > Coastal area > Acid sulfate soil | place: Finland: Risofladan, Vaasa | collected... | reverse complement strand
CGGACCGTCGTGGTCACGGTGGTGAACGAGAAGGTCGGCAACGGAAATATGTCAACGTACTGCCGGCCCCATTGCTGTCCGTTGTAAAGCGTCACGATGGGCGGCTGCACGTAGCCGTGGTGCGGACGCCCGGGCCAGTACAGCATCGGCTCGGACCGCCGCGAGGCGATCGTGCGCAGGACCTCTTCGACCGTGGGCCGCCTGGTCTCGGGTTTTTCCGGCGCGACCTTGGCCGGTGGGACCTCCAACGGCTCGTGGACGACCTCGATCTCGTCCGGGCAGTCGTACAGGGCCCAATGGTCCTTTCGGCCCAGATCAATGCCCCGGTCGCGATACATCTGCTCGTTTTCCAGCACCAACAGTGACGTGAAGGGCGACATCACGTACATGGCCTTGCTCAGCTCGATGATCCGCGGCTTGTGTTCGATCGCCCCCAGCGCCACCAGCCGATCGATCTCCAGCTTCGCCCAGGTCCGCGGCAGATAGTCGGCCCCTTCGGCCGCCTCGACCACGGGGATCGTCCGCCGAAACGGCTCGCCGCGGAGCTGGCCGGCCACTTCCACCGCCCCGGGCAGCGGCTCCCCGCCATCCAGCCGGACGATCGCACACAACTCTTCTCCGTCGGCCAGGTAGTCGTTGTGGCAGAGGAACTCGAGCCGCTGGGTGTCGTCGACTACCCGGACGTCCAACAGCCGTGGCGAGTTCAAGGTGGAGAGCAGCTCGAACGCCCGCCAGTTGACCGGCTCGTCGGGATTGATTTCGGTGAAGTATCCGCCGCTGCGTCCGGCGGCCGTTTTCATCAGCGTGCGCGACCACCGCTTGCCCACGGCGACGCCGACGTACTGTGCCCGATGGGGGATCCGCCGCAATAGGGCGTCCACTTCGTCCTCGCCCAGCGACGGCAGGCCCGAGCCGAGGTGGACCAGCACGGGGTTCTCGGCGGCTTCGACCAGCGGCCGGCAGGCGTCGAAGGCCCGGCCGAGGTCCAGCGCTCCGACGAGGTGGGTCCCTTCGAGGAACTCAAGCGCATTGCTCACGTTCTCCGAAACAGCCGCTTGCGGCTTCGCACCGAACTCCCGCACTCGGGCCCCCGCGGTCACGATCGAGAACGTATCGTCGTGCTCGGCGTTCTCCAGCAGCGACTTGATCACGTCGACCTGCACGCGGGCCAACAGCGGGTCGCGATCGGCCGATGCCTCGAACAGAAAGACCCAGTCCCGCCGCTCGTGCTGCTCGCGCTTGGGCAATTTCGGACGCCAACGGAGCATCAGGTACTGCGAGCCCTCGTGGATCGCGGAGGAGAATCGTGCTTCGGCTTCGGGTGGGGACAGTCCCCTTTTCCTCGTCTTCTCATCGAGCGTCAACCGCACGTCCCGGTCCGGCTTGACGTCTTCGGCCGACGTTTCCAGAACGAGATCGTCGCCCTCGGTCGAGACGCCAAACTCGTGCCCGTCGCTCGCCCATTTCAACCCGGCCCCGTCGACCACCCGCAGCCGTGCCGACCAGCGGCCGACCTGCTGCATGTTGTGCCCGCCGGGGAAACGGTACGCCGTGCGGTCGTACAAGGAATCGAGCCGCTGCGTGTAGCTGAGCACGATCCGCTTTTCCTGCCGCCCCTCCAGCGGGAACACCCGCATCTTGAACGTGCTGCCGTCGATCCATTCCAACAGCGCCGGGTCTTTCATCTTCCGGACGATGTCCTCGTAGACCTGCCGGGCGTACTCGCGCTCGACCATCCCGCCTTCCATCAACTTTCCATTGACGTACATCGCCAGCCGCGAGAGCGAGGCGTCCGGCGGAAGCGGAAAGTAGAACGTCCCTTCCAGCCGGCTGTCGAGGTGGTTGAAATACGTTTGATCGATCGTCGTTCGGGCGAAGCCGTCTTCGATGTGGACGTCGACGTGGTATCGCCGCAGGCTGAGGTTCGCCTCCTGGCCGCCCGGCTCCGCCACGACCAGCGCCCCGCCGGTGTACTTGCTGGCCGGGACCAAGGGCGACTCGGCCGCCGCCATCAGGTCCCGGGTCCAGTCCAACAGGTGTGCCGGCTGCGGAGAAGGCGTGATCGGCGAGGCGGCTTCCCCGGCCGTATTCGGCCGAGCGGTCAACTGTTGTCCGGCCAGTAGCGGCGCATCCACGCCGCTGACTTGCACCTTGCCTTGCGTGACGGCCACCTGGGTGCCCTCGTCGGAGAGCCGCACGTGGAACCTGGTGCCCAGCGCCGTGATTTGCCGGTCGGGCGTGGCCACCGCGAACGTGGCCCCCGGCTCGACGTCGGCCCCTTCCGCCGGCCGGCGCGGGGAGACCTCCACGTAGATCTCGCCCCGCTCGAGCGTGACGTGTCGCGACCGATCGAACACCACGGCCGTGTTTTGGTTCAGGTAGAGCACGGAACCGTCGGGCAGCGTGGCGCGGCGACGCTGGCCCGGCCCGGTTTCCAGCGCATCGCCGGGCGCGAGCGTTTCCGCCGCCGGCGCTTCCTCCCGGGCACGTGCGACCAGACCCGTGGTGGCGGCCAGTTGGTCCGATTCACGCGCATGCGCCAAGAGCCGGCGCGGATCGGGCGGGAGCGGTGCGGGCGACGGCGCGTGGGAAGGCACCGGTTCTTTCGGCGCTTCGACGGATTGTTCGCCGGCCGGGCCTTGCCCTCCTTCACGCAGCGCATCGCCCAGGATGATCCCGACACACAGCAGCACCGCGGCCGCCACCGTCCAGCCGATCAGGCGTCTTGCCGTCGGCCGTCGTCGTGGCGTGATCGGCCTGCCGGCCCGTTGGACGGCGGTCGCCTGCATCGCCGCGGTGACGTTCCGGACGAACGCCGCCTCGGGCTCTTCCGGACGGTAGGCGCCCCTGAGCAGACGCTCCACGTTCCGATCGGCCACGCTGTCGGTCTCTCGGGACGGATCGCGGGGAGTTTCGTGAGGATTCATAGTACACTCACTTTGTGGATCAGGTACTCGGTTCCAGCCCCAGGTTTCTTGCCAAGGCGGTAAACGTAGCGCGAAACGCCTTTCGCGCGCGGCTGAGCAGGCTTTCGACGGCCTTCTCCGACGTGCTCCAGGCGGCCGCCATGTCGCGAACGCTCTTGCCGGCGACGTACTTCGCTTCGAGCGCCTCGCGATAACGCGGCGGCAATTGCGACATGGTGACCCCGACCATCTCGCGGGTTTCCTCGCGGCGGATCACTTCGTCGCCCAGCGGCTGGGACTCCAGCGCGGCGTAGACTTCCCGCAACTCTTCGTCCATACGGGCCCAGAGCCCTTCCAGGCTGGCGGTGGCCTGCTCGCGGGCGAGCGCCCGGCGGATCTCGTTGCGTGCCAGTCCGGTCAGCCAGGGCAGCACGCTTCCGTCGGCCCGATCCGGCTCGTATCGGTCCAGATCACGGATCGCCCGGACGAGCGTCTCCTGGACGACTTCCTCGCACAGGTGCCGGTTTCCACCGACGCGATAGAGACAGAATCGATACAGCGGTCCGACGGCAGCCTCGGCCAATCGGGCGATCGCCTCGGCATCACCGCTCAAGGCGGCGCGGTGCCACGGGTGGTCGAAGAGTGGCTGCAACTACTTATCTCCCAGGCACTTGCGTCATCCGCCCGAAAAAGGGGACAGGCACCGTCGACAGCGCAAAATACCACCGCCGGCCGACATCACGACGGAGCCAGTCCCCATTTTCGGGCTGCCGCACTTACAGGTTCAGTTACCTTGTTATGTTACCCGAGCGGAGAAATCCTTCGCAAGAAACCTGGGCACGGAGACGGAGTTCGACCCAGGCGGGGGCGAAGAGGCGGGTGAACGGTCGCAGGAGCGAGTCGGCAAGAGTCGGGTTCAGATGTGGTACATCGGCTCGCCCTGCTCGTTGGCCCGTTCGAGCAGTTCGGCCAGGGAGATCTTGCCGAGCATGCGGCGTTCCATGGATTGAACGTCCTGCCAGGCCTGCAGGAGGACCTTCACGGCGGGCGAATCGGGCGAGGCAGCGGTCGTCCTGCCGTTCTCCTCGGGGGAACCTTCGATCACCTGCATCACTTGGCCCAACGAGACTTCCTGCGGCGGTTTGATCAGGTGGTAGCCGCCGGCCGCTCCCCGCACGCTGGCGACCAGGCCGGCCCCCTTCAGTTGCAGGAGGATCTGCACCAGGAATCGCGGGGGCACGTCGTGCCGCTCCGCGATCCGGCGGATGCGAACCGGAGTGCCCGACCCGTATTGCGAGGCCAACTCCAACATCGCGATACACGCATACTCGGTCTTGGCGGAGATCTTCATGGGGCTTTCCACTGAATGCTAAAGGCCCGGGTTCGGTTACCAGCCCTCGCACATGACAATCTTAATAAGAATGCTTAACAAAGTCAACTAATATCGAGCGGATCACGCCCTTTCGGGTGGCAGGTCCCGCGTTTGTAGCCGGATTCGCAAGAATTCGGTTCTTCGCATTACGGCTGAATTCTTGCGAATCCAGCTACGGGTAATCCCTTCCGGCCGGTCGCCTTGACAGAAGGGCCTTGACCACCGGCCCCCAAGCCGCCACTATGTCTTGGGCGGGGATTCCGACGCTCAGGACATCGACCGGACTCTTCACTCCAGACAGAAAAGGCTGGCGCAAACCATGGCTGAAAAGGCGTTTCTGGCAGTGGATATGGGGGCGTCCAGCGGGCGACACGTGTTGGGGCGGTTCGACGGCCAAACGCTCCGGCTCGAGGACATCTACCGCTTCGAAAACGGCGCGGTCCAGGCCGATGGCAAGCTCTACTGGGATCTGCTGGGGCTCTGGTCCCAGGTACGCAACGGGTTGCGGAAAGCGGGTACCGAGAGGGGTGATGAGATCGCCGGTATAGGGGTCGACACATGGGGCGTGGACTTCGGTTTGCTCGGCCGAAACGACGAATTGCTGGGAAACCCCTACCATTATCGGGACAGCCGGACCAACGATATGCCGGGTCGGGCCTTCGAGATCGTTCCCCGCGAAGAGATCTTCCGGCACACCGGGCTTCAGTTCCTCCAATTCAACACGCTCTTCCAACTCGTGGCGATGAAGCTGGCCAACTCGCCCCTGTTGGACGTGGCCGAGACGATGTTGATGATCCCCGACCTGTTCCACTGGCTGCTGACCGGGCAGAAGTGCAACGAGATGACCGAGGCCAGCACGACCCAGTTCTACAACCCGGTCACCGGCGAGTGGGCTACGGAATTGTTGGAGAAGTTCGGACTGCCGACCCATATCCTCGGCCGGATCGAGCAGCCGGGCACCAATCTCGGTCGGCTGCGCGAGGAGCTGGCTTCCGAATGCCGGTTGCCCCACGCGGAGGTGATCCTGCCCGCCTCGCACGACACGGGCAGCGCCGTGATGGCCGTGCCGGCCGCGAGCGTAGCGGGCAAGCGACCCGACTGGTGTTACATCAGCCTGGGGACCTGGGCGTTGATGGGCATCGAGTCGCCCAAGCCGGTCATCAACGATACGGTGTTGAAGCTGAACTTCACCAACGAAGGAGGCGTCGGCGGCACCAGCCGCGTGTTGAAGAACATCACCGGAATGTGGCTCGTGCAGGAGTGCCGCCGGATCTGGAACCACGCCGGGCGGAATTGGGATTGGGAGGACCTCAACGGGCTTTCCGCGTCCGCCAGGCCCCACGTTTCGCTGATCAACCCCGACGCGGCCGACTTCGTGGCCCCCGCGAACATGCCCGAGGCGATCTGCGCGTTCTGCCAGAGAACCGGCCAGAAGGTTCCCGAAAACGAAGGGGCCATCCTGCGTTGTGCGCTGGACAGCCTGGCGTTGAAGTTCCGTCAGGTGCTGGGGATGTGCGAGGAGTTGGCCGGGGGTCGGATGGAGACGATCCACATCGTCGGCGGCGGCACGCAGAATCGCCAGCTCTGCCAGGCGGCGGCCGATGCGTGCGGGCGCCGGGTGGTCGCCGGACCGATCGAAGCCACGGCCATCGGCAACGTGATGATGCAGGCGGTGGCCGCCGGAGAGGTCGGCTCGATCGCCCAGGCCCGAGAGGTCATCCGCCGCAGCTTCGAGGTCGAAGAGTACGAGTCCCAAGACACGGCCGCCTGGGACGAAGCCTACGAGAAGTTCCTCACCCTAATCGAGTAATCCCCGTGGGGCAGTCCGTCATTCATCATTCATGATTCCTCATTCATAATTCCCTTCCCATGGCCCGTCGCAGTCGAGCGCGTGAAATCGCCTTCCAGTTGCTTTACCAGGACGATCTGAATCCTCGGGTCAATCCGGCGGTCGGCGACGCCGTGATCGAAAAGGATTTGGACTCGAAGGGCTTACGGGAGTTCGCCCGGGAGTTGCTGGCCGGAGTCCGACGTCATCGAGAGGAGTTGGACAAGCTCTTCGAGCAGGTCGCCGAACACTGGAGCGTGAAGCGGATGGCGGCCACCGATCGGAACGTGCTGCGATTGGGCGCGTACGAGATTCTCTACACCGACACGCCGGATCGCGTGGCCATCAACGAGGCGGTCGAGTTGGCCAAGCGCTTCGGCACGGCCGAGTCGGGCTCCTTCGTCAACGGCATTCTCGACCGGGTGATGCACTCCAGGACGGAAGATAGTGGATAGTGGATAGTGGATAGTGGATAGTGGATAGTGGATAGTGAAGAGGGAAGAGTGCCGCTTGCGGCTTCGCAACCATCCGAGCATTTGCAATCTCGCTAGTCTTAACTCAATCCGAAATCATAAATCCGAAATTTGAAATCATCAATCCGAAATTCACCATGGGCTTATTCGACAAGTTCAAGCGGGGCCTGAAGAAGACCACGCAACTGCTGAAGACCGATATCCGCGACCTGTTCAAGGCCGAGGGACGCCTGGTCGACCAGACCTTTCTCGACGAACTGTTCGAGACGTTGGTCAAAACCGACATGGGCGTCCGGGCGGCCCAGGAGACGGTCGACGACATACAAGAGGCGTTCCGCGCCCGAGTGGTCCGCATGGACGACGTGCTGGAGCGGATCAAGGAGAAACTCAAGACGTTGCTGGCCCAGCCGGCGGCGCCGATCGAGTTCGCCCCAAGCGGTCCCACCGTGATCATGGTGGCCGGGGTGAACGGCTGCGGAAAGACGACCTCCATCGCCAAGCTGGCCAAGATGTTCGGCGACGACGGCAAGAAGGTCGTCCTGGGCGCGGCCGATACCTTCCGGGCGGCCGCCGTGGAACAGTTGACCGTCTGGGCCCAACGGCTGGGTGCCGAGATCGTCACCGGCCCGTCGGGCAGCGACCCGGCCGCCGTCGCCCATCGCACGGTCGCCCGGGCGTTGGAAACCGGCGCCGACGTGTGCATCGTCGACACGGCCGGGCGGTTGCAGACCCAGCAGGGCCTGATGCAACAGTTGACCAAGATCCACCGCGTGTTGGGCAAGCAGATCCCCGAAGCCCCGCACGAGGTCCTCCTGGTGCTCGACGCCACCACCGGCCAGAACGGCATCAGCCAGGCCAAGCACTTCACCGACGCGGTGCAGTGCACGGGCATCGTCCTGGCCAAGCTCGACGGCACGGCCAAGGGAGGCGTCGTGGTGGCCATCCGCCAGCAGGTCGGCCTGCCGGTGAAGTACATCGGCGTGGGCGAAAAGGCCGACGACCTGGCCCTGTTCGAGCCCGATTCGTTCGTCGACGCGTTGTTCGAGGAGTTCGCTGCAGGGGGTTCCTAGCACCACAGCGCCGTGTCCGATTCCGTACAACACCGTGTCCGATTCCGTACAACACCGTGTCCGATTCCGTTTGTCGTTTAGCGGGCGGGCTTGCCCGCCGTTGGGAAAGCCGTACGAGAGATGCAACCGACGCAACGGCGGGCAAGCCCGCCCGCTAAACGTTCGTTGGAATTGCCGTCGAACCGGTATCAACTCAGTCCTCGTCGAACACGCCCGCCACGGGCGCTCTGCCGAATACCATTCCCAACTCCCGGCCGCCCAGCAGACGGTACGCCATGCAGTACGTGACCGCGCTGACGCCCAGCGGCAGCAATACGCGGGCCAGTTCGTTCGTCAACCGCTCGGTGGGGTCGATCAGGGCGAGCGTACCGTAGCCGGCCGCGGCCATCAAGAGCGTGGCCAGCATCGTGCGCCCGGTGGTCGCTGCCAGTGTGGGCCAGTGGAGCGGGCTCTCGCGGCGGGAGAAGATCCACACCAGCACGAAGACCTGCACGGTCGCCGAAATCGAGGTGGCCACCGCCAGCCCGGCCTCGGCCAGCGGCCAGATCAAGGTCAGGTTCAACGCCAGGTTCAGGCCCACGATCCATACGGCGACCTTCACCGGCGTGCGGCTGTCCTTTAGCGCGTAGAATCCCCGCACGATCACCGGCAGCGCACAGAAGGCCCAAACGCCGGCCGCGTAGCAGGCGATCATCCGCGAGGCACGAAGCGTGTCGTACGGGGTGAACTCGCCGCGCTCGAAGAGGAGTTTCGCCACGGGATGGGCCAGCATGATCAACCCGACGCTGGCCGGCACGCCCAGGCAGACGACCAGCCGCAGGCCGAGCGTCAGGTCGGCGCCCAGCTCTTTGCGGTCGCCTCGGGCGGCGTGCCGGCTCAACAGCGGGAAGATCGCGGCGGCCACGGCCAACCCCAGCACGCCCAAGGGGAAGTGGTAGAGCCGTTCGCCGTAGTAGATGGCGGCGGCGGCCCCTTGTTCGAGAGGATAACGCACGGCGCCGCCCAGCCAGTCGATCGGCGGCGTTCCCTCCGGTCCGACCGGAGCGGCCAGGCCCCACGCGATCATGCTGTCCATGAACGTGTTGATCTGGGTGACGGCCAGTCCGGCGAGCATGGGCAACAACGTGTGGCCGATCTGTGCCATGCCCGATCGGGCGGCCGTCCAGTTGTAATCGAACCGAAATCCCAGCCGCCTAAGCATCGGCACCTGCAAGCCCACCTGCAACAGGCCGGCCACCAGCACCGCGGCGGCCAGCACGAAGGCTTGGGCCTGTTTGTCCGGCGCGAACCTCGGCGCCACCAGCCAGATCGCCGCCAGCCAGCAGACGTTCAACACCGCGGGCGTGAAGGCGGGGATGCTGAAATGCGACAGCGCGTGCAGCGTGGCGGTCAATTGGGCCGCCAGGCAGATCAGCAGCATATAGGGCAAAAGCACCGCGGCCAGTCCGACCAACAGCCCCACGCCCGGCGCGTCTCCCCAGAACAGCCAAGCCAGCCCGAAGAGCACCTCGCCCAGGAGCACCAAGGCGGCCAGCAGCAGGCTCACCCAGGTCAAGGTCACGCTGGCCAATCGCCAGGCATTCCGGCGGTCCCTTTCCAGTTCGGCGGAGAGGACCGGCAGATAGCTGGCCGTCAGGGCCCCTTCGCCGAAGAGCCGCCGGAAGAGGTTGGGGATGCGGTAGGCGATCACGAAGGCGTCCATCACGCCGCCGTGCGCCATGCCCAGCAGCGCCGCCGTGGCCACGTCGCGGACCATCCCCAGCAAGCGGCTGGTCAACGTCCCCAGGCTGGTGATCCGGACGGCGGAAATCAACGGATGTCGCTTCGGGGCGCTCATGGGGGAAATCGTAGAGGGTCGAGGGCGAATTGGGAAGGCGTTTAGCGGCCGGACTTGTCCGGCGGTCGGCAAAGTAGCAAAGTAGGCCGGAACAAGCGCAGCGCAGTTTCGGCACCGGGCTTCATGTGGCCTTTCCATACGAAATGCGAAATGCCGGAACTGCGCTGCGCTTGTTCCGGCCTACACTGTTGCCCTCGAAGCGGCGATCCATTACGTTAGGAAGCGGCCCGTAAATCCGAAAAGGAGAACCAACATGACGGCTCGCGCGGTTACTTGTCTTGTGGTATTGCTCGGTTCGCTGTCCTGGACGGCCGCGGCCGAACCGGAACTCTTCCCCTTCGTCATTTCCTACGACGCGCCGCAGAACGCGACGAACCTGTCCGCCTGGCTCCATCGGCCGGCCGGGCGGCACGGCTTCGTTCGCTCCGACGGCGGACGCCTGGTCACCGACGCCGGCCCGATCCGCTTCTGGGGCACCAACCTCTGCTTCGAGGGCTGCTTCCCCAGCCACGAGCAGGCCGAGCGCGTCGCCGCACGCATGGCACGGCTGGGGATCAACTGCGTGCGGATGCACCACATGGACGCCTATTCCATCTGGGGCGACAGCCCGAACAAGACGATCATCGATCCCAAGAAGCTCGATCGGCTCGACTACCTCATCCATCAACTCAAGCTCCACGGCATCTATACCGACATCAACCTGCACGTCTCCCGCACGCTGGGTGAACCCGAAGGTTTCGTCGTCGGCCAGGGACGGCCCAAATACGACAAGGGGCTGGGCAACTTCGAGCCGCGGATGATCGAACTGCAGAAGCAATACGCCCGGGATCTGCTCACGCACGTCAACCCCTACACCAAGACGGCCTACGTCGAC
>Ga0307379_10014018_pt1 | contig 10364 bp, 11 predicted proteins | sample UN2MG_FD_202237 | JGI IMG/M metagenome (GOLD analysis project Ga0307379, IMG submission 202237) | Soil microbial communities from Risofladan, Vaasa, Finland - UN-2 | ecosystem: Environmental > Terrestrial > Soil > Coastal area > Acid sulfate soil | place: Finland: Risofladan, Vaasa | collected... | reverse complement strand
TACTAAAATGAAGAAAGATCGTGCTGTACAGAAATCAGTATCTGTCGCAGGTATACCATTCTAACATTTACATAAAATATAATATGATTGGAGAATTTTAAGTGGCGAAATCGTGGGAAAAACTCTATCTTGATGCATCAGATATAATTGGATCGATTGATAAAACGCTAACCGATACAAGAAGGCAGTTACATCAAGCCGAATTTGATAGAGATAAATATAAGAATTTGCTGACGCGGGTGCTGGTTCAAGAGGGAAACTGTACAGTGAAATTATTAGCGGAAATTCGTAATGAGATTTTCAACAAGGAGAAATGAAATGATAGTATTTTACAATGGTCGCAGGATAGTCTGCCGAATATTTACCAACAACCCATCAATGGTGTTAAACCAGTGGTTGACGAGCGATGTACCGTGGACACGGTACAAAATATCGTAATTTTAAATTTTAAGTAGTAGACGACATATTAAAATATCCCGTATTATTATATGAAGTCTGTAGATGATCAATATGTTTTTTCATTTTATTTACTACTGTTGTAATATATTGCGTCCGCAGTCCTGTCATCTCTCGTATTAACACATAAAGACTTTTTTTATTAAAGTTTTCTATCAGATGTATTCGTTTAAACAACGTCATTATAGAATCCGCGATCATCAATTCTTGTTTTTTTGTAAAAATATAACATAAATTATGTTCCCAATATTCAATCATCTTTTCAATGAATTCGGGAGTATCATCATTAAAATGCCGATCTTGATTTTCATCAATTATATCAAATGAATGTTCTCCATCACTAACATCAATTCGACGTTGACGTTTGAGTTCTTTGTATTCATCCGTATTGTTCATTATTAAATGATTTTTTGCTAAGATTGAAAAGTACGAAAATGCTTTTCCTTTTTCCTGATCATATTTGCTCATATTTAATACTAAAAATGATACGACCTCAGCATGCAAATCCTCACTTGCTAATTTAAAATATGGAAATTTAAATCGATTGATTATATTTTCGACCAACTTTTTTAAAGGTTTATCGATTTGTTCTCTATATATTTTTGATTTTATTACAAAATTTTGTGTTTCGTTATATTCGACTATTGCATTTTCTACAGCCTTTGAAAAATAAATTGTTTTTGCCATTCAGTTGGTCTCCATGTTCAGTCAGATTTCACATATACCCGTTTAATTAGAAACCTTTTTGTTTAAATCTTCAAGTGTGATGTTGGTATTTCGGCGTTTTAGTGTTCGTTTGGTCTTTTCTTTGTCTCTCGTATATAATTCAACGATGTTTACTCCTTCAGCAGATTCTCCTATAATTTGTTCGGGTTTGTCAGTTAATCCGTAGTCAGACAACGTTTTAAGAAGCGTGTATATGGACTGAAAAAAGAACCCAACCTCGTCGTCTGACCGAAAGGTTCCTTCCGAATCTAACTTATCCAATTTATCGTCGATTGTTTCAACTGTTAATGTGAAATTCTCAATCCAGTTTTCATATAGTCTAAGCACTTCTTCGTATTTATTTATTTGAGCAATTTTTCGTTTTATTATTATTACCGAAGATATAAATAGTAATATTAATATAATTATTATACCAATCTCTAACATTTTATGCTTCCTTTGTACTTGTATCTGGGAATATATTATTAAATAGTGTGTCGAATGTTTCTACGTTGCTTGGCATAGATTCGATTTTGGGTTTTTTAATTGGTTTTTTATAATTCATTGATTCTGTATGCGTCCCTCCGTTATTCATAAAACGAATTCCTTCTGGAGAATGTAACCATTCCTCATATTCAAGTTTTGTTGCTAGCATATCTCCCCAGTGCATAACGTGTGGTAACATACTACGCAACCCAAAATGGGGATCATATGTTATATAATACGATTTATTTCCCTCGTCATAAAGCCCGTCGTGAATTTTAATTCCAATGTATTCTGTTTCTGTCATTTTTATTCCGAAATGTTGTAATAAAAAAATTGATCTGTCTTGAATAGCCATATATTGTAATTTTGGATTGAAGTCGAATACTTGTCCACGTTTAATTTTCCATTGTTCTTCAGTCTGAACATAATATTCGTGGTCTAAATTGCCAATTTTACCCAAATCGTGATTTAGACAAGCAAAATACATTTCTTCCTCTGTATACGTGGGTTTGCCATTAAGCGACAACCAAAGATCAGATATTTTTTTTGTACAGTTGATCATATTTAGAACATGATACACATATCCACCAATGAAGCTTGAGTGGTAATGCACTTTACCAGATGCTGGAGAGGTTGCTATTCTGTCAGCATATGTGGTATATAAATTCAACAAACCTTTTTCTCGCTCGCCATCAAAATTGTCTTCAATGAAAATAATCAGTTTTTTCCAATTTTCCTCAATTTGTTTTTCATCAAGCATAACGTTATACTCCTTTAAATTAAATATATTACGTATTTTATATATTATACTTATGTCAATTAAATAAGTTCCATATGTTACACGACCTTTTTTATTTTTACCATATTTATATATAATATACTGATGGTTAAACTGTGGAGAAATATATAATGAAAAAAGATAAAAAATATTATGAATTATATACAGGCAAAACCTTGTCAAATATATTTGAGGATATATACAGAAATTCTAAAAGTACTAGTGATCGAGTTTTTTCATTAATTGACGATTTAAAAAAATTCTCAACCTCATTGGATAATGCTATACTCATTGTGCCTCTCATCAAAGAATATCTCGATGTGAAAGTTAAAAGCGATGAACATTTAGTTAAACTGTCCGATATAGTACAGCGGTCGTTAAAGGATGACGGACGATCTGAGGGTGATAATGCGCTCATAACTGAAGCAGATAAAAAGAAATTGCTTGAAGACGTGCCATCATACGACGACTTTCGCAAAAAGGAAGATATTAAGGTTGAGCAGTTAAACCAACAGGTTGAAAAGATAAAAAACGAATTAAACATACCAAAATCAAAGGCGAGCAATTAATTATGTCATTCACGACAGATACAAAAACAGAAACAAGTCGCGGTACAAACTCGAATTTTCCAAGCAAGGCTACCATATCAGGGTATAATAAAGAACAAGTAGAACCAGCCGAAGTCATCGACATCATACTGGATGACACACACCCAGAGTTTAAAAATCAAGGTAGTTATAACAGTATTGGTAAAGCTAAGGTTAGGCACATACAAACTGAACTTGGTAAGAATGAAGCAATATTGTCGTGGGCAGCACCTGTGGATGGAAATATAAAAAATTTTCCACTAAAGCACGAGATTGTACTTACGATGACAATAAATTCTAACCGCAATAATTCATATGGTTCAGATTCTCCTTCTCTGTATTATATACAGCGTGTAAATACAAATAACAATTTAAATGAAAATGCTAAACCTGGAATAAGTTTACCCAACATAACCAGAGAATATAAATCTCAACGAAAAGCGAATGAATATTACGAAGTTACTGATTCTGGAGCATCAAATAAGCAAAAAAAAGTAACTGATGAAATATTGGGTGATACATTTAAAAGGCAGGACATTAAACCTCTTTTTCCATATGAGGGAGATATCATAATTGATGGTAGATTTGGACAGTCTATTAGACTTGGTTCGAATCCTGAAACCCAACTTCCAAATTTAAAAATACGGGTTGGGCAGCCTGACGAACTTTCTGATGTAAGGTTGAAGCCATTGAAAGAGGACATTAATGATGACCAAAATTCAATATGGGTGACATCACTAAGTGAAACAGTCGGGTTACGTCCAGCAACAATTGGGTCTCCAGTTCATTTAAAATTCTATAATAACAAACCAAAAGATTTTACAGGAAATCAAATCATCCTTAACAGTGATCGAGTCGTCATCAACGCGAAACAGAACGAATTCATGACATTCGCAAAACGAGCAATTAATTTTGTTACAAGTGGTATATTTACTGTTGACTCTATGCGGAATATAATTTTTAATACACGATCAAAAACAATTATGAATAGTCCTGAAATTTACTTAGGGTCTGAAGATGCGAACGAACCAATTGTATTGGGAGATTCATTGAAGTCATTATTGGAAGAATTGGTTACGCTGGTATTAACTCACATTCATGCGTCTCCAGGAGTAATATTAACAGATCAAGTATCATTTAATTTATGGAAATTAAAAATTGACAGTGCTTTATCAAAGAGAAATTTTAGTAAATAATTTATATATTGATATTTATTTAATATAGGGGAGTTTTAAGATGAGTTTAACAAAAAAAGATTTACACTTAATGATAAATGAAGCAATCAAAAATGTGATCATCAAAGAAATAAAACCAATGCTGAGAAAAACCATTCAGCAAGAATTTTATAAAATCATTCAAGAAGCAGAAAGCGCTAAACCCGCTAAAACTTCCTACTTGAACGAGTCTGACAGCGACGACGACTTAAGCATGGTCTCATTATTGAATAAAAATGAATCTGAGCAAGAAGATAGCATACGTAGCTCGGTGGGTGAAAGGTTATTTTCAAAGGGGCCATTTGCTGACATATTAAATGAAACTGCTGAACAGTATTATGATAATGATGATGCTCCGACGGGAAAGGTGTTAGGACAAAGGGAATTTGTATTGAATACGAATTCGATGAAAGGTACAACGTCTACAGCAAAATCAAAAGCAAATTCATTTGAACGTAGTAAATTAGTTTCTCAGTTGGGCTATGGTGATGGGTTTGATAAAGTTGGGCGCGATTCGAGTCGTGCTGATGGGCGACCATCGACAGTAGCTCTTCCAGAAACTTCTCCTGACGGGGCACCCATTAATTTTGATAAAGTTCCTGCTCAAATAGTACAAAACATGATGAAAGATTATAGTACATTATTGAAAAAAGTTGATCAAAAAACAGCAACAACTCGCGGGAAATAGGATAGAACGAATATTAGAAAAATGAAAGGTGTGAATTAATGGCTGAACCAATCGGAGTACGAATACCAATTCGTCTTGGAAATACTGGATTTTTTGAACAAACGTTGACATCGATCGACGAGGCGAAATCAAATATGTATAATCTTTTGTTAACGCAGAAGGGCGAACGTTATATGCAACCAGAATTTGGCACAAGGATTTATAGTAAGTTGTTTGAACAAATAACTACGTCAATAAAGGATGAAATTGAAACAGACATAACAGATGCTGTGGGGATGTGGTTGCCGTATGTTGAATTGATGAAGGTTGACGTTGATATATCAGATGATAACATAGATGCTAATCGGTTTGATGTGCGAATTGAATTTGGTTTAAAGCGCGATTTAAATCAATATGAAGAGATACAAATAATTTTTGCGACATAAAAAAGAGATATCGAATGGGTAATGGAGGAAATGATGAGGAAGTCTGAATTGCGACAAATTATAAAAGAGGAATATGTGAAATTGTGTGAGGAAGAAGAACCTGAACTATATGAATTATTACGGAAAGACGAACCTCAGAAACAAATACCTGAACTCGTTAAATTTAGTAATGATCCGATTTATAAAAAGTTTATAAAAGATATGGACAATGGTGAAAGAACAGGTTGGGGCCTCAAGATTTTCATGGGCGATTTATTGATACATGGTATGATAGGTAATATGTCAAGTGGAAGAAGACAAAAAGAATTTAAGATAAAAAAACCTATTGGTAATATAAAAGAGTTGAAAGAATTTATGAAACAATCAGGAGCCATTGATTATATCATAGCATTGGGTAAAGAAATTTTCGGTAAAATGCAAGCATATAAAAATTATCTTGCTGGTGGTGGAGTAAATGATTAAGGAGAAAATACGTGGGTAAAAAAGAAGTAAGATATTTAAATAGAGATTTCTCTCAATTCAGAGATAGCTTAATCAGTTTCGCAAAAGCATATTTTCCGAATACTTACCAGAATTTCAATGAAAGTTCCGTCGGGATGATGTTTATCGAGATGGCATCATATGTTGGTGATACCCTGAGTTATTATACAGACAATGCTTTAAAAGAAAGTTTATTACTTTATGCTGAAGAAGAACAGAATATATATGCTTTAGCACAAACTCTCGGTTACAGACCAGCATTGTCATTTCCTGCTTTTACTAACGTTGACGTATTCCAAATTGTACCCGCTGCTGGTACTGGAGCAGATGTTGCGCCGAATTATAATTATGCTTTAGTCATTAATTCTGGGATGCAAATTCAGAGTGATGGTAATAGTGATGTGTTCTTCAGAACATTGTCAGATATCAATTTTGCTTATTCAAGTTCTGATGATTTAACTGACGTTGCTATATTTGAAACAGATGATAGTGGAAACGTTACATTTTTTGTATTAAAAAAATCAGTAAGAGTGTCGGCTGGAGAAATCAAAACAGCTACAGTTTCTTTTTCTGAAGCAACGAGATTTGAAACACGAGTATTACCTGATCCCAATATAATTGAAATTCTCCATGCTACAGATTCTGATGGAAATAGATGGCATCATGTCCCATATTTGGCTCAAGATACGGTATTCACTGAATTAAAAAACGTCGAAGCAATAGATAAGGATTTGGCTCAATACAATGATACTGCTCCATATTTATTAAAATTACAAAAAACTGCTCGTAGATTTACGTCACGTATACGTGGTGATAGGTCAATTGAATTGCAATTTGGTGCTGGTGTGTCTGATGATGCCGACGAATTATTAATTCCAAATCCAACAAATGTTGGGTCAAATGTTTTTGGTAGCGTAACATTTACGGACAATCCAATCGACCCTTCAAATTTTTTACATACAAAAACATATGGGCAGGCTCCACATAATACGACATTGACAGTAAAATATGTTACTGGAGGTGGATTATCATCAAACGTGAATCAAAATGATTTAGTTAAAATAACTGGTGCTGAGTATACAATCGATGAAGATGCTTTGGATTCTGACATAACTCGACAGGTAAAAGATTCTGTTGCCACCAATAACCCAACGGCTGCCAACGGTGGTCGAGATGGAGAATCGGTAGAAGAAGTTCGTCAGAATGCTTTAGCGAATTTCCCAACACAGTTGAGAGCAGTCACGAAAGAAGATTATATTGTTCGAACATATTCTATGCCTCCTAGATATGGTAGAGTTGCTAAATCATATATTTTACAGGATGATCAATTGGCTAACTCTCCCGATACAGTAGGGGGTGAAGGAAAGAGGAGACCAAATCCCCTTGCTTTAAATTTATATGTATTGGGATATAATAACAGAAAACAATTAGTCACGTTAAATGATGCTATAAAAGAAAATTTAAAGGTTTATCTCGGACAATATCGTATGTTAACAGATGCTATTAATATTAAAGATGGATTTGTTGTCAATATTGGTATTAATTTTACTATTATAGTATTTAAAAATTATAATAAAAGAGAAGTGTTGCTGTATTGTATTGATAAATTAAAAGCTATGTTTAATATTGAAAGATGGCAATTTAATCAGCCAATCATAATATCAGATATTCAAACCGAGTTATTTAGTGTTGAGGGTGTTCAATCGGTTGTTAGTACTGAAATTGTTAACAAGTGGAACATTGACGAAGGGTATTCTGGGAACGTGTATGATATAAATTCGGCGACAAAGGATGGAGTGGTATATCCTAGTCTTGACCCATGCATATTTGAAATTAAATACCCGACCCAAGATATAAGTGGACGATCATTATGATAATCAAATTAAAAAATTTATTACTCTCAGTTCATTAGAAAGGAAATTATAACATGAATATTAAATTAAAAGACTTATTAAATGAAAAAATAGCCAAAGTTCCTGGTGATGGATATTTTAAAAATGAAAAAGAAGCAGAAAAATTCATGAAAAATATTGGTGCTAATCATGCGGTCGATAAAGATGTGATCAATAATGAAACTGGTGAAGTGTATATGGAAAAGGGAGATACTAAATCTAAATTAGCCAAAAAAAGTAATAGTCCATTTTCTGCGGTCAGACAAAAATTTAACGATATGGACGAGTGGGATTTATATTATTTTGAAGGTGGCCGGAGTGGAATAAATCAAGAGTTTGAAAAATACTTTAATGTTGTTTATAAAGACAATGGTAAAGATATGGACGACAAAGAAAAAGAAATGTTTACAAGCGGGGATTATGAGTGGGATTTTAAATATCCAAGTAAAATAAAAAGAAAAGATGGGAAACCATTTACTACAAATGATAAAGAAAATATAGAACGGTTTGGTGACTGGTTCGGAACATATGTTTTATCTGGCGGTAATATAAAATTATCTACAGCAGTAGGTAAAAATATGGCGACTGGTGAACCACAATTTATTTAAAATTGACAACAACGTGGAGATTAAATAGTGCATTATTTTTTATTTGCTGAAAAAGATAGTACAATTTATGGTGACTCTGTTCATTCGAATACTGGGCTTGACCAGATTCTTGAAATAGAGAAACAATTGGTTCATTCCGAAAATGACACTCCGTATAATTCTCGCATATTAATTAAATTTGATCTGAGTGATTTTTCAGCGTCGTTGGTTTCCGGTCAAACTTCTGGTTCAGACATGAGATATTATTTAAATCTTTATACATCTGAAGCAATAGAAATACCGTTGGAATATACAATATATGCGTATCCTGTTTCTCAGTCATGGGAGATGGGCATTGGCAAAAAAAGTGATATTCCCATCACAAAGACTGGTGTAAGTTGGCAAATTCGAGACGGAATAACTGTCTCTGGTGATACTGGAAGTCTTTGGGCAGCGACTGGAAGCGATTATATTAGTGGTAGTGGATATGAGTCAAGCCAATCGTTTAGTTTTCAAACGACCGATATTCATATGGATATTACGACGATGGTACAGGCTTGGTTGAGCGGATCTCTCGAAAATCATGGAATTTTACTTAAACGAAGCGATGTAGACGAACAAAGTATTCTGAATCAAGGTACATTACAATTTTTTTCAAATGAAACCCATACGATATATAGACCGCGATTAGAGGCGGTTTGGAAGGATTTTTCATATAGTCCTAGAATGCTTACTACAACGACTTATGTATATAACGCTTTGTCGTCAAGTTATTCAATGAGCCACGCTCCAATTATATCATATACAACACAAAGCTTTTATAGGGGAAGTTCCATATTTCCCACAGCGTCATATTTTACTCAAAGTGGGGATTCGTCAACATGGTACAGCGAAAGTTATTATTTTACGACAGCATCTATTTGGTCATACACGTCGAGTATAGCACTATATCATAGTTCTAGCTATGTAACGAGCTCTACTTATATTTTATATCCATTTACAAGTGGAAGTGATACTATTTACAGTTCAAGCTTAGTGTCGACCACGACGACAGCGTATCAATATTATACGGGAAGTTTAGGAGACGAATTTCGAGCAGGTGTTGCTAATTGGCAAGCTCAAACTGCCCCAACACAATCTTGGCTGAATATTGCATATGGCAGTGGAACATTTATAGCTATTACTTCAGATGGTATTGTTATGTCATCATCTGATGGACAGAATTGGTCATCAATATATGATACACAAACAAATTCGGTCATTTCCATAACTTATGGTAGTGGATCATTTGTAGGAGTCGGGAGCGGATCAACTGTAATTTATTCGAACGATCAGGGTAAAAACTGGTATTCGAGTTCAATAGAAAGTTCGAGATGGCAAGGTGTAACTTATGGAAGCAACTCATTTGTGGCAGTTTCACAGGAAGGTATAACAGGTTTTTCGACAAACGCCTTAACATGGACAACGCATTCGGCGGCACATAATACGAATTGGTGGGCAGTGACTTATGGAAGCGGAACATTTGTATCCGTTGCATTTACTACTTCTATGGGATCAATAATGACATCACCTGATGGGATTTCGTGGACACCGAGAGTAAATCCTGTCAGTAGGCTTTTTCAAACTATTACTTATGGTAATGGTACTTTTGTTGCTACCCCCCTTTCATCTTCAGGTGGCGGAGCTATTCCAATATATTCAGTTGATTCTGGTGTAACGTGGTTAACTGGTTCTTTTGATGATAACAATAATATAAGTATAACTTCTGTTGCATTTGGAGATAGATCGAATGATGTGCCATTTACTAAAAGTTCTTCTATTTTTGTAGGAGTAGCAAGATCGAGTGGTGAAAAAAAGAGTGCTTATAGCTTTAATGGAAAAACATGGATAACAAAAGATACAATTGGTGATATCAATAACTGGAGAGGTATTGTTTACAGTCCAAGTGGGTCTTTTGTAGCAGTTTCAACCGATGCTGATAACAGAGTCCAAACATTAGATTGGATAAATTCACCATGTTTTACGGATTTTGGAATGACTTCAAGTGCCGTATGGACATATAATTC
>Ga0307379_10014017_pt1 | contig 10364 bp, 20 predicted proteins | sample UN2MG_FD_202237 | JGI IMG/M metagenome (GOLD analysis project Ga0307379, IMG submission 202237) | Soil microbial communities from Risofladan, Vaasa, Finland - UN-2 | ecosystem: Environmental > Terrestrial > Soil > Coastal area > Acid sulfate soil | place: Finland: Risofladan, Vaasa | collected... | reverse complement strand
ACTGTCAAAGGCTTCTGCGGCGGCTGCCACCGCCGCGTCACCGCCGTAGTGGATGTATCCCCGAGTCGGATCGACGATCGATCCTGCGGGCAGTCCATCACTCAGGACGATGAGCAGCTTCTCTTCGTTGGGTTGAGCCGTATCGTTCAACTCCTTGGCACACCAGTCGATGGCGAACCCATCGAAGTTACTGCCGTGGTCGATGGTTTGCAGCAAGCCCAGTCTCGTGTCTGGATCACCTGGGTCCCAGATGCGGAAGATCCGACTGGTCTGGCTTCCATCGATCGCACCGGTGGTGTGAGCCCTGACCCTGGTTCGAACACCGTTCTGGAGCCGCAGACAGACCATCATCACGTTGGCCAGTTCCTGAGCCTTCTCAAGACCGCGTCCGGACATCGATCCAGACGCATCAACGAGCATGGTCACTGACGCATAGGTGTCCTCTGGTTGGGTGACTCTCTCGAACACCCGAGGATCTCCTGTGCCAGCGCGCCATAGCTCCTCTTCATCGACGAACCCGGTCCGAAGCAACCGCTCGGTCTCATCGGCGATCTTCTTGCGGAAGAAGAACACCGACCGCATCCGCTCGGCCATCGCTCCCGCCTTCTTGTAGAAGTAGCGGGAGTCCTGATCTTCGATTGGCTTGCTGACCTCGATGATCGGAGCGACACCATCGGTGCCTATTTGCATCTGGTAGAACGCTTCGAACTGCTGGTATTGCTCGTTGATGAGCCTTTGCAGCTCCTGGCCTTGTTCAACGGTGAGCTGGATAGGTTGTCCAGCTTGTCCAGGACTCGGACAGGGATCAAAGACATCGCCGCCCTTATCGAGCAGCTCCTTCAATCCCTTCATCAGCGCCTCGAACTCTTCGTCGCCTACCTGGTAGCCGTAGTTCTGCTTCTCGAACAGCTCCTCTTCCTCGGTGAGCTTGTCCATCTCCTCTTTGGTCTGCTCGTCCTCAGCCAGTCGTGCCAACGCCCGGATGATGGCCATCCGGATCGGTTCCTTGCCTGCGACATAGCCCTCAGCCCATGCCCGCCACCACGGCCATTCGGTGGTCAGCCCTGGATCGGCATCGACTGTTGGCTTGTACTCGGTTGGCCATTTGCCCATCAGGATCACGGAGTTCACCTTTTCCTGAAGGCTGGGGCCCCAAGCCTGCGGGACGCCATCGCCACTCTGCTTGTCCCACAGATAGTCGTTGGCTGTCTGGAAGAACTCCGCGAACCCTGGGAACTTTTCACTGGTGAGGTATTCGATCCGCATGTCCTCGAGGAGGTTGTGCAGCAGACCGGCGACCGACATCGGTTGTAGCTTGGTCGGGTCGGTCAACGCCTCCCGCAAGGACATGCTGTACTTGACGTGACTGGCCTCATGGAGCGCCCAGCCCGATGTGATTTCAACCCCTACGTCCTGTTCGATGGTGGTATCGAGCAGAGCTTGCGGGCTGACCGAGATGAGCCTCTCGTCATAGGCCGTATACGACATCGGCATGCCGTCGGTATCGGCTGACAGTTGCACCCGATATCGATGGTCGGTGTCATTGATGACGGACACCGTGGTCCCGATCGCCTTCAGAGCCACCGCCAACTGTCGGGTTAGCTCGGATCCGCTGGAACCACTGGAGTTGTAGCCCCAGTCATTCCACCACTTACCGATCTTCTTGTTCGCTTCACCGGCCCAGTGACTGGGTGACCAGTCGTCCCAGGTCCGAGTCTTCTTCTGGGTGTGTTCGGACTTCGTTTCCAGCTTGCGCTCGTCAAGGAACTTGTCGAACCAGTCCCAGAAATCGTAGTCCTCTGCGATGGACGCATCTGCCTTCTCGAAGTCGAGTAGATCCTCGAGTGGCAGCCAGTAGATCGTCTTGGTACTGCCCTGCCGGTAATCACCACCAGCGCGGATAGCCCATTCCTCGATGCCAGAGTCACGACACTCGGCAACGAGGTCTGTATTCGTGAAGTCGTCGGCTAGCTTGCCGCGACCCTTCCTATCATCGATGACGTTGCCCGAGGCGTCGACTTCGACGATCTCGGGCCCGTCCAACAGATCGGTCATTCAGACCACCTTCCTTACTTGTCCCCGGCCATGCCCTTGACGAGCAGCTCGATCGCAGCACGTGGTGATTCACCACGCCCTTCTGCCGAGAACTTCTTGATGAACGTGGCCTGCGCCGCGTCCATGATCTTCATCCCAGCCCGTACCCAGAACGCGCAATCGATGAGCGCCCTGGTGGACACGTACTTGTCTAGCACGTCCCCGTTGTCAGCCTTACGTCGTGCCTGATCGGCGATGTTGACCAACACCTTGGCCCGAGCCTCATCGATCCCTGCTCGACGAGTCAGTACCCTGACCTCCTCATCGATCGGCGGGAACGTTGCCTCCATGACCACACCGAAGCGATCCTGAAGGGCGATGTCCATCGAGTGGGTGCCGGAGTATCCAACACCCAGGTTCGCCGTCGCCGCGATCATCGTGTCTGGATGGACCTCGGAATAGATGCCGAGATCAGGGACCCAGACCTTCTGGGACCCATCCAAGATCGGGATAAGCGTGTTGAGTAGCGGCGCTGGAAGCCTGTTGATCTCATCGAAGATGACGATGCCGGGGGCAAAGCCATCCTCTGCTGCCAGCCACTTGAGCAGCATCGACTTGATGTAGTGGGTTTCCTGGCCCTTCTCGGTGGCGACCAGTTCCTTGTGGCCTACCCACTTATCAGGCGTGGTGATCGACGCGCAGTCCACCTTGTAGGTGGGCACGTTGTATGCCTTACCCAATCGCTGGAGCAACTCCGTCTTGCCGCACCCAGAGGGTCCGATGACGAGCATGTTCATCACGATGCTCATTTCCTTGCGGAGCTTGAGCCAGGTTGAGCTGATGGCCTCGTTCTTCTCGTCGATGTAGAAGTAGTCGGGATCGATCTCGGTGACCGTTCCTCGATCTGCCTTCTTCGCCTTCTTGGGCGTCTCCTCCGTTACCTCGGAAACGCTTGGAGCGTTTCCATCGAACCCGGCCTTCCAGTCCTCGACTGAGAGCCCGTTCATCTCGGCAGCCCGCCGCTGCATGTCAGCGATGGTCTGTTCGAGCTTCATGGGTACGTTCGACTTGGCCAGAAGAGCCTGATACTCCTCCGCCATCTGCTGGATCTCGTTGGGCGTGACGTTCGGGGTGATTTGTTTCGGCATCAGCCGACCCTCCTTTGTGCTACGTGTATCAACCTATCCCCAGGGACTGTCGTTATCACCATCGTCGTTCTTGGGCTTACCGGCCAGAAGTTCGAAGTCATCCACGACCACGTTCTTCTGGGTCACTTCGTTCCCTGCGTTGGGACCCTTGGTCGGTGTGTACTTGCGGGATCTGATCTTGCCGGTCACTCGGACCTCGCGACCCTTGCCCGCGTAGTTCTTGATCACGTCGCTGACCTTGCCAAAGGCGACGCAATCATGGAACTCGGTCTCGCGCTGTTTCGTGCCGAAGTCGTAGTCTTCAGTGGCGATCGAGAACCGCACACCGACTGGCGGATTGCCGACATCCTCGGCATCTCGGGTCATCCGACCCACCAGGTTTATCTGGTTCATGTCCCCCTCCTATGCGTGAACATATGTTACCTCTTTACGGCCTGAGATAACGGTTCATGACCATCTGTCGAAACGATTTCAACAGGTAGATCTTATGCCGTGCATCACGGAAATGACTGGTCGGTAGGGACCCATCACCGGACCGGGGATCGACCCCCGATTCCATCAACGAGGTGACCAGGAAGTTGCTCCATTCATCGTTGGTGATGAACAGGTGCTTGTCGTGCCGCTGAAGCAGTATGCCTGTCTCTCGGTTGATCAATATGTCATCACCGATCATGTAATCGATCGGTGTCGGGACGCATTGGCCTCGGTGGATGTCCTCCGCGAACACGCCAACGTGGGGCTGATCTCGATGGGTATCGATGAATACCCCGAACTCTTCGAGGATCCGTAGGCCGTTGCCTTCTGTGGCTGGCATCTTGTCCAGCCGCCTAACGATGGCCATCGGGACATTGGCCTTACTCGGTAGATGTGACATTAGCTCTCCTTTCTAGCTCTGGGCTCCGATGAGCTGACCGGTGGCGAGGCGCTTCTGGAGTTCTTGGTTGTACTTGAGCGCTGCCTCGATGGCTGTCTCAGCCGCCATGTAGTCGCCCGAATTGAGGAACCTGGACGCATCGTTCAGATTGGCCTCGATGTCGTTCAGGACGACGTTCATCCGCTTGCCCCAGATGGGACTCTTGTCGTTGTACCCGGTCACGCCGCGAGCAAAGTCCCGCGCGTCCTTGTACTGCTGACCGGTCAACTTGCGCTTCTTCTTGGCCTGGGCCAAGTTGATGACGCCAGGAACGGGAACGTTCGGTGTCGCGCTGACACCATTGGGCAGTCCGGCGAGGGGATTGATCTTAGCTGGCATGTTGTGCTCCTTCTGTCTTGACGTAAACATAAACCTCTTCATCGGTGAAGAAGGCTCTGGTTGCTTCTTGGAAACCCTCTGGGTGGCTAACGGGCCGCCCATAGTGGTCGTGGTGAGGGCAATACCACTTGCCCGAATCAACGTTGTAGGGGCTGCCGTGTCTGGGGCCCCCAGTTGGGCAGATGGGCGCGGATAGTCGGCCGCGAGCCTGCCTAGCTACGTCCATGTGATCACAGCGTGTCTGACAATCACCTCGTTATCGACGATCTCGATACGACCACGGTCATCGTTCTCTTCACCGTGCCACTCCACGACCCCATTGAGCTTGTAGCCCCACGGTCCGAGGAAGTGGAGGATGAGGTATTCGATCCATTCGATGTAGTCGTAGAACTTCTCACCCTCGTCCCATTCGATGACCTCGCCGGTTTCGTTGGGTATCCACTGACACCACAGCCCCGGCTGAGCCAGTCCCAGCCGATTGGCCTCGCGGCGATGTCTCTGATGGAGTTCAAACCTGATGCCCCAGTCCGCCATGGCGTTGTTCGGATCTGAAGAGATCGGCATCTCGGGTGAGCCAGGGGGATCGTTCCCATCGAGGACTGAGTCATCTACGTTCTGGCTGGCCACCTTGTCGACGGTGCCGACGTAGTACGCGCCCTCCAAACCGATCGGCAGTCCGACAGCAATCCGAAGTGGGTCGGGTAGTAGCTCGGCCTTGGCTGCGTCTCGCCGCACCCGACGCGAGACCGCGAACTGGGTGAGATACGCCTTGTGTGCCCCGGAGAGCGTGGGCGTGACCGTCCATTCACCCCAGAAGTCAGTCGTGTAGCCGATGTCACACCTCCAAAGCGTCTTGCAACGCTTCGATTTCGTCAGCGAGCTGGCCGTTGCCAGCAAGTGCCTCGAACTCGTCCTGGCGACGCCGGAGGGCCATGCGGGCGCATTCCCGGTGATAGGTGAAACCCATCCGGTCAACGCCGCGAACTCCGTAGGACCCTAGGATGCGGTCTCCTTCAGGCGCGAATGAGCCGCACGCAAGGCAGAGAACGGTCTTATCGCTCATCGTTCACCTGTGGTTCGTGCCGAGTCGTACTCGGATGACGCCTTGACCGCGACGCTGATGCCGAGAAACGGCTCCTCCGGGAACGCGTCCTTGTGCTGGTCGATCGCGTGTTCCGTGTCCTCCGCCTGCCAAGCGCGCAGACCGGTCACGGGGTTGAGATCGTCATCGCGTCCGAGCAGCGACTCGATGACGTAGATCTGCATCATCGGTCCTCATCCTGATACTGCTCGATTCCTCCCGGATGAGGATTGCTCCCATAGATAACATCGAAGGTGTTGCTCAAGGCCGTCAACTCCGCATCCGCCCCATCGGTGGCGTCGAGCAGCCGGTTGATGAGATTTGCTTGATCGATGGTGATTTCGCGGTTGATCGCCGTCGGCAGCAGGCTGCCTGACCGCTTAGCGATCAGCCGAAACGTTAGTTCTGTCATCAGACACCTCGTTCATGCGTCAAGCACGACCGGTTCGACACCGGTCCGTGCGTAGTACCTGTTGCTGACTCGCTGCGAGCCTTCATGCGGATGTCTCCCATGTGCAGTCGGTCTGCTTCTTGTCTGGTCGGGGCCGCACGTAGCGCGGGTGTCGATACGACCCAGTCGGTGTCTTGCTCTGATACTCGAACTCGACGACCGTGCCGACCCAGTTGGCCCAGTTGGCGCTCATGTCCTTGCGATCGGCGTCGGTCATGCCCGAGACCTTGGTGACATCGGTCAACCAACCGCCCTTGTACTGGGCCAGGATCAGGGCACCGAGTTGGTTGCTGTACTTCCCGTTGCCCATGGCCATACCCACGATGACCGCATCAGCGGTGTGACGCTCCTTGACCTTGATCCAGTCCGCACGACCACCCGACACGTACTTGGCGTGGACCGGCTTCAGGATCGCTCCCTCACCGCCCACGTCCCAGATCGCCTGCACGTTCTTTTCGGTCGGGACCAGGATGTCAGCGATGGACACGGGTCCTGGGCCGATGTTGTCGAGCAGGTTCTCCAAGTTGTGCCGTCGGACGAGCCAGCTTTCGTCTCGGAGGTCCTCTCCGGCTAGGAATGGCAGGTCGAACGCCACGAATCGAAGTCGTGGATCCGACTTGCCGCCACCACCTAGCAGATGGGTCGTCTCGGCGAGCGTCAGCCCGACAAGTTCGCCATCGATGAGCGTTCCATCCGCAAGGACTTCCGAGCAGTTCAGCTCGAGCTCACGGAGATGGGCCTTGATGTGCGGCATGTTCTCGATCTTGCCCTTGTCATAGCCGTACACGTTGCGGACGACGATGGTGCCGTCTGGGTTGAAGGTCAGGCCGGCCCGATGGCCGTCGAACTTCTGTTCCATGACGACATCCGACAGGGAATCCCAGTCGACCTCGATCTCCCTGGCCTTCATGGCCGGGAAGCGAGGCACACCGACTGAGAACGTCTGGGTGGTGACATAGCCCGGCTTGCTGACCGGAGCTGATGCCACCATCGGGATGGAGGCCGGTGCGCTAGGAGCGACCGGCCCCAGTGGGTCCAAGGCATCGCGGTAACCCTTGGCCCGCTTCTGGTTGGCGATGTCGTGCAGCGTGGCGATCGCCTGGCTGCGCGACGGACCGATGTACTTCAACTGCGTCTGACCGGTGGAGCCACGGCGGCCCCACCAGACGGTGGTGATCCACTGGCCGCCGCTATCCTCGATAGCGATGATCCGGTAGAACTTGTCCGAGGTCCCTTCCTGGAACTCGAGATATGCGCGTTCCATCAGTCGCCGCAGTCCCGTTCAAGCTCAGGAGGCTCGAACGTGGGGTCCTCGAAGGTCAGCACATAGGTGCCGCCATCACGGACGATGGAGAACGCCTGCTCGGCAGGTACGTCGAACTGCACGTCCCGAAAGACGATGCGGTCGTAGTCGATGAGCGCATCCCTGACACGCTCCACAGCAGAACGGCTAACTTGCCGCGAGGCTTCTATGAACATCAGCTCACCTCCTTTACCACTTCACCCATAGATCTTCGGCGTCCTTGTTTGTCCACGGCCTTTCGGTCGTGTAGTAGGCGAATCGATTGACGAAGTGATAACCAGGCAGGATGTACGACTCGCCGTTATCACCATCGACGATGGTCCATACGTGATATGGATCCGTCGTCTTCGGGATCTCTTCGAACTCGATAGGCGTCTCCTCGACGACCTTGAAGATGCGGTCGAACGCATCGAAGGTCATCGCACGCTGCCTACTCACGGTAGAAGTCCTCTGGCCATATCAGGCCACCTCCTTTAGTTGGTCCTTCATGTGTTCGTTGAACTTGCGCCGCACGAAACCTTCTTGGCACTTGCACACGAAGATTTCGGTTGGCTTGCCGCTGGGCATAGGTGTGTCCTCGTCAAAGAACACATAGGCCAGTCGATGCACGTCGAAGACGCGCTCAACGTGATCTTCGAGGAAGAGTTCGAGGACCTTGGTGAGGGCGGCGTTGACCGTATCCTTGACCAGGGTGTCCTCGTTGATGCGACCCCTCACCTGAGATAGCCTCGAGCGCGGAAGTCCTCTTCTGGCGCTTGGTCCCAGATGACGTACTTGCGGGTCGGTTTGTAGTTTCGATGCCAGATCCAGTTGGCCACCTCGATCGGTCTCCCTGGCTGGGACTTCAACCACCAAGTCGGTGGTTGGACCTTGAAGCGTTCTTCGAGCACGAACTGAAGCCAGCGGGCTCGGGTCAATGGTCTCTGTTCACCGAAGCCAACGTAGTAGTCCATCAGGACACATCCCCAATACGTGTATGGATGAAGGTTACTCCTCCTTCTTGAGCATCGAAGCTATGACCATCAGGCCCTCGCGTTCGATGCGATTGAGCTGAACAGGATGGTCATCGATCGCCAGGCGTTCTCGCCAGACTTTCTCGACGACCATCTCGGTCAACCCGAACTCGTAGTGGAGGTACCGCTCACTCCGCCTGTTCAGGATCGCTTCATCTTCTTCGTTCATCTCTCTCCTTCCTTCGACATCCCAGTTGGTGCCGTCGGAGACTTGCCGACTGGTGCGGCATAAGACCCCAGCAGATCAGAATGCCGCACCGATGACAGCTTACGCCCGAAGAAAAGCACTCCGGCTCGGAAAGCCGATGGGACCCGGTGTGGGTTCGTATGGCTCGATGGAGCCATTGGTCATGAAGTAGCGGCGGGTGCGCTTCTGGTCGGGCTTGTAGCCGTCCTCAGCGTAACGCTCGATGATTTGCTTGATGGCCTCTGGGTCGTCCACGCTCACATGGAACGTGACCGCAAACTCTGCATCACCGGTCGTACCGATGAACGGGACGACCACGACTGGGCCTGTGTATGCACTCATCTGAGAACCTCCTGTGTGTGGGCGCTGACTCGACGCGAGCCTCACGCCCTGCTGAATACGACGAGGTAGAACTCTTTCCCTGCGCGAGTGTCCGGTGGTATGCCGATAATCAGATCATTCGACATGAACCACTGATGTTCGGCCCACCACGTCGTCACGTTGTGGACCATCTGGTCGGTAGTGGACACGTTGACAAGACAGTTACCTTGACGTGACTGCCTCCACTCTCCTTTCTCCATGATCCACTCGTTTCTGATCCACCACCCGCTCATGCGAGTGAATCGATGAGCGAGGCCAGATTGAACCCAGCTCCTGCGATGCCTGAAGCGGTCGCCGCACTGATCGCGACGATGAGCTTGCGAGACGGCACGAAACTCGCAGCTCGGTAGGCCACGATGGACACGACGCCCATCTTTACGATCCCGACCAGCGCAAACCCACCCAGGGCGAACATCGCCGCGATGAGGGGGTTGCGCTCGCTGTGGATCGATACCGGGACCAACATGAAGAACGCGCAGAACGTGGCCACATCGATGGCCTGCGCGAACACAAGGCGCTTAGCGAGCTTGTTCATCGTGCTTACGCCTTTTGATGTAGCTATGGAAGTCTTCGCAGCTCTTATGACAGCCAGTTTCGCCGTTCCAGTCGTACTCCCGGCCGTTGGTCGGGTCCTGATCCTCGAACTCGCCGCACAGGTCACAGATGGGTGGTCCTTCAGCAAGAATGCCGTCGATGTCGACGTCAGTCAACAGGCTCGCTGCTAGCTCACGCCGTGTGGGTTTGTTCATCGCTTCTTGCGGTTGTCGTACAGGTCTTCCACCCGTACGAAGATCTTGGCCACCGACGCGTAATGCCAGGCTGGGTCGCTGTGACGAGGGTCAGCGTTGCTGATGCTGACCGCCTTGACCGCCACTCGCTCGCGCATCTGAGGTGGCTTATGGGACCCGACCGGGCGGGATAGATAGGGATTACCGTGGATGGTTCGGGACATCAGTTGCTCCTTTCAGGCTGCTTTGACGGCCACGTGATTGGCAACCAGTCGTTCGGTCTCCGCATGGGCAAACGCCGCATCCCTGGAGAACTTGGTGATGAACGCCTCGGTGGTGAACCAGGCTGCCTTTGGGTCACTCAGGAGGTGCTGAAGCAAGGAACCTGCATCAGCCGCATCAAGCGATAGGACCACGCCTGTTCGGGCCGCCTCTTTGATGGCGTTGGTCACCCGGCGATTGGTGATCCAGCGGGCCTCTCGTGGATCGTCGACGGGGAGCGGAACACCGCTGGCCTCATCGACGATCAGGCCGTTGATGATGCCCGCATTCACCAGGTCCAAGCCTTGCAGCATGTACTGGTTGCGGACTGGATTGCGCTTGCCCATCTGGGCACCTCCTGTGCTTAGGATCCCGTCATTTGCAGGACCCACCGGTGCGCCGCATGAGGCGCACTCGTGGGGCCTTCAGGTTTTGACGCACATCCAGCCAGCTCGACGCGAACCTGTCATTCGATGAGGCTTTCATGGATGAAGATGCGGAGGATCATGCTCCGAGGTTGGTCCA
>Ga0307379_10014016_pt1 | contig 10364 bp, 9 predicted proteins | sample UN2MG_FD_202237 | JGI IMG/M metagenome (GOLD analysis project Ga0307379, IMG submission 202237) | Soil microbial communities from Risofladan, Vaasa, Finland - UN-2 | ecosystem: Environmental > Terrestrial > Soil > Coastal area > Acid sulfate soil | place: Finland: Risofladan, Vaasa | collected... | reverse complement strand
CTGAACAAGAACATCGTGACTTCTTGCGGAAAATAGCAAATGAGGTTTACGAGCTTCTTCGTGATCCAACTAATATGGCCCGATTTCGGAGCCAAGTAAATTTGTTCTGCGAAAAAAATGAGGCATATCAGGTAGAAGTGCAGCAACTCCGGGAGGCTTCTAAGGCTGACTCTAAACTCCAAGCAGCGCTAAATAGACTTGAAAAGAAAAAGTGGGGAAAGTTATGGAACGAGATGACGGAAGATGAAAGAGCAGTGATTCATCCTGATGAGTATTATGAAGGGCCACCAGAAGGGTATAAGGAATTTGTACATCATGGTGATTTTTGGGGGCCGCCAACAAAGACTGTCAACCTTTTGTTTTATTTATCAACGCCCATCGACCGGGAATACCTGGACTATGAGAAACAATGGGATACTTGGAGGCTTGAAGCGTTGAAATCCAGTAATGATGAAAAGATAATTTCCTGCTATGCCTTGCTCACTGCTATTCACGACCAAGAAATACCTGAGAAACCGATTTACATTAACAAAGTTTACAATGGTAGCTGGCATCTTCGTGACGAATGGATTCAAAAGTTAAGCTTTAACTGCCGAAATAATCGCTATCCTTCGGAGCAGGACCCTGAAGAAGTAGAAGGTGAAAAGGACATGCAAGCTTGGATAGCGCGCGCCTTTGACGATGTAAAGGCTGACCTTGCCGGAATAGAAAAGGCAACAGTAGAGCACGAAGTCGAGCCTGTCAAGGAAGCAGCAAATTTGAAGATGGAGACTGTCGTAGACGCCAAAGAAGACCCTGTCCTGCAAGACTTAGCGAAACAGTTGTTCAACTTGGACAAAGTGATAGTTGACTTAAAAAATTATAAAGGGTGTGACCCTGAACACTATGTGTATGACCTTAATCAAACACTTGAGAAAATTCTCAATGTAAAGAAGCTGGCAACAACGTTGTTTAATCAATTGAAACTTCCACGGTTAAGGGATCTCGCAATCCTGCTGGTAAAGTTGCATAGAGATGTTCAATATATCCATGATGGACTTGATTCCTATAATTCTCCCTGTTACGTTACGATTCATGGTGGAGAAGAGCTTAACGCCAAGATAGCAAAAGAAGCTGATGCGGAATGTGATGACATCCTCTCCAATAAGGTGCCCGAACTCATAGAAAAATATCACATCGCTGTAGAAGAGTTTGCTGCTACGTTTGACGTCGATTCTGTGATTCAAGTTCAAGGGCAAGCAGAAACGGACGAGAAGAAAATGGCTGGTATTGAAATATTGCAAGAGCAATTCAAAGCCGCAGCGAATAAGTACCCCGGCTTAGAGCATACCTTAGAAGACCGATTAACCGAAGATTGCGCTCCAGTGGTTTCCTCTTTTGCTGCCCAAAGGCGGATGAAGAAGCTTATGCAGCGATGGAATAATAAAGAAAAAGGCGTAAAGTACTCCCCGTGGCTTGTGCTTAATTTACATATGATGTCGGCATCAGGTGTTCGAAAGCACGTTCTTCGACCAAAAAATGAGAAGGGCTACCCGAAAGATCACTACCTTCACAGATCACCCCATCAGCAGTGGGACGCAGAAGCGGCTGTTGACTTATTAATGTTACGGGCCGAAGAAGCCGGAAAACTGCTTATTGACTTGCCGGAACTCAAAGGTCTGTGGGTGACTGACCCCGCCGAATACTGGTTACTGGCACTGCACCGAGTTTTTCCCGGCCTTAAATTGAAAACTGCACCTACCGAAGACGAATTGGATAGGGCAGACGGTGACTACCACAGTTGTCTCCACCCCCAAAAAGGGGATGAATACTTCGAGGTATTGGATGATGTCTTCGCGAAGTCGGCGTTGCTTTGCGGGAAGCTATTTGAGATCGTTAAGGGCCTTCCAAAGGACTTGCCAAGAGAACCTAAAGCTGACTGCGCAAAGAATGAGGAGCAAAAAACGGAGCAGGATGTTATTCCTTCTGGAAACCTACAAGATGACAATATCTTTAAGAAAACATCTGACTACTGGACTGTCAGGTATCAGGGCGTGAATGTGGATCCGCTTAAAGACCTCATTGGTATGAGCTACATTGCTAAGTTATTAGCAATTCCTCCCGGCGAAAAAATAGCTGCCATAAAATTAGTCCGGAGTGTAAAGGGACTTACTGGCGAGATACCAAGAACCTCTGTGCAGCAGAATGAAATCGGTGAATCTGACGAAGAATCTGATTCTTACCTAACCAAGGTAAATTGTATAAGTCCAGAAAATGCGAATAAGTTAATGGATGATGATTACCTGAAAGAATGTCTTAAAGAAAAAAGACGCTTAAATGATGACTTGGAGAGAGCCAAGAAAAACCGAGACATTGCCGAGGAAGACAGGAAACAGGCGGAAATCAACCAGCTTGAAATAATTCTCAGCTCTGCGACCTACGATGGGAAAGCTCGGCAATTCAGAAATGAATCAGAAAAAGCCAAAGGCTCAATCAAAAAAAACGTCAGACGGGCGAATATAAATATCAAAAAACAAAGCGAAGCTCTCTTCCTGCACATCGAAAACACTATACGCATAGGGTATTGTTGCTCATATAATCCAGACCGAAAAATGAACTGGCAACTCTAACCACCCACCTACCTACCTAAAAAATTCTCACTTTTTTTACTTTGGACGCCTATTGTCCCAATTTGGACGCCAATTGTCCCGCCTTATTCTTCAGAACAGAAGAAACTTGAATTTATTGTACGAGGCCAAAAATGAATGAACAAGAATCGTGGACAATCGGACAAATCGCAGATCGCCTGAAAGAGCCGCCAGCAAGGGTGGCTTACATCGTCTCCAAGTATCGTCTCAAGCCAGTTAAGCGAGTGGGGATAATTCGGCTGTTCAGCGAAGAACAGGTCGAGGCCATAAGAAACAGCTTATTTAATATACAAATTCGTGTGCAACGATGAGTAGCGGCTTCACAAAACTTTTCAATAGCATTATTACATCGAGCATCTGGTCAGAGGATGACAAGGTTCGTTTGATGTGGATCACGATGCTCGCAAGCACCGATGCCAACGGTTACGTCACAGGCTCAATCCCCGGCATGGCAGCTATCGCCCGGATGAGCTTGCAGGAAGCCGAGCAGAGTATTGCAGCGCTCTGCTCTCCTGATCCGTACAGCCGGTCAAAAGAACTTGAAGGCAGACGGCTTATCGAAGCTGACGGCGGGTGGTTAATCGTTAACTATGGCAAGTATCGGCAGAGACGAGACCCTGAAAAGCGGCGGGAACAAAATCGAGAGGCCAAAAGGCGTCAGCGAGAAAAAAAGAGCGGCTGTCAGCAGGATGTCAGCCAATGTCAGCCAAAGTCAGCCCAAGCAGAAGCAGAGGCAGAAGCAGAGGCAGAAGCAATAAAGAAAGAGCGCTCACAGAGAAAGTTTTCTCCACCGACATCAAAGGAAGTTGAGGAATATGCCCGTTCGATAGAATTTCTGATCGACGGAGAGAAGTTTGTTTCGCATTACGCCGCGAACGGCTGGATGCGCGGAAAAACCAAGATGCGCGACTGGCGCGCGGCGGTTAGATATTGGAAGACTACGGAGAAAGAAAACAATGGATACGGAAGCGGAAAAACCAGAGAAGCCGAACCTGTCGGCGAATTTATCCGGTAAATGCGAACGCTGCGGCTACGGATTGAAACACAGGGACAATAACGGCGTGGTGCGGGATTGGTGCAAACATTGTATCGATGTTTGGGAACGAAAGCAAAGCCTGACAGACGATAAGGCGGAACGCAGGATATTGAAGTTGGTCGGCTCATTGTATTTGGATGCGAAACTCGAAAGCCTGGACGAGCAGGTGAGAGAGAAGCTTTTGGCATTGGAGAGCGGCCAAGATGTTTTTATGTTCGGGCCTGTTGGGACGGGCAAAACCCACGCTATGGCTGCGATGATACGGCACTACACGTATGAGGGGTATCAAGTCGAGCGTATCAACTTCGATGATTTCTGCGTCCAGGTCCGTTCTACAATGTCCCCGGCGTCCAGGAAAACTGAATGGGATTTAATAGAGCCGCTCAAAGACGTGGATAAACTGTTCATCGACGACTTGGGGCTGCGCGGCAAGCAAGAGACGGACTTTTCCTATGTTACGCTCTATTCGATTCTGAATAAGCGGCAGGAACGTCGGTTGCCTACGTTCGTAAGCTCGAACAAGAATATTGAAAAGCTCGGACAGAGCTTCGATGCACGGATAGCCAGTAGGCTGTCGGCGGCTTTGGCTATTGAGATTACGGGGCGTGATAGACGCAAACCTGTATGAGATACGCAGACATACAACGTAAATATTCAAATGGGGGCTGAAATTGGATCCTTTGCTACTTTCAACTAATGATGCAGCTAAACAACTCTCTTTGAGCCGGTCAAGTTTTTATTCGCTTCATTCCAGCGGTCGTTTGGGGCCGATGCCCATCCACCTAAACCGCCGTTCGTTGTGGTCACGATCAGAATTGGAGCGATGGATATTCGCCGGCTGTCCCTCTCGGCAGAAATGGCAGGATATGAAGGCAGTGGATAAAGTATCCGTTGCTCCAAAGAGATAACATATTGTTAAATAACAACTTATGGATAATTAAATCATGACTGGGGGGCCAGTTGGTGGTTAAAACACAAAAACAGACTAAAATCGAGGTTTGCTATCGTTGCAAATCGACCGTTCCATTCACTTGCGGATTGTGCCGGACGGAGATTCGGGGACAGTCTATTCAATGTCACAAGAGGATTGAACATCAAGGCCGATACTTTCCTCTGGCTGTGGAATGTCCTCACTGTGGGGAGTTGACCAAGGCGCCATCGAACGTGCAAATCCGGGTGTACTTTCTCTCCGAGGTATTTTGCCTCTCGAACGCCAAGATCATCGAACGGCTTCCGTTTCTTGTTGAAGATTCAATCCGTTCGATAAAACGAGCCGTGCCCCGGCTGTGTAATCATTGTCAGGAGCGAATCATTCCATCGCCAAAGATGTTGAAAGTGCTGCTTTTCAGGACGGGTGCTTTCGTCCCACGAATCTATGAGAGCAGGGCCGGTGCTATCTTGTCCGATACTTCAAGGCCGAAAATGACGCTGGAAGAGACTGCCCGTTTCTTTGATACGACTATTCATCAAGTCCGGGCGGTCTGTGCCGAGTGTACCGGAACATACGGCAAGACGGTTTATCGCATGATGACGCAGGGCAAGCGTTTCAACTGTGCTGGCAAGGGCAATCATGCCCAGGCTCGTTACTCTAAGGATGGTTACAGCCGGCAGCGTGGAGATCGAGATGGAGAAAAATAGTTCAGAGGGGGGCGGCTTCTGGATTCGGGATCTTGTTGATGTATATGAGGAAACACTTTACCCCTCTTGGATTTTATCACCACTCAGGATAGGGAGTTAGTTGTCAAGATAACAGAGGCAGAGCGAAACATGGACGGAAAATTTTCAAAAAACTTTTTTATGTGTGTTATGTGCGTTAATGGCTTGAAAATAAGGTATTTAGGGATGCGGATATTGAGGGCAATTCTTAATAAGGGTCAAAATGCCTTAGTTTTCGCACGTTTTACCCCAAATGGATAGAGGGGCATAGTGCCCCGGAATGAAAGGTAAGTTATGAAACCGAAGGTTGAGAAGGTTTTGGAAGAATTGGACGGCATCTTCAAGAGCCGGGACCGGACGCTGGAAGTCCTGCTCGGTTCGTGGTTGGAGTCTGTCCTTCCAGAGCGAATCGAAAACCATAGCTTAGAAGAAGCCGATACCTTGCCGAAGCTTTGCGATATGTTCCTTGCATGGCGGTCGGAAGAAAAGGTCAAGGCTATAGGCAAAATAGCCGGAATCGAGGACGAAGCGCCGGTGAAGCTTTCAGCCAAAGCGATGCAGCACCTTGAAAGTCTGGGTCTTTTGCGGTCTGACCTAAAGGAAGCCATTTCGGACGAGGAAGTTTTTCGAATCGACGCATGGGAGGCCGGTTGTATTCAGGCTCAAAGGTTCTTAAGTGAGGGCAACATCGAGGAATTGGCCCCGCTTGCCAAAGAGCGGATTCGACGGCTTGGCGGTTCGGATGAAGATTTAGCCCTTATCGAAAACGAAGTGAAGCGGGCGGAGCAGGATGATATTTGGCGGTATGGTTCTACTCAAAATATTTTTTATTTGATGTTCTATGCAGAGGTTCGGGTGATTTCGGTTATGGACGTATTTTGCGACACCCACGAAATGTACTCGTATGGGGGTAAGATAGTTGGCGAGAACCTGATTGATAAATTTGTGGGCATGGCGCAGTTCATAGCGGAGAGGCATTACACCAGAATGGCGCGAGATGAACAGGTATTGGAGCAAGCCACTAAAACCGCCAAGAGGCTCAGGCAAAAGCTAAAGCGGCAGGGCAAACTTGAGAACGATGAGATAGCGGAAGTATTGAGGGCCGAAAAAATCATAAAGGAAATCACGGAAAGACACGGCAGATATAAGCAGAATTTGAATGAGAGGCTGGAGAAATATAAAAATGGCGAAAAAGAAAAAAATTAAAAGTGATTCAAAGGTGGGCTATGGCAAACCGCCGAAAGAGCATTGTTTCAAAAAAGGCGAATCGGGTAATCCCAATGGCCCACCAAAACACCGTATGCAACTTTGGACGTATTTGTGTCGTTACGCAAATATGACAGACGCCGAATTTGACAAGCTTAAAAAAGGGAAATTGATGCAGTCCCAACAGGCGGCGATAAAACTTATCGAGAACTTGAAGGAAGGAAAATATTCCCCATCCGGGAAGCTTGCACGGCACATTTTTGATAGAGAAGAGGGCCGACCAACGGAGCATATTATCGTTGGTAGTGATGCCACTTTAACCGATGAGGAATGTTCGGAAGTCCGAAAGGCTTTGTTGAAGCGATGTTAACCGACCGCCAAATACGCAGTATTGGTAAAAAGATTCTTTTGTATAGGCCTCTTCCGGGGCCGATGGAATTTCACCGGAGCAAGGCTAAGAATCGCTGGATTTTCGGAGGCAACCGCTCAGGCAAGTCCGAGAGTTGTATCGGTTACGATTTATGCTCGTATGCTCTTGGAGTCCATCCGTACCGCAGGACGCCGGAGAAAGCAACGATATGGGCGGCGGCAAACTCATGGCCCCTGGTCGGGAAGTTATTGTGGGAAGAAAAAATCAAGTCTTACCTGCCTATGGGCCAAATTCAATCGATTTCATGGCACAATAAACAGGACGAAATACCGGCGGAACTACGGCTTGTAAATGGCAATCGAATTGAATTCAAAGCGTATGAACAGGGCCGAAAAGTCTTCGAAGGTCGTGCCATAGACGCCTATTACGGGGATGAGCAGTGCAAAAGCGACAGTGAGGCCATTTTAACCGAAATACAGGCCAGGCTTATGGACAAGAACGGGTTTTCTGCCCAAAGCATGACGCCCATCATTCCGCAGGCATGGCTGGAAGAACGGATTGGCGCTCTACCGGAGACGGACGAGGTTTTTTACGCTAACTTGAATGATAATCGTAAGAGTCGGGGCGGATACATCGACGATAAAGAAATCGAATTGATGATTGCTCAGTGGCCCGCCGAAGTGCAGGAAACCCGTATCAAGGGATATTTCGCCGCTTTCGCCGGGGCGGTTTATAAAAGTTTCAAACGGGATGCTCACGTTGTCGAACCGTTTCCGATACCGGATGATTGGACACGGTATCGGGCCATTGATTTTGGGTTCAACAACCCGTTTGCCTGCCTGTGGTTTGCAAGAGACAATGACCGCAGGTGGTACGTGTACGCCGAGCATCATCAGTCCCGTGAAACATTAGCCTACCATGCCGAGCGGATTAAGCAGATCAGCGGTCGTGAGAAATACAGGGCAACATGGGCTGACCATGACTCTCAGGATTGCTGCGAATTAAGGCAGTTGGGTATTCCCACGACGCCGGCTAAAAAAGATGTTCACTTGGGCATTGAAGCCGTTCAATCCGCCTTGAAAGTTCAGGACAACGGCAAGCCCAGGTTGTTCATTTTCAAAACTTGCAAGAATACGATTAAGGAAATATCGGGGTATAAGTGGGCGGAAGGCACGGAAACTAAAGACGCTAAGGACGAACCTTTCAAAGTGAATGACCATGCTTGCGATTGTGTTCGTTACGCTATTTACGGAATTGAGGGGAAGTGGTTCTTTTCGGAATCGGATTTATCGTAGGGAGAATTTTGACATGACATGGGAAGATTTGAAGAAGGTAGAATTAAATCAATCGTTCGACATTCGGGATTTGAGGGATTGTTGCCGGGCAGTTTACGGCGCAATTGCCTGGCCCGGCAAGCGTGAAGGTTGCGCGGTCGTTGTTGCAATGAGCCATTCCTTTTCGCATGGGGAAAGTGAGGTCTGCTTAATCGCAGAATACGAATCCTTTAGCGTGAGAGACATTGTTCGGCAAAGTTGCGGTCTTGACGTGAAGTATGGGCCTAAGCAATGGATCGGGAATCGAGAGTATGGCCCGGCACAACGGTTTATAAACGAGATGAACGATAATTTGACGAAGCGAAAGCAAAAAACATTTAGTCTTAGCGAACCGTTTGAGTTGCTGGAAATGAAGCCGCTTTATCCTTACATTCTGGACGAAATCAGACGGTTGCGGAATGAAGATCGCCGCCGGCTGTTTCTGCCGGACGATAGCAAGATACGCAATTATCTTAGCGAAATCGAGGCGGATGAAATCGCAGACCTTGAACTTGGCGCATATCCTGCGGCGGAAGCCTTAGCCTTTGGGACTATCGAGATACTCCGTCAGGAGAAATACCTTAGGGAGCAAGGGCCGTATCGCAGCCCCTATGACAATGATGTTTTGAGGCGTGGATTTAAGAAGCGATGAAGAAATTACTATTTTTCGCAGCTTTAATTCTCTGCATATTGCTCAGCGCCGATGCGTGGGGTGGTTGGTCTATACAGAGTACGAGAAACGGCAAGTTTAAGAGCCTTGTGGCAGTTCCCGGCTCCGGCACAACACCATCAGGTCATACGTGGACTGAAGACCAGGTTTGGACGGTGGCGGAACGGATTATTGACGGCAAGACGGAAACGACTATCGAAATGTTCACTCCCGTAGACTACATAGACGATGACTATGCGTGGTTCGTGGATTGCGGGGGCAGAAGATGGATACCGGCAGTGCCGGGAACGGAAGAAATATATCCCTGTGAATATCCGACTTTGCAGGAACTAACTGCCGACGAGATACCGGACACACCGGCGGAACCTGTGGATACGGAATTGGTAGCGGCAACGAATGTAAATACCTATGCTGGACTTCAGGCGATGGCCGGGGCGGGTCATTACAATATTACGGGGGATATAGACCTTACGGGCGAAACTTGGACGCCGATTGCTAATTTTACAGGAGTTATAGAAGGCAATAACAAAACAATTAGCAATCTGACTATAAATTCACCGACAACAGATTATCGGGGAATGTTTTATTCATTTGGGACAGGTGCGGAAATTCGCAATCTGAATTTTTCTAATTGTTCTGTGACATGCGACCAATACGGGGCTATTCTGGTAGCATTCATCGCTGGAAAAAATTCTATTATTCTAAAAAATATCAACTTCAGCGACTGCACATTAAATCCTGATGATTATGCCGGTATAATGGTGGGTAACGTAACAACATCACACTCGTGCTATTTTTCCGACTGTACTGTTGCTAACAGCACAATAGATGCACAAACGGGTGCTAATTATATAGGCGGTCTCCTTGGCCGATACCATCCTATTGCAGCATCAAGCGAACAAATGTCATATGTTGTGGATTGTAATGTAACTGATACCACGATAACTTTGTTAGCAAGTTCCGACTGCATAGGAGGTCTTGCCGGTTCCATGCACGGCAACGAATATACTACCTCAACGAGAACAGCTGAAATACACAACTGTTATTCGACAGCAAGCATAATAACCGGAGGTGGCGGTGATCGGGTCGGCGGTTTTACTGGATGGTTGGTGGATATTGATACTATTTCATGTTATGCAACTGGTGACATAACAGCAACATGGACTGGAACAACATCCACAGGAGTATCTTACGGAGGTTTTGTTGGAGATTGTAGTTGCTATCACGATTTAATAAACTGTTATGCTACGGGTGATATTGCATTAGATTTTTCCGCAAGAGATACTACTTCTTTTTCTGGTTATGCCGGTGGTTTTGCTGGAATTGCAGATGGCGACGATACTCATTTCTTGCGATGCTATGCAACTGGTAACATTACTATAGCAGGAGTAGTCACTACATGGAGGGGCATTGGCGGATGGGTAGGTTGCTTACGAATGGGTTCCGAATCAGGACGTTCACTACCGTGTCTTATAGAACGCTGTTG
>Ga0307379_10014015_pt1 | contig 10364 bp, 9 predicted proteins | sample UN2MG_FD_202237 | JGI IMG/M metagenome (GOLD analysis project Ga0307379, IMG submission 202237) | Soil microbial communities from Risofladan, Vaasa, Finland - UN-2 | ecosystem: Environmental > Terrestrial > Soil > Coastal area > Acid sulfate soil | place: Finland: Risofladan, Vaasa | collected... | reverse complement strand
CTCTCGTCCGTGAGGAGAACCGCGCAGAAGAAACCGAGTTTCTTGAGCTCCTCCGCCACTGTGGTGAATATCTCTTCCGGTCTCATGGCCTTCCCCATAGCCAGAGCAGCTTGGTTCAGCACTTGCAGCAATCGCTCCGCCTGCTTGCGCTTGGTGATGTCGACTAAGGTTCCTTGAATGGATGTGGGCGCGCCTTCCTCCCCTTCGATCAGGCTCGAGTTTTCCAGAACCCAGATCGGACATCCGTCCTTGCGCCGAAGATGATATTCCTTGCCCACGATCTTCCGAGCGCGGCGCAGCTCGCCGAGAAACTCTTCGCGGTCTGCGGCATCGAAGTACAGCTCCGAGGCGTGAACTGACATCATCTCCTCCGGCGAGGCATATCCCAGCATGTCCGAGAACGCCTTGTTGCACGAGATGAATCGTCCATCCATCGCTTTGATGTAGACTCCGGCCATGTTTTGCTCAAACAGCGTTCGATACCGCTCTTCGGCCTGTTGACGTTTGTACGCGACGCCGATGCTGGCGGCCAGCCCTTCGAAAAACCCGACCGTCTCCGCGTCGAACTGGTTCGTGCGCCGGTCATTGAGTTGGAGAAGACCGATCGTGTGGTCGTTGGAGCGAACGGGGATCAAGGCCACGGATTCGTAGCCGAAGGCGTTGCATTGATTGCGCGTCGGCGACTGGCGCTCCTTCTCCGTGGTCGACGCGAGGAGCTGGGTCGTGCTGTTGGTCCAGAAGCTTCCCTTCTCGGTGAAGAACGGCAACGCGGGATCGGTGCGCCCGCGAATTACGTTCCCGCACATGCAGGCGAGTTCCGTTTTGCCCGCCGCATCGCGCTTCGGGATGCCGACTCCGTCGCAGTCGACGAGGCTGTTCTCGGTGGCAACAAACTCGGGCGGGAAGCCGCGAACGGCGGCGTACGGGAAGTCGCCCTCTTCCTCTAACCGGATGGCGACGGCCTCCAGGCCGGTCGACGCCTGAATGGTCTCCAGAATATCGGTGATCAGGGCTTGCCACTCGTTGCGGCGATTGAGGATGGCGAGGACCTTGGCGACCAGACGCTCTTGGCTGAGCATACGTGTGATTTGCACAGTCCGCTCGTTCACCTTGTTCTCGAGGTTCTCGTTCAGCTCCTCGAGCGCCATTTTGGCGGATCGCAACTCTTTGTTCGCTTGGGTGAGTGCGTGATCCTTGTCGATCGCCGCTCCGTACGCGGAGAGGAGAAGGTCGACCATCCGCTGAGGAAAGAGCCCAATGGTGACTTCCTCCCCTTCGAGCGAGAAGGTAACCGTCTCATGCGTGGAAGAGTGCCTGGGGCGGTCTCGGTTGGCCAGGATGTGGTCGGTGCGGGCGAACAGACTCTCTTCGGTGTACGGTTTCGGAAGAAACGCATCGGCCCCGCACTCCAGTGCCCTCACCACATCCCGTGGAGAGGAGAGCATCGTGACGATGATGACGGGGAGTGATTCCAATTGCGGATCGGCCCTGATCGCTTCGCATAACTTGAACCCATCCATCTCCGGCATGATGACATCGGTGATGACGAGATCCGGCGTTTCCGACCTCAGCTTGGCGAGTGCCGCTTGTCCATTCACGCAGACAGTGACGTCGAAGCCCCGGCTCACAAGCACGCTCTCCAGGTGTCGTGCCTGCAGCTTGCTGTCCTCTACGATCATTACCTTGAAGCGTCGTCTTGCGGCTGTAACCTTTCTTCCCCTAGGTGTCATGCTTCCTCCTATAGTCTAGCCTCGCCGTAATCCTTCCGGAGTCGCGCCTGCGAGGTGGTTAAGCGCCTTCGTGTGGTCTATCCTTTCTCCATTCAGCAAGTACTCGCAGGCATCGATCGCCTCGGATAGAGGCTGAAGAAGGCTAACATCCACCTCGCGGGCCTCCGCCTGCTTCCGCAAGACCTGCTCCAGCCCACGGGCCAGCTCCTGCAGGTCGTCGAATCCTGCCATCCCCGATGAGCCGGCGATCGTGTGCGCGCAACGCACGAGCACCTTCTGGGTCGCCGACACGTCGTCGGAGTCCTGCCTCTCCGCCAGCGTGGCCAATCCCTGGCGCATCTCGGCAATCATCTGCCGCGTCTCTTCGACAAACAGGTCCATGAGTTCCCCGCCGATCGGCGTGCTCGTCATACGTGTCCCCACTCCTTGGCGGCGGCGAGCATGACGACCGCAGCCTTCGGCTCCATGAGTAGCACCATGTGGGCCTTGTATATGAGTTCCTCCATCGTGACCTCGTTTGCGACCACGAGCGCGAGGTCCGTCTCGAGTGCCATGCGCGACAGGTAGCCGTCCAAGATCGCTCCGAGCATGTCGTAGCAGAACCCGGGGACGCTGTACGTTGTCCGCACGTTCAGTACGTCAGCCAAAGTGCGCAGGTAGGTTCCCACGACGATGTTGCCGAATTCCTTCAAGGCCGAGGTCCCCATCTCACTCAGGCTTTCGATCTCGGCAAACGTCTCGCCCGTAAGCGCGCTGGCCACTCGCGCAGCCTCAGGCGCACTAAGGACGAGGAAGATGGCCCCCGGAATGTCTCCGTGCACTACGAAGTAGATGGCTGTCGTCGGCAACTCCCTGCCCCCCAACACATCTGGCGTGTCGGCCACCGCCTCGAGAGAGACCGAAGGCACGGCGATGGTCACCGGCTTCCCCAACATCTTGGCGATGCTGGTGGCCGCACCGCCGGCGGACATGGAGCTCAATTCCCGCAGCGCGTCAAGCTGCAGATAGTTGATGTCAAGTTCAGGCACACTAACCTCCTCCCTCAAAGCAGTGACGGCACATCGACAATCAGCGCCACTCGCCCGGTACCGAGAATGGTCGCGCCAGACGCCCCGGCCAGTTTCGCCAACAGTCCAGTGAGCGGTTTGACGACTGCCTCTTGTTGGCCGAGGAGCGTATCGACGACCAACCCCGCTCTTTTGCTTCCTGCCTCGACGATGACGACGGGAATGCCGCCGCGCTCCGCGTCTCGACTTGCTTTCTCTGCTTCCGCTCCCGTCTTCCGGAATCCGAGCCGCTCGGCGAGTCGGATCAGAGGCAGAACCGAGCCGCGGTGCGCGACCACCTCGTGTCGTTCGATCGTCTTGATTTCCTCTGGGCGCACCTTGATTGTCTCGGTGATGAACGAAAGAGGGATGCAGTACGCCTCGCTTGCCACTCCGACGAGCATCGCCTGGATGATCGCCATGGAGAGCGGAAGGCGAATGGTGAACGCCGTTCCGATTCCCGGCTGGGTCTCGATGCGCAACTCACCGCCGAATCGATCTACTTTCGTCTTCACCACATTGAGCCCGACGCCTCTTCCGGCAGCCTCAGTGACCTCGCGTGCGCCGCTATACCCCGGAGAGGTGATGAACATAAGAACCTCGTCCGGACTCAAAGCCGCCAATTCCTCCGCTGTGGCGAGGTTTCTTTGCAAGGCGTTCTTCGCCACTTCTCGAACGTCGATGCCCCGCCCATCATCCGAGAGCCTGATCAAGATGGCGTTCTGCTTGCGCTCGGCCGACAGAACCACCCTCCCCCGCCGTGGCTTCCCCTGTTTAATTCTGGTTGTCGGATCTTCCATCCCGTGGGCGACGGCATTCTTCAACAGGTGAAGCAGAGGCTCGTTGATCTCATCCTGAATCGCTCGATCGAGCCCGATGTCGGCGCCGAGGATCTCGAAATCGACTTCCTTGGCCTGTGCGGCTGCGAGATCCCGCATCAGTCTCGTGTAGGGAGTGAAGATGTGCTCAAGTGGAACGAGCCGGGCCTGCATCATGGCGTCCTGAAGCTGCCCCGTGAGTGAAGCCATTTGGGCCACGGCTTGGTCGAGGACAGCATCCTCAAGGCGTTGTGCGACCTGGGTCAACCGGATGCGGTTGATCACCAACTCACCGGTCACATTCATCAGCTCGTCGAGTCGTGCCAGGGGAATTCTCACTGTTTGGGTCTTTGCTGGAACGTGCGTCAGGGGCTCCTCTGTCGGGCTGGGCTGCGCCTTAGCGGTCTCTGCGCCCGCTACGGATCCTGGGCCCAGGGCTTCGTGCTTCGCCATCAGCGCGGCGACATCGGCTGTCGCCTGCTCGCCGGCGCGAACGCTCTCAACGAGGCTTCGCAGGGCATCGACGGATGCAAACAGGACGGACACCGTCTGCTCTTCAACCGTCAGGGTTCGGTCCCGAATCCGTCCCAGCGTCGTCTCCAGGGAATGGGTAAGGCTTGTGATCTCGTTGTATTCCATCGTCTGGGCCATGCTTTTCAGGGTGTGGCATTGGCGGAATGCCTCATGAACCGCAGACATGTTTTCTGGCCCCCGTTCGAGCTTAACCAACGCGGCGTCGAGCGCGCTCAGGATATCCTGCGCTTCACTCAGAAATAGCTCCTCGTAGTCCCCCCGCCTCTCGGTCATCGTGGTACTCCCTTGACGGTATTCGTGATGGCTCCTGCCACGTCAGGCAACGCAACGACCTGATCGACCACGCCAGCCTCGATGGCTGTTTTGGGCATTCCATACACGACGCACGTCGACTCATGCTCGGCGATCGTGTGGCCGCCGTGGTTCTTGATGGCGCGCAGTCCGTCGGTTCCATCGCTTCCCATCCCCGTAAGGACAACGCCAGTCGCGTTCCTGCCGTAGACCAGAGCGGCGGATTCCATGACGATATTGGCGGCGCTGTAGCACAGCAAGACTCCGTCCGAAGGCATCGTAAGCTCGATCAGGCGTTGATGCCCTCTTGGGTCCGCGACGACCCGACAAGCGGCGTCACCCGGCGCAATCAGCACACGGCCGTGCTGGAGCAGTTCGCCCGCCTCGGCCACCTTCACGATCAGGCTAGACCCTCGATCGAGCCTCTCGGCCAGAGGCGCAATGAAGTCAGCCGGCATATGCTGAACCACGAGCACCGCAGCGGCCAAGTCGGCAGGAAGCTTGGGGATGACCTGACTCAGAGCTCTCGGCCCCCCGGAGGAACTGGCGATGACGACGAGCTTCTCGGCCGTCTTCCCTGTCGTCGGTTGGTTGACGATGCTTGCCCTGTCTCCTACGGGTACAAGCCTCCGCACATCCACCTGGGCGGCGATTGCGAGTTGCGACAGCAGTTCGTCGCGTATCGCGGCTCGGACGTTCCGCCCCGCGGTTGCTTTGGGCTTGTGTACGAACCCCACCGCTCCCAGTTCGAGCGCCTCGATCGTTTTCACACCCGTGTAACTGCTGAATCCGCTGACCATGACGATCGGCGTCGGGAACTCATGCATAATGTACGCAACGCACGTGATGCCGTCGAGCTCCGGCAATTCGACGTCCATGGTGATGATGTCGGGCTGGAGCGCCTCGACAACCCGCAACGCCTCAACGCCGTCCCCCGCGGCACCGACGACCTCGTACCGTGGATCGGACTCGATGATCTCGGTGAGTACTCGACGCATGAACGCGGAATCGTCGACGACTAAGACCCGCTTCTTCTTTGCTACTGTCATCGGTAATCAGTACATCCTTCCGGCCAAACAGGCCGTCCTTACTTCGATCGAACCGTCGCTTGTGTCGAACACAACCGTGCGCCCTATCGCTCCGCCGACGACTTCCGCGACAATCGGGATGCTAAGCCTGGCCAGTGTCTCCCTCACCGTGAGAACGTTTCGCTTGCCGACGTCCATGGGAGAACCAAGCGCGATCAGATTGGGGAACATGTTGCCGCCGCCGAAGACCTTCGCGGTCAGCCGCAGGCAGTCGGCTCCTTGCTTTTCCATCTCATCGACCATGAGGCCGATGGCGGTGTCGGCGAATTTGGTCACCAAAAGGGGATTGTGTGCTTCGGCTAGCCGCGGGAGCATAATGTGGGCCAATCCCCCGAGTCGCGTCGTTCCGTCGTAGAGGGCAATGGCCACGCAGGATCCGAGCCCGCTCGCCACGAGGCGATGACGGGGCCCGGCGATCCTCATCTGACCGAGGCCGACGGAGAGCTCAGCCACCCTGTCCCTGTCGGTTCCGTGACTTCGATCGGTGACGGTCAACTCGGACGCCCCTTTAGTGCCTGCGCTATCACGCGGACGACGTCGGAGGATTTGAACGGTTTGTCGATGAAATCCTTTGCCCCGGCCTCGATGCATCGCTTGATCACGGAAGATTGGCCGAGCGCGCTGATCATGACCACGCGAGCATCGGGGAACTCCGCAGTGATTGACGTGAGCGCGGAAACGGAGTCCTCGCCATCGACCTCCGGCATGACGATGTCCAGGGTCACGACGTCGGGGCGCAGCCTTCGGTACAGCTCCTTGAGCTCGGCGGCGTTCTCCGCTTCCGCGACCACCTCATGCCCCGCCGCGGTCAAGATGTCGGCGAGCACCTTACGCATGAACTTCGAATCATCGACGATCAGAATGGTTGCCATGACTTACCCCCCCTCTTTGCCCCTCGGCCTGAACACCGAGTTGAGCGAGTTCATCTACTTCACTCGGGGCGAGGACTTTCTCGAGATCGAGGATGACGATCAGTCTCTCCCCGAGCTTCCCGACCCCTTGGATGTAGTCCCGTCTGACCCTCGTCCGGATCAGCTCCGGCGCCGGCTCGATGTCTGTCTCCGCCATGCGGAGGACCTCGGGCACGGCGTCCACGAGAAGACCCACTGTCTGTCCTTGTACCTCGGAAACGACAATCCGAGCGCTCTCGGGCAGGCTCGCCTGGGGCTTGAGGCCGAACTGCCGAGCAAGGTCGATTACGGGGATGATCTGTCCTCGCAGATTGGCGACGCCGATGATGAAGGCGGGCGCTTCGGGGATCGCGCTGATGTCCGTCACCCGGGTGATCTCTCTCACCGAGCCGACGTCGACCCCGAATTCCTCATTCCGAAGACGAAAGTTGACGAATTGCGCTGTCCCCACCTTCTCTTTCCCTTCCAGTGCACTCATTCATGACCTCCTTCCGTCGCCGGGATCGAGCGGCTCGCTCCGGCGGGCCATGAGTCTTGCCTTGGCATCGTCGACACGCTCGTCAGCCGTTCGTGGCCGCTGGATTCTCGATGCCTGCGTCCGTGACGCACGGGACGGGGGCTTTACCTTCGTTGTCTCCTCACCGGTCTTGAACTCAGCCACCAGCTCGTTCAATTCGATCCCCATCTCGGCGAGCGACTGAGACGAGGCCGCCATCTCCTGCATCGTGGCTTGTAGTTGCTGCATCGAGGCGCTGGCCTCCTCGGTCGAACTGGACGCCTCTTCGGCGATAGCCGCTACGCTTTCGACCGACCGAGCGACCTGTTCCGCGCTCGCTGCCATTTGTTGCGCGGCGGCCGAGATCTGCTGGAGCATGCTCGCCACGTTCTGGCTTGCCTCGAAGATCTCGTCAAGCGCCGCTCCGGTCTTATTCATCGTCTGTTTACCGGATCCGACTTCTTGCGTGCTCGCCTCCATGCTCTTCACCGCGGTGTCGGTCTCGGAACCGGTCTCCTTGATGAGCTGGCGAATCTGCACCGCCGACTTGGCCGAGCTCTCGGCGAGCTTCCGCACTTCCTCGGCGACGACGGCAAAACCCCGCCCGGCTTCCCCCGCCCTAGCGGCCTCGATCGCCGCGTTCAGCGCCAACAGGTTCGTCTGATCGGCGACACTCGAGATGACGTCGACGATTGTCGACATCTGCTCCGAACGCTTCCCGAGCTTCATGACCGCCTCGGATGTCGCCAGCGTGGATGCTTCAATCTTCACCATCGTCGCCATTGCGTCCTTGGCCGTCTCGGTGCCCCGTTGGGCCGCCTGATTTGCCTGCGCCGCCCCCAAGGCCGCCGCCTGGGTCGACTGCGCCGTCTGCGAGATCGATGTACGCAACTGCGCCATCGTGTTGTTCGTCTCCTCGACTTTTTCCGCCTGAATCTGCGCTCCTCTAGCTAGCTGCTGGATGGCAGCGGACGTCTGTTCCACGGTCGCGTTCGTTTGCTGGCTCGCCGAGGAGAGCTGCTGACTCGAGGCGGACACGCTTTCGGCGCTGCCGGCCACTTGGACCACCAGATCCCGAACTCCGCTGATCAGTCGGTTGAACGCCTCGCCGAGGTCGCCGACCTCGTCTCGTGACGTGATCGGTAGCTTGGCGGTGAGATCCCCGGCGGCCCCCGCGATCTCGTTGGTTCGGGTGATGACGATACGGAGGCTCTTGGTGATCCCCCGTGTGATGAATACGGCCGCCGCAACGGACACGACAGCCGCAACGATCGTCAGGATAAGAAGGAGAGTTCTGGCGAGCGCGTAGTTGGCATCACTCACCACTTTCGCCTCCGTCATCAGTGTGTCGTTTAGTGTAACGATCTCCGCCGCACCGCTTTCCGCTTGGTCAATGAGCGACCCTCCCTGGCTGGTGGCAAGAGCAGTGGCCTCGGCATCTGAGCCTCCGCTCTTGAGCTGAACCCATTGAGGGCGCAACTGCTTCCATTGGGTGTAGGTGGTTCGCATCTGCGCGATGATTGACCTACCCTCGGATGTCGCTATCTTGTCTAGCTGATCTAGTTGCGCGAGCATGTCCGTCTCGTATGTCGCGATGTTCGCTGCATGCTCGCTCTCTGTCGCTTGGTCAGCCGCCAACAGCAAGTTCGAGTTGGAGCGGTCGACCCGGAGGAGGTTGGTTTGGATCTGGGCAGCCAGAAGCTGTCTCGCAGAGACGACATCAACAATGTTGTTCAGATTCGCGTTCATCCCGCTCAAACGCCAGATCCCGACCCCCGCCACAACGCCCATCAACAGGACCACGAGCCCGAAGCTCATGCCCAGCTTCCGTCCGATTGTCATTCTCATGTTCCTCTCCTTACGCTTTGCGCGATTCAACGCTTTCGGTACACCCTTGCCGGCGAATCCACCGCATCAAAGCGGCTCTGCATTCCAGGGGTGAGGCTCTCCGAACCGCCGAGCACGAGAAAGCCTCCCGGCCCGAGCGCTCGGTGTAGGTTGTTGAGCGCCTTCTCTTGGAGCTCTTTCTGAAAATAGATCAAGACGTTCCTGCACAGTGCCAGGTCCATGCCCTCTCCGACCGGGCTCGATAAGACGTCGTGGTACTGAAACGAGACCAGACTTCGAATGGAATCCTTCAGGACGTACCTCTCTCCAGCCCTGGCGAAATACTTGAGGAGCAAATGGGGCGGGATCTTGCGTACGTTGGCCTCCGCATACGATCCCCACGGAGCTTTCTCCAGGGAGGACCGGTCGATGTCCGTTGCCACGATTTGAAGGTCGAAACCCTCGATTCTTGGCCCCAGCGCCTCCCCGAACAGGATCGCCAAGGAGAACGCCTCCTGCCCCAACGCGGCGCCGCATGACCAGGCGCGAACCCGCTTCGTGCCGTCGGCTTTCCTCGCTGCGACGATTTCCGGGACGATGGCCTCGCGCAGCCATGTGAAGGCTGCCGAGTCCCGGAAGAACTCGCTCACTTTGATGGTCAGGCACTCGATGAGGCGATCGTATTCCTCCGGGTCTTTGTTCAGGAGGGAGATGTACTCCCATGCCGTCTCGCAGTGCGTCAAGTTGAAGCGATGTCGGATTCTGCGCTCGATCACGGTTCGCTGGTACTGACGGAAGTCGATGCCGCGGTTTCGGCTCAGTTTGTCGAGCAGGAACGAAAAATCATGCTCGTCGGTCATCGGTGTTGAGACAACCTCCTCTTCGGCCAGACACTCCCTCCGATGCCATCCTGGGCTTCCTGGCGAAGCGACGCGAGCGGACGGGCGGCGTGTGTGATATACCGTCGTACCCGCCGAGCGGATCAGGAGCGCTGTCGCAACGACCCGAAAAACGAGGGCGGGACGTGCAGCCGGTTTCGAACCAGCTTGTGCTACCCAACCCTCGGCCCTTCTGGACAAAGGGGGGAGGAGCTTCGCAGAACGAGATCCAGGCTGGACGATCGAGCGCCCCATTCTGCTGCTCATACCTGGAAGCTTACGTTTGCTCATGCGTAGAAGTTTACGTTGCATGACACGATAGACACAGGACTCTGCTCTTACGCAAATAAGACAAGTGCCCAAAGAGAGCGCATCCACAGCGCGCTGGCAGGCGGGACATACCTCACCTGAGATCCATGCCGGTTGATTCTGTGCGGACAGAATGAAGGCGCCCGCTGGCCATGCGCTTCCCTGCCGGAGACATCAACCAATCAACAACTGGACCTCCCCGCTTGAGATCCTACAAGTGTACAGCCAATTGGAGAGGAATACCATACATTAGATGGGCAATCATTGGGGTCAGAGCTTTGTTTTTCGGATTTCTTTGTGATAGACTGTAGGCGCTATGGCGAGACCGTTGAGGCTGGAGTACGAAGGCACCGTCTACCACATCACCAGTCGTGGCAATGCGCGCGCAAGCATTTTTCTCGACAAGGACGATCGGTCCCGATTCCTCGAAGTCCTT
>Ga0307379_10014012_pt1 | contig 10364 bp, 5 predicted proteins | sample UN2MG_FD_202237 | JGI IMG/M metagenome (GOLD analysis project Ga0307379, IMG submission 202237) | Soil microbial communities from Risofladan, Vaasa, Finland - UN-2 | ecosystem: Environmental > Terrestrial > Soil > Coastal area > Acid sulfate soil | place: Finland: Risofladan, Vaasa | collected... | reverse complement strand
GGGATGATGATAACCATGGCCGGGATCATGATGGTCGCCAGCAGCAAACCAAATAAGACATTTCGGCCGGGAAAGTTGATCCGGGCGAAGGCGTAAGCGGCCATTATGCTGAAGGTCATTTCCCCGGCCAGGGTGATGACCGTGATTAATACGCTGTTGACATAATATTCAGTAAAGTTGCCTTCTTGCCATGCCGTGGCAAAGTTTTCCCAGTGCAGTTCCGAAGGGATCAAGGTCAATCCCTGGGCTTCGCCCAGCGTCATAAAGGCTGTGGAGATCATCCAAAGAAATGGAACAAGGGCCATGGTCGCCCCAATGATCAAAAAAGTATAGGTAAAAAATCGACGAGTGCCAGCTCCTGGCGTTAGGTTCACACGACGTTTTTGAACAGGCTGGTCAGCCATAAAAAACCCTCGATCCCTGGATCCGATTATTGATTAGGGTCAGGCTGATGATGATACCAAACAAAACGAAGGCCAGCGCCGAGGCATAGCCATACCGGGTTTTCTCAAAAAACTCGGCGAAAATCACCACGCTAAAAGGATCGGCCGTGCCTAAGGCAGCGCCATCCCGCATGATCCAGATCGTATTGAAGGCCTTGAAGGTGCCAATGATGGCAATGAGGGACAAAAAATAGGTGGTTGGTGACAAGAGTGGGAAAGTCACATGCCGGAATACCTGCCATTTACCGGCCCCGTCTATTTCGGCCGCTTCATTTAGCTCTTTCGGGATATTGGCCAGGCCGGCTAAGTAGATCACCACGTTATAGCCCACGAAAACCCAGATCGAGAGCATTATGATGACCACCAGGGCCAGGCTAGGGCCGGCCGCCCAACCGGGCAAATCAATGCCAAAATGACCGGCGATCAGCGCCAGCAGGCCATCTGGTTCTCGTAGCCATAGTTGGGGTTTCAGGCCCATCCTGGTAAGCACCGCATTTGCCGGTGAGGTGGCCCGATTAGAAAACAATTGTTTAAAAACGGCCGCGCTGGCAATCACCGGGGTCACATAAGGCAAGAAAAAAATCATGCGGAAGGCGGAAGCGCCGGCCATTTTTTGATAAAGCAACACGGCCAAAAATAAGGCGATGGCCAGTTGCAAAGGCACCGTACCCAGGGAGAAGAAGACGGTAACCTTGAGTCCCTGCCAAAGATCTTGGTCGCCCGAGGCCAAAATGGTGGGAATTTCAATGATGAGCAGCACGGCTCCGACCATCAGGCCGGTGGCCGCCAGCATTCGTAAGATCATGCCTCGATTCGAGTCCACATGTTCGATGCTGCGCCATAACCTCCAGGCCACGATCAAGAGTAGAAGACCGGAGGTGATCAGGATAAGCTGGGGCCAGATGCCGGGATCACTATCCGTTTCCCTGGCGACATTATAAGCGGCTTCGATTTCCAAGTAAGTAACCCGCAGCAAGGCTACGCCCAGAACCCCAAATAACCAGAATAAGCTAAACCTGGTCTGGTAATTCATGTTGTCCGAGGTTTTAAGGAAGGTGTGCATGATGATGGCCAGGAGTAGCGAGGCAGCGAAGAGAGCTAAAAACAGCAAAAAGGCGGAATAAACCTGTTCTGCCTTGAACGCATCGCCCAGCAAGCCGGTAAAAAGTTCACGCGTTTTTTCCAGGCCGCGGATCTTGTCGGCGATGTCTAAAACCTCCGGCAACAGCAGGTAGATCCAGCGCACAAAGGCCACGATGGTGGCAGCGTAAATAGCAGCGGGAATTGCCAGGAGCCATGGACGCTCTTCCATCTCAGCAGCCTTTCGCCAGACACGACGGATAAAGATATAGGCAGCGTACAAACAGCCAATGCTCATTAGGAATAATAAGGTGTAAACCAGCGTATCCAGAGCGGCGAGATAGTTTCCGATACCCCTGAAGTCCGTTCGCACCAGCCGCCATTTATACAAACTGACATAAAGGGCAAAAGCGACGGGGAAAATGCCAAAAAAGAAGATGAGGATCATGGCCGGGAAGATCATGACATAAGCGGTCAGATATTCCCCCCATACCCGCCTCTGCCTGGGCGTGAAAAGCCCATTTCTTGTCTGGGTTAGGGTTTGGGAGGAGGGTTCCGATTTGTGTGAAAGGGCGGTATCACTCATGCAAAAACCGGGACGGGTTCATCGGCCAAATAATCAATCGCATCGGCGGAATTATAACATCACTCATCTCTCTAACAAGGGTGATTCCAGTCAGTCGAGTGATCCCGGATCACTATTACCAGAAAGGCGTTTCTGCCACTTATTATGCGGTGTTATACTTGCCGCATGATGATAAATCGAAGCACTATAACTATCTTACTCTTTCTATCCATCGCCTTTTGGAGCGCCTGCCGCTCGGTTCCGCAAGCGACCCCGACCTCTGAACCGGTTGCCGATCCGGCCACTGCGGCGGCCGAGCCGCCAGCCGATACGCCCCCAGTTGTTGAAGAGAAGGTGTTGCCCGGCAGCCCACCGGCCGGCGTGCTAATCAGCGAAGTGCTCACCGGCGTCCCGGGGGCTAATAATCATGAATTTATCGAGCTATACAATGACGGCGAAAACGCTGTGAACCTGGCCGGCTACGCGTTGGTGTACCTGACGCGGGACGGACAAGAAGAGACGCTGTTATACGCCTGGGATGAAGCGGCCGACATTCCCGCCCAAGGTCACTATCTGCTAGTCCACGAAGGTGAAAGCTTCGGCCTCCTACGCGACGCCCTGTACGCAACGGCCATCTTTGAAGGCAAAGGCGGGCTAATTCTGCTCGATGGCGATGGCCAGGTTGTCGACCGGCTCGGATGGGGCGAGGCGCCGGATGGCTATTTTTCCGGCTCGCCGGTGACTGATCTGCCAGGAGGCTTCAGCCTGGAACGGCTGCCCGGTGGGGAACTGGGCAGCGGTATCAATAGCGGCAACAACGCGACCGATTTTTACTTCCAAAGTGAGCCAGATCCGCAAAACAGCGGTGACCTGCCTACGCCGCTCAACATCGACCGGCTGGCCATCCACCTGGATTTTCCCCAGGCGGTGGCCCCGGGCACGGCGTTCGAGCTGGGCGTCCAGGTGGAGAATTTGAGCCAAGAAGCCGTCACCGGCGTCCTCGTTTCTTTGCCTTTAGCAGATCATTTTACCGTCGTCGCCCTACCTGATGGCGCGGAAGCGGCCGCCGGCCGGGTAAGCTGGACAATTGACAACATTGGGCCTGGCGAAACCACTTCGGAGTTATTGACGCTGACCGCTCCTTTCGCTAATGTAGCCACCTTATATAGCGGTTATTATGCCGAAAGTGCGACGTTGCCCCGCGCCTATGGCGAGTTGGCCATGCTGGAGATGGATGGGTCGGCTATTCCTATCGCTGTGGCCCGGGAGCTACCCTATGGCAGTATTGTCACTGTGGAAGGGGTGGTGACCATGTATCCTGGCGGTTACTTTGCCGGAAGCAGCAGCGCCAAATTTTACATGGAAGATGAAAGCGGCGGCGTCCAGATCTTCGCCGACGGTGGCCTGTTTGATGTGTCCGTTAACATCGGCGATCGCGTCCGGGTAACCGGTATGACGGAGTTGTTCCGCGATTCTCTGGAAGTGATCCCGGTTGACAATGTGACCGATATTATCGTGCTGGAGAAAAACGGCCCGGCGCCCCAGCCGGCGGTTATCACCATAGAACAGAATGAGACCGATGCAGCCGTGTTAGGCCGGCTCAATGTGCTTGAAGGGGCAGCCACTCGGATTGATGAATTTACCTACCATTATGAAGTGGACCTGGCCGATGAGCGCGGCAACCAGACCCGGTTATACATCGACAAGGATACGGGCATCAGCGATGAGCCGTTAAAGTTGGGTAGCCAATACAGGGTGACCGGTATCAGTGAGCTGACCAGCAATCTGCGCGAACTAAAACCTCGCTTGCAATCGGATATCGTCGAAATCTTTCCCCCGGTCCTGTTGCTACAACTTTCTGGGCCAACTAGCATGCTGCCCGGGGATAGCATCACTATGACCATCACGGCCGTGAATCATACCCCTGAGCCCCTGACCAATGTGATCATAAGCACCGTAAACCAGGATGGGTTCACCCAGGAATGGCTGATTGAGGAATTGGCCGGTGATGGGGCTGCTGAATCGGTCACTTACCAGCTTCAGGCGCCGGCGGATGCGGCCGGTCTTCTTGAGTTGGGTACCATTTCAGCCGTTGCTGACCAATGGCCAGAACCGGTTCTGGCCGGTGATTATCAGACCTATATCGGCGAAGGCGTGCCCATCTGGGCTATCCAGGGCTCCGTCAGCCGCTCGCCCCTGATCGGCGAGCGGCTGACGGCCGTGGGGTTGGTGACCGGCGCTTTTCCTGAAATGGACGGCTTTTTTTTGCAGAGCCTGGATCCCGACGGCGATCCCCTCACTTCTGACGGACTGTTTATAGCGGCCGACAACCTGGGAGGACGTGTGCAGCAAGGGGACATCGTTCAGGTAACAGGCCGGGTGCGGGAAGATGCCGGGCAGACCATTTTACGGCCGGCCTTACCGGCCGACATCGTGGTGCGGAGCGGCGAGCCGGCGGTAGAGATCGGACCTATTGTCTATGATCCCCCGGCCGACCCGGCCGAGGCGGCCATTTACAAAGAGTCCCTGGAAGGTATGTTGGTGACCATCAATGCCCCGGCCGTAGTCGTCGGTCCCAGCAACCAATATGGCGAATTTATGGTGGTATATGAGAAATGGGAGACTGACCTGGTCCGGCGGACCGATGAGCAGAACGGTTTTGTCATGTGGGTGGACGATGCGACCTTTATTTCTCATGAGGATCAATCGACGCTGTCGCTGGCCGTGGCCCGGGGGGATGTAATCAATGAGGTCACAGGTCCGCTAACCTACACCTTCAGCAACTTCAAGATCGCGCCGCTGATCACGCCGGACGTACAATATGGCCAACACCCATTGCCTTCGCTAGCTGAAGCGGCCGGAAACCAGTTGAGTGTGGCCACCTTTAACGTTGAGAATCTGATTGATACGGCCATTCCCAACCCGGCGGATTTGCCGCGCCTATCTGAAGAAGAATACATACAACGTTTGGATAAGGTGGCCCAAACCATCATCGCTTTGGGCGCGCCGGTTATCGTGGCTCTACAAGAAGTAGAAAACATCGGCGTCTTGCAGGATTTAGCCGGCCGGCCTCTTTTGAGCGATTACCATTACAGCCCGTACTTACTGGAGGGCAATGACTCCCGGGGAATTGACGTGGGTTACCTGGTGCGCGATGACCGGGCAACGGTTGAGGATTTCGCCATTCTTGATGCACCTAACGCCTTATTCAGCCGCCCGCCGTTGATGCTCCAGGCGACGGTCCACCTGGACTCGGGTGATGAGCAGCTAATCTTGCTCAACAACCATTTCCTGTCCCTTTCGGCCGGCGAATTACAGACTGAAGCGGTGCGCAATAACCAGGCAGCCTGGAATGCCGGGCTGGTGGATCGACTGTCGGCTGAGAATCCGGATGCGCACATCATCGTCCTGGGCGACCTCAACTCCTTCTATAGGACCAAGCCCCTCGATACGCTGCAGGAACGCGGTTTGTATCATGCTTACGGATTTTTTGAGGATGATGAGCTGTTGCCTTATACCTACATTTATGAAGGTAGCGCTCAAAGCCTGGACCATATCTTGATGAGCGAGAGTTTGTTCGAACGGCTTAGCCTGGTCGAGGCGTTGCATACCAACGCCGATTTTCCCATCCCCGACCCGGCCGATAGCTCCCCTCGTCGCGTTTCCGACCATGACCCGCTGCTGGTGATGTTTACCTTTGAATAGCCGGCTTCTAGAACGCGGCCGGGGATTGGATGTGGATGTGGTCGTTGCGCAAATCCTTAAACAACCATCATAAATCAGAGGCCGCATTTTCCCGAGTATTGATGGATATTTACCGGCTCTGTTTTTTCAGCTTCAGCTTTTCAAAAGTGTTAGATCGTGCTTCCCCGGGCCAAAATGCCCATTGCTAAACGCTTCCTCCCGGCCGGAAGCCATTGTTCGTTTTCTAACAGGCGTTTCAGGCGAGCCATGTTCCGCTTGAGGGTACGGTTATCAATTCGGCGGACAAGGGCTTTTGGGATATAGCCCTAGAAATCGCCAAGCTGCGGCTTAAATATGAAAGTGACTTTCATGCCGCCTTCACCAGTTTCCCAAGATGTTCCACCGCTGGCTTGAACGGCCGCTTCGGGTGTGCTTTCATACATAACCCGCTTATTTGGTTCGAAGATGGTAACTTCACAGGCGTTGGTGAAGCGCCGGCCCATATATTGGTTCTCGTAGTGACGCACGGAACCTAAACCATTCTCAATCGGATCCGGCGTTTGTGCCCACTTCTTCAGATACGGTTGCCATTCATGCTCACGGTTGATATCGTCCATGTAGGCATAAACTTCTTTGATGGACCGCTTGATGATGATGCTTTCTTCTAATTCTAACGTAAACAATAATCACTTCCCGAGTTATGATTGATGAATAAATTCGGATAGCGCCCACCAGGAAAACAGAAGCCGGCAAGCCCATTGTGATAACTTGCCGGCCTCATTCTCTAGCCGATATGGCATCCGGTCTGGCTCTTAAGGCAGCCAGGTGCTCCAGATATCTTCGTGGGCATCAACCCAGGCCTGGGCCGCTTCTTCCACCGTCATCCCCGCATTGACATTGGCCAACATCTCAATCTGGGCCTCGCTGCCGTATCTCATATTCGATAGGAAAGTATGCACATCACTATCCTTATCATTGAGATCGGCATTGAAGATCTTCATCAGTTCATCCTTGGGGTAGGCGCAGTCAACGGCGGCCGGATCGGCGTAACATTCGTCGCTATAGGCCGGCAACTCAACCTGGGTCAGGTCGAATTCCTGGAACAAAGCATGGGGTGAATAGAAGTAGAATAACACCGGCTCCTGGCGGCTATAGGCGGATGATACTTCGGCCAACAAGGCATCCTCTGAACCGGTCCAAACGACCTGGAAGGGCAAGCCCAAATTGTTAATTATCGCCTCGTCGTATTGGACCCAACTGGGATCAGCGCCCAGGAAACGACCTAAATCACCGGTTTCGGCCGAAGCAAAGTCGGCCGCGGCATCTTTATACCCTTCCCAGGTGGCCAAAGCCGGGTTGGCATCGATGGCGTAGGTCGGGACGAACCAGCCGATCTCACCAACCGGCCCCAACAAACCGCCATTTTCCACCGTGCCCAGGTCGTCTATGTATTCGGCGATGCGCTCGCTGTGCCCGGATGGCCAAACTTCCAGGCTGGCATCCACATCACCCGCTGAGATGGCATCCCACTGGGCATTTTCGTCTAGGGCCACGATTTCCACCGTGTTGCCCAGTTCGCTCTCTATGATAATCTTGGCCACTTCCACATTCAGTTCCGAAGCCGGCCACGGGTTCTCAACTAGAGAGATTGTCTCCTCGCCGCCGCCACAGGCGGCTAAAAGCAAAACAGCGGCAAATCCAATAAAAATTAACACTCTTCTTGACATAACTATCTCCTTTTTCTCTGCTTCTAAGGTTGACAACTTTTTCTCACCCACCAGTAAGTGTGACAACGACTGGCCAGATCGAGTCAGGACAAGTCGCGGGCAAGCCAGTTCCTCTTGTTTATTCAGGCTACGAATCCACATGCGCTGCCCGGGCAGCCTTGCCGGCCAGGCTTTGGGTAATCCGGTCAATGACAATCGCGATCAATACAATCGCCAGGCCAGCCTCCACGCTGCGCCCTAAATTGTCATTAGCAAATCCTTGGTACACCTCAAGGCCAAGGCCCGTTGCGCCCACCAATCCGGCGATGATCACCATGGCCAGGACCATCATAGTTGTCTGGTTGATACCCAGCATGATGGAGGGAAAGGCCAGGGGTAATTCGACGGTCGTTAAGGTTTGCCAGCGCGTACAGCCGAAGGCCTCGGCCGACTCGATACAGCTCTGGTCCACACCACGAATACCCGCATTGGTCAGGCGAATAACCGGCACTACCGAGTAGAGGATCGCGGCCATGAGGCCGGCCACGCTGCCTGTGCCCAGGAGCATGATGACCGGCACCAGGTAAACGAAAATTGGAATCGTTTGCAAAAAGTCGAGGAGCGGCCGCATAGCCTGGTCTGCCCGGTCATTGTGGGAAGCCCAGATACCCAGCGGTATGCCGATGACCACACAGATCACCACGGCGACCACTGTTTGCCCCAGCGTATCCATGGCAAAAGGCCACATGCCAAGAAAGCCGATGGCCATCGTTAGCAGGAAGATGGTTAAAGCCAGTCGCCAGCCGCCGGCATGGTAGGCAAATATGACGAAGATCAGGGTGATGACGGTCCAAGGTACTTGCTCGGTTAAGAGTAACTTGAGGGGTTGGAAGATGTAGATAATGAGGAAGTCGCGAAAGGGACCGGTGCCGAGGCCAGAATCGCCGATATTATAAAGGTTCACCTGCATCCACTTCACCATGCCGTCGATGGGCTTGCTGATCTCAAGTCGCAGCTGGTCCGGGAAAGCGTGGGCGCCCAGAAGCCGCAGACCCAAGGTAATGAGCGCCAGCAAAAGCAAGGGAATGAGCCATTTGGCGTTAGCATTCAACCAGCCACGACTAAGAAGACCATCGCCCGGCCTTAAGAGTCGCCCTAAAAGGGAGGTCAACGATGAGGAAATCTTTCTAAACAGCCCATATAAGCGCTCTATGCCTTCCTCGATTTGTTCCACCAGCTTATTACCGCGTCGTTTCTCGCTAAAGAGGCGAAAACCGCGATAGGGGGTTACATGGTGGTGGGTGTCTCGGATCAGCGCCCCGCTCAAACGATCGAGCAGGATGGCCAACAGGACGATAGCCAGACCCGCTTCCAAAGCCGAACCGACCTGCAAGCGGCGCAATGATTTCAGCACCACATCTCCGAGACCGCCGGCCCCAATTAACGCGGCTATCACCACGATGCTTAGGGCCATCATAATGGTCTGGTTGGTGCCTAACATGATCGTCGGCATGGCCAAAGGGATCTTCACTTTGCGTAGAATCTGCCGCTCGGTAGAGCCAAAGGCCGTGGCCGCTTCGATAACATCAGCAGATACGGAACGCAACCCCAGGCTGGTCATGCGGATGGCCGGCGGGATGGCATAGATGACGGTAGCGATGATGCTGGGAACGCGGGCGACGCCGAAAAACAAGAGCACCGGTATCAAATAAACAAAGGCCGGCATGGTCTGCATGGCATCGAGGACCGGCCGCAACAGTTGCTCGACCCGGTCATTTTCGGCCGACAAGATGCCCAGCGGAATGCCGATTAACAGGGCGAACAGCACGGCCGTCACCATCAAGGCCAGGGTCTTCATGCTCTCTTCCCAGAGTCCAAACAAACCCATAAACAGCAAACAGGTCGAAACCAGTAAGGCCAACCCCAGGCCTCGAAGCCTTTCAGCGACCAGCAAGGCAATTAATATAACGACGATCCAGGGCACAAAGAGTAGCAGATCCTCGATCCGGCGCAAAAGAAAATCAATGAATGAACTCAGCGGCTCAAAAAAGAAGGTGAAAATGAAGTGGGAGTTCCGGTTTACCACAACCCAACGTTTCAGCTCATTCAGCTCCTCGTGTAAACCTATGTTCCAGGAGTCTGAAAAAGAATCGAGGTCGCTGGCGACCTGGGCAAGTGCGAACAGCAGGTAAATGATCCCAAAAATCAGCGCCAAAAGCATAAGATTTCGATATTTGCGCGGCAGGTGGATCCGGCCAAGAGCACTGATTTGAGACATGGCTAGCTCTCCCCCAGGGCCATGAGTACCGCGTGTCGATCCAGCACGCCAATCACAGTGCCCGCTTCGTCCACCACGGCTAATAGACCATCATTGGCGCTCACGCGCGGGATTAGTTTCTCCAGCGTCGTATCGGAGGCGACTTGTTCCAGGTTGCCCGGCTCACTGCCATTGGCGCTCCGCATAATCGTCCCGGCCGTTAACACCTTCGCCCTGGGCACATCCTCGGTAAATTTCAACACATACTCATTGATGGGGTGGGCGACTATCTGCTGGGCGGTGCCAATTTGCACTATTTCGCCATCTTTCATGATGGCGATGCGGTCGCCAAGCTTAATCGCTTCGAGGAAGTCATGGGTGATGAAGATAATGGTCTTATGCAGCGATTTTTGCAGGTTGAGTAACTCGTCCTGCATATCGCGCCGAATCAAGGGATCGAGGGCGCTGAACGGCTCATCGCAGAGCATGATTTGGGGATCAACCGCCAGAGCCCGGGCCAGACCCACCCGCTGTTGCATGCCGCCGCTCAATTCGTGGGGATAATGGTTTTCCCAGCCTACCAGGCCCACTAACTCCAGAACTTGCTGGGCTTTCAGCTGGCGCTCGGC
>Ga0307379_10014009_pt1 | contig 10366 bp, 7 predicted proteins | sample UN2MG_FD_202237 | JGI IMG/M metagenome (GOLD analysis project Ga0307379, IMG submission 202237) | Soil microbial communities from Risofladan, Vaasa, Finland - UN-2 | ecosystem: Environmental > Terrestrial > Soil > Coastal area > Acid sulfate soil | place: Finland: Risofladan, Vaasa | collected... | reverse complement strand
CTTGGCGCCGGCCACCCCACGGCCGCCACGGCCCTGCGTCTTGAAGGCATCAGCGCTGACGGTCTTGATGTAGCCCTTCTGCGACAACGTGACCACGAGGTCTTCGTCGTCGATGAGGTCTTCGATGTCGATCTCGCCCGGATCGAGCGTGATGGGGGACTTGCGGTCCTTGCCGAAGTCGTCACGGATCTCGGCCATCTCGGTCTTGATCACTTCGCGGAGCTTGCCCTCGTCGGCGAGGATCGCCTCGAGTTCAGCGATGGTCTGGCGCAGCTCGGCCATCTCGGTCTCGAGGTTCTCGCGACCGAGGCGGGTGAGACGCGACAGCTGCATGTCGAGGATGTGCTCGGCCTGGATCTCACTGAACTCGAACGGCTCGGCCTGGAGCGTCTGGCGAGCCTCGCCCTTGTCGGCGCTGGCGCGGATCGCCGCCACGATGGCATCGATGAGGTCGAGGGCCTTGATGAGCCCCTCGACGATGTGCGCACGGGCGTTCGCCTTGTCGAGCCGGTTCTGCGACCGGCGCCGGATGACCTCGACCTGGTGAGCGACATAGCAGGTGAGCGCGTCGACGAGGTTGAGCAGGCGAGGGACGCCGTCGTCGAGCGCCACCATGTTCATCGAGAAGCTGGTCTGCAGCGGGGTCCGCTTGTACAGGTTGTTCAAGACGACGAGGCCCGGCGCGTCGCGCTTGAGCTTCACCATGAGCTTGACCTTGCCGCCGCTCGATTCGTCGTTGAGATCAGCGATCCCGTCGATCTCCTTGTTGTTGACGAGCTCGCTGATCTTCGACAGCACCTGGGCCGGGCCCACCTGATAGGGCAGCTCGGTGATCTCGATCCAGTCGTTGCGCTTGCCCTCGACGATCTCGGCGACGCCTCGGATCTTGATGGACCCCTTGCCGGTCCGGTACGCGTCCATGATCCCCTGGCGTCCCATGATCTGGCCGCCGGTCGGGAAGTCAGGACCCTTGATGAACTCCATGAGGTCCTCGGCGCTGGCGTCGGGGTGGTCGATGAGGTGAAGCGTCGCGTCGATGACCTCGCGGAGGTTGTGCGGGGGGATGTTGGTCGCCATGCCGACGGCGATGCCCTGCCCGCCGTTCACGAGCAGGTTGGGGAACCGGCTCGGCAGGGCGAGTGGCTCGGACTCGTCACCGGAGTAGTTGTCGACGAGATCGACGGTGTCCTCGTCGATGCCTTCGAGCATCTTCATCGAGATCTCCGACAACCGACACTCGGTGTAGCGGGCCGCAGCCGGTGGATCGTCGGGCGTCCCGAAGTTGCCCTTCGGGTGCACCAAGCGGTGGTTGAGCGAGAAGTCCTGGCCCAGTCGGACCAACGCGTCGTAGATCGCGCCGTCGCCGTGGGGGTGGTACTTGCCCATCACCTCGCCGGTGACCCGTGCGCACTTCATGGTCGGCCGGTCGGGCCGGGCGCCCAGGGTGTGCATGCCCCAGAGAATGCGGCGGTGTACGGGCTTCAGGCCGTCCTTCGCATCGGGCAACGCCCGCGAGACGATGACCGACATCGCGTACTCGAGAAAGGAGCGTTCCATCTCCTCCTGGATCTCGATGTCCTCGACACCGACACGTCCGCCGTCGCCACCATTGCTGTCTTGGATGTCTGACACGAAGATCTCCTAGATGTCCAGGAACCGGACGTCTTTGGCGTTGGTCTGGATGAAGTGCTTGCGGCTCGGCACGTCGTCGCCCATCAGCACCGACACGACTTCGTCCGCGATGGCAGCCTCCTCGACCGACACCTTGAGCAGGGTGCGCTTGTCGAGCTCCATCGTCGTCTCGCCCAGCTCGTCGAAGTCCATCTCGCCCAGGCCCTTCAGGCGCTGGAACTCCTTCTTGTGGTTGGGGTGCTCGGCCAGGAACGCGTTCTTGGCCACGTCGTCCTTCAGGTAGATCTTCTCTTTGCCCACCACCGTCGAATACAGCGGCGGCTGTGCGATGTAGACGTGGCCGAGCTCGACCAACGGCTTCATCTGACGGAAGAAGAACGTCAGCAACAGGGTGCGGATGTGGCTGCCGTCGACGTCGGCGTCACACAGGATGATGACCTTGTCGTAGCGGACCTTCTCGGGGTCGAACTCCTCGCCGAGGCCGGCGCCGATGGCCGAGATGAGCGCCTGGATCTCGTTGTTCTTGAGCATCTTGTCGATGCGGGCCCGCTCGACGTTGAGAATCTTGCCGCGGATCGGGAGCACGGCCTGAATGCGAGGGTCGCGCGCCTGAGTGGCCGGTCCGCCTGCGGAGTCACCCTCGACGATGAACAGCTCGGTCTCGTCGCTGTTGCGGCTCGAGCAGTCGCGCAGCTTCTCGGGCATACCTGCCCCTTCGAGCGCTGACTTGCGGCGAGTGGCCTTGCGGGCCTCCTGCGCCGCCACCCGGGCCCGGCCGGCAGCGATCGCCTTCTTGAGGGCCTTGTTGGCCTCGGTGGGGTTCTCCTCGAACCAGGCGGCCAGGTGGTCGTTGGTGGCCCGCTCGACGAGCGACCGGATCGGCGGGTTGCCGAGCTTCGACTTGGTCTGACCTTCGAACTGGGGCTCGCGCAGCCGCACGCTGATGATGGCGGTGAGGCCTTCACGGATGTCCTCGCCCTGGATGTCGTCCTTGCCCTTGAGGAGGTCCTTCTCCTTCGCGTAGCGCTTGACGACGTTGGTCAGGCCCTTCTTGAAGCCTTCCTCGTGCATCCCGCCCTCGGTCGTCGAGATGCCGTTGGCGAAGCTGTGGATGCCGTCGTTGTTGAATCCGGTGTTCCACTGGAACGCGATCTCGACCTCTTGGTCGTCCTCGCTCTGGGCGTAGGCCCCCACCTTCGTGAACAGCGCATCCTTCGACGCGTTCAGGTGCTTGACGAAGTCGACGATGCCGCCGTTGTACTTGAACGTCGTCGGCTCGACGGTGGCATCGGGGCGCTCGTCGCGAAAGCGGATTTCGAGGCCGGCGTTGAGGAACGCCATCCGCTGCAGACGTTCGAGCATGGTCTGGGCCCGAAATCGCGTGGTCTCGGTGAAGACGGTCGCGTCGGGCCAGAACCGCACGGTGGTCCCGGTGCGCTGACGGGGAGCGGATCCGGTGGCTTTCAGCTTCCGGTCGAGCTTCCCACCGTTCTTGAACGACATCTCGTAGCGCTTGCCGTCGTTGCTCGAGTCGATGACGAGTTCGAGCCTGCTCGACAACGCGTTGACGACCGACACACCGACGCCGTGCAACCCACCCGAGACCTTGTACCCATCGCCCTCGCCGAACTTGCCGCCTGCGTGGAGCACGGTGAGCACGACCTCGGCGGCCGACTTCCCCTTGTGGGCGCCGCTCGGGTTCTTGTCGACGGGGATGCCGCGTCCGTTGTCGGTGACCTCGCAAGATCCGTCGGGCAGAAGGGTCACGTCGATTCGATCGCAGTGCCCGGCCATCGCCTCGTCGACCGCGTTGTCGACCACCTCCCAGACCAGGTGGTGGAGCCCGGTGATGCCGGTCGAGCCGATGTACATGCCCGGCCGCTTCCGGACCGGATCGAGGCCTTCGAGGACCTGGATGTCCTTGGCGCTGTACGAGGTGGTTGCGGTCATGAGGGCGACCTCTTCAGTTGGCTGTCCAGGTCGCGCAGAACAGTGAGTTCCGAGCGTCCCCGATGCGGTGCAAATCGTGGGTTCGCGAGCCGCTGACCTGGGGTTTTGTGATCCCCCGGGATCATCTTCAACGCGCGAATCACAACGACGTCATTGTAGCTCGACGACCGCGTCGATCAGGCCATCCGCGACAGGCTTTTTCCGACGGGCGGCCGCGACGGCGCGACCACGTCAGCGGCGCTCGACGCGAACCCGGATCGAGGTCACCCGACCCGGTCCGAGCAGTTCGCCGAGTCGCTCGACGAGGTTCGACTCGAGATACCCGAGGTGGCTGGCCATCGCCGGTTCGTCGACGACGATCACCAGCTCCGCGCCGTCGATCGCGGCGGGTCGGCTCCGTTCGGCCAACGTGCTGCCGACGACGGTCTCCCACCGGTCGAAGACCACCTCGATCGTGTCGACGTCAGGCGCGCCGAGGCCTCGCAGGACCCGATCGAGATGATCGCCCATGCGTCGCGGACCGACGTCGCTCACGGGTCGAGTCTGCCTGACACCACGTCGATGATGCGTTCGGGCTGCGCACCTTCGGGCAGGCCCGAGGCACTCGTCAGCACGGTCTGGGCCGCGACCGGCAGGTGGTCGAGCAGCGCGGCCGAACGCGCCGGGTCGAGCTCGGAGAACACGTCGTCGAGCAGCAGGAGCGGCGCTGACCCGGTGACCTCGGTGACGACCCGGTGCGCCGCGAGACGCATGGCAAGGGCCAACGAGCGCTGCTCACCCTGTGAGGCATGGGTCCGCGACGACATGGCTCCGATCGTGAGCAGGATCTCGTCTCGATGTGGGCCCACCGTCGACACACCGCGTCGGAGATCGTCATGGCGGGCGGCCAGGAGGGCTTCAGCGAGTCCGCTCGACCGCCAGGGAGCGACGTAGTCGACCCCGACATGAGCGGGCTCGGACGCCACGTCGTCGTAGGCTGCGGCCAGGACCGGGCGCAGCCGGTCGAGCAGATTCACCCGGGCGGCCACCAGCGCTTCGCCGGCTTCGGCGAAGCGCTGATCCCAGACCTCGAGCGTGAGCGCGGCGTCGGAGTCGAGACGGCCGCCGGTCTGTCTGAGCAGCGCATTTCGTTGGCGGAGCGTCTTGTCGACGGCGCTGCGCTGTGCGTCGTACTTGCGGTGCACCGACACCAGGAGGTCGTCGAGATAGCTGCGACGGTGCGACGGCCCCTCCTTGATCAGTGCGAGGTCGTCAGGACTGAACACCACGACTCGGAGTGCGCCGAGCAGGTCGCGGGTTCGCTTGAGCGGCTGCCGATTGATCTGCACCTTCGGCCGCCGACCGCCGAGCTCGGCCTCGATGAGCAACTCGCGGCCATCGCGCACTCCTGTGGCGCGAATGATCGCCCGCTCCGCACCGGCCCGCACCAGCGCGTCGGTGGGGGCACCGCGCATCGACGACAGGGTCGCGAGGTAGCCGATCGCCTCCACCAGGTTGGTCTTGCCCTGCCCGTTCTCGCCGAGTACGGCGGTCAGACCGGGCGCGAACTCGCAATCGGCATGCTCGTAGTTCCGGAAGTCGTCGAGATGAATGGCATGCAGGAGCACCGGTGGCCGGCTACTGCACGCGGACGGGCATCAACAGGTAGAGGAACTCGTCGGCATCGAGCCCGCGTAGGACCGCCGGTTTCAACGAGTCCACGGTCTCGAGGGTGACCTCGTCGCCGCCGGCGACCTCGATGCCTTGGAGCAGGAAGTCCGGGTTGAACGCCACCGTGAGTTCGGTGCCTTCGTACTTGGCATCGAGTTGCTCGTGAGCTTCACCGACATCTTGAGTCACTGCGACCAATTCGAGCCCCTCGGTGCTCATCTGGAGCCGCACAGGGGTCGTGCTCTCACGCGCCAGCAGCTTCACCCGACGCACGGCATCGAGAAGCACGTCACGCCCGACGGTGAGGCGGTTCGGTTGATGCGAGGGGATCAGACCCTGGTAGTTCGGAAACTCCCCCTCGATGAGCCGCGTCGTCAGCTCGACGGATCCCGACCTGAACGCGGCATCGCGTTCACCGAAGCGGACCGTCACACTCTCGTCGTGCTCGAGAACACGAGCGAGTTCGGCGAGGGCCCGTGAGGGTACGAGGACGCTCTTGCCCTCGGACAGCACCGATGTGCCGGGAAGGTCGCGGACCGCGAGGCGGTAGCTGTCGGTCGCGACCAGGCGCAGCCCCGAACCTTCGGCTGCGAGCAGAACGCCGGTCAGGATCGGGCGGTGGTCGTCGGCGCTCGCGGCAGGAACCACCTGACGGAGCGCGGCGGCGATCGCCTTCGCATCGAGCCGAACCTCGTCGCCATCGGGGTCGGCCAGACGAGGGAACTCGTCGGCGGGAAGGGTCCGAAGACTGAAATCCGATCGGCCCGAGGTGATGTCGACTTGATCGTCATGGAGCACGAACTCGACGGCGCCGGCATCGAGCGCTCGCACGACATCGGCTGCGAGGCGACTGGGGACGACCGCTTCCCCGTCGACGGATCCGCTGACCGAGACACGAACCGAGATCGTGAGCTCGAGATCACTTCCGGTGAGGGTCAGTTCGTCGCCTTCGAGGACGAATCGGAGTCCGGACAGGACAGGGAGCGCAGACCCTCGATTCGCGACCGCGCGGCCAGCAGTGGCGAGCGCATCGACGAGCAGATCTCTCTCGCAACGGAACTTCACGGCGATTCACTTCCTCGATTGGGTAGAAGATGTATCCGAATAGGAGTGGTAGTAGGGCCTGTGGATTGTGGATGACGGGGTGTTTCCCCAGGTCAGGACGAGTTTCTTCGTCCCGAGGATGTCCCCAGGCTTCCACATGCTCGGGTGATTCGGTGTGATGCTCCCCCGCCGCTCCCCAGGCGAGCCCAGCGGTCCACACGTTGTCCACAGCTCGTCCGCACGGCGGTCCACCGAACAGACGCGCGATGCCGGCGGCGCGTGGAGGGTGCTCATCGTTGCTGCTTGATCATCTGGTTGAGTTCGGTGACCTGGTCGTAGATCTGCTGCCGTTCCTTCATGAGGTTCCCGATCTTGTCGACGGCGTGGATGACCGTCGTGTGGTCGCGATCACCGAATTCGCGTGCGATGTTGGGGTAGCTGAGGTCGGTGATCTCGCGCATCACGTACATCGCGACCTGGCGAGCGTTCACGAGTGGTCGGCGCCGGCTCTTGCCGATGATCTCGTCGATCTCGATCCCGAACAGCTCTGAAGCGGCTTCGAGGATGCTCGCGGGCGTGATGGGCCGCGGCTGTCGTTCGGTGATGAGATCCGACAGGATCTGCGCGGCACGGTCGACGTCGAGTGGCTGGTTCGTCAAGTTGGCGTAAGCCGACACGCGGATGAGTGCGCCCTCGAGGCCGCGGATGTTGTCGGTGATGCGCGAAGCGATGTATTCGAGGACGTCGTCGGGGACGTGAACCGGCTCGCTCTCGGCCTTCTTGCGGAGAATGGCCAGTCGGGTCTCGAGCTCGGGGGGCTTGATGTCGGTGAGCAGTCCCATCTTGAAGCGGCTTCGCAGCCGTTCTTCGATGTTCTTGATGTCGTCGGGCGGTCGGTCCGATGACAGCACGACCTGTCGGTTCGCCTGGTGCAGGTGGTTGAACGTGTGGAAGAACTCCTCGACGGTCTGCTCCTTGCCCTCGAGGAACTGGATGTCGTCGACCAGCAGCACGTCGATGTCGCGGTACCGCCGCTTGAAGGCGTCGTTCGTGCCTCGCCTGATCGAGTCGACGAACTCGTTGACGAAGCGCTCGGACGTCACGTACCGGACGCGATAGGTCGGGTAGTTCTCGAGGACGTAGTTGCCGATGCCCTGGAGCAGATGGGTCTTGCCGAGCCCGGCATCGCCGTAGATGAACAGCGGGTTGTACGACCGAGCGGGTGTCTCGGCCACACGTTGGGCTGCGGCGTGAGCGAACTGGTTCGAGGAGCCCGTGACGAATGCGTCGAAGGTGTACCGCTGGTTGAGCACCGCACCGTCGCTGCCGTGGTCGGACGACAGCGGCGGGGTGTCTGCCTGGTCCTGGATGCTCAGATCCTGCATCCCCACCCCGCCGGTGGCTTCGCGCTCGACCAGGTCGATCGGCGGCGTCGAGCTGGAATCTGCCTCTCGGACGGCGAAGGAGACGTCGAGGTCGTCGCGCCCCGACTCGGTCAGCGCGGTCCGGACGAGCGGGAGGTAGCGGCTCTCGATCCGTTCGCGGACCAGCCCGCTGGGCACCGAGAGCACCAGGCGGCCGTCGGTGCACGACTCGGGACGAACCGGCAGGAACGAACTGAGCCACACCGCATCAGAAACCTGCTCGCGGAGAAGGCTGGTGCAAGCGTCCCAGATGTGCTGGGCGTCCTCCAACCCCTGTCTCCTCATGTGGTGTGGGGCGGTCCACAACGTTGTCCACATGATGTGGACAAGCTGTGAAGAACGGCCCCTCGCGTGCGGATCTCGATCACGGAAGACCTCGTCGGAACCCTCGCCGGTTCGCGACACGGATGAGGCCTGTCGTGGGACGAGCACCGTAGCACGCGGCATCGGACCGACCTCCCAACCGGGTCACCTCGACCTGGTGCCGCATGCCAGGTTTGTCGCGCGGCCGATCCCGGAGGCTAGTTTGGACTGTTCGGACCGACGCCGGTGTACGGCGACTGTGTCACCTCCGCGCAGAGGCGACGCTCGAAGTTGAGGATGTGACGACGTGAAGCGCACTTACCAGCCCAACAGGCGCCGCCGGGCCAAGAAGCACGGCTTTCGGCATCGGATGTCCGATCGTGCTGGGCGGTCGATCATCAAGGCACGGCGCCGCAAGGGCCGGGCCCGACTGTCCGCCTGATTCGGGGCATCAGTGACCGGTCGACCTTCGAGGCGCTTCGTCGCGGTCGACGCGGGGTCGTCGGAGCGGTGTGGATGCGCTTCGTCGCGTCGTCCGACGGTTCGTTCCGTGTCGGCTTTGCCATCTCGACCTCGACCGGGTCGGCCGTGACCCGCAACCGCGCTCGGCGCCGGATCCGAGCGGTCCTCGCCGAGCTCGATCGATCGGGCTCGCTTCCGTCGGGCGCGTGCCTGATCGGCCTCCGGGAACCCGTGACAGAACACACGTTCGATCAACTGACCCAGGAAGTCACGGCCTGCCTGGCTCGGGTATCGGCATGAGCCGTCCCGGCGTTCGTGTGCTCGATGCGCTGCTGCGCGGCTACCAGAAGGTGTTCGCGTTCAGGCCGTCACCGTGTCGCTACACCCCGAGCTGTTCGCAGTACGCGCGCGAGGCCATCGACGGTCATGGTGCCGTCCGAGGCAGCTGGCTGGCAGGTCGCCGCATTGCCCGATGCCACCCGTGGGGCGGTCACGGGTGGGACCCGGTGCCGCCTGCCCACATCCGACCCCCTTCAGAGGTAGACGCTCATGGGTGACATCATCAACGGGTTCTTCGACGCGATGGGCTGGCTGCTCAGCTTCTTCTACGACCTGATCCCGAACTACGCGGTCGCCATCGCCTTGTTGACGCTCACGGTGATGCTCATCACGACGCCGGTGACCCTCAAGGGCACCAAGTCGATGCTGCAGATGCAGACGATGCAGCCGGAGATGAAGCGGATCCAGACCAAGTACAAAGACGATCGCGAGGTGATGAACCAGGAGTTGATGAAGTTCTACCAGGAGAACGGCATCAACCCGCTGGGGGGCTGTCTGCCGCTGCTGGTGCAGGCGCCGATCTTCCTGGTGCTCTTCCGACTGGTGCAAGGCCTGACCAAGACGGCGGCGGACGGGACCTTCGACCCGGATCACCTGTCGACCAGCTCGAAGATGTATCAGGATCTCGCCGGCTCGACGCAGATGTCGAGCTTCGGGATCGACCTGTCACGCAGTGCGTCGTCGGTGATGGGAGAAGGGGTCACGACCTTTCTGCCCTATCTGTTGCTCATCGCCGTCGTGGCCGCCACCTCGTTCTATCAGCAGTACCAGATTCGCAGCCGGAATCCGAACGCCGACGCGGCGCCGGGAGCTGCCGTCATGAAGTTCCTACCACTCATCACCGTGCTGTTTGCCTGGAGCTTCCCGGCGGCCTTGGTCATCTACTTCGTGACCTCGAACCTCTATCGGGTCGGGCAGCAGGCCTACATCACCAAATCGCTGTACGGGCACGAAGAATCTGCCGGCCGCAAGGCCCAGGCGGCGGCAGAGGAGGCCCGCAAGCTCAAGAAGCAGAGCAGCGCTGCGGTGGCCGATCCCGACGCGAAGAACGTCACGCCCGCCAAGGGGCGACCGACCCCGAGCCGTGACGAGGCTCGCGAGCAGGCCAAGAAGGCCAAGGGAGCCAATCGGTCGAAGAAGAAGAAGAAGCGCCGCTGATGGAGTGGGTCGTCACCACCGCGCCCTCGGTCGACGAGGCGCGAGAGCGTGCCCTCGACGAACTGGGGATCGACGAGTCCGAAGCCGAATTCGAGGTGCTCGAGACCCCCGAGCCCGGGTTGTTCGGGCGGATGCGCGGCGAGGCAAGAGTACGCGCCCGGGTCGTGCCGCGGACGCCCCGCCCCAAGGTCGAGCGTCGCGAGCGACGAGGCAAGTCCAAGTCCAAGCGCAGCGGCGGTCGGGGCCGCGGCAAGTCAGGCGCAAGCCCGAACGCAGCATCGACCAAGCCGGCTGACGCCGAGGGACCCGAAGCAACATCGCCTCGCAAGAAGAAGCAACGATCGGCTCCCCCCTCGCCCGCGGCCGTCGCGCCGGATACGGGAGATCCCGTAGTTGCGGCGCCG
>Ga0307379_10014007_pt1 | contig 10367 bp, 28 predicted proteins | sample UN2MG_FD_202237 | JGI IMG/M metagenome (GOLD analysis project Ga0307379, IMG submission 202237) | Soil microbial communities from Risofladan, Vaasa, Finland - UN-2 | ecosystem: Environmental > Terrestrial > Soil > Coastal area > Acid sulfate soil | place: Finland: Risofladan, Vaasa | collected... | reverse complement strand
GCCCGCCGAGGGCGAAGTTGAATCCGAAAGAAAGGAGGACGTGCAGGTTGCATTAGAGCCTCTGTAACGAACTGGACCGCCCGGCGCACTCACTCCTTCGCGTCGGGACGGCCCAGCCAGCCGCCGACGGCCAGCAAGTACCCTAGACAATCCTGGGGAAAGTAAGACTGGAAGCATTCGGCGGCTGACTGGGCTGAAAGCGCCATAATATGAAATTCTTAAGCCTCAAGGAACGTGGACTTCTGGTTCAGGTGGGCGCATTCGCCTTTGGACCCGAGACTAAACAATTCGCCCGCCACTATGCCGAACAGGCCCAGAAGGAAGGTCTCTGGGTACTGTGGGCCGACAATCACCTGCAGTATTGGGGGCTACGGTCACGATGACCGCCCGCCTACACGCCGCCACGATGTTAGTCGGCACCGTCGTCCTGCTCGCCTTCGTTCTGGGAAAGAGAACCAGCGAGGGCGGCCTATCCCTGCCGCTCCAGGCGGCGATGATCCTATTCGCCGCCGCCATCGTCATTATCGTCTGCCTGACGCGCACGAACCCGATCACACTAACAGCGCGGGCGGCGATTTTCACTCGGGCCATCTGGCTGTTCACCCGCGAGATACTGCGGGGCGCCTGGGCGCGGCGGGGCCGATGGCGGGAATGTCTACTCCGGGCAAGGAGCGAAGTATGAGCCGAGTGCGAATCAGCTGTAGGGGCGGAGTGATATTGACTGTCCGTTGTTGGCCGGCGCCGAAGTTGTTCGGCGTCGATGGCTTTGTCTTTCATCGATCTTTGACCAGTGACCCATCGGCCAAGTTGGGATTCCGCGCGGATGGCGATGAGATCGTCTACACGCATAAGGAAACCGGATTCCGGGCGGGGCTCGGAGATAGCGAGCGGGACGCCGTTACTAACGCGCGTGCGTGCATCAAGGCGGTAGACAACCCCGTCCTGCAATCGCCAAGCCGGCGCCTCCTGAATGCTATTGAAAAAACCCGCGCCGCCATAGCTGACGGAAGTTGGAGGAGCATGTGAGGGACGCCATGAGCCAAACCCGCGAGCAGTTACTCCGCGAGGCCATCCGGGAGGCCGACGACCGCGAGCGAGTAGCCAAACACGCGATCCATGAGATGTTCCGGGCGGCCGATCATTGCCGGGAGGTTGAGCGCGAACTGGCAAGGGCACACATCGCCTTCTGGATCGCCGCCATCGTCGGCGGGGTCGGTTGGCTGTTCGCCTGGGCGCTGGCGTGTTGGGGGTGGGTGCGATGAAAACAGCCCACAACAGGAAGGGAAATTGTTGGGATGCGCCTTATTCGTGCAAGCAGTGCGGAAATAGCCTTTGTGACGTGTGCCATAAGCACGACGAGCCGCGGGGTGAGTGCTCCGTATGCCCGCAGTGCCCCGGCTGTGTAGCTGAAGATATGGTGGCAGTCAAGGAATTGAACGGACTTACGATGACAATTCACGAGACGAAGGAAGAAATCACCAAGGTCGAGGCCGAGATCCTGGAAAAGCTGAAGTATCTGGCCTCCCTCGGAGTACGGGTCCGGCGGATCGATGTCCAGTATCTCAACGTAACCACGCCCGCGGAACGGTTCCGGCACCCGGTCGTGACGGACGTGAGTATTGAGGCCGAGATATGAGCCTGTTCCTCATCCGCCGGCTGCTCGGCAAGCGGCGCGTCCGGGAGTTGCTGGGCCAGGGGGTGCTGTGAGTTTGCCGACGCCGTATTACGAGCACGGGGGGATAACGGTGTACTGCGGGGATTGTCGAGATATTCTCCCGCACTTGCCGAAGGTGGATTTGGTACTGACGGACCCGCCGTATGCGTCAGGCGCACGCCGGGATGCTGATCGACAGGTGCGCGGTTCCATGCTTCGCTCAATGGAGGATGCAGACTGGTTTTCTCACGACTCGATAACCGCGTGGGGGTTCGCGTGGTTCTTGCGCAGCACGTTGGGAGGACTCCGGGGCATCCTATCCGAAGGGGCGCATCTCTACGTGTTCACGGATTGGCGGATGACTCCGACCGTGTACGGAATGGTTGAAGCATCGGGCTACCGAGTGAACCACTGCCTAGTATGGGATAAATCACATTACGGCATGGGAACGTACTGGAGGAACCAACACGAGAATATTGTGTTCGCCTCACTGGGGACCCCGGCGGCCATGTTAGATCGCGGGATGGGTAGCGTCTTGAAATTTCCGGGCGTCTCTCCGGGAGTCAGAAAACACCCGACAGAAAAACCCGTCGAGTTACTGGCGGCAATTATCGGGGCTGTTCCTGGTTCCGTTATCTTTGACCCCTTCGCGGGCAGTTGCACTACCGGGGTCGCCGCAAAGCAATTAGGGCGCAAGGCCATTTTGATCGAGATCGAGGAAAGGTTCTGCGAGATTGGGGCGAAACGCCTCAGCCAAGAGATACTCCCCTTCGAGCCGGAGACGCCCCGCACCGCCGCCCAGATGGCCCTTCTCGGCTGGCAGGACGACATCAAGGAAACCATCCTGGAGGCCAAAGAATGACCGAAAACGGAATTGCCGCGATCCGCAAGCGGCTGGAAGATTGCCCCATACCGCTTAATGCAGTTGCGGATTATGCCGGTACAAATCATTACGAAATTCAGGCTGTAACTGATGACGGTTTCTGGTGGCTGGACAATATCGAGGATTGCCTGGACTCGCGCACTGACAAGGGGAAGCGCCTCGGCGCCATGCTTGACTATGCCTGCGCGTACCGGCGGGACGTGGGGGCGCTGCTTGAGCGCATCACGGGGCTGGAGGTAGTGCGGACAGCCGCGATCAAGATGCTTGACGATCTGGACAATGCGACGGGACCGGACGAGTGGAGCACAAGCGAATTGCGAGGTGCCCTCGCCGCGCTCCCGGAGGCCCGTCCATGACGCCGGCGGTGCGGGAGGGGCTTAAATGAGCCGTATCGGATTATTGCGAAGTTGTATCCGGAAGCGTCACTGGAAGGGCGTCCGTTTCATCTTGAAGTCTGTAGTTGTGGGTACGCTCTGGCCTTTCTGCCGGACGTGTGGAAAGTTTGGGTTCAAGACACGTCGGTGCTGTTGGAAGTGCTCTGTGGAGAATATCTTTAGAGCATTAGTCGATGCGCCGCCGGAGGTCCGCCCATGACGTCAACCCGCCAGACCAAAATCAAGCAGCCGCCCCGCCTCGAGAAGTCCATCGCCGCCGACATCCGGCAAGTCCTCGAGCTGGCGGGCTACCGGGCCGTCCGGTGCATCGCGGGGCCAGTCCGGAACATGCGGGGCGGCGATCGATACGCGCCACAGCACGGGAACCCCGAGGGTTATCCGGATTGGCTATTTGTCCGTAGCCATCCGCTCGTAATCGGAGCGGGCGCCATCTTGCCGTACGCCATTTACATCGAAACCAAGAAACCCGGGGAGAAGCCCTCGCCGCTTCAGCGGGCCTGGTTAGATGTGCTCCGGAAGGATGGATTCGCGGCCATGTGGTTCGATGGCTTCCGGGAAGGCGAGGGGGAGAAGCCGTTCATGCCGTTGTGGGAGGAGTTGACGAAGTGAAATGGCAAAAGAAAAACGGCCAGCGATGCCCCTCTACGTCCGGGACATCCTCGCGGATCAGCACTTCATTGTCATGTCCCTGGCGGAGCGGGGGGCATACATGACCCTCCTCATGCACTGCTGGATGGACCGCTATATCCCGGACGACCCAGCTCAATGCTCCCGACTCGTCGGCTGCTCCGAGGAGGAAATGAGGACTGCTTGGCCGGCCATCCGAAGGCGGTTTAAGAGGGCAAAGAAGGCCGGTCTACTGATACATGGGCGGGTTGAGGAGGAGAGAAGTGCATGTCAGATAAGGCACCTGAGGCGAGTTCAGTCCGCCAAAATTGGGGCTAGTAAACGCTGGTCTATCAACGATATCCATGCGAATGGCATCGGTCCTGCTATGCCAAAGACATGCCTTTCAGTTTCATCTTCAGTTTCATCTTCAGTTTCTAAAGAGAAAGAGAAGAGTGATTACGACCCAGTTCCTGGGTGGGACAAGTTCATGGAGGAGTACCCCGGCGAGCTTATCCCCGACCGTGACTGCCCGGTCTGGATGTCCGTGATGAATTCCCCGGAGGATGAAGCTACCCTCTGGCGCAACCTCCCGGCCTGGTTATCATCGCGGAAGTTCCAGGAGGGGTTTGCGCCGGCGGCGAAGAACTTCCTGTTTGACGGCCACTGGAAAGTGCCGCCGCGGGAGCCAGTCCTCCGTAAATCGAAACTCGACGAAATCATGGAGGACATATGATCGACCGCAAACTCGCCGCCGAACAGGTAAAGCGCCTACATTGGCTCCTCCCGGCGAACGCCGTCAACCGCGATGCGATCCGCGAGCTGGTCGACGCGCTCGAGAATCATTCCGAGACCGCCGTGCACGCCGAGCGCGTCGTCGATTCAATCCTCGAAGGCTTCGACCGCTGCCCGATGCCGCGGGACATCCGGCGCATCGCATTCGAGTTGCGGCCGCCGTCTCCGTCGGTTTTCTGTGGCGCGTGCGGCGGGTCCGGCTGGCTGACGAAGGAGATGAATGGCTATTCCGGTGCCGTCGAATGCACTTGCCGGAAAAAGGAGGCCGTATGCCAGGCCCAATAAGCATCTACGAACACCAGGCGAGTCTTCTCACGTCGACGCCGCGGCGGGACCCGCGTTTCGCCGAGCTGGACCAGTTGATTGCATCCGGTCAGACTCGGCGGAAAAAGATCCCCGGTACATGCCGGTTTTGCGGGCATTGGCTTGAATCGGGAAAGGCGGTAAGGGGACACGAAAGAATCTGTTCCGCTCGGCCAGTCCCGTTGCGGCCTTATCCGAAACGAAATACGATCGGTTGGAAACAACGCCGGGAAAAGTACTTACGTAAAACAGGCGGGAAAAAGAAGTGGATTGCGTCCATTTCACCGTCTGCCGGGTGCATTGCTGAGGACGTGGAGCCGTGCTCCATTGAGAACTTGATCGCCGAACTGACCGACCGGAAGGCGCTGGAGCACGTTCCCGAGAAGCTACTAGTGAAGTTGAAGACGGCACTACGGGATTTCAACGCGACGAAGCGGGCGTGGAAGGCATGAGCAAAACCCCAATCGAGTGGGTCCGCAACGCGGACGGCACACAGGGCCAGTCGTGGAATCCGGTACGTGGATGTTCTCGCGTGTCCGAGGGCTGCCGCAACTGCTACGGGGAACGCATGGCGGCGCGGTTTTCGGGACCACATGAGGATTTTTGTGGTTCGCGTGAATGTGGAGGATGCCCAACGGGCGAAGAAACATCGTGTGCATTACGCCCGAAGTCCTACCCATACATGGGTTTCGCCACCATGAGCTCCTCCGGCCCGCGCTGGACCGGGCGCGTGGAGTTGATCGAGTCGAAGCTGGAGGAGCCGCTGCACTGGAAGAAGCCGCGCATGGTCTTCGTCAACTCGATGAGCGATCTGTTTCACTTGGCGCTATCACTCACTGAAAAAGAAAGAGTATTTCGCGTGATGCTATCTGCCAGCCAGCACTTCTATCAAATCCTCACGAAACGCGCGGGCATCATGGCCGAGCAGGTCCCGATCATCATGAATCGGATCTTTGGTCCGCACTGGAGAATGCCCGATCACATCTGGCTCGGCGTCTCGGTGGAGGACCAAGCGACTGCCGATGAGCGCATCCCGCTCCTGCTCCAGATGCCGGCAACCGTTCATTTCGTTTCATACGAACCTGCGCTGGGGCCGGTGGACTTCCGCCGATGGCTTCCCCTCTACCGTTGTTCGGGCTGTGGTGAGCCTACGTGTGATTGCGAAGAACCGCGTCGCAAGTTTGGAGACGGTCTTGACGGCCTCATCGCTGGCGGCGAATCGGGGCCCGGCGCCAGGCCAGCGCATCTCGACTGGTTCCGAAGCGCGCGCGATCAGTGCCAAGCGGCGGGCGTGAGTTTCTTTATGAAACAAATCACCGAACGCGGGCGCAAGATTCCTTTCGACCAATGGCCCGAGGATCTCAGAATTCGAGAACTACCGGAGGGCCGCGCATGACCATCCTCCTCACCGCCGCCGACGTGGCCCGCTGGCTCCAGGTGTCTCGGGCATGGGTGAGCCAGCACGCGTGCGGGAAACGGCGGCCAGTCATCCCGTCCGTCAAGATCGGCAAGACGCGGCGGTTCCGGCAGGAGGATGTCGAGCGGTGGCTACGGGAAATGGGGGTGGGCGCGTGAGGACTATACTCTTGAGGCTAGGAGCCCACATGCCTCGATCAAAATACCAACAGCCCAAGGTTTACCGTTCCGGCCGCCGCCCGCAGGTCTGGCGCGCCGACTGGTACACGTACGACGCTAACAATATTCGCAAGCACCGCACCGGCACATTCGGTCCAACAAGCACGACGACCCGTGCCACCGCGCAGCAAGCCTGCAACCAGCGGGTGCAACAGGAAACCTCACAGACGCCGCCAAAGTCCGCGCCCATTACGCTGAGCCAACTCCTGACGGACGTGTACCTACCGTCGCGCGTTCGGTGGTCGAAGAATACGCGCATGAACATCCGGTCGTGCATCACGCATTACGTCGAACCGCAGCTCGGGAGTCTGCCAATTGTCGCCATCAACAAAATCATGCTCCAGAAACACCTGATCGCGCTGGCCGACGCCGGCACGGGCGCGACGAACATCGAACGCGTCTGCTGGATACTGCACGCCGCGCTCGACGCGGCGGGTAAGGGAGGCGCGGGGTGAACAAAAAACCGAGTAAGGTATCCGCGAGGGAGAACCAGATTCATTTAACATTTCGTTACGCGGAGAACCTGAAAACCATTGTGCGGGACTTGCGGGCTATCGATACGCTTATCCCAGCGGAAATGTCGCGTCACGGTTGCCTCTTTAACGGAGGCGAAGAGGCGGCTATTATCGAAGCCCGGAAAAGCGATCTTCTAGTATACATTCAGAGCATTTGTCGTGACCACATCCTATGGGGCGAAAAGCTATTGCAGGAAGGATGGGAAGTGCGGCAAGGCAGCAAGGGAGGCGCGGCGTGAACGTTCCGCCCATAACTGTTCGCGGCAAATCGCCGGAACCCCTGCGGGCATTGGCGATGGCGATGGGGGTGAAAGGTAAAAAACATGGGACGACGACGCGGCGAGAGAGGACGGAACATCTTCGCACTCGGTTGCCTATGTGGTTGTCTTGTCACGCTATTGACGATTACGATTGTGAGGCTATTTGCATGACTAAGCTCGATGCCGCTGCGGTTTCGGCGGCGAAGAAAATGAAACATTCTATCTCGCGGGTTGACCCAATGGATTACCTCATTGCGCCCAGGGATGCGCTACAGGTCGCGGAAATTATCACTGCCGCCTATAGGCCACTACTGACGGCGGTTCAGGGTGTGCTTGGCGCCGGGCTTTGCGGTTGTGAGGATGGAACACAGAAGGCGGCGCATAAAGCACTTCAAGCCGCCATCGACGCGGCGGGAAAAAATGACCATGCGTTCCGCCCATAACTGTTCGCGGCAAATCGCCGAAACCCCTGCAAACATTGGCTCCAACGATGGGGGTGCTATAAAAATTAAGTATACAACACCCCCTGAACCCATTGAAACGACAGTGAAACGAGAGGGCTTATAGATGACGATTGATACCACGGAAGCGCGATTCCTTCGTGATAGAGCACGCGCGCAAATCCTGCATGGGCGGAGCACAGACGGTGCGCTCGACGCGGCGGGGAGGAAACCATGAGAAGAATACCGGACATTTTCGATTCTAGCGAGACAGTCAAAGAACGCGAGCGCGTGGAAACAGAAGCTCGACGAGCTGAGCTGGACGGCTTGAACCGGCGCATCGCGGACCTGGGAGCGGCCCTCGACTGCATCCCGGCGAAGCTCATGCTGACATGCGGACCTCCGTACACGCTGAACTTCAGTGAGGAAGCGCTACGGAAAATAGACGCCGCCCTTGCCGTGGCGGGGGAGGGGAAAGATGACCCAAGAGGGACTTGAGGAGATCTGCCGAGCGGTGAACGCTGATCGTCGGCAACTGGAGGGGCGCATCGCGGAGCTGGAGCACCTACTGGCACTCAAACGAGATGAGAAAGGAGGCCACAGTGGAAGCTGAGTATACGCCGCAGATCGATATCCAAAGAGCGATTGTGTGTGACCTGCGTAAGCGCATCGTGGAGCTGCAGCAGGCGCTGATCGAGGAAACGAAGATTGTAGATCGCATCTGGGACCTATTTGGAAGGCCCACGTACAAAGAGTTAGCAGGCCGGTCGATCTACGATTTGATCTCTAGCTTGCAGGCCGCGCTCGACGCGGGGCGGGATCCCGAAACAAAACCCGAAAACAATGTTTGACACGAATTCCCCCGGTAGCGTAATCTGTCTGTAGATCGTGCCGCAGGAGGGGTCGGTCGATCGTCGGCCTACGGCGTCCGATAACGACCGTTTCCCCGCGATGGCATACACCCTCTTTACGCCTCCTCCCGGAAGGTTTCTGGCAATCTCAACAATTCACGGTAGGAGCATCATTACGCGCAAAAAAGCAAAAAAATGGCTCCGTGCTGGCAGAGCCGTGGTTGTGGCGGAAGGCATCATCCAATTGATCGAGGCAGATCCGCGCGTCACGGCAATACAGAAGCAATTCGACGAAAGCGCCGCCACTTATGACCGGCTAGCTCACGGGGCGCGGCCGAGTGATCGAGACAAAATTTTAGCAGAATTGCGGAATTTCCCCGTGCTTTTCGGATACAAGGCCCTCTACGGCCGTGCGCTCCCTTGAAACATCCCGCGCCGGCCGCTGGCTGGCCGAAGACCGCGGCACTTTACAGTGGACGCCACAGCCGAAAGCAGCCAGGCTGTGCGCGAGGCGGGGCCGGATGCCGGAAGACTACGAAAAGGGCTGAAACAGATGAACATTGAATGGAAGTACAACGTCATTGAAGACGTCTGGGCATCGCGGGCCGGTGGCATCGTACTGCAGGACGGTTCATGGTTCGGTAGAAGTGTCTACAGAGTAGCCGGCCCGCCGCTGGGGCCCTTCGCCAGCAAAGAAGAAGCAATCCGTCAAGTTGAAAAAGACTTCGAGCTATTGAAGGCACCGTTGCAGCGCGTCATACAAGGCCAGCCGCTATTCGCTTTGTTCAAATGATAGCAGCATCATATCCGCGCGCCGGCCGCTGGCTGGCCGAAGACCGCGGCACGTTCGTGGACGACTCCTCCGTCACGGTCGAAAGACCGGCTGTCCGCGAGGCGGGGCCGGACCCGGACATCCGGCCCCTGCCCACATCCCCGCTCCCCTGGCTGATCCGGGCGGCGGACGATTACACGCAGCGATGGCTCTTGGCCCATCGAGTGAGGCCCGTATGAAAGATTGGAAGACAAGCTTTTTCGGTTTGATTTCTGCGTTTTTCATGTTTGTTCTATACGCCCCCCAGTACTTCCCCGCCATTTTGCACGACTTGGCAGCGTTTGCCGTGGCTGGCGGGCTCTTGGGGTTGGGCATCAGTGCAGGCGATCGCCGCAAGTCGCTGCTTGACCGGCCCTGGAACAAGGGCGAGTGACGCGAGCCATGCCTCAACCGAGCGATGGAACCGTGAAATCCTCGAATACGTGGAAGCTGGCCGTGGGGCTGCTGTTGATAACCCTCGGATGGCTCCTGAGCACCGTGTTTCCGGCGGTCCATGATCGGGTGGGCCTCCAGGACACGGACGCCACGCTTCGGGCCGAGGTCATTAACCTGAAAAGCGCGCAGGGCGAATTCGTTAGGCGCGGGGAGTTTGAACAGTACACGAAGGGGCTTGACCAGCGATTGCAGTCGATCGAGAAGGCGTTGGAGAAGATCGACCGGAAGCTGGATCGGTGATGCCACAGCTTGCACCCATCCCCTGTATACGTCCAGGCTGCCCGAACATGAAGCCGTGCGCGATGCATAGCCAGAAGCCGTTTGATGGGCCGAAGCGCAAAGAGCGTGAGCAGCACCGTGGCTCGGCGGCGAGCAGGGGGTACGGGCCGCAGTGGCGTAAGGTCAGGCAAGCATACTTGGCCGCGCATCCCATCTGTGCGGTCTGTCGGCATTTCGTGGCCGTCGAGGTTGACCATGTCGAGGCGCACCGGGGCGACATCCAGAAGTTCTGGGACTTTGAGAACTTGCAGGGATTATGCAAGCCGTGCCATTCGCGGAAGACGGCGCGGGGTGGGTAGGGTTAAGCTACCAGCTTTCAACGTGGAATTTACCGGATTGCCGCCCAATCCGCCGCATCCTGAATCCAAGCAGTCGCCATGCAACCCAACGGCAAAAGGACTCGTAGAGAGATTTCATTCCTTGAGTAGTGTAACACATCCATCAGGGTAGGGTACATGCAATCTCTGCGCACTTCGCCAGGGAC
>Ga0307379_10014006_pt1 | contig 10367 bp, 8 predicted proteins | sample UN2MG_FD_202237 | JGI IMG/M metagenome (GOLD analysis project Ga0307379, IMG submission 202237) | Soil microbial communities from Risofladan, Vaasa, Finland - UN-2 | ecosystem: Environmental > Terrestrial > Soil > Coastal area > Acid sulfate soil | place: Finland: Risofladan, Vaasa | collected... | reverse complement strand
CATCGAAGCGGTCCCCGAAAAGCTTGAACTCAAGCGGGCAGTGTGGAACGAGATCGATGAGCTTGCCCCCACGAAGACCATCCTCACTACCAACAGCTCTTCTCTCCGAAGCTCGGTCATAGGGCGAGACGTCCAGCGCAAGGGTAAGACCTTCAACCTCAATTTTGGACAGCCGGCGGAGGAGGATCAGGTCGAGGTCATGTGGAATGCCCACACCTCGGCGGAGACCAAGGAGGCTGTCCTGCCGTTTCTGTCCTCGATGGGATTCGTCCCCCTGGTGACCCACAAGGAGATCTCGGGGTTCAGCGTGAACCGCATCTGGCGTGCGGTCAAGAAGGAGTCGCTACACCTCGTCGATCAGGGGTACTGTGACTTTCAGGACATAGACAGGGGCGCCATGCTGGTCCTCGGTTGGTCTTACGGCCCGTTCCAACTCATGGATGCCATCGGGCTGGACGTGATTCGAGACATAGAGCTGAACTACTATGCTGAGAGTGGGGACGAGTCCGACCGGCCGCCCAAGCTACTGGAAGAGCTGGTGGCCAGGGGCCATCTCGGGGTGAAGACGGGGCAGGGTTTCTATAGCTATCCCCATCCAGAGTTCGAGCACCCTGACTGGCTGCGCAAGAGCCGAAAGCTGTGAGTCAGGCGCAGGGAGGCGGCGCGGATGTTGGCGCCGCGTATCGCCTGCGTTGGCAGGAGCGTCCAATCTGATCGGAGTGCGCTGCGGCGGTTTGGCAGACGAGATGGCAAGGTGGGCCGATCAGCCTAGAGGGTACGACATTGCGGTCTTTGACACGAGTGGAAGAAGTAGTTCTGGCCGAAGTGGATCGGCGCTTTGACGATACGGTCGAGTTCCTCTGCGATCTCGTTCGTCAACCCAGCGTGCTGGGCAAAGAGCGGGGAGCGCAGGACTTGGTCTTCACTCGACTGACTCAAATGGGGCTTTCTCCAGAGATGTGGGACCTGGACCTGGAGCATTTGCGGACCCATCCGCTTTTCGTAGATCTCAGCTCGATGTACCCCGAGCTTACCTACAACAACCGGCCAAACGTCACCGCAGTTTGGCCAGCCGCTGCCCCTGGCGGGCGCAGCCTCATCCTGAACGGTCATATCGACGTCGTCAGCCCCGAGCCCCTCTCATCTTGGACCCACGACCCATGGAGTGCCGCAGTTGAGGGTGACTGGCTCTACGGTCGGGGCGCAGCGGACATGAAATCGGGAATTGCGGCCATGCTTCTCGCCGTGGAGGCGATCAGGGCGGCCGGAGTCGAGCTACGTGGTGAACTGAGCCTGCAGAGCGTGATCGAGGAAGAGTGCGGCGGTAACGGTACTCTCGCTTGCTGCCTGCGCGGCATGACCGCTGACGCCGCGGTAGTCACCGAGCCGACAGGCACCATGGGGGCTTTCGAAGCGGTCCTGGGGTTGCTGTGGTTTCGTGTGCGTACAACGGGGAAGGCTGGTCATCCGGCCCAAGCTGGCTCTGCCGTGAACGCCATCGAGAAGATGTACGTCGTAATCGAGGGTTTGCGCCGGCTTGAGCAGCAAGTTAACGCCGACCTTCAGCACCCTCTGTATCGGCACCTCGACCACCCGCTGAACCTGGTCGTGGGGACTATTCAAGGCGGCGATTGGCCGTCCACCGTGCCTGCGGAGTGCAAGATGGAGTGCCGGATCTCGTTTGAGCCCGGGATCACCATTTCAGAGGCGCAGGACCAGATCGCTGGGGCTATCGCAGCGGCCGCAGACGCGGATCCCTGGCTGCGCGACAATCCGCCCGTCGTGCAGTTTTTTGGGGTGCGAGGTGAGCCCGCCGTCGCGAGTCGAGATGGTCCTCTTGTCCGCCTGCTGGATAGCTGCCATCAGCGGGTATTCCAGAAGCCTCTGAGCCTGTGGCCGTTCACTGGCTCCACCGACCAGAGGTTCTTCACCAATCAGTGCCAGGCGGAGGCGATTGCGTACGGGCCGTCAGGCGAAGGTTTCCACGGCACTGAGGAGAGAGTGCTGATTCCGAGCGTCCGACAAACAGCCCAGGCGTTGGCGCTGTTTATTCTAGACTGGTGCGGAACAGCGAGGTAGCGGTCTTCAGATTGAGAGGAGGTGCTTGATGTTGATAGCGTTGGTCGGCGGAAAGGTAGTCGATGGGAATGGCGGAGAGCCATTGGAGGGGGGTACTGTCGTCATCGACGGTACCAAGATCGTAGAGGTCAGCGAAAAGCGGAAGTTCAGCTCAGACGTCGCTGTGCTGGACGCCACGGGCAAGACGGTCATGCCTGGGTTGATCGATACTCACGTGCACTACTCGCCCTGGTTCCAGTGGCTGATCTCCTCCCAGGCCAAGGCACTTACGTACTGGATGTCCAAAACCGTCTTGCACATGCGGCTCTTCCTGCAGACAGGGGTGACCACAGCGCGCGACATGGGTGGTCTGGAGGTTGGTTTTGCGGAGGCGCAAGCCGATGGTCTGATTCCCGGCCCCCGCACAAAGGCGGCCCTGGTCATCATCCAGGCTACCAATGGCCTCACGGATAACATGCCCGGCGTTGGCGGCACCATCACGCCACAGGGACTCACGGCGTTCCTTCCTGGGTTACCGTCCCCGTGGGCCGATGGTGAGGATGGTGTACGGGCCAAGGTGCGCGAGGTCCTGCGTTATGGAGCCGACATCATCAAGTGTGCCAACACCGCTGTGCCGTGGACTAGTCCCAAACTGCGGCCCGATCGACCTCTGTTCACGCGAGCGGAGTTAGACGCCATAGTTGACGAAGCCCACCGAGCTGGGGTTCAAGTGTGTTGCCACGTGACGGGGTACGAGAGCACTGACTCAACACTGGACGCCATTCGCGCCGGCGTCGATCTCATAGACCACGGCTCTCTTCTGGATGACGAGTGTGTGAGCGAGATGGCCCGGCGCGGGACTTACTACTGCCCAATGTTCGCCATCATGGACTTCCACCGCAAGCGAAATCCCGACCTATCTGTTCGCCCCATCGCAGATACAAGTTATGAGCTGACGAGAGCTAGCTTCAGAAAGGCTGTGGATGCCGGTGTGCGAATCTGCATGGGGACCGACCAGGCCGTCGAGACAGGCTGGCAGGGCCTGGAACTCCAGTGTATGGTGGAAAACGGTCTGACGCCGATGGAGGCCCTGGTAGTGTCCACCAGGCAGGCAGCGCAGGCCCTGCGTATGGACGACCTCGTGGGAACGCTGGAGCCGGGCAAGGAGGCCGACCTGCTGGTGTTGGATGGGGACCCGTTGCAGGACGTGAGGGTGCTACAGAACGTCGAGAACTTGCTGCTGGTCATGCAGGCGGGGAAGCCGGTGTACGGTGCCCTGAGCCAGCAGCTGCCTTATGAGCCTGTGGAAAACCTCAGCCTTTTGTCGGCACAGCCCACGAAGAGATCCTGGTAGCGGATGGAAGGAGGCATTGCATGCAGATTGCCCGGTTGGGCGAAGCGCTCAACCATGATGATAGGCAGAGTCGAAACGAACTCGGATAGAGGAGGAGCCCTACCATGCAGACGAAACTAAACGTGTCGGTAGTAGTAGTGATCGCACTGAGCCTCGTTTTGGTGGGCTGCGGACCAGGTGCCGCCACGCCTGCGGAGCCAGCGTCGATGCCCACACAACCATCGGTGGCCGAACCTACCCAGCCACCCGAGGCGACTGCGCCGCCCTCAGAGCCCACGGCTCAGTCGCAGCCTTCGGGAGAACCGATTAGGATCGGCGCCATCACCTCTACCAGCGGCTTTCTGGGAGCCTTTGGACAGGAACAGATAAAAGGCGGACAACTGGCGGTCGAGCAGATAAACGACTCAGGAGGGCTTCTGGGCCGGCCGGTGGACATGATTGAACGTGACGACAAAGTCCAACCTGCCGAAGCTGCCAAACAGGCCGAGGACTTGATCGCCAATGAACACGTGGACATGTTGGTGGGGTGTGTGAGCGGAGCGAATACCCTGGCCATCCACGAGGTAGCCAATCGCGCTGGGGTTATTTACCTCTCGACCTGTCAGACCGGCTCCTTGAACACCGCAGAGGGTGGCGGTCCTTACACCTTCCACATGGCCTACACACCATGGATGAACACCCACCTCTACGCTCAGTGGATGGTTGAGAATCTGGGAGACAACATCTTCTTCCTCTACTATGACTTCGTTGTGGGACACGAGACGCGCGAGGGCCTTGTGGATGCGCTTGAGCCGTTGGGCATCGAGATTGCAGCAGAAGCGGCGGTTCCCCTCGGCACGACCGAATACACCTCCATCATCCCGCAGATTCGAGCAGCTAATCCCGAGGTGCTTCACTACTTCCTTTCGACAGACGACCGGGCTGCATTCCTCAAGCAGGCCACGTCGTTCGGTCTTCAGGACGAAATGAAGTTGATGGCCCTTGCCGCTGACTTGTCCTGGGATCAGATAGCGGGGTTCGCCAGCAGCCAGGGCGACTATGCTCCTGCGAACTTCTACTGGGAGCTAAGGGAAACGCTGCCGTCCGCGAAGGTGTTCGTGGACGCCTTTGGTGAGCAGTATGGAACGCCGCCATCGGGGTACGCGGCCTACCAGTACCAGGCCGTCATGGCCTACGCAGATGCCGTGAGGGAGGCGGGAACCGTGTCCGCGGACGAGGTTGCCGCGGCCTTGGAGGGCCTGGAGTTCGACTATGGCAGCGGCCCGTCCTTCATACGGGAGTGCGACCACCAGCTGTTCCAGCCCATCTACATCACGTTGATGCGCACTGAGGCGGACGCTGCTGCCATCCAGCCCTGGCCTCAATATGCTTTCCGCGAGGTGATAGCTGCTGTAGAGGCCACCGAGAGTGTCGAGCGGAGTTGCGCCGACCTCGGCTTCGCCGAGTAGAGTCTTACTAGTGTGACCCTGACAGAGGAGCGAGCGACGCCCGCGCCTCTGTCAGGGACTGGCAAGCCATGAAGACGTCGGAGGAGAAGCCATGGGTTCGTTGATCGCGGGCCAGTTGTTCGCCGGTCTGGTCAGTGGCGCCATTCTGGTCCTCTTGGCCCTGGGACTGGCTCTCATCTTTGGCCACTTGAGGCTGGTCAACTTCGCCCACGGATCCTTCTACATGTTGGGTGCCTATGTCGGCTACGAGACCGTACGGCGGGGTGGCAATTTCTGGGTGGCGCTGGTGGTAGTGCCGGTGGTCCTCGGTCTGCTAGGCGTCGTTATCGAGCGAACGCTGGTGAAGCGACTCTACGGTCGGACTCTGCAAGACCTTCTCCTGTTGACGTATGGGATGTCCTTTGTGATGATCGAACTGGTCAAGATCACCTATGGCGCCAGTGGAATCCCCTTCGATGCCCCAGAGGCGCTCAGGGGTGCCCAGAGGATAGGCGATGCGGTGTTTCCCAACTATCTTATCTTCACCGCCGTGGCCGCGGCGGCGACGGTAGGCCTGATCTACCTGCTTCTGGAGCGAACCGACATCGGTTTGATCATCCGAGCGGGCAGCAGGGATGACGTCATGGTCAGGGCGCTGGGCATCGATTTCGATCGCACGCGAACGCTGGTCTTCAGCATCGGCACAGCCCTGGCTGGGTTCGCGGGGCTACTGGTCGCGCCGCGCATGGGGGTCAGTCCGGACATGGGGTTCGCTGTGATGATCTTTGCCCTGGTGACCGTGGTTGTAGGCGGATTGGGGAGCTTTTGGGGCGCGGTGGCGGGAGGTCTGCTGATCGGCGCCGTCCAGACTCTAGCGGCGGTGTTGGCACCAGAGCTCTCGAGACTGGTGGTGTTCGTCCTCATGGGTGTGGTGGTGTTCCTTCGCCCCAGAGGACTGATGGGGACAGACTAGGGCATGGCATCGGCAGAGAAAGTCGTGACTCCACGAAGGTCGGAAGCTCAGCCAGCGTTCACACTAGCCCGATGTGTGGGCTGGCTCGATCAACATCCCGCTGTGGGGATCTCCGCAATCCTGGTGGTAATGCCGTTCATTATCCCCCAGAAGACCCTGGCCTCTGAGATTTTGATCTTCGTGCTCCTGGCTGCCAGTTACAACCTGCTGCTCGGATATACCGGGCTCCTGTCTCTTGGCCATTCCACCGTTTTCGGGCTGGGGGCCTACGCTGCAGCGATACTCCTGGCCAAGACGGAAATGGTCAGTCTATGGCTGGCCCTGCTCGTTGGAGGAGTCGTGCCAGGCCTTGCTGCTGTCGTCATCGGCTGGTTCTCTCTGCGCCGACGCCTGCTCTATTTCGCGATGCTGACCCTAGCGTTCAACCAGATGGTATACTATGCCATGCAGCAGGCCCGCGGCCTGACGGGTGGTGACGACGGGCTGCGCGGTGTCGTCATCCCTCCCTTCGAGCTTCCGGGAGTTTCCTTTTCTATAGACAGCCTGCAGCATCCCTATGCCTTCTACTACGTGGCTTGCGGCATCGTCATCCTTTGTCTCTTCTTCATCCAACGCGTCATCCACTCACCTCTTGGGCATGCCCTGGAGGCGATCCGAGAGAGCGAAGAACGAGCGCAGATGATTGGCTACCATACCAACCGCCTACAGCTCCTGGCTTTTGTGCTGGCCAGTATGCTGGCCGGGCTGTCGGGTGCGCTATTCGCCATCTCCCACGGGTTCGTTGCGCTCGAATCGTTGGGACTGCTCGTCGCTCTCGTGTGCATCGTCATGACGGTTCTGGGCGGCAAGGGCACCTTCGTAGGCCCGTTTGTCGGCGCAGCCCTGTATCTCATGCTTCAAGAATACACCAGCCGCGTCTGGGCCAACTGGCAGCTGCTGCTCGGCGTCCTGTTTATCCTGCTGGTCTTGTTTCTCCCCCAGGGGGTTTGGGGCACCTTCAAGCGATGGTACTATGAACGGCGGGGACAAGGCACAAGAGTGACGGACCAGCGGGCCGAGGCTGTCGGCGAGGAAGTGGTCGATGCCTAGGAAAGAGGGATCCTCCAGCACTGTCCAAGGGGCTGCGACCCCGGCCACAGTCCTCTCACGGGACCCAGATGGCCAACCGATACTTCGCGTGGACAGGTTGACCAAGCACTTTGGGGGGCTCAAGGCTGTGGACGACGTCAGCTTGAGCGTGCGTGAGGGGTCGCTGCATGCCATCATCGGGCCGAATGGTGCTGGAAAGACAACCCTGTTTAACCTTATCTCAGGCCGCTTCCCGCCCACAAGCGGCAAGGTCTTTTTTCGGGGTCGCGACATCACAAACTCGCCGCAGCACGCGATTGCGCACCTAGGAATCGCCCGCTCCTACCAGATAACGACAGTGTTCCTCCAACTCCCTGTCTTCGAGAACATCCGGGTAGCTGCACAAGCCACGCAGAGTCAGTACAACTTCTGGGGCAGTGCCCACTCCTTGCGCGAGGCCAACGAGCGGACGGATGAGGTGTTGGAGATCATTGGACTTTCCCAGAAGCGGGCTGTCTTGGCGGCCCAGTTGTCGCACGCGGAGCAGCGCCAGCTGGACGTCGGCATAGCGTTGGCATCTAGGCCTGTCTTGCTGCTGCTTGACGAGCCCACAGCGGGCATGAGCCCAGCCGAGACGGAGCAGTTGATGCAGTTTATCCAGGAGCTCGCGCGAGAGGTCTCGGTAGTCCTCATTGAACACAAGATCAAACTGGTGATGGCCGTCTCAGATCGAGTTACAGTGCTCAACTTCGGCAACGTCCTGGCTGAAGGGAGTCCAGAGCAGGTGCAATCTGATCCGCGAGTCCAGGCAGCGTACCTGGTGGGAGCGGTCTGATGCTGGAGCTTGAAGGTGTTCATACCTACTATGGCTTGAGCCACGTGCTCCAGGGAGTGAGTCTGCGAGTGGAAGCTGGTGAGTTGGTCAGCCTGATCGGACGAAACGGCGCGGGTAAGTCAACCACGCTCAAGACCATCATGGGCATCACGCCAGCTCGCGACGGCCGTATCTCTTTCGCCAACGAAGATATCAGCCGGATGCCGGCCCACCTCATTCCTCGCCTAGGTATCGCCTACGTTCCCGAAGACCGTCGCATCATTCCTGGCCTGTCTGTCTACGAGAACCTGAAGCTAGCCATGTTGCCCCACAAGCGCAGGCTAGTATTGGCCGACGAGTTGGAGAAGGTCTACGGGTATTTCCCGCGCCTCAAAGAACGGCACAAGCAGGATGGCACGAGTCTGTCCGGCGGGGAGCAGCAGATGTTGGCCATGGCGCGGGGGTTGATCACCAATCCTCGGATGCTCCTGATTGACGAACCCACTCAGGGCCTGGCGCCTGTCTTCGTGCGCAATGTGGCCGAGACCGTGTCACGCATCAGGACGACGGGGGTGGGCATTCTCTTTGTGGAGCAGAACGCCGAGGTGGCCCTGGGGTTGGCCGACCGGGTCTACGTCATCGACCATGGAGTGATTGAGGTCGAGGGGCCGGCTGCATTCATCCGAGAGAACGAGGAGATACGGCGAGAGTTCCTTACGCTATAGCTGGGGCCTCTGCTGGAGCGAAGAAGGCGATGAGACTCGATCTACATCATCAGAACGCCTCGGCCCGCCCGTGCGGGCAGGGAGCAGACTGACCCATGATAGGCGGGGTAGATGCGCTAGACCGCATGTTGAATGCGCGTTCCATCGCCGTCGTTGGGGCGTCCAACGACCAGGGCAAGCTGGGTTACGCGCTGCTGGACGCCATCCGTCGTTCCCATTACGAGGGCGAGCTGTACCCTATCAACCCGCGGGCAGAGCAGGTCCAGGGCCTCCGGGCTTATCCATCGCTGAGCGATGTGCCTGGCCGTATCGAGTTGGCGGTGATCCTCATCCCAGCGCAGTACGTTGCAGGAGTGATCGAGGAGGCAGCGGCCAAGGGTATAGAAGTGGCGGCGATCCTCAGCGCTGGGTTCCGAGAGTCGGGACGGCCCGACCTGGAGGAGGAACTGGGACGGACGGCACGCGAATGCGGAGTGCGGCTTCTGGGTCCCAACATCCAGGGACTCAGCTACCTGCCCAACCGGCTGTGCGCGATGTTCTGGCCGGCGATGACCACAGAGGGACCGATGGCTGTGGTGGCCCAGAGCGGCTCGGTCACCGCAGCGCTGGCTGAGTGGGCGGCGGAGGAGGGGCTGGGCGTCTCGGCGGCGGTGAACCTGGGGAACCAGGTTGACCTGTGCGAGTCGGACGTGCTGGAATTCCTTGCTCAGGACGACCACACTAAGGCCATCGCTCTCCATCTGGAGGCGGTGAAGGACGGGCGGCGTTTCCTGGAGGTAGCGGAGCGTGTGGCGCGGGCCAAGCCTGTCGCAGTGCTCAAAACAGGGCGAAGCTCGGCGGGCCGTGAATCAGCCGCGTCGCACACCGGCTCGCTATCGGGTCGGGATGAGGTCTTCGAAGGAGCCTGCCGCCAGGTTGGTCTGGTGCGCGCTGATGATTTGCAGGGACTGTACGACACAGCCAAGGGGTTGGCTACGATGCGGCAACCACGCGGCAATCGGCTGTTCGTGGTATCGACCTCGGGCGGTGGAGGGACCCTGATTGCGGATGAGGCGGAGCGCCAGGGTCTCCTGCTTCCGCCACTACCGCAGGCCCTGGTGGAGGAGCTGAAGGGGATAGATCCACCGCCGAATGCCACCCTGGCCAACCCGCTCGATCTGCCATCATTTTCTGCAGCCATGTTTGAGGCCGCTATCTCTCTGGCCCATCGACACGACGTGGCCGACATCTACCTCATCAGCTTTGGCGACCCCGTGCCGGGTTCTGCCGGGGCGGTGCAGCGTCTCGCCAGGCAGATCGATGCCAGTCTGGGAGTGGCTTACTTCGGCGGTGGAGAGGTAGAGCGGGCGTCGCGGGTCGACCTGCACCGGGTGGGGATCCCGGTGTGGCCGACGCCGGAGCGGGCAGTGAGGTCGGTGGCCGCGGCCGTCTGGCGAGCGCAGCAGTTGAAGAGCCCGGAGGTGAGTCCGCATGTCGGAGTATGAGCAGTACGTGTTGGAGCCTGAGACCGTCCAGCTCCTGGAGGAGTACGGTATTCCGTACCCTCCGCACGGGCTGGCCCACGACGCCCTGGAGGCGGAACGAATCGCGGAGGAACTGGGGTACAGCGTGGTCTTGAAAGTGGTCTCGCCCAACGTGGTCCACAAGAGCGACGCGGGAGGGGTTCTCCTGGGGCTCGGGGATGGCGCGAGTGTTCGGGATGGGTTTGAAAGGCTTGTGAAGCGTGTAAGCAGCAGCGTGCCCGGGGCGCGCATCGAGGGTGCTCTGGTATGCCAGGAGGCGCCTGGTGGGCTGGAGTTGATCGTAGGCGCACTGGAGGACGCGACCTTCGGCCCGACGGTGATGGTGGGGATGGGAGGCATCTTCACCGAGGTCCTCCGGGACGTGTCTTTCCGGGTAGCACCGCTGGAGCGGCGTGATGCGGAAGAGATGATGAAGGAGATCCGTG
>Ga0307379_10014003_pt1 | contig 10368 bp, 3 predicted proteins | sample UN2MG_FD_202237 | JGI IMG/M metagenome (GOLD analysis project Ga0307379, IMG submission 202237) | Soil microbial communities from Risofladan, Vaasa, Finland - UN-2 | ecosystem: Environmental > Terrestrial > Soil > Coastal area > Acid sulfate soil | place: Finland: Risofladan, Vaasa | collected... | reverse complement strand
CTTCTGCTCGCTGACCGAGACCCACTACAACGTGCGCCGGCACCGGATCGAGTATGACGATCCACGGATACGCGAGTTCGCCCGCTACTTTGGTGAGCCTCGCTTCCGCATCGCGGTGGATCCCATGACACGAACGATCACCGAAGTGGAGGTGGTGCGGGATGCCTGCTGTGGCTGCGCCCGCTACGTGGCGGAGGGGTTGGTGGGGGTGGGCGCGGACGATGCGGAACAGGAGGCGGGGATGCTTCACCATCATTACCCTTGCCTGGCGAGCATGGGCATAGACCCCGACTTTGGCGACACGCTCATGCACGTGTCGGGCAATATCCTGCGAGACCAGGTCGCGGAGCAAGTGCGGCCCTACAAGCACGTCGTTTACATCGTGCCTACCACGTAACTGGCGCCTTTCCTCATAATACGCGCTTGCGCCGGACAACAGTCCGGCGCTTCTCCACTGCGCGCTAGGTATGGTAGAATAGCAGCCGCAAATCTCACTGGCAGGGCTAAAGAACCTTTCGTCATCATCGGCAGCGGGCTGCGCATGTTGCGTGACTAAGTCTATCTGCCGTGGTCTACATCGGCCGCCGTTGAACAGTGATGGTTGGTGATCTCGCGGGCCATCCACTACTTTGCCACAATAGGAGCGATTCCGCCAGTTTAGCTCAACTGTTGTCGATTCTTGTCAATTCGTCGGCACAGTAGATACGACCAGACCAGTTCCCTCCCGTAGGGTGCCGTCATTGCTATGACCTGACACATCCGGAACAGCCGTTGATCCAATCGGTTCATCCATCGGCCAATAAGCGATGAGGCCAGCCTCATTCCCCTGCAGCCGATGAAACCTAGTTGGCCCAATATCCTGTTGGCTGCGGGCCAGGTTCCAGATCCGAACATCATCAATCTGCCCGCTCAGGTATCGGCCGGGGCCACCAAAATCTATGCTTCGCCCAATAGTAATGGGTTCATTGGTGCGGTTGATCTGTCCATTGCCAGAGTACGTTCGTGAAGCATGCTGGCTGCCATCAATGTAGATGACCTGGTTGGTGCCATCCCAAGTACCAGCAATGTGGTGCCACTGGCCATCAGCAACGCTGGTATACCCATCAAGGCCACTGTACGAGTCCCCTGCATTGAGTTGCCAGACCACTCGGCCCCCGTTCAAGCCAAGATAGAAGGAATCGTCCCAATCGCTGCCGCTGTAATGCCGATACTTGGAGACGATTGCCTTCGCACCACTACCGTCGTTTGTTCTGACCCAAGCCTCGACAGCAATGCGTGAAAACCCATCTAGGCTATCGTTGTCGTTGACAAAAACGTAGCCATCCACACCATTCAGACTGAGGGCATTGCCTGGCCAAGGTGTCGAAGGGGCGAAATTGCGCGATGCGACCGGCAGGTAGATCCTGTCTGCCAACGCTTTCTCCAGCGTCAAGTCGTAGCCTGTGCCACATCCTGCCACTGTAGGGTTCCAGTGCTTGACCAGCACGTAGTAGGTTCCTGTCATCGGAGATGTCCATTCAATCCGTGACGCCAGGCCGCCGCCGTAGTCGTCGTTGGCGGCCAGCAGTGTGCTGCCATCGGTATCATAGAGATAGAGGTACGTGTCGGCAGCCGGGCCAAGGTCAGATGTCCGAATGGTATAGGTGGCTCCGCCTTGGGCGGCAAATTTCACCCAGTCCTGATCGCTCAGGCTGTCGAAGTTGTGGCGCTGTGCTTCGCCCAGTACAGTAGAGTGCGCATCAGGAAAGGCGTTGTCACTCTCGTAGGCATCGGCCGAGGCCACGCAGACCTCCACCCCAGAGGAGATATTGTCAGCCTCATCAGGCTCTGTGACCACACCCTCCGAATCGGCCTGAGTGTAGAGGGTAGCGGTGGTTTCGCTCGAAGGACTCAGAGCGGCAGCAGAGAGCCCGCTCGCGCCAGGCATATCGGTAATGACGGTCGTCAGGGTGACCGTGGCCCCGGCAACGATGGGTTCGTTCACCAGGAAGCGAATGCTGCCGTTGAGGTCTCCGCCCTCAGTGGGAAGGTGATTGGCATAAAAGTCGGTGTAGAATCCATTGACAGTGGGGGCATCCCCGTCGTTCTTGACGATGGCCTGGACAATGATGCTACCCTCGAGGGTCTCGCTGTCTACCGGATAAGTGGACAGGCTCTGAAGAACCAGGTTGGCCGAACCGGAACCGGGCGGCAAGATGGCACTACCGGCCGCCACCGATGGCGCGTTGGTGACGCGCCCATAGGGGAAACTGGTGCGCTCGACGTTGGAGATACGGACGTGCTGGATGTAGCCGGGGAAGTAACCACCATCAGCGCCCTGTTCCGCCCAGCCGATGAACAGGCGGCGGGTACTGTTGAAGGCGTCCGCCGCGTTCGTGTTGGTCCGCCTTTGCTGACCATTGATGAAGCTGCGCATGGTGCTGCTACCATCGTAAGTCACAGCCAGGTGGTACCAGGTGTTGAGTTCCAGAGGATCATACCCCCAGGTGACAACCTCGCGGTTGCCACCATCGGCCCGCAACAGCCAGTGAAGTTCTCGCAGGTTGTTGATGCGGAAGAAATAGGAGCCGTCGCCGGGCCCCCACTTACTGACAACGTGGGGATAGCTGCCAGTGTTCCCCGTCAAATAGATCCAGGCTTCAATGGTCATCGGTCCGTTACCGAGGTTAAAGTCGTTTGAATTGCCGGCGTCAACGTAGGCACTCGATCCGTTGAAGGATCCAGCCCAGCCCAGCCAGCCGTCCGTCCAGGCGGCGTTCTGAAATGCTCCGTGATGACTCCGACCTGAAGTATCAGTCACGTTGCTGCCACTCCCATTCTGGAAGTGCCAGAGGCCGATGGTGTTGGCGTCAGCGACGGGCAAGAAGACGTCGTTGACGTCGGCTGGCGGGGAACCGGCCGAGGCATTGCCATAGTAAAGCTGGTAACTCTCGTCATCCGAACCTGAACCGGCGATCTGGGCCTGCAGAGGAAACCAGATGTCTATCTGGGTAGCCGAAAAACGCTGGACAAAGCGATCCAGCTCGGTCGTGTCGTTATAGACCACCCTGACGTCGTCTCCCTTTGTGGACGACAGGGAGGCGTCGTACAGTGCCTGGGCTGTAGGGGAGGTAGAGCTGTCAAAGTGCAGATGGATGGGGAAATGAACAGGTAGAGCCTGACTGTCCTGGTTGACGATGAGGATGTTGCGTTTGAGACCATAGCTGCCGTCCCACCAGGCAGTGGGGGGAGCGGCTGTAGGATCCGCCAGGGTGTGGGTATGACCATTCCCTCCAGGGTAGTTGCCCGTCTTGCCAGCCACGTCCATAGCCCGCACCTGGAAGTAGTAAGTATGGCCGGGCCTGGCCGGGAAGATCTCCGAGGTCCTGGTAGTGTGAACCAACCAGTCCGCCCACTCGCCTCTCAGGCCGTCGCGGACCTGCACATCGTACCACCGCACTCCAGATAGCGCATCGCTGGCGCTCCAACTGACCGGAATCTGAGTATCGAGGCTGATGGCCGGTAGGGCCGTCATCCAGGCGTTAGGCGGCGTGGTGTCGATGCCGAACCCTACAGTGGAGTCTGTACTGCCCTGAGCATTAGTAGCCTGGATGCGATAGTAGAGTGCGGCATAATCGGCGGAGAAGGTGGCAGTGTATGCGGTGACATCCGTAGTCCAAGTCCGATTCACCAGTGGACTCGGGTCAGCGCCGGGGTCAGAGTTCGTGCTGACGATCAGCCGGTAGCTGTTTTGGCGCAGCGAAGGTTTCCAGCGAAAGGTAACGATGCGGGTGTTGACCCACTGGTTCCGAACCGGGTAGATTTCGTAGGGAACTCGGGGTCGACGGGGATCGTTCAGAACGTAGTCCCTGTCCTGGTAAGTGACACCTGCGACGCCCTTCAGTTGAACTCGCACTTTGTGGCAGCCGGCCGGAACGTCCAGTGTGCTCCAGTAAGAGTTGACATCCAGACCACCGGCGAAATGGTTGATGCCATGCCACTCACCATCATCCGAGCAGTCGGTGGCCATATTCACGTCAACGATGGTTTCGTTGACGTTGCCCGTGCCGTTGGTGTGGATCCAGATCTCCTCGGCGTTCGAAGGTGAGGGATGATCGAAGTCAAACTGCGTGATTTGAGGAGTGGGGTCGAGGTAGCTAAAGTGCCACGCCTGGCTCCAGTCGCTTTCGGCTCCATTACTGTCGCGCACCTTCACGTGCCACTGGTAGCTGGTCGAAGCCAGGCCGGAGGGAGTGACACAGTTGCCCGTGATCCACCCGCTGTTCCAATTCTGGAAGCTCTCGAATATCTCAAAGTAGTAGTGAGTGACGGTATCACCATCCGGGTCTCCGTTGTGCTGGGCGCACAGTTGGGGGATGGACCAGCCGACGTGCCAATCGCCAGGTTGGGTAAGCGTCGGCCGGTTAGGAGCCTTGTTAGCCGGCGCACGCCCTGGAAGCAATTCGTAGGAGACGCCCCGCTGCTCCGGGTAGGCCCAGCCATCGTCTCCCCAGAAAGCCACCTGGGCGACGATGGAGTGTAGCCCGTCGGCGTAGGCGCGGGTATCCCAGTTGGCATCAACGTAGATAGCCCCCAGCTCAGAGACAATCTGGCCATCAATGAGCAGGCGCATGGCTCTCACGTTATCAATGCCCTCGGCTTTGGCTCTGATGTAGACGTTGTTGGCCGCAGAGGGGGAGGGGGGATCGAAGTAGAAGGTGATGCGGCTCTCTTCAGCCTGGACGCTGATCTTGACCCACAGCCGCCCGCCGGGCACCTCGGTGCCGGAGGCGTTGATGATCTGAAAGTAGCCACTGTAGTTGCCGGGCTGGGTAGGAGCGGTCAGGTTGATGGAGATGTCCACGGTGCTCTGCGGTGCGGTGTTCTGGATGCTGGTCTCGGTAGGCGCATTCATCCGGTCACCGCCGACGAAGCGCAGCTTATAACCGCTCCAGGTGGAGGTGCCGGTGTTCCTCACCCGCCAGGTCTTGACCAGCACCTGCCCCGGCGAGATGGCGCTGCCGTCGGGGAGGGTGATGTCGAAAAGGAACGTGGCGCTATCAACGTTTGCAGGCGGTGTCACTGAACCTAGCCAACCACCAAGATATCGCCCATTCGGAGGTAGTGAAAGTGGCGGTCCGGGAGAGCCATCGACTGATTGGGGTATTCCACCTACCCATAGGTTGTGACTCATCGCTCCGTTACAGTAGACCAACGGGTCTACCGGATCAGCGCTATAGTCCCATCCAAAAGGATCAGTGACTACCCAGCTCTCATTCTGCCATTTCCATTGTTCGACCATAAAGTGCAGATGTACACCTGTTGAGGTTCCGCACAGGGTTGTATTGCCGACCCTTCCTATCTTGGCACCAGCGGCAACTTGCGACCCATTCCTAATAGGTTGTCCCGATTGGTCGTTGTAGTTCGCGGGGCTGCCCGCCTCCAAATGAGCATACGTGGTCCGATAGCCATTTTGGTGGTTGATCCGCACGATATATCCCAAGCAGCCTTTCCAGTCCACATACTCGACAGTACCATCTGCGGCAGCAAGTGCTTCCCCGCCTACGTCCCAGTCAAACCCATCGTGGCCATCATAGTACTGGTGCGGTATTTCCCAAAGAGAGTTGTTGTAGGCACGAATCTCTCCCTCACAATTAGGCGCTAAAACACCGCTCCACCGTTTGCTAACGCAGTTGTCTTCCAACGTGAAGCCGCTGAATACGACTATTCTGCCATTATGACCGTAGTTCGGGCAGGAGTGATCGAAGAGTGCTGTTGTTTGGGTAACGTAGTTATAGCTATCTTCGAAGGGTAGATAGAGAAACCCATTATCGCTGTTCCCGATCTGCTTGAAGGGAGCGGGATTCCCATCAGAGACCACGACCTTGTGCAATACGGGTGCGGGTAGTTCGTTCTTCGGTTCAGATGCGGTCATTGTTCCCGTGTATGTGCCCTGTACGACACGGATCACGTCACCGTCATTTGCCGCTTCAATCGCTGCTTGGATGGTCGTATAGGTGCAGGTAGGGCATACGTCCCGATTAGCAGCCCGAACAGGCTGCATTCCCCATATCGTCAACGCAAGAAATAGCATCGCCAGCCCTGCGGCGACGCCCAACCATACACCTGGCACCCTTGAGTTCGACTGAGCTAGTTCTAAACTTTTCATCGTTCACTCCTTTCGTTTTGCGAAAGCCAATACCCGATTAGCCAGGGTAGCGGCTGGTACACGTGCACAGCCGGCACATCGTGACAGCGGCAGGGTCGCGCCGGAGATGTCGGCGAACGCGCTTCTGGACGATTCGGCTGCCAGGGCTTATCCAAAGTCGGCGTCTTGTCGTACTGAAACGCAGTAGAGCCGAAGTATGCTGCCCATCATCATCTACTTGGGGCATCACCACCTGCAACTGGCGTTTATCCCCTTCTCACCCTTGCACCCCGACGTTTGATAACCAGTGCTCCGCCGCAGGGTGACGCTCTCTGCCCTCCATCTGGGGAGCAGGAGTTGGCGAGCCTCGCTCACCGCACCCACTTGGACGCATAGTTGTATAGGGTCCTTCAACTGGGCTGCGAACCTTACCCACCCATCTTCCACACCAGGCGAGTCTCCCCGCATTGTGCGGTTTCGGGTAAACGGATCGCAGAAGCCGTGCTTGGCCCGCTCCTTGCAGGATGATGCTGACTCCCAACTATGAAGGCCACAGGGTACGTGCGGGCAAATCACACCCCCTTGTTAGTTGATCGTTCAGTGGTAGATAGGGATTCTCCATTTTGCATTGCTGATCTGAGACATTCCCTGTACAGTTACAACCACTTCGGTTACCCTGCTGTCGGTCATGAGGCCCTCAAAGCCAATCCAGTGAGCTCCATAGTTGTCACCCGGATCGACAGTTTCTGATTGCTTTTCAGTGTATATACCACGTGTATCGCATATGATCCAGTCAGATAGCGAGACTGGTGGCCATCGCTGCCCGAGGTTGTCCTCTGCGGAGATTTCCTCCAAGTCTATGACTACCACCAGTTGATGGGCCGTTTCGTTATAGAAGTCGATGAGAATGGACAAGCAGTCAGGAGAGAGTTGCATCTCTTCCAGCTTCAGCCTAACTCCGTTTTGGTACCAACTTGCACCTACTTCCAGGATTGACCCAGGTGGTGTGTCGCTTGGCTCAGTAGGTATCGGTACCGGGGTATCCGCTGGGACTGGCGAAGAGGTTGGGGGTACTAGAGTGAGTGTGTCCTGCGGCGTAGCTGTAACGATGCCGACTACAGATGTAGGTGCTGGCAGTGTGGTAATCGCCGCGCTCGGAGGCTGTTGGGCCTCTTGCTGCTCAGCGATTGCCGTGGCCAAAGCTTCCATAGTGGCTTTGTCTTGAGCAGTCCGAGCTGCCTCCAGATTAGGAGTGCTGGTTCCGCACGCGATGGTTACTAGTAGCACTGCTGGAACACCCAACAAGGCCAGTTTCCGCTTCATTTCAATATCCTCCTTCGATGCGGCACACGGTGGGGATTAGGCCGCAGCCTATCCAAAGTCTCTTATAGTGTTTCGGGCGACACATTTTCACTCGAGATGCAGTTACTTCGCACAGTGATGGAGCTGTAAGGTCAACTATGAGTGTGAACTGACCCCCTAGATTGGACGCTTTCTCGGCGATTCTTAGCTCAATTCGAGGCTCAGTTCCTGCTCCTTTCGGAGGGAAGAAACAGCGGTTACGTTGAGCGTAACCAGGTCGTGACCAGATCGCAACCACCTGAGCCACTCTCCCCACAGGGGGCCATCCGGCCTCCTCTTTTCTGCCCGCCGCCTGCTCATCCAATCTGGCCACACCGTGTTTATCCAGCGTGGCCCCTAACACTAGCGATTTGCAAGAACTACTGGCAAGTACACCCGATATGGTGATTCGATTGCGAGAAGATCATCAACCCAGGTAGTGGCGTCGCCAGCATGTCGAAAACCGATGCCAGCAGCCGTCCATCCTGAGTCTAGTCCCCGCGTGGTCTGCCAACCCGGTTCGTTAGAGCCATCGGCCCAGACCTTCATCCGAATTAGCATTGCACTTTCATCTACCTGCATTTTGACTGTATACCAACCAGGGTTAATGGTGAAAGGGTACAATTCACCGCCGACATCATTGCGTGAGATGGTGATATTGTTTCGCTCTATCAGACCGGTGCCATAGAGTAGTATTCCCCAATACTCGATTTGGTTATTCCGTAAAGCCACCGCAATCGAATCATACGGGCCTATACCTGTAGCAGGGACATATACTCTGCCGATGGCCGTAAAACTGTGTACAAACGCGACAGGAGCATACATGCGGCTATCCCCACCTGGAACGCCATCCGTCCTGACGGTTTGACTTGCAGAATCCCAAATCATGACGCCAGTGCGCTGATAACTGGCTAGGGTATCTGCGTAGAAATAGTCCGCGAAGATACGGGCTGACTGATGGAGAATGTCCCCTGTCTGCCAAGCTTCAGCGGTGATACCGGTAGGTTCCCCATTTTCCATCACTTGGCCCACCATAAGGTCACGGTAATACGCTCCCCACCCAGTTGTCGGTGACCAGGGATAGCCGTGGCTACCGCCACCATCTGCGTCACCTGCGGGCATTGTATAACCCAGGCCTGCGTAATAACTGCACACACCATGAAGCCACTCGTGTAGCCATATCTCACCAACAGTCGGGACCTCCCAAGTCCAGTCGGAGGCATTGGTAACAGTTGCATAAGTAGCGCCGTGAGACCAACCTGTCGGTTGAAGCCCAAGTCCCCATCCCGCTGATGGAACACACTGACTGAAATCCGGGTTGCACTGTGCCCAGTGTACAAAGACTGAGTCGTAACTGCCAGATGGAGCATACTGGTCTAGCTCTATCATGACGTCACTGGGAGACACCCAGTAACCCGCGCTACCCAGTGAAGTTATGGAGGTAATGGGACGTGTGATGTGAACTATGTCGTACTGAACCAGTGCCTCACGCGCTGAGAAATCGTGTGCAATTGATGTGTATTGCCGAAAGGCCCATAGAGCTTTGAGTATTTCCGCGTTAGGCAGTGCTGTGGTTAAACGTCGGGTAGTGCCTTCGCTGTCTGTGTAGGTGACGTCGGTGTTATGGTACACCAACAGCAGAGCTTTCCAGACAGGCATGACTTTCAGGGTAGGACTAGGTGCCGAACTGGCCTGACTGGCTTGAATAGAGTTCTTTGCAGTAATGCTCGGAACAACCGTCAAAGCGATGGCGAGCAGGATCGCCAACATCACCCGAATGAGTTGAGTGCGCATGGTCTCTCCTTATCTGAAGCGGCCGCCGCGGCAGGGAAGGGGGTTACCCCCCCCCTCCCCCGCACAGATTCCTTCGACAGGCTCTGCGCGCGCGACAGCGCGGTCGGGCACTATCGCTGGTTGGCCGCCCTTAGCCATCCCTACACTCTCGCCGCACAGCGCGCTAGAATATCCTGGATGTCCCCTGGCCGGCGCGCCACGTCCCACCGCCAGCGGCCAAAGCCGCCGCGCGCGTTGACGGCGTTCACCCATTCATCCAGGGATTGCCGCTTGACGCGATCCTGCTCCGTATCCTGGCCCTTGGTCTCCAGCACCAGCATCTCCCCGCTGACCAGCCGGATGAGAAAATCCGGGCGGTACTTGTGCACCACCCCGCGATAGACGTACAGCACCTCGAAGCCCAGGTGATCGTTCTTGACCCACGCCGCCACCGCCGCATGGTGGTCCAGCACGTAGGCGTCGGAAGCCTCCCACGTGCTGTCGAAGACACAGAAATTGATGTGCGACTTGAGCGTGCGCTCGCACGGCTTGCCGGTGTACCAGGTGGTCATGTCGCCGGTGGAGCGGAGCGGGTGGTCGCAATCAAAGACCGGCTCCAGCCGCTCGGTGTTCTCGAAGTGCAGCGCGTCCCAGATGTGCTGCACCACCTTGCTCATATTCAGCGTGATGATCAGCCGGCGGCGCAGGTCATCCTGGTAAAAGAGCGGCGGGTGAATAGCGATCTTGTCCGAGTGTATGAACTGCTCCACCAGCCGCACCACCTGCGCCAGCAGCAGTTCCTTGCTCCCCCTCCAATTCTGCTGCATCTGGTCGTACACGTCGCGCGCCGTCTCGAAGATGATGCGCTGGGTGCGAAATTCGCCCGCCAGCCGCTCCAGTTCGATGCGGTCCACGTGCGTCACGTCCGGCTTCCCTTCGATGATGGGGGCCAGTTCGGCCACCTGCGCAGTCTGCGCGGCGTCCAGTTCCAGCGGGCGGACGTGGCTCCAGTCCAGCGTCAACGTGGGCCGCAGAACGTAGTCAATGCGCACGATGTTCGGCCAGTGGATTTCATACTGCGTCCTGGCCGGGTCCGGCTCGACGGCCGGCTTGGGCGGGGATGGGGG
>Ga0307379_10014002_pt1 | contig 10369 bp, 8 predicted proteins | sample UN2MG_FD_202237 | JGI IMG/M metagenome (GOLD analysis project Ga0307379, IMG submission 202237) | Soil microbial communities from Risofladan, Vaasa, Finland - UN-2 | ecosystem: Environmental > Terrestrial > Soil > Coastal area > Acid sulfate soil | place: Finland: Risofladan, Vaasa | collected... | reverse complement strand
ACACCTCTCCTGGAGATCGGTCTCGCGCGGCGTTTTCAGATGGGAAAGGTTTGCCGGCGTCGCCCGCAAAACGCACTAAAAAACCACCGGCCCGTACAAACCCGTTAAACCCGGCAAACCCGGCGGCATGGCAAAGTTAGTGCGCCCAGCGTACATGCCCCATTGATCCGTGTCGGACCCTTGACGTCGAGCGTCGGCGATTCGCTCGAAAACGGACATACAGCATTCTCTTGGCCGCCTATTCCGATCCGAAGCCATACAGTTCGACTGCGTTGTCCACCAGGATGCGATCGCGGACTGCCACGTCGTCGACCCAGTCCAGGAGCAGATCGAGATGTTGGGCGTCCTCGGGCAGCCAATCCTTGCCGGGGTGCGGCCAGTTGCTGGCCCACAGCATGCGCTGCGGCGCGGCCGCGACCAGGGCCCGGGCCTCGACGGCGATCTTGCCGTAATCCAGCGGCTCGCCGGCAAAGGACTCGTATGGGGCTGACAGCTTCACCCAAGCGTTGCCGCCCTCCAGCAGGCGCAGCAGCACCTTGAAAGCCTCATGGCCCGGATCGACGGGCGGGGTGAAGCGGCCCACATGATCGATTACCAGCCCGCCCGGCAGACGCTTGAGCATGGCTTCGCGTTCCAGCAGTTCGCGACCGTTCAGCTGCAGTTGGATATGCCAGCCGAAGTCGTGCACCCGGGCGGCGACCGTCTCGAGGGTATCCCAGGGCACCGCGCCGCCGGGCAGCATATGAAAGCGCGCGCCGCGCCCGCCTAGTTTCGTCAACCGGTCCAACTCTCGCTCCGGCGTTCGGTCATCGACCACGAAGATCCCCCGAATCTGGTCGCCGAAGGCCGTCATCGCCTCGATCTGGCAGGAATTGTCCAGGCCGTAGGTGGAGGGTTGGACCGCGACGACCCGCTCCAGCTCCAGATGGCGCTGGAGCACCTCGTAATCGTCGATCCATGCGTCCTCCGGCGTCATCAGCGCGCTGGGCGCAGTGGGGAACTTCGCGTTGTAGAAATGCATATGCGTGTCGCAGGCGCCCGGCGGTGCTTTCAGCTTCGGCTCGCGCGATTCGGACGTGATCTTGCGAAAACCCATTTCTTCCTCCCTCAGTGCTTGCACCAATAATCCTTCAGGCGGCTTGCATGGTCCGCGTTGATCGCGCGCGGCGGCATCCGGCGTTGGACAATCGCCTGGATCTGCTCGACCGGGCTCAATGCCTGTGGCCGCGCCGCCTGTGCCGTCAACCCACCCAGATGGGGCGTCGCCACGACCCCGGGCAGCTCGGCCAGATGCGGCGAGGGCCGCTGGTCGGTGGCCCGGCCGACATCCATCGCCAGTCCGCCCAGCCGGCCGGTCTGCAAAGCTTGCGCCACCGCCACCTCGTCGACCAGATTGCCGCGCGAGCAGTTCACCAGCAGGGCGCCCGGCTTCATCAGCGACAGGGCACGCGCATCGATCAGGTTTTCCGTCTCGCCGGTCGCCACCGCCAGGGGCAGCACGAAGTCGGCGCCCCTCAGCAGGCTGTCCAGGTCCGTCTGCTCGACGCCGGGAGCCGAAACCGTCTTGTAGGGATCATGTGCCAGAACCCGCACTCCCATGGCGACCAGGATCTGCGCCAGATATTCGCCGATGGCGCCGTAGCCGATGATCCCGGCGGTGCCGTCACGCAGCTGCGTCCCCAGCCGGGTCTGCGGCTCGTGCCCGGCATGGTAGTCCAGTACCGAAACCGAGACGTTGCGGGCGAGATCGAGCATCAGGGCCAGCACCATCTCGGCGGTCGAGGCCACGAAGCTGGGCGGCCCGTTGGCGACCAGCACGCCGTTCTGCGATGCCGCCTCGACATCGATGGTCCGGATATCGACCGCTGGCCGCAGCAGCGCGATCAGGTCGGGCATACGGTCGAGCACCGCGGCCGCCATCGGTGTCGCGCGGTGGGCAACAACGATTTCGCAGCCTGCCGCGGCCTCGATCAGCTCCGCGGGGGTCAGGTCGCGGTCACCGGGGTTGAGAACCAGCTCGCCAAGCCCGCGCAACGGTTCCAACGCCCAGTCAAAGTACATTTCCCGGTCTTCCGGGTTGTGGGTCAGGAATATCTTCACGGGGCGCCCGATTCAGACCGGCGTCTTCGCCGTGAATGGCCGCAACGCCAGGAAATCCAGATCGCAGCCCTCATCCGCCTGCTGGACATGCCGCATGTGCAGTTGCGGATAGCCCCGCTGGGTCCAGTCCGCGCCCGGCGGCGTCCAGGCCGCACGCCGCCGCTCCAGCTCGGCCTCGGTCGCATCGACATCCAGCCGCCGGTTCGCCACATCGAGGGTGATGCGGTCGCCATCCCGGACCAGCGCCAGCGGCCCGCCCACGGCGGCCTCCGGGCAGACATGCAGCACCACCGAGCCGAAGGCGGTGCCGCTCATCCGCGCATCGGAGATCCGCACCATGTCGCGCACCCCCTGCCGGGCCAGCTTTTTCGGGATCGGGATATAGCCCGATTCCGGCATTCCCGGCGCGCCCTTCGGACCGGCGTTGCGTAACACCAGCACGTCGTCGGCCCGCACGTCCAGATCGGGATCGTCGAGGCGGGCGGCCATGTCCTCGACCGAGTCGAAAACCACCGCCCGGCCAGTGTGCTGCATCAGGTTCGGGTTGGCGCCCGATTGTTTGATGATCGCGCTGCCGGGGCACAAGTTGCCGCGCAGCACGGCGATGCCGCCTTCCCGATAGACCGGGTCAGCGCGGCGGCGGACCACCTTCTGGTCCCAGTCCGCGGGCATGGCGTCCATATTCTCGCCCAGCGTCCTGCCGCTGCAGGTCAGCGCGTCCAGATGCAGCAGATCCCGGATTTCGCGCAGCACCGTGGTCATCCCGCCAGCCTTCTGCAGATCCTCCATATAACCGACGCCCGAAGGTTTCAGGTCGACCAGCACCGGCGTCTCGCGGCTCATTGCGTCCAGCGCCGCCAGATCCACCTGGATGCCCAACCGGCCTGCCACCGCCGTCATGTGGATCAGGCCGTTGGTCGAGCCGCCGATTGCCAGCAACACCCGGAAGGCATTGGCGAAGGCCTGCGGGGTCATGATCTTCTGCGGCGTCAGCCCCTCGGCGGCCATCGCAACCGCGCGGGCGCCACTGGCCTCGGCATGGCGCAGGCGGTCGGCATGTACCGCCGGGATCGCCGCGCCGCCGGGCAGCATCATGCCCAGCGCCTCGGCCATGCAGGCCATGGTGCTGGCGGTTCCCATCACCATGCAGGTACCCGCTGTCGGCATCAGGCGGCCGCCGATCTCATCGATCTCGTCCGCCCCGATCTCGCCCGCGCGATGCTGCCCCCACAAACGCCGGCAATCGGTGCAGGCGCCCAGGCGCTCGCCCTTGTAGTCGCCGGTCATCATCGGGCCGGTCACCTCGATCAGCGCCGGTATCTTTGCGCTGGCCGCCGCCATCAGTTGCGCCGGGACGGTCTTGTCGCAGCCGCCGATCATCACCACCGCATCCATCGGCAGGGCGCGCAGCATTTCCTCGGTGTCCATCGCCATCAGGTTGCGGTAGAACATGCTGGTGGGCCAGGCGAAGGACTCATGCAGCGAGATCGTGGGAAAATCGACCGGCAGGCCGCCCGCCAGCATCACCCCGCGCTTGATCGCGTCGGCCACCTCCGGCGCCGTGCGGTGGCACGGATTGTAGCCGCTGAAGGTGTTGGCGACGCCGACGACCGGCCGGTCGAGCGCATCGTCGCTGTAGCCCATGGCCTTGATGAAGGCCTTGCGCAGAAACAGCGAGAATTCCTCGTCCCCATAGCTGGTGAGCCCCTTGCGCATTCCGGTCTTGTTGGCCATGGAGTTCCTCCCGATGGGTGTAAGTGATTGTGCGCAGGCAAGGGTTCACGCGTGCAGACCGGCGCGTCAACGAAATTCTGGGGCGGCCCTTCCCTGTCCTGACACTATGATTGCGCCAGCCGAATCGGCCGGCCTGCGGCGGCGGAATCCAGTAAAGCGCCGATCAGCTGATGCACGTCCAGTACCGAGCGGCCATTCGCGAACGCGGAGCGGCCGGTCTCGATCGCGTCGAGGAAATCGGCGATTGCCGCGCGGTGATGGTCGTGGGGGAAGTCCATGGGGTTAGCGCCGGTGCCTCCGGTTGAGCTGTTCGCGTCGAGGATATCGACCCGGCCGTCATCGAAGTGGACCCTGAGGGATGTCCCGCTGATTTCGGCCGATCCGCGCTCGCAGAGCAGGAGGATCGTCTCCGGAAAACCCGGATTGGCGGCTGTCGTCGCCATCAGGGACACCTGCGCGCCGGATGCGTAACGGAGGCTGCCGGTGACCAGGTCCTCGGTCTCCATCGCATGCACGGGCGTGGTCGAGGCATGGGCGGCGACCTCTTCGGGCAGCCCCATCAGGGTCAGGAACAGGTCGAGGGTATGGATTGCCTGCGTCATCAGCACGCCGCCGCCGTCGCGGGCGCGCTCGCCGCGGCCGGGTTGGTCGTAGTAGCTCTGCGGGCGCCAATTCAGCACCGAGACATGGCCGCCGATGGGGCGGCCGAGCGTGCCCTCGTCGATGATCTCGCGCAGCCTGACGCCCGCTGAGCGAAACCGGTGCTGGAGCATGATCGCGAGCGTGACGCCTGCCTGCTCACAAGCCTCAACCAGCGCCAGCGAGCGCGGCCAATCGACTTCCAGCGGCTTCTCAAGCAGCACATGCTTGCCGGCGGCGGCGCAGCGCCGGACGAGATCCAGATGCGTGTTCGGCGGGGTTTGGATGCCGACCGCCGTCACGGTGTCGTCAGCGAGGATCTGGTCGAGGCTTTCCGCCAGCGGGAACGGGTAGCGCTCCGCGAATGCAGCGCGCCGCGCCGCGGACGGGCTCCAGGCCCAGGCGACTTCGACACGGTCGGCGAGATCGAGATAGCTCTCGGCATGGGGCTTGATCGCCATGCCGAGGCCGACGAGCGCGATGCGCGGGCGGGTCATGCCGTTACCGGAATGGCCTTGGTGCTGATGCGGCGCAGGTAGCGCCGCGTTCCGGGCCCGCTAGCACGGTCGATCAGCGTCGCCTTGTGCATCAGCGAGAAATTGTCCCAGAGGATGATATCGCCGACACGGTAGCTATGGGCATATACGAAACGCGCCTCGGCGGCGTGTTCGGTCAGCCGGTCAAGCAGGGCCTGTGCCTCGGCGTCGGCCATGCCGCGAATGCCCCGCGACGTTGAGGCGACCCCGTAGAGCCCGGGCCGGCCGGTCACCGGATGATACAGGACCAGGGGATGGTATACGTCACGCACCTCTTTCTGCTCGTCTTCGGTCAGCTCCATTGCCTTCCCGCGCGATTGGTAGTGCTCATCCGCGCGGTTGCCGTAGCGGTGCCGTGCCACGAGGTCCCGGATCCGGTCCCGGGTTGCGACGTCGAGGGCATCATGTGCTGCCCACATGTCGGCGAACAGCGTCTCGCCGCCGATGTCGGGCACCTCGAGAGCGTGGACGATGGTGACATTCGATGCCACCTCTTCGAAGGCCATGTCCTGGTGCCAAAACGCGGCGCCGTCGAACACGCCGATCGGCTTGTCATTCTCGAAGATGTTGGACAGCGGCAGGATTTCCGGCACGTCTCGATGCCTCAAATGAGCGAGAATATGCGGCTGGGGAGCGCCAAAATGCCGGGCAAACCACAGGAAGCGCTGGGGCGTGATGTCCTGGCTGCGGATCACCATGAGCTGGCTGTCGTGGAAGAGCAGGCGCAAAGCCGCGATCCCGTCCGCGTGGATGTCGCCGGACAGGTCGAGGCCGGTCACCTCGACGCCGAAACCATCCTTGAGGGACGTGCTCTCGAACATTGTCATCCTGTCCTCCCCAGCCGCCCCGCCAGCTTCGCTATCCGATGAACTTTGGCATGAGCCAGCGCGGCAGCGCCAGAATCACTTCGGGCGCGAGGATCGCGAAGACCAGCACCAAGAGCATCGGACATAGGACGATCGCAACGTCCCTGAGCGCGTCGATCAGCTTGATCTCGCCGATCGACACCGCAATCAGCAGACAGAGGCCGTAGGGCGGCGTGACCAATCCGAAGGCGAGGCTGATGATACCGATGATCGCGAAGTGGATCGGATGCATGCCCACATGCTCGGTCACCGGGAACAGCACGGTGCCGAGGATGATGATCGCCGGGATTGCGTCGATGAACATGCCGATCAGCAGAAAAGCGAAGGCGCACATGAAACCGATACCGATCACGCCGAGCCCCATCTGCTCGATCTGATCGACCAGGGCGGCCGGAACTTTGAAGTAGGCGAGGCACCAGCCGAAGGCGGAAGCGGTCCCGACGCAGAAGAGCGTGATCGCGGCAAACCGTGCGCTTTGGTAAAAGATGCCGGGCAGGTCCCGCAGATTGATAGAGCGATAGATGAGAAGGCCGAGGATCAGCGAATAGACCACGGCAACCACGGACGCCTCGGTTGGTGTGAAGAAGCCGCCGACGATCCCGCCGACAATGATCAGCGGGGTCATCAGCGCCAGCGACGCGCTGCCGGCCGCCGCCATCAGTTCGACGAACGACGAGCGGACATAGACCGGATAGCCGCGCCGCTTGGCGTAAACATAGACCGTCAGCATCTGCGATGCGGCGATCAGCACGCCGGGAACGACACCAGCAAGGAACAGGCCGCCGATCGAGACCGACATCAGGCCACCCCACACGACCATCAGGATCGAGGGCGGGATGATCACCCCCATGACGCTGGAACAGGCGGTGATCGCCACCGCGAACGAGCTGTCGTAGCCCTGCTTCTTCATTTGCGGGATCAGGAGCGAGCCGATCCCGGCCGCATCGGCCGTCGAGCTGCCGGAAATCCCGGCGAACAGCATCGACACGACGACGTTCACATGCCCGAGGCCACCGGGGAAATGCCCCACCAGGGCGCGGGCCAGACGCACCAGCCGGTCGGTGATGCCCGCCGCATTCATCAGGTTGGCGGCAAGGAGGAAGAAGGGAACCGCGAGCAGCACGAATGCATTGTAGCTCTTGAACATCTCGCGGAGCAGCAAGGCCGGGGTCAACCGATCTTCGATGAAGAAGACCGGCACCACCGCCAGCGCCAGGGCGAAAGCCACCGGAACGCGCAGCAAGACCAGGACTGCGAACGCCCCGAAAAGAATAGCTGCAACCTCAGCCGGGCCCATTGGCTGCTCCCTCGCGGTAAGATCGGACCGCATCGTAGATCTTCTCGGCCAAGAAAATCGCCCAGGTCGCCCCGGCCAACGGCCAGGCGATGTAGATCGACAGCATCGGAAGACCTGAAATCTCCGAACGTTGCCGCGAGCCGAGGATCGCGAAGTCGTAGCCGTATCGCACGAACGTCACCGCCACCGCCAGCACCGCGACGTAGGAGATGATCCTCATAACCAGCTCAACGAACGGGTTCTCGCTGTGCGGCAACACGTCCACGTCGAAATGGGTTCCGTCGCGCACCGCGATCATGGCGCCGATCAGGATGATCCAGACGAAGCAGAAGCGGGCGATTTCCTCGGTCCAGATGAACCGCGGAATGATCCCCGTGTAGCGGCTGATGATCTGCATCAGAACCGGGATGACCAGCGCCATCAGCAGCGCCGTCAGCACGACCTTCAACAGACCGTAATAGACGTCAAGGAGCGCCCGCATTGCCTGCTCTCTGCCTCATGTCACCGGATTAGGATGGCCGGCGGAGAAACAAACCTCCCCGCCGGCGGATGCGAGGTCTATTTGACCGCTTCGATCGCCTGGAGAACGTCGATCGCGCCGAGTTCCTCGGCATAGGCGCGCTTCACCGGACCCGCCAGCTCGAGCAGCTTGTCGCGCTCGCTGAAGGCATGGGTTGTCAGCAGCCCGGCATCCTCCATCGCCTTCAGCTTCGAGCTGTCCTGGCTACTTTCGAGATCTCGCCCGAGCTTGCCGCCGATCTTGCCGGCTTTGAGGATGCATGCCTGCTGTTCCGGCGTCAGCCGCTCGAATGTTGCGTTCGCGAAGCCGATCGGCCGCACGGTGATCGCATGCGCGGTCAGCGCGATGTGCGGGCCGACCTCATAGAACTTCATCTGCTCAATGCCGGCGGCCTCGTTCTCGGCCGCATCGATCACGCCGGTCTGGATGGCGTTGTAGACCTCGGAATAGGCGATGACCGACGGGTGTGCCTCGATTGCCTCGAAGATCCGGGTCTGGATCGGCGCGCCCATGACGCGGATCGGCAGGCCCGCCAGCTCGGCCATGTTGGTGATCGGGCGATTGACGATCAGCTGGCGGGTGCCGCCGCCCGCATAGCCGATCAGCCGCACATTCGCCTTCTCCAGCACATCTTGTGCCAGAGGCGCCAAAGCGTCCGCCTCCATAACCGCGTTCCAGTGATCGAGATCACGGAACAGGAACGGCATGTCCATCAGCGGGGCCTTCTGCGAGAATGTCGACATATGCGAGGGGCTGACGATCGCGTAATCGACCGCAAGGCCCTGGCTCATGTTCTCGAAGTAGTCCTTCTCGAGCCCCAGCTCCGAGTTCAAGTGCAGGTCGAACTCGAGAGACCCGTTCGAGCAGGCGGCCGCCTCTTCCTCGAACTTGCGAAGCGCCTTGGTGAAGGCGTGGTCTTCGGTGAATTGTACAGCGCCGATCAGCGTTTCGGAGGTGGCTGGTATTGCCGTCATGCCGGCAATCACACACCCGAAGGCGACTGCTTTGAGTAAGTTCATGATTCCCTCCCATCAAGGATAGCGGCCATGATTTGTGAATTGTTCTGTCGGTGGCCACCCTGAGATACTCGATATATTGGGGAAAAGAGTCCAGCCGCGATTTCGTCTGGAGGTGAGCCGAGCCAATCTCGGGATGCGGGGGCGCATCCGCGCGGAACCCTTTTGGCGCCCACGTTTCATTGATAGGCGTGCCCGGTGCGGGTTGGCCGTCATTCCCGTGAACCATCGTGACAGGATCGGCGCGCGCGGAATGCGATTCAAGACGACCCGGATCGAGCCCGCGATCCGGGTGACAAGGACACCGGCACATCGACTCTTTCCTGAGCGCTCATGGCATTGGGCTATCGGTTCTGCGAATATCCAATGTCGTGAATGACAGTTGCATCCGCGCCAAGCCGCGCAGCCGTCTTTGCCGATTTGATTACTCCGCAGCCCCGCCATTCTCTCGATGTCTCGAACGCCGCCAATGTACGCGCTCAGACAACCCGCACGATCGCGCTGATCAACGGCACTGCCGATAAATGCGGTGATGTCCGATTTCGGGTAACATTGAGGCCATCTCTGGAGGGTGCAAAACGTATTTTTTCACCAAAACCGCAATCAGGACGCTCGGCAGCTTGGGGTCTTGGTTGTGTGGAAACGTGCGGCGCCCGATCATCGAGGATTGGATTGGCGGGGTTGGTGTGACGTTCGGCGTCTGCGGGCCTGATTTCCGGGTTTTCGGGGTCTGGGCGGTCCTGGTGGCGCTCAGCGCCCCGGAACGGCGATTGGAGCCGAAGATGGCGTGATTTCGCGCTGAACAGGCGCCTGCCTAGGCCCGGATCGCTGCCATCAGGGGTCGGATGCCGAGGATGTTCATCACCCGGGTGAGGTTGTAGGCGAGCACGCTCAGCGCCATCTCGGTGCGCACGTTCTTCAGCCGCTTCATCAGGAAGTGAGTGGCGCCCATCCGGGCCTTGAGGGTGCCGAAGGGGTGCTCGACCGTCTCGCGCCGCTGGCGCATCGCTTGAGGGTTCTCGTCGAGGCGGCGCTGGACGGCTTCAAGAACATCTTCGTGTTCCCAGCGCGTCAGGCGGCGCTCCTTGCCGAGGGTGCATTGGTTCTTGATCGGACAGGTCGGGCAGGCGGCCGTCCAGTAGCGGTGCAGGACCCTGCCATGTTCCTTGCAGGTGAAGCGGTGGACCAGGCGCTCCCCGGCGGGGCAGACATAGACGTTCTCCTCGGCCAGGTAGCGGAAGTCCTGCTTGCCGAAGCGGCCCTGCGCTTTGGCGTATGAGGTCATCGGCTTTGGCAGGGTCACCGTGATCCCGGCCCGGTCACAGGCCAGGATCTCCTCGCTGTCGAAGTAGCCACGGTCGGCGACGACATCGAGCTTCTCGACCTCCAGCACCGCCTTGGCCTTCGTGGAGATGTCGGTCAGTTGTGCGCGGTCATTGCCGACATTGACCATCTCATGGGCGACGATCAGGTGGTGCTCGGTATCCACCGCCGCCTGGACGTTGTAGCCGACAACGCCCGAACCGCGCCCACTGGTCGCCATCGAACGGGCATCCGGGTCGGTCAGCGAAATCTGCCGGTCCGGCGCCGCCAGCATCTGGGTCTCGAGCACCTGGAGACGCTGCATCTCATCGCGCAGCTTGGCGATCTTCTCGGTCAGG
>Ga0307379_10013998_pt1 | contig 10370 bp, 8 predicted proteins | sample UN2MG_FD_202237 | JGI IMG/M metagenome (GOLD analysis project Ga0307379, IMG submission 202237) | Soil microbial communities from Risofladan, Vaasa, Finland - UN-2 | ecosystem: Environmental > Terrestrial > Soil > Coastal area > Acid sulfate soil | place: Finland: Risofladan, Vaasa | collected... | reverse complement strand
GATCATCCACAAGGGCACGCGGGTGGCCTCTCACCTGCGCTCCTTCGTGCGGGGAGGACACACCACGGTGCTGGCTCACATGCCACGCCATCACCGAGAGTATGTGGACTGGAGCCCCGCGCGCCTGATCCGCTGGGCCCAGCAGACCGGGCCCGCCACCGCCCAGGTGGTGGAGCAGATTCTGGCCTCCCGCACCCACCCTGTCCAGGGTTACCGCGCGGGCCTGGGGGTGTTGCGCCTGGGCAAGCACCACGGCCCGGCACGGCTGGAGGCCGCCTGCGCCCGCGCCCTGGCACTCCGGGCACTCAGCTACCAGAGCATCAAGTCCATCCTCAAGCATGGGCTCGAAAATCAGCCACTGCCCCCGACAACGATTGCGCACACACCGATTCGACACGCCCATATCCGGGGCGCCCATTATTACGCACAGGAGGACACCACCCATGCTGCAACAGCCGACTCTCGACAAGCTCCAGGAGCTGAAGCTGGTGGGGATGCTCAAGGCCTACCAGGAGCAACAACAGATGCCGGACTGTCAGGCATTGAGCTTTGAGGAACGCTTGGGGCTGCTCGTTGATCGCGAGCTGACCGAGCGCGCCAACCGCCGCCTGGCCACCCGCTTGCGTTTCGCGCGGCTGCGCCAGGAGGCCTGCCTGGAAGACATCGATTTCCGCCACCCGCGGGGGCTGGATCGATCCGTGCTGCTGGCTTTGGCCGACTGCCGCTGGATCGCCCATCACGACAACTGCCTGATCGTGGGCCCCACCGGCGCCGGGAAGTCTTACCTCGCCTGCGCGCTGGGCCAGCAGGCCTGTCGGGAGGGCTACTCCGTGCGCTACCTGCGCTTGCCCCGGCTGCTCTCCGAGCTGGCTATCGCCCGCGGGGATGGCCGCTACCCGCGAGTGCTGGCCTCTCTGGCCCGGGCCGACCTGATCGTGCTGGATGACTGGGGCACGGCCGCCCTCGCCCCCGAGCAGTGCCGGGAACTTCTGGAGATCCTGGAGGATCGCTACCAGCGCCGCTCCACTCTCGTCGCCTCTCAACTGCCCGTTGCCAACTGGCACGAGTACCTGGGCGATCCCACCATCGCCGACGCCATCCTGGATCGGCTGGTGCACAACGCCCATGCCATCACGCTGAAAGGAGAATCGATGCGCAAGCACAATAAGGCTTTGCAGGGCTTGTCAGCCGACACGAAACCGGCTGCCAAGGACGGCAAGTGAGCGATCCCGCGTCGTCGCTTCCACCTTCGCCAAGGCTACGGTGGACAGGTCGCTCCGACCACAATCAGTGATCACTTTGGATCGGAACGCGCGGTCGCTTTCAATCGGAATACGCGATCACTTTCGTCGGAATGCGCAGCGGAGGACGGACAAATCGTGGAAGCCAGATATCTCGGTAGGTGGAAACACACCTTATCGATACCGTTTGGCCTCCTCTCGGTTATGCAGAACGTATCAATAGTGGGGTCTTCGAGGGCGGACAATACTGCGGCCCTTCTCCGCTTGGCCGATCCGCAGGCGCAGCGTACACACGGTCTAGATCCCAGCCATTTCCTTTCGTGTTATCTGAACCTGGGTGGCCTGAAGTGCGCTAGCGAGCAAGAGGTTTTCGGGCTGATGCTGTCCGGGATGATTCACGCAGCGAGCCGCCGACCCGCCCTTACCCATCTGCAGACTCCGCGGTCGCCATGTCAGGACACCTTTGCCGAACTGCTGTCCTATCTAGAGCAAGCTGAGATGATCGGTCCGAACCTAGTCTGGATGCTGGATGAGTTCGATAGTGCGTCCCGCAATCCAAAGCTCACCCCCAACTTCTTCTCAGCGCTGCGAGCACTGGGCAGCAGACCCCGCGCCGCCTTGGTGACCGCAACTCGGCATGGCCTGTATGGCATGGGCGAAGCCCGACGGCCAGCGGGCTCATCGCTGGCAGGCCTATTCGTCACACTCCACCTGGATCGGCTGAGAGTCCACGCGAGCTAGAAATCGGTACGGACCTTGCGACGAATCGGGGTTGCAGCAGGATAGCCGTCGACGCCTGCGCCGTCTAGTTCCTCCGTGGTGCCCATCTCCTTACCAGCCCAGGCTAGTGAGCGCCGAGAAACGCCCCGTGTAGCCCCGTGCTCTCACGGAGAAGGCCTCGCCGCTGGCGCCCATTCTCCCGGTCGCAGGTTGGAACAGGGTGACACGTTCGACGCGCCGCGGTGCGCGAACCGCCTTACCCCGATGCGAACCAGCGACCTTGGCCCTCTTGGGGCCTGATACGACCCGCAGGTGGCGGGGCTTTGGCCGCTCGCCGGGCCGCAAATCACGCTCAAGACTGAGTTTGAATGGGATTTCGCGCGTCCAGGGGAGGGGTCTTGTCTTCTTTTCCGATACGAATCGGGCCCCCGCTTCGAACCAGCGACCGCCCACGCAGGGAACCCCTCCTGGCGCGGAGAAAAGCACTACAGATTCGGGCGTTAGTGGCCCGCCGCGAGAACTATCGCAAGCTCGCGCGGACGGAACAGGATGCAAGAGCAGGGACACCAACCACCTTACCTCGGCCCGCCCCGGATCTGTCCCAGCGCGCAGTAGAACAAGGCCGTCATGCCTCTCAACAGAACCCTGCTTGGCGAAAGGCTGCGTTCGGAAATCCGTCGCTGCGGGCTGAGCGTGCTTGAGGTCGCTAGCCGCGTGCCGGTATCGCCGCAGGCGCTGCATGCGTATTTCCGCGGCACCAAGACGCCCGCCCTAGCGACCCTGGTGCGCATCGCCGAGGTGCTGGGCGTGCCGGTGGGCCGCCTGCTCGATGGGCAGCCTGAAGCTGTGCGCGAGGATGCCGCCCAGACTCAGATTGACCGCGCCCTCCACCGAGTTCCCGCGGAGCGCGGCGAATCAGGCGAGGGCGTATCCGATCTGCCCGTGCTCGCCCACATCCGCGCGGGCGCCTTGTCCGACATCGAACAGCGCGATGAGGGGGTGCTCAGTCTGCCGGAGGCGTTTGCTGAGGGCGCAGATTACGCCCTGCGCATCGAGGGTGACTCGATGGAGCCGACCCTGCGCGAGGGCGAATATGTCGCGGTGCGCCGTCAGCATACCGCCGAGGACGGCGACATCGTCGTCGCGCGCGTGGGCGCCGAGGTAGTGCTCAAGCGCCTGCGCCGATCACCTCACGGCACCACGCTGCAATCCGACAACCCCGCCTACGCGGCTATCCCGGTCGCCTCCGGCGAGTTCACGGTCGAGGGCGTCATCGTCTGTTCTTGGCGCCCCAGCGAGGCACTACGCCCGTAAAGGGCGAGGACGCTCGTACCTGTCCATGCCGCCAGGACGAGGGAACCAGGTGCAGGCCCTGTGGGCAACAGCTCAGTCACGTCCCGGGTGGGTCCTGGCCGGAACGGCATGCCAGGAAAGGATCGCAGCGCTTCTTTTCGACACGCGAACCTGATCGGATCGTGGATCTCTCAAGCACGGGAACGCGCCGCTTGCCATCGCTGCCAGCGACACGCCGGCGCGCGTTTAGCTGCGCCAACTGGGATGCAAAGCCGCCGCGACAAGCACAAAGGGCCCCACGTACGCGCAGGTGCAGGTCGCGCGGAGACGCGATCTGATACGACCCTCGCTGCCCCGCATCTCCAGGGACGTCACACGCGCCCACGCCCCTGGCCGGCCGGACTCGTCCGCAATCGGTGGCCGGATTCTCCCGGAATGGGTGGCCGGAATGGATCGGAATCAGTGGGCGCTTTCAGCCGGAATCAGTAGCCGGTTTCGGCAGGAACACGCAGATGTTGCGGTTGCTTGTGGCAACGGGGCATGTAACCGGCTGCACTGACGAGGCGCGCCCCCCGGTCCGCGAGTCGGGCCAGCAACCAGCCAGCGAGCTCGATCAGGTGGCGGTTGAGGCGGCATTCGGCGGGATCGGGCTTCTCCAGACAGCCGTTGGTCATGAGCGCCTGATGATAACAGCCGCCCCCGCACAGGTGCCGCGCCCAGCAGTCGCGGCACCCGGGAATGTTCGTAACCAGCAGATCCTCCTGGAAGACCCGCGCCCGTTCAGGGTCAACGCCGCTGTAGATGGAGCCCAGTCGTCCAGCCTCGTGCCCCATTCCCATTAGGGACTGGCAGCCGTAGATGTCCCCGCGGGGGTCAACGTACAGCCAATTGGCCTTGCCCGCCGGGCATCTGCGCTGGATTCCCTGCTGGTTCACCAACCGCAGGACAAATCGCTTGAAGTAATCCAGTCTTGACAGTGACTTCAGAAGCCACGTAAGCTCGCGGTCATCGTGCTCAAGTAGCCATTCCGCGAGTTGTGTGTACCCTTCGCACACGGCCCCGACATTGTCTTCGGTGAGCGCAAGCGGATGCCCCGGCGGGACACGGACAGGCTTGGCTGACACGCTTTCAGCGCCCAGACTGTAGAGGTGCTTGTAGATGTCCGTCACTTGCGGGTATGTCGGCGTAACGGTGGCGGCGACCCGCTGAAGGCATCCTTGCGCCTTCAGCAGCGGCACCGCCCTTGCCACGCGCCCGTAGGAGCCACGCCCGCGCCAGTCGGTGCGCACCGCGTCGTGGACATGCGGTGGCCCGTCCACGCTCAGCGAGATGGTTGAAGTCGGGAAGCACTCCCGCCACTGCTGCAGCCTCCTTGGCGTCATTGCCGCGCCGTTGCTGCTGGTGCTAGAGAATTCTACGTTCAAGCCGAGTTCGCGCGCCCGTCCCAATGCGTAGGCTTCGGCCTTGCGAATCAGGGCCAACTGCACCAGCGGCTCGCCGTTGCGGGCAAATGCAATGTCGTAGGTATTGGCGCGAAAGGTCTGGAAGAAGAAATCTACCGCGTCGCGCACGACGGACTCCGGCATCACCCCCGACTTGCGCTTCCTGCCCACATAGCAGTAGCGGCAGTTGAGATTGCAGGCGTCGGACAAATCGAGCGTTAGCGCCACATCCTTCCAGACGTAGTCTTGCTTCCGCGGCAGCGCCTGCGCCTGGCGCGGGTGGTGTTGAGACGATCCCGGCGGCGGCCGGAAGAAGCCCGCGGCGCGGCAGGCACCCAGTTCTATTGCCGCCTGCGACAATTCGGGCTGCGCCGTTCCCTGGCCCGACGGAGTATCCACGCTCGCTAACTCGCGCAAGCATGCCGCCGCGTCGGGGGCAAGCTCCCACAACGAGCAGGTCGTGGGGTCTATCACCAGCCTCTTCGTGCCCCACGTGTACACGTGTGCCTCGTGTGGGGTGTCCATTAGGAAAGGTTCCATCGCAGGTCGCGAGACCAGGACCCTCGCCGCGACCATAGCGCGCGCGAATCCCGCCAACGCGTCGGCGGGAATCCCCGCATGCTCGTCAGATAGAGACCACACGCGCTTCAACAGGGTCTGAAGGCGTCCCGGCCTCTCGGCCACCAGCCAGAGTGCATCGAAGGCAGGAGCGAGCTTAATCCGCTGCTTCCGGTTCGCTGTGATCAGGCTGAAAGATGAGGTGTCAAACCATCTGCTGGGGTACCTAAGGGATAGCCCGGGTCTGGCTGGACCCCACTCCACTGTGGGGTCGCGAGAGAGCACGAAGTCACGATTGCCGGTCATGGCCACTGGTTCCATGTCTTCCTCTCCTTTGCATCTGTATGCTGCTACCCGGTAGCTCCTTGCCGCACGAGAGACAGGCCAAGGTGTCGGCCCCAAGCGAATGATTTGCGAGGTCAAGGCGCTACGCGATGCTCAATGGTCGTGCTTCACTTCATTGGCTTGGTCCAACTGAGCGATCAGGGCTTCGACTATCACTGCATCGAGTTTGTGCCCCGCCATGGCCCGGAGCCGCCCGACCGCCTTAGACTTGGGCATGGCCCTGCGCCATGGCCGGTCGGCCGTCATCGCTTCGAACACATCTGCGACTGCAATGACCCTGGCGGCGAACGGGATTCCGGCCCGGTCGAGCTGCTGAGGGTAACCACTGCCGTCTAAGCGTTCATGATGGGACAGCACCGCCTGGCTGACGAACTCAGGTAAGGCCAGTGTATTCAGGATGTAGCCACCTACTACCGGATGGGCACGGACGAGCCCCGTCTCCGCGTCTGACAACGGGCTTGGTTTCAGTAGGACCAGATCGGGAATCGACATGAGTCCAATGTCGTGTACGCGTGCGGCGATGGTCAACCAAGAGTGCTGTTGTCGGGGAATGCCGAGAGCCTCGCAGACAGCGATGGTCCAGCGGCTGACGGCTGCTGAGTGCTGAGCGATATGACACCCCTTGGCCTCCAGCACGCCGACGAGCACTCGCACGAGGTCACGTGCCGTCTTGGGCACCGGACATCTGGGCAGGCAGGATGGAACTGGCAGCTTGGGGTTCATGGCTTACACAGTATCAAGTCATCGGGACCAGGCGCCCCTGTTGGCGTGGTTGCATGCGCTCGTTACTCGGGTATCCCTTTCAGCACTATCCACAAGCGTCCGGTCCCCGCCCCAGGTTCTGTTTCTCCCGGTCTGATGCACCGTTCAGCCTGTAGTGGACGAAGGGGCCGTCCGGTGCAGGAAGGCTCCGCTGAGAAGCCCACAAGGATAAGTCGTGTGGCTCGTACACCAAACTCTGGACGGTCGCGGCGTTGCAGATGGTGTGGTCGGATAGCGTCTCCCGCCGGAGAAGCGGGTCGTAGCGGTCGTGGAGCACGCGGCACATGGTCGGGGTGTCGATCTCGCCAAGCAGCCCCTCCGCCAGATCGCACATCCTAACATACCGCGCTACTGCGGACGGTGCCACAGGCTGGCTGTAGGTCCTGATCGCCGACGTCAATGAGTCCGATACCACGAGCAACGGCCCCCGGGATCTGCGACGCGAAGCGGTTGTGGGCGAGGCTTCAATCACCATCGCCTCGGGTACGCGCCAGTCCGATATCGTAATGATGAGAGCGCTGTTTCTGGGCGTCGCCCGAACGATTGCGAAGGCGTCGTCGAGAGTGCTGGCATACTGAGCGATCTTCCTCACCAGAATGGACAACGGGGTGCCGCTCACCTGGCGATTGCTTTCGCCAGCGCATGCGGCGGTCACCGTAAGCCCCGTCGAGTTCATGGCCGCGAAAGTGCCTACCATACCTGGCCAGGACGCCGAGAGAAAGTCGTTGCCGGTCTGGGGGTGATACTGGAAAACTTCCCTGCTATGCTGGCAGGGCGGTGCCGCACGAAAGTCGAGATTGTGGCCATGAAGTAAGCGCCCGTCCACGGTCGCCGCCCCGAAAGCTACCAGTTCGACGCGGCTGGTCCATCGTCGAAGGCGCGCATCTAGCTCAAAGAGGGCATTGACCGTCAAGATATCCTCGTAGTCCACTCCCGCCCCCACGGCTATTGCCCATAGTTCCTCCAGGTACTCGGGATCAATGTGTTTCTCAAGCTGCGCCCTCAGCTGCCCCGTGTCGACGTATGGAATCCCCAAGGTGTTCGACATCAAGCCGGAGACGTGCTCAATGAGATCGCTGATCTCTGGTCCAAGGCGGGTGCCCTGTTGGGCGCCGATATCTCTTGGAGAGCCACTCAACGCCACCACGTCTAGGCCCCCCGATTCAAGCATGTGTTGGGTGACCACGTGTCCCCTTTTTCTCGATCCGCGATGCAGCACTCGCGACCGGCGTACGTGGATGCATCCGTCTCCAGCGGCGAGTCCCCTGCTGTTCCAGGAGCAAACTCACAGTCTGGGACCGGTGCACGCTTCGATATAGTGCCCACGAGTTGCGGAAGTAGCTCCGGATCGTCCTGTTGCAGTCTCCCCACGACGGTTACGGCCAGCCGCATCAGGTGCTGGGTTAGCTTGCACTCGCAAGGATCAGGCCGGTCAATTGCGCCGTTGGAGATGGCGGCGTGGGCATAGCATCCCCCGCCGCAGACATAGCGTCCCCAGCATTCGCTACAGCCGCGTCTCTTGTCCACATGCTGGTCAAGAAACTTCTCGCGCACCCGCTCGTCAGGAAGTCTGGTTATCATCCCCATGGCCCATTCCCGCCTGCCGATGAGCCCGGCGCACGGGTAGAGTCGGCCATCTACACCGACCGCCAGCATGTCCTTGCCAGCGCCGCACCGGCGAGTGGAGCGTTCGCGCTGAACGATCCGGCGGATCAATCGGCCGAGGCAATCGTTCCCTCCCAGCAAGGCCGTCAGCGGTTGGAGATCTCCGCTCATAGCTTGCTCAGTCAAGTGGTCGGCAAGCGCGGCATATGAGCGTTTGACCCACTCCGCCTCTCGCTCCTTTATCGCCAGCGGATGGCCATGTCGCACTTTCCGTAGGGTGAATGAAATCGCCCGAGCCGGCTTCTCGAAGGCCTGGCGAAAGAGATGAACGACATCGGTACTACAGGGTGATAGCACGGCAGACCGTTCGACCCAGAGTCCACCTGTGCCGAGGAGAACATCGGCTCCACCGGCGGTCGGAGCGCTGGCGCCGGCTTTGGCTGGCGGCCCGGCCGGCTGGCGTTGCGCCAGTGGCCAATCGTCAAGCCCTACGTGGACGCGGAACTTGTTGTCAGTCAGGAAGGTCGTGATCTCCGGCGTCACCGGCGTGCCGCGGGCGCTAACGGCGAGGTCCACGTCAACGCGGAGCCGCCGAGATAGCTGATGACAATAGTCAGTCGCCTGACGAAGAAGATCGAAGGCAAGCAGCGACTCGTCTATGACGAAGTGAATACCGTAGGCCCGGTATCCCGCCCCGAACACCCTGAACACGTAATCAAGGGACCGGCGAAGCGGTATCCACTCGATACCCATACCAGCGCACGAGCGCAGAGAGGAACGTATCTCCACATAGCTGGTGCGGGAGACCTCGCGGCGCTCCGTTAAGAAGATTATCGCTCGGCAGCAGGATGGCCTCGCTGCGACGGCCATATCGGCATCTCGCGACGGCTCCAAGGCGAGCAAGCCCAGGCCTCTTACTTGTGCTAGCTCGAGACGCGCTCGGGTGACTTCGGCCTCGCCATGCGCCTCGTTGACATCACCTGCATCCCTGCCGGTTGCCTCCGCCTCGAGAATGTCCGCGAGGACGTCGCGCGCCGCGAACAGCCGGCTACTACCCACGTCGAACACGAACGCCCCGTCGCTTGAGCGTACGACCTCGAAGCCGCAGCCAGGTACCGGCGGCCTCACGCCTCACCTCCTTCCTTGCGCCAGCGGCGCAGAAACCCCGCGCGGGCCCTCGTGGGCGACTGCGCGCCCAGCAGTTGTAAGGTTCCGTTTCACACTGGCTGTAAAGCGCGCCCAGCGCGCGGGGTCCTGCTGAAGGCTGGCCAACTCCAGCAGCGTGCCTTCAGCGAGTCCCCACCGCAAGATGCACTCGCTCTCCAGCGGCCTGTCAATTGCCCCGTTGGACATCAGCATCAATCCCGGGCAGGCGCGGCAGATCCGGCGCAGCCAGCATTCCTGACAGGCGACGACGTTCACCTTGCGGTTGTCGCCCAGCGCATTTGCCACTCGACGGTAGGCCCTTGATGTCTGATAATCGGGGTCGTCCAACACGTTTCCCATGCGGAACTCGCCCCTGCCGATGAACATGTGGCAAGGGTAGATATCGCCGGCTGGCGTCACGGTTATCCTGTTTGTGCCGGCTGCACAGAAGTGGTCGCAGGCTCCTTGCGACAGGTCAACAACGTATGGCAGCATGGCCACGCCTGATGCATCAATCTCCGTGTCGCCTTCGCTCAAGGCGCGAAGGGCAAGCCGCGCGTATTCCACGTGATCCGCCCGTGCATCGCTCCAGCGGGGAACAAGCTCGTAGTGCGTAGGCACGGTCGCCTGAGCGGGCGCGATGATCGCTTCGCGCACCCCCAGGGTCTTGCACACATATGACCGTAGGTCCCCGCGCGTCATCCCGGCCTGCTGATGAAGTCGCGTGTACGTCGCCTCTACGCAGCGCGGTTGACGCCCGGCGGTAGCTTGCTGGAGCCTGGCGATATTGCGCACCACCATTCCAAAGGAGCCTCTACCGCCTGCGAATGGACGCAGCCGATCGTGGATCGCCGCGGGGCCGTCGCAGCTCACTACCACCTCGATATCGAAGCGTCGCACCAGTTCGACGAATCTTGGCGGCAGCAAGCTGAGGTTGGTAACTATGCGGTACCTCGGCGGCCGGTCTAGAGTGCCGTCCTGGTGCAGCTCAAGCGCAGTCGTGCAGGCGACCTCCAAGGCATCCGTGGCGAGCAACGGTTCGCCCCCGAAGAACCCGATCAAACCTATCCTGCCGGTGGACCCACCGACGCGCCGCACGATCTCGCGAGCGGCTCCAGCCGTCATGCGCTGGCGAGGTTGGCCGTAGTCGCCGCCGCCTGCGTAGCAGTATCTGCACCTCAGGTTGCAGTCATGGCTGACGTGCAAGGACAGCCGCTTCAATGCGCTTGGGTGTGAGCTGGCCGGCGGCAACAGCGTC
>Ga0307379_10013995_pt1 | contig 10370 bp, 6 predicted proteins | sample UN2MG_FD_202237 | JGI IMG/M metagenome (GOLD analysis project Ga0307379, IMG submission 202237) | Soil microbial communities from Risofladan, Vaasa, Finland - UN-2 | ecosystem: Environmental > Terrestrial > Soil > Coastal area > Acid sulfate soil | place: Finland: Risofladan, Vaasa | collected... | reverse complement strand
ATTTTGTCGGTTGGTTTCATGAAAAGGCTCAGGTCGGGAATCATGCCGCTCAAGATCTCGCCCCAGATTATCTTTCCTTCGACACTGAGCTTGAGGACAACACCGATGAAGCAAAGTACTATCATACTGACGATTGTCTTAATCAGAATTTCGAATATCTTCGTACCCTTGCCGCCGGCACCGTAGGTCATGGTAAAAGTCAGGCAGATTGCGAGAAAGATTGCACCGGCGATCATTTTACTGGGTATTTCCGGCATGGCTTCTATTCCGAGAATTCCGGGCAGGATATTCTGTCTCAGTGCCACGGTTCCCAGTGCGAACTGCGGCAGCGACCAGACGAGATTTGCCATCATCGAGGCAATCAGCCAGCCCCAGCCTAATACCGGGTTAACATGGCGGTTAATCGCATGCAACGGCCGTTCACCGGAAGAGAGGGTTACGTATGCAATGGCGCTCATCATGATAATACCGAGAATCATAGCCAAAGGCTGCAGCCACATGAAGCTAAAGCCCACCAGCACGCCGAGGTAAAGGCTCGAAGACAATGAACCGCCGCCTAAGGTTATGCCGCTCTGCAGCCAGCCGGGGCCCGATAACTTTACATACGTCTTGAAAAGTGCCCCTTTCCCTTTTTTCTGCGAATCCAGAATCATTTGACGATCCTTTTCGATCCGGGGATTCATGTGCATTACCTGCTGCTGTGCCTCTTTTGGCGCCATATTCGATCTCCTGCTTAACCTTTGTCTTAGACGTTTCTTGACAAGATGTATTCTTTTGTTTTCAAAACCACTTCTGGCTCCGCTTCGAACGGCAGACATCCCGTACCGATGCAGATATTCCGCCTATTGTGTGTAAGCGCTATAACTCTGTCAACTTCCTTTTCGACGTCGCGGAAATTTTTTGACGTGATCGCTCTGGCGTCCATATTGATTCGAACCGTTACTTCGGGATGTGCCCGCATCTTTTCCATGAACTTCTGCTGGTTGGTTTTTGCCGGGCAGCAGACGTACCCTGTCCCCGTCCGGAGGATATCATCGAGGATCGGCAGCGTATCGCCGCCCATGATACACGGAACGGGATGGCCCACGACGGCCGCCGTCTTTTGCATTATTTCCTTGAGCGCTTCAAGCTCGATTTGCCTGAAGTTTTGCGGTGACAGCAGCGGAGGAGTTGCCGCCGATTCGAAGAAAGCGATATCCAACCTATTGCGGACAACTTCCTCGCAGAATTCGACCTGCCCGGCCACGAGATGCCTTAGAGCCTCGGCGACGAGATCCGGGCCGGTTTTAATCTCGCATAAGAGAGTCTCAAATCCGACGAGATTTGCCGCTAATGAGAAGGGGCCGCTCAATGGGATTCTAACATCGGCATCGGGACAATTATCGGAAACACGCCCGGCCGCTTCGATAACCATTGGAATCCTGCCGGCCGTCTTCGGGTCGAACGGCTCCAGGGTAATCAGCTCTTTAACTGACGAAAAGGGATATTCGCAGATAGCGGGAATTGCATTGCCGGCCGCCCTGCCAACTACCGCACCGTACGCCTCGGCTTCCAGATTGTAAATATCAATGCCGACTACTATCGGTCGGTGCCGGTAAAGACGATAAGCTTCGATGTGTGCTCTTGACAGAAGCTCAACGTCTCGTGAGACCTCCCAGGGGCTTTTCCCGATGACTCGTGCGGCGTGTTCATAGACCGAAGGACAGAATTGCACTTGCTTTGACTCCTTTGATAATTGGTTTATGCTTTTCCTCTGCGCTGAATCTCGCGAATTACCGCGGAGTTGTCCAGTTCGCCGTCGCCCGCCGCGATTGCTTTTTTCAGAACTTCCAGGTGCACTTTTGAGAGCGGCAGCTCCTGCCCTGAATTCTCTGCGTATTTAAGAATAATGGAAACATCCTTGTGGTGCTGCCTGAGCCTTGCCTGGGGCGTAAAATCACCTTCCAGCATCTTTTTGCCCTTGACGTCCATCGCGGCCGAATACGCCGGCGTAACCTTCAGCAGTTCAAGAAATGCCCGCGGCTCAAGGCCGAGTTTAGCCGCGAAGACAAGCCCCTCTGCCAGGGCCAGCCGGTTCAGCCCGAGAATCAAATTGCCGGCCAGTTTCGCCCTGGAGCCGTTTCCCGAAGCGCCTAAGTAAAATACCTTCGCGCTAAGCGCTTTGAAAATGTCCATACAATCTTCGTAAGCCGCTTTTTCACCCCCCACCATGAAGACTACTTCTTTGTCTCTGACTTGCCGGCTTGAACCGGAAAAAGGAGCATCCAGAAAATAAATATCGCGCCCGGCGAGACGTTTTGCCAGCTCGGCCGTTTTATCAGGCTCGCCGGTCGTTGTATCGATGATATATGAAAGGGCGGTTCGCGAACCGCCCCTACCTTTCGTTTCCAGGATTCCGCCGGGACCTTCGACAACCTGCAGAACAGCGTCGGTGTCAGGAAGCGAGAGGATAATACGGCCGGCTTGTTCGGCCGCCTGTGCGGGACTATTGACGGCAACTCCACCCAACTGCTCAAGCTGCTCGCACTTTGCCTTGTCGATATCGAAGCCGACTACGTTGAATCCGTCGGCCATTAGACGCTCGGCCATTGCCGTACCGACGAGGCCAAGACCCACAAGTCCTATATTACCAGACACGCGGCTGTCCTTTCACTCTATTTAAGTATCGCCAGCATTACAACCACACAGGCCAGGCAAATTACCAGCGTCACAAGGAAACCCACCCAGGATTGTCGCGACGGCTTGACGATAAAAAGTCCGCCGGCTGTGTACCAGCGGCTGGATTGCGGCACGGCCTCTTCCAGCGGTAATTCGAGTTTTTTCTCCTGGCCGATGGGGACATAAATCTTCGTGAAGAACTTCTCAATCGTCTGGCGCTTCGGCGGCTTTGTTACAAGGCTGCCAACCACGCCGGCGAGCACGCCGACCACTATCGGCGCGCCGATAGTAATATCCCGGCTGCAATCAAGGACGTACCGGCTTATCAAAAAAGTCGCCGAGGCCAGAATCGTGCTGGAAAACATCCCCGTCGAGTTCATGCGACGCCAGAGGATACCCATCGCCGTGGAAATACCAACGAGGCTCAGGATATTGAAATAGTCGAGTATGGCTTTAACCAGGTTGAACCGCATCAGGATCGCCGCTACAAGCGCCAAAAACGCGATCGCAATCCCTATGATTCGCGTCACGTGCACAAGCTGTTTCTCATCGGCGTTCGGATTAATATACTCGCGATAAATATTCTGTGAGAATAGCCCTGCGACCGTTACCTGGACCGCGTCGCCGGAGGACATCGCCGCGGCCATTACACACGCGAGCATCACTCCCTGAAGCACCGGCGAAAGAAGCGTGCGAATCGAATCGCCGAATGCCGCGTCCGGACGGACTTCCGAATGTGTTTTGAGCAGGTAAGCCAGCCAGCATAATCCAAGCACGCACCAGCCTATTGTGCAGACACGCTTTAGAATGTTGCCGTAGGTGAAACCGACGCGTCCCTCCCATTCGGTCCGGCCTGCACCGCAGACACTCATCAAATGTGGAAACGCCAGCGCCGTCAGCGGCGCGTTGATGCACAGCAAAAGGACCGTCAGCAAACTGAAACCCTTCGGATCGAACAAACTCATATAGTCTATATCCTGCGCTCCCAGCGTGGCACGCATTCCAGCCAGACCGCCGACCTCACTAAGGTTGAGCGCCGCAGGGATAGCGATGAACGACAGAGCGATAATCATAAAACCCTGAATCATATCAGTGCGTATTGCCGCGATGATCCCGCCCCAGTAGCTGTAGATTATAAAAACCGCCGTGCTCACAAATAAGATTCCGAAGAACCAGAACTCGCTTTCGGCCGTCGTCGCTTTGCCCATCATACCCTGGACGGTGCGGGTTGTAGCAAGCAGAACGCCCGCTAAGAAAACGATCATTCCCGCCGCCGCTACGATGATATATAAAACACTGGCGGCTCTGCCAAAACGCTGCCGGAAGAAGTCGGCCATCGTCAGGCACCGCATCCGCCGGATTACCGGCGCGATAATCCAGTAGAAAGGTGTTCCGAACAGCCACATCCATGAGACCCAGATGCTGGATGCTCCGCTGACGACGGCCTGGCTCATCACGCCAGCCACGTTGCCGGGGTGCGTGCCGGCGCCGAAGGCGTGCATTACCATCATCAGCGTCCCGAACTGCCGGTTGCCTAAAAGATAGCCTTCCTGGTTGTGAATGCCCCGCTTGCTCCACCAGCCCATAAGGAGCATTCCGGCGAAGTATAATGCAAGGACAATCCAAATCGCGTAGTGCAGCCCGAGAAATTCCATAGTTAGCCTCTGTGAAATACGATGGAAACCATCCCCAAGCTGCGCTTGAGGCTGCCACCCAAATGCGTATATACAATCTACAAATTCATGAGTTACAGGCTATTAGTATAAAACTTGCCGATTCGCAAGTCAGAACGTTTTAATGGGAACTTCCGCTCCCGTTTTTTCAGCCGAGACGTACGCACTGTAGATCGTCGAGATACAATCGGCTGCAAGGTTACTGGTTGTCTCTAACGCATCGCCGTACGCGATGGTTCGATAGAAGGCCTCAATCTCCTGCGGATAGCCCGTAAACCAGTCCTCGTCCGGCGACGGATTCGACCAGCCCTGTTTTGTGCCGGTCTTCTCCACGACGTAAATATCTTTGAAATACGCATCGACCGGGTTGTATGTCTGCATCGCCGTGTTCGGATTGATGTTGCAGATGGTTCGGTGATTGTTGGCCGAGACCTGGAGCCAGTTGTGGATGCCGCCGACGATAATATCGGAGGCGAAGATGTCCGCAATAGTGCCGTCCTCGAAGACCACGTGCATGAGGGAAAAGTCGTCGATGTCGTGGTAGTCGCAGCGTATATGTCCCTTGTCCTCGAAGCCGGGCAGCCGGGTGATAGCGTGTGTGCGAGCCGAGACGGACTTCGGCAGGATCGGTTTGCCATTCCTGGCGTTGCCTTCCACGCGTTTTAGATAAAGTGCCGCCGTAAGCGGGTGGCAGCCCTTGCCTATCATCACGCCGCCGCCGGAGAACTTCCAGTAGGCATACGTAGTCGCGTGCGAGCCCGAGTGGGCTTCTTCGCCGTAGATCCAGAGGATCTGGGCGCCGGTTTTCTCGATAACCTCGCGCTCCTTCTGAATTGAAGGGGCGTATATCCAGTTCTCGGCGTAGAGTATCCTGCCCTTGCTCTTCGATTCGGCTTCGAGCATTCGTTCGATGCTCGCCAGGGAATGATCCAGCGCATCGGTCTTTGGGAAGGTATCACCATTGAAATCTTCCGAGCCGTCGCCGAAGTAGCCCGTGAGCGGTTTTTCCACGATAGCGAATTTGTCCCGCTCGAGAGCCGCGATTGCAATCGGCTCGTGAGCCACGGGCGGCGTGCAGACGTGAATGACATCTACCTTATCGAGCAGCTCCTCCAGGCTCTTGTAAGCACGAATTCCGCGCTTTTCGGCATAGCTTGAAGCCTGGTCGGTATCGATGGCAAAAACGCCCTCGACCTCAACGTTTGTGCCATGCACTTTTTTCAGACATTCGAAATGGAACGTCGCGGCGAAGCCCGCACCAATAATTCCCGTACGAATGGTTTTCTTTTCCATCTATGCATTCCTTTCCGAAAAGGTTTAGTCACATCGTGCTCGTAGTCCTTTTGACTAATCAAAAGGACTACGAGCTTGCACTTTGACGATCCTTCTGTTGGCGCTGACGGATGTCACTTAGCGATAAAGCACCCAGCGGTCCGATTCGGCTGCCGAATATTTCTATCGATCGCAGGCGTCCCCGGAACTGCCGGTCCCTGCCGGCCTGATGGATACTCTCGTTATAATTGCCTATTGTAAGTGAGCCGCTTCCTTTACCCGTCGGACCGCGGGAATAGCTCGTCGTCTTGTCAATCGCTGCAGGGCTGTCCGCATCGCCGAAGTACCAGCGGACATTGTCCTTTTGCCTGCTCCCGTCATACGTGACGGCAAAGAATGTCCATTTGCCGGTGCGAAGTTTATTTGGTGAGCTGTCATTACGAATTCCGTCGGGCCATTCGTTGACGGCAAGCCGAAGTCGGCCGTCCTTTAGATGGACCAGGTCAAATCCCGAGCGATTGTATTTCAGGTTGAACGCAATGCGATTGCCTCCGCTTCCGATATTCAAACTCGTTGGATTGGCCCAGCCGAGTATTGTGAACGACCGCAATTTCTCCAGCGCTTCAACGGGGCCGTCCCCTACCGAAATCCATTTCCACGGTTCGCCGTCGCCGAAATCATACGAGCCGTCGTTGCCGCGTTCGACCTTTCCGTGCAGCTCAATTCCGGAACTCTCGCCACGTTCGAATCCCACCCTCACGATTGGCGTGCCGGCGTTCCTGTCGACCGCAATGCCAAGCGGCATACTCGAAGAAAGCCCGTCATGTGCCGTGACGGTAAGTATGGCGGTATAAAGACCCGGCTCTTTATATATATGAACTGGATTTTTCTCGGACGAGGAGCTTCCGTCCCCGAACTGCCATTTGCAGCTCAGTTCGCTTGACGCCGAGAATTGAACCTTCAGAGGAGCGATGCCCTCGATTGGTCCGGCGGAAGCTTTTACTTCGGGGCGCATTTTCTCTCCCGGCCCATAGACCGACAAGCGGAGAAGATAATTGGGCTTTGGCGGAGCAAAGCGGAACTTGCCGGGCGATGCGCTGCCGAGTGAGGCGATTGTCATATCCCAGGTGTCGATCCCATCGATTTTGTATGGCCCCGGGCCGGGTAAATCCAGATTCAACGGCTCCGACTGTGTCGAATAGACGAAATAAAGCTCCCCTTCTTTTGAAAGCGTGTAATTGCCGCCGGGAAGCACGCCCGGAACCATCTCGTCGAACGGCGCCGGCTCCATAATTTCCCTGAGAAAAGCGATTCTTGCCGGGCTTTGCCCATGCAGCACGCCGCCTTTCGACCACCAGAGAATATCTTCCGGGTGCTTGTAAGTCTCTCCGTGCCCAACGTAGCAGCCGGCAATTGTTCCCAGCCAGAACCTGTGCACCATCTCCTTCGCGGTGATATTGCCCCAGCCCTGCGGGATATTGCCCTCGTATTTGCACTCATCGTAGATGACCGGTTTTTGGTACTGGTCGCGCCATTGTCGTGCCCTGGCAAGGTCGGAACTCTGGATACTAACATGCGTGACCCATGGTTTAGTGTGGTCGTAAAAGCCGCGGCAATTGTGAATCCCGCGCAAGCGATTGTATGGGTCGTACTTCCTGACGATTTGAAAGAAACGGTCCCAGTCCGCCATCGTTTTGGACTTCATCAAATCGTACTCATTGGCGAACGACCACCACACATTGCGATAGGCCGCCATCCGGGCCACGATGTAACGCAGATACCTTTCGTTGGTTCCGGCATCCATTTGGGCGTAGCCCCAGCGATCGTACGGGTGGAAAAGAATGAGGTCTGCCTCGATTCCCAATTCACGCAGGTCCCCGACACGCTTTTCGAAATGCCGGAAAAATTCGGGATTGAAACGGCTGTAATCCCAGTTCTTGAGCGGCTTTCCCTCGAACGGATAGAACTCAGGCTCATTCTTATTGTATGAGTAGCTCTTGGGAAAGACACACATTCGCATCTTGTTGAACGGTGCATCTTTGAGCGTGGAGAGCGTCTGCCGCTCCATCGCGTTTCCCTGATGGGCCCAGGCATAGCAGGTTGTGCCGACCTGAAAATAAGCCGTGCCGTCGGCGTACGCGAGGTGCCATTTCTTGTGCACGCGAACAGGGCCGTGATTGCCCGGCGACGGTTCTACGCATGTAAATTGACCTTTTTTGCCGTCCAGCTCGCTGCGGTTGCTGCTGGTTACATACGACCACTCACCCGGCGCATCGGGCATAAAGCGAATGCGATAGATGCCGTTGCCGTCATAGAATCCTTCCGGGCGAAAAACTCGCTGGTTCTGTCTGAACTCGCCGCTGAATTGCACATCCACAAAGGGATTGCCTCCGGAAGGCCCCCGGACCGCCAGTTCAAAAATTCCCCAGCGCTCGACGGTCTTTGAATCAGGTTCGGCCTCAGTTAGTGCCGGAGCCGCGAAAATTATCGTAAATGCCAAGACCATAATCATAACGTTTAATCGATTCGATGGTCTTGCCCGCATCAAAAGGTCCTTTCTACATAGGTTGAGGTTAGCTGATTAAATCAAGGGGTGAGATGATATCGCCGTATTTATCGCCGGTTGCTTTGAGACGATCGCGAACTTCGGCAAATGTTTCGTAAAGAATCTGGGGCGTATCGGAAACCTTCTCTCTGTAAATCTTCTCGACGCGGTCGAACTTGGCGAGATTCTCCGGGATGCGTATTGTAAACTGCCGCTCGTAATCACCCTTCGTGTAATCCTCGTCGAGATGATCTTTAAAGAGTTTCTGAAGGTCCTCGTAAATCGGGATCATGCCCGTCGGCGTTTCGATTGCCTCAACCTCGCCGTTGGCGCGAAGCTCAGCCCACAGGATCCAAACAAGCTTATCAGCCATTCCGTTCAAGTATTTGCCTTTTTTGTCCTTGAGGAAGTAATTGACCGAGAAGATAAGGGGCGGATTCTCGATACCTTCAGTGAAATCCAGATTGTTCTGAATGTATCGGCCGAGCGGAATCGAGAGGAAGTCGAGATTCGACATCAGGTTGAAGGTTCTGACGCCCTCTTTACCGAGCGTAGCGGCGGTTGTTTCCGATTCGAGGCACGCACCTTTGATGAGAATGCCCTCGGCCCAGTTGAACGCCTGCTCGACGGGAACCCATGTATCGCTGTCACGTCCGCCGTAGACAATACCGCCGACCGGCACGCCATTGGGATCGTCAAGCATGGGATCGCGATTGCCAAGGTCCGGGATATTCAGGCAATAGCGGGCGTTTTTGTGCGAAGCGGTGATTTCGTTGCCGTTAGAGTCCTTTTTGCCTTTTTGCCACTTGCCCGAGTGGTTGGTACCCTCTGCCGGCAAGTCGGTGCCCATTCCGAGCCAGTGCGGCTTGTTCGCATCGTTAACAAGGATGTTAGAGAAAATAACCTCGTAAGGGCTCGTGAGAGCCTTGTAGATAATCAGGTCGTCAGTCGGATTGACGTCGCGAATGATGCCGAAAATGCCCTTTTCAACATTGACAGAACGTATTTCGGCGCCCTTTTTGCGGAAATAGGCGATATCGTCACCGACGATGGTCTGGCCGGGCAGCATCGAGGTTGAAGTTTTTCCACAGGCTGACGGGAACGCACCGGCGAAGTATGTGACCCGACCGCCCGGCCCGTGGGCGCCGAGGACAAACATGTGCTCGGCGAGCCAGCCTTCCTTCGAGGCCTTTTGGATCGACAGTCGCAGAGCCAGTTTCTTCAGACCTATGGTATTGCCGCCGTACTGGGTATTGACGCTGTAGACCATGTCTTCTTCGAGGTCGATATAAACTCGGCGCTTGTCGATATTCTTGCTCACCGCGTGTTCAAGCTCACCTTCGGAGTGGATGAATCTGAAGAAATCGGGCGATGAGCCGATTTTTTTGAACTGCTCGTAGCCGGGCCGGTAGAGAATCGATTCGCTGTGAGCCACGTAGGGTGAATCGGTGATTTGAACGCAGGGAATCGAGAAATCCGAGTCGAGCGGGCCAAGGCAGTAGAAGCAGACAAGCATTTCCCGGCCGGCCATCGAGTCTTTCAGGAAAGAACGCACTTCTTCGATACCGGCCTGCTTTTCAATGGAATTGAGACTGGCGCCCAAATCCGAGCCGGCCGGCAGCAAATACTTTGTGCGGGCCTTGTCGCGGGCCTGATCGTTATAGCCGTCAAAGTGGCACGTATGGCCGGCTACTTCCAGCGGAATTTCTTCACCATTCTTAATCGCCAGCTTGCGAAGATACGTTCTATCTTCTTCCGAATCCGTCAATACGGAAACCGAAGCGGCACCGGTCAGCTCAATCGCATCGGCGACAAATTCGTGCATTTTCGGATTATCCAGGGCCATGAGCCTGTCGTAACTTTCCGTTGCCAGCTTTTCTTTCAATAATTTGTTAACATTACTCATTATCTAACAATTACCTCCATACGAGTTAATAAAGTCCAAAAAAAACCGGACGATTCTAATGGCAGTCTCGCCCAGAGTCAACTTCTTTTTGCCCAAAGCAAATTTTAAATTTTAGGGGTGCGACCAGATATTCTGGCAGGCGATTTTTCGTTCTTAAATGCTTGCTCTCAAAGCTGGAAATTTCCCCTGTCGTCATTGCGAGGCCACAGCATGTGGCCGTGGCAATCTCTATTCTGCGAACGGTCGAGATTGCTTCGCTTCGCTCGCAATGACAAAGAACACAATCCTTTACACAAGACAAGCTTATGTAGTGCCG
>Ga0307379_10013994_pt1 | contig 10371 bp, 8 predicted proteins | sample UN2MG_FD_202237 | JGI IMG/M metagenome (GOLD analysis project Ga0307379, IMG submission 202237) | Soil microbial communities from Risofladan, Vaasa, Finland - UN-2 | ecosystem: Environmental > Terrestrial > Soil > Coastal area > Acid sulfate soil | place: Finland: Risofladan, Vaasa | collected... | reverse complement strand
AATGCATATCTTTTCGTGCCCGGTGCGGTGGACGTGTTCTTTTTGCCCGATGCCGATGTAATACCTTACGACGTCTGCTACGAGCGTGCAAAAAAAGCCGTCGGTCAGCTCGTTCCTTTTGCTGAAAAAACCGGAGTTGCCATAGGTATTGAAAACGTCTGGAACAAATTCCTTCTCAGTCCATTGGAGATGCGGGACTTTATTGACAGTTTCGGCTCCGATATGGTGGGCGCATATTTCGATGTGGGCAATGTCCTGCTGACCGGCTACCCCGACCAGTGGATTAAAATTCTCGGCAAAAGAATTAAATGCGTTCACATAAAGGACTTCAAGCTCTCCGTCGGCACGGTCGAAGGCTTTGTGGATTTGCTCGAAGGCGATGTGGATTTCGAAGCGGTTAAAAAAACGCTGGCTGAGGTGGGCTATGACAGCTATGTTACAAGTGAAATGCTCCCATTTGCCCCGGGCAGGCCCGAAAAAACCGCTAAAGCAATGAAAAAAATCTTCAAGTAAAAAGGAGAAGAAAAGATGATAAGAGTAGGTGTAATAGGTCTGGGATTTATGGGCAATATGCACTCCAAGTGCTATAAAGCCCTTGAGAACGTAAAGTTGGCTGCGATTTGTGATATCGACGAGAAAAAACTTAAAGGCGGCGGCGGAGCGGCGGGCAATATCGAGGGCGCAGAAAAGCCACTCGACTTGACCGGAATTGAGCTTTATACCGATTTTGACAAGATGTTGGCCGAGGCCAAACTTGATGCCGTTTCGATTACGCTGCCGACTTACCTTCACGCCGAATATACCGCCAAAGCTTTGCAGGCCGGCGTCACTACACTTTGCGAAAAGCCGATGGCCCCGACCACCGAGCAGTGCGGGCAGATGAAGAAAGCCGCCAAAAAAAGCGGAAAAATACTGCAGATAGGTCACTGCATCCGCTTCTGGCCGGAATACGTCAAGGCAAAAGAAATTATCGACTCGGGAGAATACGGCAAAGTTAAGGCCGCCACTTTTCAAAGGTTGTCTCTGACCCCGACATGGTCGTGGGAAAACTGGTTGATGGACGAGGCAAAAAGCGGCGGAGCACTTCTTGATTTGCATATTCACGATTCCGACTACGTGCAGTATCTTTTTGGGATGCCCAAAGCGGTCTGCAGCAAAGGTACAAAAGGCCCGAGCGGCGGTTATGGCCATATAGTCACACAATATTATTGCGATGATGATTGTGTTATTACCGCCGAGGGCGGCTGGATGATGTCGCCGAGTTTCGGCTTCGAAATGAGTTTTAATATCGTTCTCGACAAAGCCGTAATATTCTACGACTGCACTCGCGACCCTGCTTTTAAGGTATGTCCGGCGGATGCCGATGCTTTCACGCCCGAAGTACTGCCCGGCGACGGCTATTCCCGTGAAATTGCACATTTTGCAAAAGCTGTGGCTGGTGAGGACGTACCGGAAATAACCACGCCTCAACAGTCGGAAAACTCGGTAAAAATAATATTGGCGGAAAAACAATCCGCAGATTCAGGAGAAAAGGTTAAACTGACATGATTAAATCTGACCAATGGCCGGTAGGTGTTTGCAGCTGGTCGATAAAAGATGATTTGGGAACTCTTCATAGACTCAGCCAAGAGTTGAAAATGGAGTATGTCCATCTTAACTCCGGCCCGGCAATGACAGAAGGCGGCGGAAAATTTCTCGATGCCGTCGCAAGCCAGGGCTGGACAATAAGCTGTATGATGGTGGACTTCGCCCAGGAAGACTATTCTACGCCTGCTACAATCAAAGTCACCGGCGGAATAGTCCCGGACGACTACTGGGATATCAATCGACAGCGGGTACTCGATGCGATTGACTTGACTGCAAAGCTGAAGGTAAAGTGCCTGTCAACCCATTTCGGATTTATCGAACTCGATGATACCGACGGCGCCAAAAAAATCTTGGATAGAACAAAACTTCTGGCAGATAAAGCCGCAGAAAACAATATCCAGCTGCTTATGGAAACAGGCCAGGAAACCGCAGACGAATTGCGTCAGTTCCTCGAAGAACTGAACCACCCTGCCCTCGGAGTCAACTTTGACCCGGCCAATATGATACTCTACGATAAAGGCAATCCACTCGAAGCCATTCAGACTCTGGCGCCCTGGATAAAGCACGTTCATATAAAAGACGGCATAAGGACCGAAGTCCCCGGCACATGGGGACAGGAAGTGCCCTGGGGCGACGGCCAGGTTGGTGGAGATGACTTCCTTAAAGCCCTCAGGCAAATAGGATACTCCGGAGTGTTGGCTATAGAGCGCGAAGCAGGAGAAAACCGGTTCGAAGATATCAAACTTGCAGCAGAAAGGCTCAGCAAGTTTTCCGGCTGATGATATGTATGGACATCTCCATTGTTATACCGACATTCAACGAAAGCAAAAAAGTCGCCGATGATATAAGGGATGCATCGAAGTTTTTCAAAAACAACAATTTGACCGGAGAGATAATTGTCGTCGATGACGGCAGCAAAGACAACACTGTTGAGGTTGCAAAGAGCGTCGATGTCTCGCCGCCGACTTCTATCAAGGTCGAGCATTACACCCCCCACAGGGGCAAGGGCTATGCCGTTCGAACCGGTATGAAACAAACCTGCGGCGAATATGCCATGTTTGCCGACAGCGGCTGTTGTGTGCCATATGAAAATCTCTTGTTCGGACTCGATTTGATAAAGACCGGCCAGTGTGATATAGCACACGGCTCAAGAAAAATGAGCGGATGTCATATTCAAAAAAAACAAAGTCTTTACCGGCGATTATGCTCGGCGGCGTTCCACTGGTTTGTAATTCACGATATGAAAATCCCCGCTGAATTCACAGACACACAATGCGGATTCAAGATTTACAAAGGTGATATCGCACGACGGCTGTACAGTGAATGTATCACCGACGGCTTTGCATTCGATATAGAAATTATAATGCGGGCACAGAAAGAAGGTTGCTACATAAAAGAATTTCCCATCGACTGGACGTGTGACCGCGACACGCGATTGTCGGCTGCACGAACTTTTCGACAGGTATTTTCCGAACTGATGATTATCAGGCGGGCATTAAACAAAAAATAAAAATAACATAGTCCTATCGTGCATAACGCCCCTCTGCCGACGACAGAACAAGACCTGCTCTATTGCAGCAGTTGGTCTTCTTCCCAGCGGCCAAACCGCATTATCTTTCCTCCTTGTGAATCTTTGTCCTCCCCTTCGATTACAATCATACCCAGCACATCAGGATGTTTTGAGCAGTACTGCTCAACCTCTTTCGGCTTCATTACCATAAAGGTCGTTGAAAGAGCGTCCGATTTTGCCGCCTCGCGCGTGCATGCCCAGGCGCCCGCTTTCTCTTTAACCGGCCGCCCGCTGCGCGGGTCAATGATGTGTTCCCCTTTCCGCAAACCCGAACCGCTCAGCGCACGGCTTTGCAAATAAAACCGCCCTAATGTCTCTTTGCGATTCAGGGGATTACCCAACGTCACCGGCCACCCCTTTATATCATCAGGCCCCTTAAGAGCAAGTACAGTACTCGAACCACCGCTAATCAGCGCGGTATCAATATCCCAATCGCTCAATAGGTTTGCCATCCTGTCGAGCGCATAGCCTTTGCCGATGCCGCCGAGGTCAATCTGCACTGAATCGATCAATAGCTCCACAGTGTGCCTATCTTCATCCAGCTTTACAAGTTTCATACCGGTATGCCGGAGCGCATTGTTTAGCTGCTCTTCAGTAGGATTGCGCATGCTCTTCTTATCTTCGCCGAGCCAACAGGCTGAAAGACAGCCAATGGTAACATCAAAAGCCCCGTTCGTTTCGGCATACATACGTGCGCAAAGTTGCAGACATTCAAAAGTCTCCAGGCTTACGGCCAAAGGCTGACCAGCCGCAAGAGTATTAATCCTCGAAACGTCGCTGTTCTCAACAAAACGGCTAAGCTCCGCTTCAAGCCGGTCAAGTTCACCGAAAGCCGCATTAGCCGCCTGACGTGCATAGCGTCCGTCGCTGTGGATGATGAATATCTCAAAAGCCGTTGCCATAGCGTTATGAGCAAAACGATGGGCGCCGGAAATTGAATCCGGCATACCGCTGACAACAGGAATGTCAGGTTGCTGCTGGGTCATTTTTCATTCCTCGTCGAAATCTGCTGCTGGCAACTGTCCCAAAGCTCCTTTGTAATATAACCGCGTAATTCCACATCAGGACGAAGCCAACTCTTAGTGTCAAATAAAGGAACATAAAGATTTCTCTCACCCGGCGGTGGCAGTTGATACAATTTTCTCAAAAGGGCCGGCTCGACACTCGCAGATGCAATAATCACCGGCGCCGCCGGCGTGTTCTCATCAACTTCATTCAACCAGCCGACACTGTCATAACGGCGCAAATACCACGGAAGGGGCCAGTAGTCGCCGCCGGGACAAATAACCTCAATGTGCATATTATGACCTTCTCGATGTGCAGCGGAGATTTCATCGACTCGTTGAACCATAGTAAAGACATCATTTGTCGGATGAGCATAAACATAAGGATTTCGGCTGTCGGCATAATATATGTAATTGGCCAGATATGCCTGCCAGCCAAGGTGGACCGCTCCCGCAGCCAATACAAGCTGGATTAGCCCCCGTACCCAAACATTTGACACTGATTTTATAATTACCCAAACTCCAGCGCCTCCAAGCAGAATCATTCCATGCAAAAAACCCAGCATACACCAGGGGGTTTTGTATGGGATTACAGAATACACAACAGTCATTATCACCGTATAAAAAGCAATAAACCTCAGCAGGCCCGAATTAACATCAGCAATGCTTTTTCTTGTCATCGCCGCTGCGAATCCGAACACAGCTAAAACAACGATAATTGCCTCGCTCCAAATCGGGCCGTCATAATATTGTGAATAAATAAGCATCTTGAGGTAATAATACCACCGATGAATGTGTAACTGGTTTTGGCCCGCCCGATGGAAATAGACTAAGTAGGTACGAATTGAATCCCAAACTCCGCCGGGATTAGTAAAAAACGATGAATAAAACATTGCCGAAACTATTATTGCAGACACCATAGCTGCGATTAGGTGCCTGGTTTTCATTGTCTTTTTAATATTGCTGATAAACTCCTGTTTCGGCTGCAAAATTAAAACAAGAATAAGAGCCGACAGCATTGACCCATAGGCAATTATGCAGGTTTCCTTCGTGGCATGCATAAGCCCCAGAAAAATCCCCGACGATATTGCCCACAAAATCTTTCTGCTCCTGAAATAACGGTAGCCGCAGCCAATTACCCCGAAAGTAAAACACACCAGCAGCATTTCCTGAATGTAGTAACGGCTGTAGAATACAAACGCCGGAGAAATAGCAGTAAGCAAAGCGGCGATAATCACCGCAAACCGGCCAAGACCATCGACCAGCAGCAAAGACATCAAAACCAGTAAAACTGCGAAAAAAACCGGCACGATGCGAACGGTAAATTCGGTAAGGTCTTTGTATTTATCGATTCCGCTTAGCCGGGCTGGTATGAGAGTAAAATAAGCAAGCGACGGGCCGTGATATTCATCGGGGTCATAACGATAAGTATTGCCTTCGAGCAGTTCGCCGAACTTATAGGCGTGAACAGCCTCATCGCCGTGCATAGGACGCTTAGCCAAACCCGGCAGGCGAAACGCTATACCGGCAATAGTCACGACCAAAACAAGGACGTAACATTTTTGAGCCCATTTCATTTAACAGCTCTGCCGAAAACTTCAACTTCGATATAGTGATTATATTCGTTGGCATTGTTGCCGTTGCTGTGCAGACGCACATACCGTCCCTTGACGCCTTTGGCATCGACAAGTTTGCCCTCGTTGGTTTCGACATAATGCATATCATCACCCTTACCCAGCCCCGAAGAGTTGTCGTCGTCATTATTGAAAAGTGTATTGACATTCGTAATAAAATCAGGGTCATCGGCGACCTGAACAACAACATCAAAATAAACCAGCCCCTCCTTATGATAGTGCCAGAACAAAATCGCATATATTTCATACTCGGCCCCGAGGTCGAGAGTGACACTTTGCTTCATTGGCCCAAATTCTACATAACTGCCGTCGGCGGCCTCCTTGTCTCCGTCGGTTATCATCTCTATGTCGCCGATAATAGGCTCCGGGTCAGTGCTGGTCACAGGCTTTCCGAAGGAAATATTTGTTACTCCCGGCGGAACCAAAAATGGAGGACGGTCCTTGCCCAGGGGCTTTTCAAGATTGGGAACACGCGCAGGCTTCGGCGTACCGACAAACATCGCCCGCGGCAGCTTAATATCCAGCGGCACCAGCTTTTCTGCCGGCGGCGCAATTGTACCACCCGAATTTTTTGTGACTTCCCCGCCTTGCTGTCCGGTCCCCTCGGTTGAATCTTTCGGCTCGGATTTCTTACAGCTCTGAACAAACAGCAAACACATCACCAAAACCGCCAAAACACCGACTTTTACAACTGAAACAAACTCTTTTTTCATCATTTCTATTTTAACCTCAAATAAAAAAAAACTTTCCTGCTTAAACAGCCTTTAATTCTCTGTAAGCAATCAATAATAATGTATTAAAACAAATTTGTCAAGTAAACCGAATCACCCGCCGCAAAATCTACTTGAGCCGTCCGAGTATCAACGCCAGGATTATCAATATCAAACACGCCGGAAGCAGCAGTTTCAGGCTTTTCTGAACAGTTGAACCCTTCGCAAGGTTTCCTATGGCCTTGGGAACAATCACAGCCCCGAGCAGACCCACTGCAAATATAATCCCGAAGATACTGCCGTAAATCTCAGGGCTGAACTTGGCAAAGGTAACTCCCACAGTTGTCGGAAAACAAGGTGCAAATGCAAGACCCGCACACGCTACAAGTGCGCTGGTCCAGATTGCACCGCTTTTGGTCATCGCAAAGATTACAAGACCAGCCACCAACGCCACTACCGCGATAATAATGTCGCCATAAGTTGTTATAAGCTGAATCTGGCTGGCAATCAATCGGCCGACCATCATCGCCACCGCAAAAACCGAAAGCATCTGCTGTGCAGTAGCATCCACAACATCGCCGTCCATCTCGGGAAAGTCCCTGCTGATTATCTCTTTGCTGTACGGTGTAAGCCAGTTACAGAACGATGACTCCAGGCTGATATAGCAAAACAGCGCCAGGGCGGCAACCAGCACCGCCGGTTTGCCAAGCAGCAGAAAAGCATCCTTTATCACAAAACCAGCTTCGCTAACAGGGTACTTTGCAAGCAGCGCAAAAATCACAGGTACAAGTACAATCACACCCAGCACAGAAATTGAACCTTCGTAAGACATTTTTCTAAAAAGAAAACTGACAACCAGCGGAGTGAGGAAAAGACCTAAACCGAAAAACACATTGCCGAGGTTGCTGGCAGCGGCTGGATTTCCACCTCCGTACAATACAACCGGAATCATTGTATTGCCTGCTGTGTTCAGGGCCATTGCCCCGAAACCAAGCAGCAGACACGAACCAAGTACCGTCCCGTATGTTTTGCCGCGGGCAAGAAGGAAAATACAAACTGCCGTTGCCACGAATCCGAAGATAGCTACAGGCCTGTACCCCAGCTTATCAACTGTCACACCCACAATCAGCGATGCTATCAGGCATGTGAACATAAATGCCGAGATAAGCGAGCCGAACTTGCCCTGGTCGATTTTCAGACGCGGCATCAGCTTCACGCTGATTGACCCAAGTAGCGAAAAGCACATCCCTAATCCGAACACGCACATCAAAGCTACAACTTTCTCCATAATCCACACTCCTTTCAAAAAATCTTTTATTAACGGAAGTCCAAAAATCTCCTTATTTCCAGAAAGTCGGTATCAAAGTACCGGCGTTATTCTTCCATTTGACTTCGGATGGTCAAATAAGTGTGAATGATTGCAGCCAGCGCAAGGGCCAAGGTGCTGTAGCGATGCACTTCAAGAAGAAAGCCCTGCATATACGTCCCGAAAAGCCGGAACATACTCAGAACAATCGACAAAATCACCGGAAATGCCAGCAATACAATAACCCAGAAGCATAATTTCCCTAATAGTTCGTACTTTTCAATGCCCGCCTCGCTCGCCGCCTGCCGCCGAAGAACGCGCTGCAGCCACGGCCAGTAATTTTTATCGAACAGGCAGTTGCCGGCCCACATAACGCCCAAAACCGCAAGACAAGCTGCAAATACCGGGGCAAAAGTTGCGTGCAGCATCAGCAGAAAACCGGAAAGGTGCTCATCTGAAACCAGCGGATGATAAAAACCGGTAATCAGCAATATCACAAAACAAAGCAGCGTTAGCAGATAAACCAGTTTCCTCAAAACCCCGGCCGGGCTTAGCTTCTGCTCTAAAAAAACCAATGTCAATAAGTGGATCCCCTTACGTAATATATTAACAGCCCCCCACCGTCGTTCTTTGCCGCACGGACGGGCAAAACAATGGATAATGATACCCAGAAACACAACTGCAAAACCAATTATCGAAACTGTACGAAACATATTAATCTTTACCAGCCAGTATCTTCACGACAAAGTCAAGGGCTTTTAGAGCATACAATAGAACAACCGCACCTAAAATCGCACACGATATAATCGCTACTATTTTCAACATAGGACGAAACATAAACGACATCGCAAACGCCTTCGTATAAAAGGCGGGTACATTCTGAAATTCGAGCATCTCTTTTACAGACTCCCTCTCGGACTCAATCGGTGTATCGATGGCCACCCTGCCGAAAAAGAAACCCTCGCTCGTCGAATGGCAATCCTGGCACTTGCGAATGCCTAATGATTGCGCTGCCGGCCTTACATTATGGGCGATGGGCCATAAATACCCCTGCGCCGCCGAATGCTCCGTCTGGGAAAGTTGATTCGGGTCGCTATCATCAAGGCTGTAAAGTTTGCCCCCGCAGATGTAAACCGGTGTCCCCTCGACTGCCCCTTCAGATGATAATAAGGCCAATACTTCCGCTATTTGTTCCTCGCTCACCGATGGCCAGTCGCCGGAGGCTGGAAGGTTTTCCGTACCTATGATTTTACCCGCAATCGGCTTGACAATGTCAATCGCAACCGGCCTGACACTGCCTTCTTCCATAGAACCCCAGAAAGCAGGCCAAATCAGGTTATGAGGGCCGATTTTACCTTCCGACTTTTTCATTAACAACCTACCAATATAAGCAGAGTAATAACCGCGTTCTTCGGCAAAAACCGGCGTTATGATATGAGGCAGTGCCTCATCGGACTTATTAACATTTTTAGTTCCAAGCGCATGCGCCCGCGAGGTCTTAACGCTATATGTTTTCCGCCCGGGCCAAGGACCCGAGTGACAGGCCGTACAGCTAAGCCTGTCGAAATGTACCGTTGGAATACCCGGATGCTTTGCAACCGGCGCCCCTAAACGCCCCGCCACCGGCGCAGCGGGTGATTCTCCTTCTATGTGACAGCCCTTACACGTCAGCGCCGCCCTCGAAGGGTCCATAATTTGCTCTTCGCCTTCATACCCGCGGGTAATATTATGACCAAGACCGTTGCGGTGACAATCTACGCACTTCATACCAGCCTTCAGATGAATATCTTCATCTGTCGCCCATTTTTCCGAAATGCCCCCGCCAATCACCTTGCTTGAATGACAGAAATAACACCGCTCATTGGGAACTTCTCTGACTATGTCAAATAGCACCTTGTTTTCCGGATCGAATGCATCTTTGCGATATGTGACGGCTATATCATCGGACATCAAAGGGTCATAACTCTCTGGCTGTGCAATCGCAGCGCCTTTAATAGACCCGAATTCACAAGCGCCGGCCGCCGCCCACCGGAAATTCTGACGAGCCACCTGCATCGCATACTCAGACTGGTCCTGACCCTCACTCGCATTATGACAGGCAAGACAATTCACCTCTAATTTCCCGGAGACAAAACCTCGCATTATCTCGTCGGGGTCTTCGCTTTCTATCTCTCCCGCTCCGCCGCCGGGTGTGTGCCTGCCGAAAAAAAGTGTAAATTGCCAGCTCGTAAGACCAATCTCTTCAGGTCTGAAAGTCCCCGGCCACCGGCGATATGATAGCGGTATCTGTGTGCACGTCTCGGCATCTACAAAAATCCACGGCTCACCTGCCCTGCCGCCCCCGATATTCGGGTCAACTGCATTGAAATGCCAGCCTTTACTGATGATTTCAACACTGTGGCAGGTCCCACCGCAGGTCCGACGAATTGAAAAAGGCAAAAGCGGGTCGTCGTCGGGAAATATCTTTTCCCCTTCCTCCTCGAATAATTCCAGAAGATGAACCGCAACCGCCCTGCTGCCGTCACTTTCATCGCCAAGAAGCGTCGTTTCGCCCCCGGCG
>Ga0307379_10013992_pt1 | contig 10371 bp, 5 predicted proteins | sample UN2MG_FD_202237 | JGI IMG/M metagenome (GOLD analysis project Ga0307379, IMG submission 202237) | Soil microbial communities from Risofladan, Vaasa, Finland - UN-2 | ecosystem: Environmental > Terrestrial > Soil > Coastal area > Acid sulfate soil | place: Finland: Risofladan, Vaasa | collected... | reverse complement strand
CTTCTCGCACAGGTAACTGCGGCCGCGCTGGATGCTCTCGGCGTTCGCGGCGGCTACCAGTTGTTCGAGGAAGCCGTAGGAGGCAAGGGGGCCGAGCACCAGCGTCATGCGGCGGCTCTCGATACGCTTGGCGCCGAGGAAACGGCGGGCGCCTTCGACGGCGCTTTCGGCCACGCGTTCGAGCCGGCAGTCGGTCAGGTGGCGGCCGAAGTCGAAGTCGTAGAAGTAGCCGGTGTCGCCGTCGCGCTTCAGGAGGGCCGAGATGTCGGCCGAGATGTCGGTGGCACGCGACTCGATCGCCACCCCCGTCGATGACGCCAGCGCTCCCGAGCCGACCGACAGGGCCACGTGGCCCGAGAGGTTGACGTCGGGCTCCATGGCTTTGCCGGCTTTGATGTTGGCGACGGCGATCGCCACGACCTGCTCGACGCCAAGGCCCGCGACGGCGTCGTCGAAGAGGCCCTCGACCTCGGGCCGGGGTTGGGGAGCGGGCAGGCACCTGAAGTCCGGATCGGACGTGGCCTCCTTCGCCAGGGCGACGGCCCGCCGGACGGCCTCGTCGATGTCGCCCCGGTCGCGGCCGCTGACCGTGGCGTATCCCATGCCGCCGCCGACGTAGCAGCGGATGGCCACGTCCTCGCCCTGTCCGGCGTCGGCCGTCTTGATGCCGGACTTCTCGATGGTGATGGCGATGTCGCGGCCGGTGCCGGCGACGACGTCGCACCACTCGGCACCCAGGCGGACGGCCTTCTCGACGCACTGGGTGGCGAGGTCGAGGTAGGCGTGTTGGTCGGCTTGGCTCATGTCGCGCACGCGCTCCCCTTTGGGTCGCGGCTAAAAGGTTGCCTGGCCTATACGGCGTTTTGGCCGCCGACAACGACGTCGGTGACGCGGACGTGCGGCCCGCCGCAGTCGGTCGGCGCCGACTGCCCGCCTTTGCCGCACATCCCCGGCATCTTCATCTCGAAGTCATCGCCGATGGCGTCGATGTTCCCCAGGACGTCGAGCGTCATGCTCGAAATCGACACGTCGCGCAGCGGCTCGCCCAGGGCGCCGTTCTCGATCATGTGGGCCTGACCCGCGTGACAGATGAACTGGCCCTTCTGGACGAAGACGTAGCCCCAGTGCCCGTCCTCGAGGTACACGCCGCGGTCCACGCCCCGAAGCATCCGTGCGAGCGGCACGCCGACGCCGTCGGGACCGCTGGCCATGAAGGTGTTCGACATGCGGACGATGGGCCGGCAGTCATAGGACTGGGCGCGGGCGCTGCCGGTCGGCCGGGCGCCGAATTTGGCGGCCGTCTCCAGGCTGTGGAGGAAACCGACGAGCCGTCCGTTTTCGACGATCGGGCGCCGCGCAGCCGGCGTGCCCTCGGAGTCGTACGCGAACGAGCCGAACATGCCGGGGAGCGTCGAGTCGTCGTAGATCGAGACGTTGGGTGCAGCCAACTCGTCGCCGAGTCGGCCTTCGAGGATGCTCTGGCCGGCCCAGACGGCGTCGGCCTCGGCGTTGTGGCCGAGCGCTTCGTGCACCAGGAGGCCCGTGATCGACGGGTGGAAGATGACCGTGAAGCGTCCCGCGGGGGCGGGCTTCGCGGTGAGTGCCGCCACGGCCTTGCCGGCGGCCCGTCCGCTGAACGCTTCGGGCTCGGTCTGCCTCAAGAGTTCGGCCCCGCCCACGATGCCGCGGTGTTCCGTGCCGCGCTGAAGAATCTTGCCGTCGGTGGCCACGAAGAGGCAGGTGACCACGGCGCGGCTGCCGGCGCTGCGGATGAGCGTACCGGCGGTGTTCGCGAGGACACCCTCTCGCCACGCCTCGGCGTAACGGACGACGGAGTTGACGATCCGGCCGTCGCCGTCGGCCGCAGCCCGCCCGCACCGCTCGTATCCGAGGAGTCGCTCGATCTTCTCGGCCACCGGCATCGCGCCGGGTGGGACCTGGGGGTCGCTGCGGTCCTCGGCCTCGACGGTCGTCGGCTCGGCGATCATGGCCGGGTCGCTGACGAAGGCCTGAGACGCCTTCGCCAGCGCCAGGGCGTCGTCAACGCACTGCTCGCTGCGCCGGCGCTCGAGGCTGTCGGCCGAGGCAAAGCCCCAGCACGGCCCTACGAGGACCCGGACCCCGACGCCCCGGTCGGTCGAGGCGGCGAGTTTGTCGGCCCGCCCGTCCTGAACGAGGACGCTCTCGCCCGCGCGCCGGACGACGCGGACGTCGGCGAACTCGGCCCCGCGCCGTTTCGCCAGGTCGCAGAGGTATCTGGCCAGGTCTTCCATTGGCTCGTCGCTCTAAGCGGCCCCCGACACGATGCCCAAACCCGTTTAGCCGTCGGCGGCACCCTGGCACGGGTACGGCCCGTGCCGTGGCCGGCGCCGACGGGAAGGGGCGCTGATGCTCCAACGGCAACGACCGTCGCCGCAAGCGGCGACGGCTAAACACGGCCCGGCGGCAGCGGCGGAACCTTCGGGTCCAGAAATAACCGCAACTGCTCCGTTCGCATCCCCATCGGGACCGTGAACACGAGGGTCTGAGACTCGTACTCACGCTTTTCGGCGAAGTAGAACCTCGCGCCGTCCATGAGGTAGTACCCGCGCGTGCCACGCTCGGGAAAACCGAACCGCAAACCCCGCGGGAAACTCGCGGGGGCCTTGGTCCGGCTGTCTACCTCGGGCTCGGCCTCCGTCCCGGGAATGGGCGACGGGCGCTTGGCCGTGCCGTGGAGCATGGGCCGGCCGCCCACCCGGGCGCCGCGGTCATCGATCAGGTGGAACTGGGCGGAGTCGATCGTGCGAGGCAACCTGCCCACCGGCTCAAGCCGGACGGTCATCGCCAGGAACTCTTCGCCCTCGGGCGGACGCACATCCGGGAACTGCTCGATCTCGTTCGACCGCGCCACGCGGTTGACCCGAAGGCTCATCCCGTACAGCGACGTGCTCCGGGTGCGGTCGAGGGCCAGGGCCTGCTCGACGGCCTTGCCCTGCGGGACCTCCGGAATGGGCCCCAGTCGGCTGCCCGTGCGGAACCGAATGTACTGCCAGCGGCGGTACCAATGGTAGTAGAGGACGTCGTCGGCATCCGTCGCGCCCGCGTCGCCGCTGCCGCGCTGCTCCTGGGGCGGGAACACGTCGCCGTACCGGTTCAGCAGCACCGAGGCGTCACCCGACCCCGACCCCAGCGGGCCGCCGACCAGGTATCCGAACAAGGTCAGAACGGCACGGTCGGGCGCCAGCCACAGCCTGTCGGCGGACTCAATGCGCCGGGCATCGGCTTCGCTGGTGCCCTCAACGTACCGGAACGGCTCGTAGCCCAGGAACGTGGGCGCGACGGGAAGCATCTGGGCCAGGACAAGGCAGATGCCGACCGCCAGGTACCCGACGATCAGGCCGATGGCGCCCCCGCTGACACGGTCCGGCCACATGAGAAAGTCCGGCTGGTTGGGCAGGAGTTTCTCGGCGGCCGTCCGCAGCCCCAGGAACACGAGGCAGAACACGGCCCACAGGCACAGCGTGTCGCCGGCGTAGTACCAGATGCTGGCGGGATCGCCGGAAGAGCCGAAGATGGCCCCCGTGACGGACGCAAACACGCCAAAGGCCAGGGCCGCAGCCAGAACGAGGGCTACCAGGGTCTGGGCGGCTCGGTAGACACCCTGGGCCGCGCACATCAGTGCCACCCCCGCGACGACGATCAGCATCAGACTGCTCAGCAGCACGGTGAGCCTCCGTCAACTCTCCTGCTTGATGGCCCGGACGACTTCGTCGATGCTGGTCCGGCCGTCGATGACCAGGTCCAGTCCCTCTTCGTGCAGGTTTCGCATGCCCAGTTTGCGGGCATGGGTAAGCAGGTCGCTGAGGGTGGCGCCCTGCGCGATCATCTCGCGAATGTCGTAGCCGACGGGCATCACCTCAAACAGCCCCGTCCGCCCGACGTACCGATTGTCTGCGCACCTCGGGCAGACCATCGTCTTGCCGTCTTCGGTCTCGGTTCGCGCGGGGGGCCGGTACAGCAGGTCCACGCGCCGGGTGCCGAGGTTTGCCTTCCGGAGGAAGTCGGGGTTGGGGCGATAGGCCTCCTTGCACTTCGGGCACAGCAGCCGCACCAGACGCTGGTTCACGACGATCTGGAGCCGCTCGGCCAGGGGCTCGCGCGCCCCGAAGAGCGTGCCGAGACGCCTTAAGGCCTGCCGTGTGTCGGCGGCCCGGATGCCGACGATGACGCTGTGCTCGCGTGTGGCCTCGGCCAGGACCTGCCCGACCTCGGCCTGGTAGAGCGAATCGAAGGCCACGACGTCGGGCTCCATCCGGATGCGGCTGCGGACTTCGGCGGTCGCCACCGGACCGTCCTCCTGGTCCAGCGGAATGTGCGTGACGTTCTCGATCTCGGTGTCCACGCGCGGCTCGAAAGCGATCACGTTGCTCGTGTACCGGTCGAAGTGGCGCAGACAGGCATGGATGGTCGTCGTCAGGCCGGAATCCTTCGGCCCCGACAACACGACCAGGCCCGGGCGCTGGCCCAGGGCCTCGGTCAGGACCATCAGGTGCTCCTCGGGCAGACCGAGGTCTTCAAGCCGCTGGCGGCTGGCGGCCACGTCGGTGATGCGGATGGCGATCTGCTCGCCGCGGACCGTGCCGGCGGTCTTGGCGCGCAGGTCGAACGTCTGGCCGGCCACGATCGCGCGGAGCCGTCCTTCCTGGGGCTTGCGTGTCTCGTCCGGGTCGAGGCCCGCCAGCCGCTTGACGGTCTTCGTCATGTAGCCGGCAATCGGTTGCTCGATATCGTCACCCAACGCCCACTCACCGCTGATCCGCAGCCGCACCTCCGTCCTGTGCGGCCGACACACGAACCCCACGGCCGAGGCGTTGCGGACAATCGCCCGGTGGAGGATGCGTTCCACCTCCCGGTTCGCCCGACGTTCCTCTTCCGAACCGGCCGACAGGCGCTTGGGCAGGTCGTCGTAACCGACGAAGATGATGTCGCGGCCGACGCCCGAGACGGGGCCCATCTCCTCGTCGAACGGCTTGTGGCCGGCCAGGCGACGCCGGATGCGACCGTAATGCTCCGGCGTCAGAACACGCAGCGGCGCCGTCACCAGGGCATTGCGATGCTGCACGTATGCCATCGATGCCCCGACGAACAGAACCAGCCCCAGCGGCAGGCCGACGTAGTACATGGGAACCACGATGGCTGCCGCCAGTCCGGCCACCCCGCCTGCCAGGACCACACCGCCCCAGACGCCCGGACTCGTGCCCACGAACCGCGTGTCGAGAAAGGCCCAGTCCGTCACAGAGAAGACGGCCACGGCAAACGCCAGCAACACGATGAACTTGAGGACGCCCAGAATCGGGAACACCGACCCCAGCGCCCCTGGCGCCTCAATGCCCGTCGGGTAGTACATGCCGGGCAGATTGGCCGGGTCGAGCGCTGCGGTCGCCGGCGCCGGCTCGGGCGTCGAGGCGGCGGGGGTCTGTTCGGCACGGGCGAGGCCGGCCGACAGCAGCACCGCGCCGGCCGCCAGCAGGGGTAGCGCACGTCGAACGCGACGGGGTTCAGCGCGGTGGCTCGTTCGGACAGGCCTCATCGCAGGGCCCCTCGTTTGACGTCGATGCCGCGGATGGCCATCTTCAGCGCCTCGGGGCCGGGCGCCGCCTCATACGCGTCCTTCGGGTCGATCCACTCCTCGCGGATCAGCCGCACCAGGTCCTGCGTGAAGTCGTGCATGCCGAGGTCACCGCCGGCCGCGATGACGCTCGGCAGGTGCCCTTCGTCGCCGTCGCGGATGGCCTTGCAGACCGTCGGCGTGGCCAGCATGACCTCGGTGGCCGGCACGCGGGCCACGTTCGGATCGGCGGCCGGCACGAGTTTCTGGCAGATAACCGCCACGAGACTGTGCGCCAGCGACTCGCGGAGCACGTGGTGATCGTGCGCCTCGAACAGGTCGAGGATGCGCGTCACCACTCCCGGCGCGCTCGATGCGTGGACGGTCGTAAACACGAGGCGGGTCGTCTCGGCCGCCCGAAGCACGCCCTCCACGTCATCTTCGGTGCGCATCTCGCCCACCAGGACCACGTCGGGGTCCTCGCGCAAGAGAAACTTCAGCGCTACGTCGTACGACTCCACGTCGGTCCCGATCTCGCGCTGGTTCACGAACGCCTTGTTGTCCTCGAACAGGTACTCAATCGGATCCTCGATCGTCACGATGTGGCAGCGGCGGTGCGAGTTGATGTAATCCAGGCAGGCGGCGATGCTCGTCGACTTGCCCGTCCCGGTGACGCCGCTGAAGATGATCAGCCCTTCGCGGACCCCGCAGATCCGTTCAAGCGTCTCCTTGGGCAGGTGCAGTTTGGTGAAGGTTTGGATATCGCGGCTGACACGCCGCGCGGCCACGCTCGTCACCCCACGCTGGCGATACACGTTCACGCGGAACCGGTCGCCGGATTCCATCTCGTGCGAGAAATCGACGCTGCCCACCTCCAGGTACAGGCGGTGCGTCCGCTCGTCCATGATCTGGCGCGCCAGTTCCAGCACGTCGGCCGGACCGAGCGTCGCGAGATCCGTCACCTCGACCTCGCCGTCGATCCGCAGGATGGGCGGCTGGCCGGCCTTCAGGTGAAGGTCCGACGCCCGGCGCTCCAGCGCCAGCGCGAACAGCGCCTTCATGTCCATGTGCCACGACTGCGCGTGATCGGCCATAGTCATCCCTGCCGGGCCCGATGCTTTGAGCCGCGCGCCAAGCGCTTACGGCGCGCGAGCGTACCCGCGACCCGAGGTCGCGGCTCGCGCGGGTACGCCGGCCTCGGCCATCGCCGCTTTCGTCTCGGCGATGGTGAACTGGCGCCAGTGGAAGATGCTTGCCGCCAGCGCCGCGTCGGCCTTGGCGCGCAAGAGCACCTCGACGATGTGCTCGGGCGACCCACACCCGCCGCTCGCGATAACCGGGATCGTCGTGGCCTCGGCCACGGCCAGCGTCATGGGAATATCGTACCCGTCCTGCGTGCCGTCGGCGTCCATGCTCGTCAGGAGGATCTCGCCGGCACCCAGCGCCTCGACCTGCCGCGCCCAGGCAACGGCCTCGCGGCCGGTGGGCACGCGGCCGCCATTGATGTGGACCTTCCAGACCTCGTGCCCGTTTTCGGCCACGCGTTTCGGGTCGATGGCCACCACGATGCACTGGCTGCCGAAGCGGTCGGCGGCGAGGCGGACAAAGTCGGGGTCGCGCACCGCCGCCGAGTTGATCGAGACCTTGTCGGCCCCCGCCACGAGAAGGGCCCGGATGTCGTCGAGCGTCCGGATGCCCCCACCGACGGTCAGCGGCATGAAGACCTGCTCGGCCGTGTGACGAACCACGTCGAGGATGATGTCGCGTCCCTCGTGGCTCGCCGTGATGTCGAGGAAAACGAGTTCGTCGGCGCCCTCGGCATCGTACCGGGCGGCCACCTCCACGGGGTCGCCGGCATCCTTAAGGTCGAGGAACCGGGTCCCCTTGACCACGCGGCCGCGGTCCACATCGAGGCATGGGATGATCCGTTTCGCCAGCACGGGCGCGCACCTCCCCTCGCCTTCACCGGGCGGATTATACGGGCACCATCGCAGTACCTGCAAGGGAAAGCGCCCAGGCGGGCCGCAGCGGCGGTCCGGTCTTTAAGATGGCCTCCCGGAGGTTGGCCGTCTTGGGGAAGCTCCTGGAAAGGGGTGTCGGCCGGACGAGAAAACGTGCGCCACGACCGCGCCTCGGCGTCGAGGGGCGGGCAGCCGCAGCACACGCGATTTGCGGAGCGTCATCTGCGGCGGCGCACCCACACCGCCCACGAGTTCCAAAGCAAAGAGCGATCTCCGGAGCCGACTCCCCCGGAAATCGCCCTCAGCACGTGGGGACTCGTCTGTTGCACGAGAAAAGGGCCGGACCGCCCGTCGCTGCGGGCGCTCAGGCCCCTCTGTTCCTCGCTCACCGCACACTACCTCAGAATCGGGCGAAGTCAAATCGGGGATGCGTTCCGGAGAAGTATCGCATGAGCGCCGGCCACGTCGGCCGCATCATCCTCCGGTGCCCGGCGTGCGGCCCTCACTCGGGCGGATCGAAATCGCGCCAGGTCAGTTCCGTCTCGAACCGCTGGTACTGCCGGAGGTAGCCAAGCTGATGGAGGTGCCACCCGGCGGTCCCGTCGTATCCGGAGGCCAGGCAGACGGCGGCCTCAAGCGAGTGATACCCGACGGCCCAAGGCAGCCAGGCCTCGTCGGGCGGGTTCGGATCGGCCGTCTGCTCCAGGTGCCGCATCAAGAAGTCCATCTCGCTCTCGTCCGACTGACGGGCCGAGGGCGTCAGATACTGCGCTGCCGCTATCGCACAGTACACCTTGTCCCAGTCCCCCAGGCCCTGCACTGCCGTCTGGCCAGGTCCGCGCATGGTGCCGTACTGGGTCAGGGCGCTGCGGAGATGCTTATCGAGGGCCGCGACGAACTGAGTCCACGGCTTCTCCGGAATGGAGAAGGGGTCGAGATTCGCCGTCGGGGTCTTGGCGAACCCGCCCTGCTCGGCGACGACGCGGTGCCTCAGGAGATGGAACATCGACCGCGCGTCGAGCGTCTCACCGAGCCACGTCGAGTTCCCCTTGGCGGCCGACGTCAGGTTGCGTGCAAGGCTGGTGCCAAGGCGGTTGACGGCGGCCTTGTAGCCGGCCCCCACCAGTTGGACAGCGGTCTGTGAGTGCTCCGGTCCGGGCAGCCGGAGTTCGGCCAACTCTCGGAACGGGCCGAAGAACTCGTCGAGGTCGGTCCGGAGCGCTTTGTGATCGGCCGACGGGTCCAGGATGATCTTCTCCATCCGCTTGACGAGCTGGTCGTAGAGCAGTCCGGCCTGATTGGGCGCGTACTTGGCTGCGACCTTGACGGCCTGGTCGGCCTTGACGAGCCGCTTCAGATCCCCAGCCAATCCGCCGACGTCCGACACGGCCTCCCCGAACGCTTCGATGTCGTCGTGGGGTGCCTTTCCGAGCGCCTCGGCGTCTCTGAGGAAGGCAGTAACAGACTGCGAGCAGAGGGGCTTGAGCTGGCCGGCCATGTCGGGCGGCGGCCACTGGCTGATCCGGCCGAGGACTTCGACGATCGACTCCACGTGTATGCCGAAAGCGGATTCGGGGATCCGTTTGGCCTGCATCAGGCCGCGGCATGCCTCGGGGCTGAGGGGGCTGCGGTCAAGGGCCCGGCGGTCGCTGTCGCCCTTGAACATCAGACGCAGCCGCGAAATCTGACGCCGCCGGTATGCCGGGTGCGCCAGGTATCCGAGCGTTTCGGTGAGCGATTCCTGACGCTGCGCCACGTACTCCGGGTACGCCGACTTGCTTGCGATCAACTCCTTGATGTACTCGGCCGTGGCGGTGACGACGCTGAGCAACTGCTCGGCTTTCTTGCGGCTGCTCGGGACCTTGAGTCCGCTCTCTGCGATCGTGACGAACTGCTGCAGTTTGGTCCGGACGTCTTCCCAGCCCTGGCCCTGGATGGAGGTGATGAGTCGGGCAGCCTTCCCGATGGCGGCTTTGTCGGCGTCGGTCAGGGCGGGCGCTTCGGTCGGTTCGGCGTCGGCGGGGGGCTGTCCGTCGGCCTCCGTCGCCTTCGACCTCTCGGCCAGTTCGGCCAACGTCCGTTCCGCCTCGTGAACCGTCCGTAGGCCGTCCACGAAGGCGGGCAGCGTCTTCATTCGCTTCTCGCGGCCGCTGGTCGTGGAAGTGTCGATGGTGTTGAAGTCGTCCACCGCCTTGGTCATGCGGCCGATACCGTCCTTGACCTCGGCCAAGGCGTTGAGCATGGCTTGGCGACCGGGCCCCTCGGGGATGGGGGCGGCTTCCCTGGCAAGGTGCGCCGCCACCTCGTCGAAGAGTTTGTCGGTGGCCGGCAGGTTGTTGTGGAGGTAGGTGCCGAGGGCGTCGAACTGGTACTTCGCCGGCACGCTGCTGTCGGAGTAGTACCAGCCGCACGCCAGGCCGATGGCTGCCATCCGCCGCACGGCCAGCCGCGCGTCGAGGGCGACGGCCGCGCCGCCCTTGGGCCGGGAGCGCAGGCCGAGGCGCCGGATGGCCGTCTCGAGGTCGCGCAGCGCCGCATCGTGCCACATGGCCTGGCACGTGATGCGGTTACCGGCCGAGTCTTTCGGGCCGAGTTCGTGCTTGGCCGTCTCAAGCTCGTTGACCAAGTCTCGGCGTTTATCGGGGTCTTTCTCGGTGCGGAGTTTCTTCTCGGCACTTCGGATCCGTCCAGTCAGACGCTCGGCGCGCGAGGGTGCCGCGGCAGGGCACAGCGTCGCCAAAACGATCAGGAGGCCGGCAGCCGCCGCGGTTACGAGAACAACTCGTTTCGGCACCGCTTGTCTCCGCCCACCAGTCCCAT
>Ga0307379_10013991_pt1 | contig 10372 bp, 12 predicted proteins | sample UN2MG_FD_202237 | JGI IMG/M metagenome (GOLD analysis project Ga0307379, IMG submission 202237) | Soil microbial communities from Risofladan, Vaasa, Finland - UN-2 | ecosystem: Environmental > Terrestrial > Soil > Coastal area > Acid sulfate soil | place: Finland: Risofladan, Vaasa | collected... | reverse complement strand
GGTCTGGAATATGGACTTTGTGGCCCTATCATGCGGGAAATAGTTATCAAGCAAGGCATTGTATGAGTCCAGGATCACGTCATCCCTGAAATCCCCGCTCTTTTTCTTTCCGATAACAGGATTGATGAACAGCCCGTCTGTAAAGGTAAGTGCACTTTTCTGCACATATTCATGACCCAGATGGGGCACGTTTCGGGTCTGGAACCCGACGACTGTTTTCCAACCCTTTTCCCTGAACAGGGCTCTTGTTTGTTCAGGTTTTAATGCATATTTCTTATATGGGGTATCTATCTCGTTTAGCAGATCAATGTTACCTCCCACCAACAGATCATTCATGTTATTGGTCAATGCGACTCCGGGGTGTTTCGGATCATCAGTACCGAACACATTGACAGAATGGGTTTTCTTGTCAAATTCGAATACCTCTTCCACATGTAATATGGCAACCGGGGTCCCCTTATAATCCAGTACTACTTCGTCATCAATTGTTATATTTTCAGCATCTTCATTTGATATATCCTGGATAATGGGAATGGTCCAGGGCAAACCGCTGGTCAGTCTTTTATTCTGAAGTACATTATTGTAATCTTCCTGTGCCAGGAAACCTTCCAGGGGACTGAAAAGTCCGCTGGCAATATTCTCGATCTCTTTGGCCCTGTCCAGACTGATGCTGATCTTTGTCATGCCAGGGACCTGTTCCAGGTACTTTTCCTTTGAGTTATGGTCAAGAACCCTGCTAATTAATTTTCCACCGTGTGGTTTAATCTGTTCAATACTCATGTCCTTTCTCCTGAATTAGTATCCTTCAATTATGAGCTAAGTATAAGTTATTATTATTATATAGGCAAAAAAGGGTTGTTTCAAAAAAAATGGGTGGATCAAGAAATATTTATACAAACATTTATATGAAACAACAACAAAAATTAATTGATAGGGTAATTGGAGTTAATTATGGACAGGAAAATCAATAAGGCTTTTCTCATCTGAATTTTCAGATGAAGGATCAAAAACAGTAGTTTAGATCGCATAGAAAAATGGTATGTGGAATTTATTCCACATTACCTGCATGCAATCCGCATTCTTTTTTAGTAGCTTCTTCCCACCACCAGCGACCTTCCCTTTCATGCTGGCCGGGATTCACAGTTTTTGTACAGGGTTCGCATCCGATACTGATAAAGCCCAGTTCATGCAGTTCATTATAGGGTACCTCATTATCCCTGATATAGTCCCAGACCTGCTGTGATGTCCAGTTGGCAATGGGGTTGAATTTGACCAGTGAATGTTCCGTGTTTCCGAAAACCCTGTCCTGCTGGATAACCGGTACGTTTGTCCTGGTATCGGGACTCTGGTCCTTGCGCTGTCCTGTGATCCAGGCATCCAGTTGCGATAGGGCCCTTTTAAGCGGATCTACTTTGCGTACCTGGCAGCATTCCTTATGGCCGTCCTCGTAGAAAGAGAACAATCCTTTTTCTTTAACAAGTTTTTCAGTATCATCCCTGTTAGCAAAGAATATCTCTATAGGGATGTCATATAATTTCCGAACCTCTTCAATGAATTCATAGGTCTCTGGATGGAGCCGGCCCGTATCCAGGCTGAATACTCTTACATCATCCCGAATCTTTTTCGCCATATCAACCAGTACTACATCTTCGGCACCGCTGAACGAGACCGCAATATTCGGCCCGTAATTATCCAGGGCATATTTCAATATCTCCTGGGGTGTAGAATTCTCCATTTCTTTTGCAAGTTGTTCTATATCAGTCATTTATTCACCTTTCTGTATTAGCATTTTAACATAACCATCAAACTACTCCAATGATACGGTGGCCTTCTTCTTTTGTACTGCGCGAGACATTTCTGACAGGTTCTCCTTCATCGAGTATTACTTCCAATACCTCTCCGGCAGCCATTTCCTTTAACGTGAACTTAGTCCTGACCATGTTCATTGGGCAGACCTCACCGCAGGTATCGATGGATTTTGTAATATCAACTTTAGTTTCTTTCATAATACTGCTTTTTTGAATGTTTCCATGCCTAATCGATTTACTGTATCGCCCACACGCTCGCTTTTATGGGCATTTTCATTAAAAAACTGTATGGTCTTATCCAGTATCTCGAACATCTCAGTTTCACTTACCAGCTCTGCAAAATTAACACCCAATTGCGGGAATCTCCCTACCTTACCGCCTATCAACAGGGTAAATCCTGTCTTGTCGATAACCCATGCATCAGTGGGGCAGGATGATATACAATCCCCACAAAAGTCGCATTTTTCCCTCTCAAAGGTCACAACCCCGTCTTCCACTACAATGGCATCCTTTCGGCAGATCTCCTGGCACAGGCTGCACCCTGTACACAGATCCTCCAGCCATTTCGGGTCCACGCCTCCAATGATACCAAAATCATTTTCCTGTGGTTTTGCACAGGAGGCAGGGCATCCGGTAACGCTGATCTTGAATTTATGCGGGACACCCATTGCGAAGTATTTTTCGTCAAGCTTTTGGGCAATATCCTGAGAATCCACAAGCCCCCTGGGACATACAGTATCGCCCTGGCAGGCCATTAGCCCTCTTATGCGGGATCCGCATGTGCCTTTATGAAGATTTACTTTTTCGAGGTCATTTCTAATACTTTGAACATTATCCAGATGCACAAAAGGGACTTCAATTCCCTGCCTGGTAGTCAGATGTATATGGCCGTCTCCGTATTCTTCGGCTGCATCGGCCAGGGCCCTGAGCTGGTCTGCTTCCACTCGTCCACCGACGATACGCAGGCGGAACGCGAACAGGTCTTTCTGGCGCTGGCGCATGAATCCGCCGGTCTTCAGGGAATCGTAATCTATTTGTCTTTCAGACATTGTTCTTATATTTAGAGTACGGTGATTTAATATATATGCTTGATGTGGCAAATGTTGCTTCATTTTTTTAATCGGTAATATTAGCCGTATTCTCCACTGCTTTATATGAACTGTATTATCAATGGACTGATATTAAGTAAACACCGATCAATAATTTATGAATAATAAAATAATATAAGGTAGTAAAAATGTCATTAACAATACTAACAGCAATTGCATTTGCAGTAGCCATATTCATGGGGATCAATATCGGTGGGAACAATGCCGCTGCTTCCATGGGTGCTGCATACGGTGCCAAAGCCAGGACAAAGAACCAGGCTGTTATATTGATTGCTGTCTTTGCATTTTTGGGTGCCATCTTAAGTGGCGGAGAGGTTATCAAGACTCTAGGTCACGGAATTGTACCTGGAGATTCCATTACAGTTACTGCAGCAATAATCGCAATTGCTGCTGCTGGTATTAGCATGTTTTTTGCGAATATGATAAAAGTACCCATCTCCACCAGCCAGGCAGCTGTAGGAGCTGTTGCCGGCATTGGTTTTTACGTGGGAATTTTGAATACACAGGTGCTGTTAATGATCATATCCTGGTGGATAGTTACTCCCATCGTAGCTTTCGTTCTCGCTTATATCATGGGAAAATATCTTCATCCAATTATACTTTTTTGGCTTGTAGATCATGAGTCTGAAGAGCGAATCAGGAATATCATAAGTATTCTGCTGACCATTTCTGGTTGCTATGTTGCATATTCGGCTGGTGCCAATAATGCCGCAAACGCTGTTGGGCCCCTGGTAGGCGCAGGAGTAATGTCTGCAGGCACAGGTGCTGTCCTGGGGGGGCTGGCTATAGGTTTGGGTGCCATATTGTTGGGATCAAGGGTACTTGAGACGGTGGGTAATGATATTACAGAACTCTGTGTAGTACGAGCAGTGTTTGTAGAATTTGTTGCAGCTTTTATCGTACATAGTGCTTCAATTATGGGAATACCTGTTTCCCTGGGTGAGATCGTTACCGCTTCAATAATAGGTATCGGATGTGCCAACCAGGGATTGGTAGCAACAAAGAACGATACTGTCAAGCGTATTCTTACCATGTGGTTCGTATCGCCGGTTATAGCAGGTACTATGACATTTCTGGCATTGATGGCTTTAGGACTGTGAAAAACAAGGTCACAGGTTCTTTAATTTTTCTTCACTGGCCTGATACATCTTCTCTATATTCGTCTGTGCGGTCTTCAGCTTCTTCTGATGCTGCCAAAAGGCGTTACTTTTAAGGAAGTGAATGCCTTTGAAGGAGAAGGCGCTGTGAGAGCTAAACAATTAGGAATATCGTCGGTCCCCACTGTTGATATCAAAGAATTACTGGATTCAATTACAGGATAGTAGAAGGTGAAGTATTGGACCTTAATATTTACAAGGATTTAAAACGTGACGTAGAGGGGTATTTGTTAACGTGCACCCCATCCAGCGGGGTGGCGTCGCGTGCTTACGCTTGAGGGCCGGAAAGCATTACTTGAGTTCGGGGACGGTTATTCGGTCTGTGATTACTGTTTTGAGTCCAGGGGGGACCTGGTACAAAAACCCTCAGTGCGCAATCTTGTTGCTGACATTGCCGAATTTTTGAATATGGATGATGTAAGGTTCACTGCCGGGTGCAGGCATTCCAAATGGGCTGCAATGCACATGATATGCGAGCCCGGGGATTCTGTCGTGGTGGACTCGCTGGCCCACTATACCTCGTATTTGGCTGCCGAGGCCAATCGGTTAAAAGTATTTGAAGTACCCCATAAAGGCTACCCTGATTTTACTATCGATCCTGAGCTCTATGCCACCAAATTCGAAGAAGTGGAGCGCAAAACCGGCTCGCTGCCCTCAATGGCAGTTTTGACCCATGTGGACTATCGCTACGGCAATCTGGCAGATGCGGCAGCAGTGGGCAAGATCTGCAAGGAATACGGTGTTCCGTTCTTGCTGAACACAGCCTATTCCTCAGGTATCATGCCAGTGGATGGTAAGCGATTGGGCGTGGATTTCCTGTGTGCTTCAGGACACAAGAGCTGGGCAGCTTCGGCACCTATCGGATTGCTGGCCACCACATATGAATGGAGCCAGCAGGTGTTTGACAAATCCTCTATCAGGGGCGAGTGGAGCGGGCGGGGTTTTACGAAAAAGGAAGTGGCATTGTTCGGCTGCTCTCCTGTGTTCGGTGCACCTCTCATTACCCTTATGGCCTCCTTCCCGGCTGTGGTCGAGCGGGTGAAACACTGGGATGAGGAACTGGAAAAGGCACGCTATCTTGTGCAGCAGCTTGAACGGATCCAGGGATTCCATCTGATCGGAAATCGGCCTACTCAGCATACCCTGATGAATTTCGAAACCCTGCCTTTGCATGAAGTGGCTGAGGTTCACAAAAAACGGGGATATTTCCTGTACCATGAACTGAAGAAACGAAATATCATGGGCCTGCATCCTGGTATGAGCAAGAATTTCAAGATAAACACCTACGGTCTGAGCCGGGAGCAGGTGGAATACGTGGCCCGGGCGTTCATTGATATTGCAACTGAAAATAATATCCCTGTTGAGGAGGAGTAAAACGTGAAATATGCAGAGATTTCCAGTCGAATGAGGCGGTTCTTTGAACTGCCCACATCACCCATAGCAGTAAAGATCAACAGTGAAAAGGCGTTGGATGAGCTTACTCCCAGGCGATATTGCGAGATGGTGAGGCTGAGTGCAGCTCACGGTGATACGTTTACTTTTGCAGTGGATGACCTTTCATGTGCCAGCGCCGAACTGGCACTGGGTTTTGAAGAACCGAAATACGGAGAGGTGTATCCCAGGATCACGCCTGCAGACACCAAGCAGGTCTCTATCGCACCTCTTGAGAAGGCAGATTTCGAGCCGGATGCGGTCATCGTGATTGCCAATCCCAGGAAGATCATGCGCATTTCCACTACCCTGTCAAAGATATTTGGCAAGGCAGTATCATCCAAGTTCAAAGGTGAGTTTGCCGTGTGCGGTGAGTGTACTGCCATCCCCATTATGGAACATACGGTAAATCTCTCTTTGTTGTGTGCAGGTGCCAGGATGTTCGGTGGTTTTGAGAAGGATGAGATAGCTATGGGCTTTACCCTGGAGGACTTTGAAAAGCTGGCCGAAGGATTGACCAGGCAGGAGATCACCTCGGCATTGTGCGGGTGTCTTATGGACGACCTGCCCGCTAATGTGATCGATTCCATCCTGGGTCTGGGCTTCATCAAAGGGACCGACCATTTCTCAGGCCGGTTCGGTGATGAGATCGTCAGGCTGTACACTCCCAAGGATGAGAAAGGGAAGATCACCTCCATTACCCTGCATGTCCCTGTCAAGTTCAAGAATATTGAGGCTGCTGAGAGTGCAGAGGATGTGGCCGGAGATGTCATTGAAGACCCCATGCTATACCAGAGGCGGGATAACTGGATAGATGTGGCACTGCCGGTGGAGCTGGGTGAGTCCATTAATCGTCTGGTCATGCGAGGGGATAAGTTCAATGCACTGGTGACCCAGGGTATTGAGGTGTTGTTGGGTCATGTTGGACGGTTCAAGAGGAAAGTTGGGTGAGATTGCTCGATTTTTTCTTTTTGCAGAGGCTGCTCGACAATCCCGGCAAGTAATACAAAAATTCCCTTTTTTTCGAATTTAAAGCTTATTCATTTGAATTATTTATTTAATCGAAAGGTTCATAATATTGATAACAACTAATATTACTAAATCTGGAAAGTGTTGAAAGGATATGATCAAAGAATACACAATAGTCATTGAACAGGATGAAGATGGCATATATGTTGCTTCTGTCCCGGAACTTGAAGGATGCCATACACAGGCAAGATCTCTTGATGAATTAAAAGAAAGGATAAAAGAAGCTATTGAGCTTTATTTAGAAGTTAAGTCAGACCTTATTGATGAAGTACCATTAGAATTTGTGGGCATCCAGAAGGTTGAAGTAGCTGTATAAAATGGATAAAATCAAACCTCTTCCGGTAAAAAAAGTCATCACGGCTCTTGAAAAAATTGGTTTTCAACAGATAAGACAAAAAGGGAGCCATCTGTTTATGCGTCATCCTGATGGACGGACAACAATTATTACAGTTCATCCAGGTGAGGATATTGGCAAAGGGATGATCAGAAAAATTATAAACGATGCCAAGATTACACGAGATGAATGGCTTACCTTAATTTGAACATTTTGACAATAATCCAATCATATTTTTGTGCAATTTCATTGAAAAGCAAGGCCCACTACCTGTCATTTTATACCCAGCTGTCCCACATGCAAATATGCGCAAGGTCATTCTCTTGATCGCATCCAGCCTAGCAAGCTATATTTCTATCCTGCAGCGTGGCTCTTCACAGACCAAGACTACGGATATGCTGAGTTCTTTGCCACCATCGATACTGTGATTGTGGGGCGGGAGCAGATGCTATCCTTCGGAGAGTATCCGTACCAGGGCACCGGAATGATTCCGAAATAATTATGCCATTTATTATGCTGTCAGGAATAATAACATTTATAGCATCAATAATGTTTGTGATCAATATCTTTAAGGTCATGAAATAAGCTCAAAATTATTGAGTTTATTTTGTGTCAATTTTTTTATATTATTTCAACTAATGATTAGATCATCCAAATATCTTTTTGGTACATAGTGAATCCCATTGCTATCCCGCCAGTACTTAATATCCCCGTCCTGCTCCACTGTTTCAATTAACACAGTTTCTTTTGGTTTACCCAGAGCCAGTACAAGCAGGATCTCGTATTGGTTGGATATGTTAAGAGCTTCTCGAAGCCCCTCCCGCTGGATTGAACCAATAATACAGCCTCCAAAGCCTTTTTCCACAGCACCAAGCATTATGCTCTGTGCTGCAATGCCGTGATCCACACCAAAGTTCTTGCTGATTTTGGTGTCACCTAAAAGAATAATATAGGCTGCCGGACGTTCCCCTTCTTCCGGGCCCACCCAGTCTTTGAGATAACCGGCCCAGGCCAGGTGGGGGAATATCAGAGCATTTTTTTCTGGATCATTTGAAATGATGTATTTGAGAGGCTGTAAGTTGGCTCCTGATGCAGACAACCGGGCCAGCTCGACAAGTTCTTTTAAAGTTATAATTTCGATAGCGTTATCTTGAAAAAATCGCCTATGGCTTCTGTTCTTTAATATCAGGTCATTTATCATCTTAATCACCCATTCTTTAAATCAGGTATTTTTTTTACTAAACTTTGCATCCACAACCTTTTTTCTGCAAAATTTTGATCTGTTCATCGTATGAGTTTACAAACTGATCCTGTATCTCATACCCTGTGGCCAACTCGGCCGTAAGCGGAGTATAATGATTATATCCCCTATTCTTCATTTCCTGTACAAGCATCTCATGCCTCAGATACAGGGATTTGAGCTTACCCTTCCATCTCAGGGTCTCTGGATGATTAGAGTATGCTTTCTTACCCTTAGTCAATATGGACCAGATGGCATGGAGTTCCCTGTGTTCACCCAGCAGGTGGTTCCTGCAAAATTTCTCAGGTGGGATATCCCATATTCTCATATGTTACCTACCTTTATTTACAACAGCTTGAATCGTCGCCGCCGCATGATACTTCTTCTGTACCTTTCAGAGCAGCCAGGATCATGGCATATGCACATCCTACACCGCTGTCAACCGAGATGGCACCAGTCGGGCAGTTGAGCTGGCATGCACCGCATTCCATACATGACCCAGGATCCACCAATCGGGCCACCTTTTCATTCGGAGAGAACACTCCATGGGGGCAGACAATACTGCACATCCCGCAGTTGATACACAGCTCAGGATCGTATTCGAGGGTGTTGGACTCATACGAATTGAACATCACAGTCCTCCAAATATCGTAATCAATGTCAGGATGATCAGCAGCAAGACACCTGACCCAAACATATAGCCCATGACCGGGACATAAGTAAAAATCTCACGCCTGACCCCGGTCACAGAAGTAAAAGTGGTTGAGCCTGTAAAGTTCAATGCCAGATATGCAGTTATTGGCGGCAGGACCAACATATAGATCAATACCCACCCGGCTCTCAGCCAGCCTGAAGCCTGTCCAAAAAAAGAGAACGCAGCAAAAATAAGAGCTACCAACCCGCCCAAAATGAAACCCTTTGAGCTAAAATCAGTAGTAGGAAGCCAGGGCAACAGGATAGGGAACAGGACCGCACCAGCCAGGACAGCTGATACAATACCAGCAGCCATAAGTGACTCTCCAACCAGTAATAATAAGAATGCAGCTAATATCATTGGCAGCAGTACCTTAACAAAGTCGACAGGTATCAGAACAAACCTGTCAGGTAAGGTAAAGTGCACTTCTCTCATCTCAGGATCTGCTTTATGGGTCTTAAGATACTCTGGCAGATCTTCAGCCCTGACAGGACCGTATTCTACCTTGAAACCAGATTGCTGTTTAACTTCATGTGCTGCCACCCCGGTTGCACCCAGCTGGGGCAGGATCAGGATGCGGTGGTTGACTACATCATACAGTCCAGTGGTTTTAATTCTGTGTACCAGTTCACCGGTACCGAAGGTCCCTTTTCCAGCAGCGCACCAGACATTAATACCTCTGGTATCCAGTACCAGGATATAGCAATCGATGCCTTTTAGTGATGAGCGTAACTTGTCAAAGCTCAGGGTGTAATTTGCTGTGACCAGCACCTGAGAATCCGGGGCAGGGCTGCCAAGTGCATACAATCCAGGTTCCACACGGTGACTGCTACGGTTCACTCCCCAGCGTGCTTTAATATGGTCCATATGGTCTTCAAAGGTGATGTCACTATTGGCGGGCCGGATCTCTGATCGGGTTGATAGTGTGATTATATCAGACATGATTTTATACCAGATATGGATAAAATATGCTGACTTAGCTTATAGATTTAATTAATAGAAATAGTATCAGTGCCCGACCATCATAGCGGCCCGTACCAGCTTTATGTCCTCATACAAATAGCCATCACCCAGTTTTTCCTTGATGGGGGACAGGAATTCACTCCCCACATCAGCAATAGCTTCCTGAATTGTCCTCTGTTTCTTCTTATCAACCCAATCATCAATTGAATCGATATTACCTGCCAGGATCAGTTTTTCAATATGACTGACAATGGTACTAATACCCAGGTTCCTGACCTCAGCGATCTGCTCGATAGTGAGATTTTGTTTTTGGAGACTGAGTGTTTCCAATTGAGTGTCAGATAATCCTTTACTATGCGGCGTATCATCTTTTGCATAATATTCTGCTATCTCTCTTAAGAAGATGTCTCCATATTTTTCCAGTTTATATTCACCCACACCTATGATATTTAGGAAGTCTGCCCTTGTCTTAGGTCTATCAATTGCCATCTGTTGGAGACTATTATCAGAGAAGATTATGTATGGGGGGATATTCTGTTCATCGGCAAGGGTTTTTCTGATTCCGCTTAATCTGTCGAACAGTTCAGGATTAACCTGAGAATTGACC
>Ga0307379_10013989_pt1 | contig 10373 bp, 5 predicted proteins | sample UN2MG_FD_202237 | JGI IMG/M metagenome (GOLD analysis project Ga0307379, IMG submission 202237) | Soil microbial communities from Risofladan, Vaasa, Finland - UN-2 | ecosystem: Environmental > Terrestrial > Soil > Coastal area > Acid sulfate soil | place: Finland: Risofladan, Vaasa | collected... | reverse complement strand
AATCTTGTTTATGTAGACAAGAAAACCGGCGAGACTCTATCCCGAAAGTATGCCGGCCATATCGATTATCGCACGCAGGTTGCTCCGGTTGCGACCAATGGAAAGTTCACCGTTTATCCGTTTGGGATTCATGACATTTATAGCACACCTCCTATCTGCCAAAACATGAATCGCTTAATTTGTGCGGACGTTGATAACAATAGGAAATTTTGGGATTTCAACGTGGGCGACATCGATGTCTTGGCTGAGCCAGTCATGACAGATAGCCATGTGTTCCAGGGAACGACTGAAGGCTACTTATATGCGCTCAATCTAGGCGGGACCGGTAATGCGCTTAAGGAGCTCAAATTGGAAGCCTCCAAGAACTCTCGGATTTACTGGAAATTTAGGGCTGATGGTGCGGTGAACACCGCCGTTACCCTAGTGGGAGGAACTGTCTATTTTGGGTCGAATGGGGGTGTTCTCTATGCATTAAAAGAATCAGATGGATCCGTTGTATGGGAAACTCGGATCGATTCGCCCGAAGCGGGAGCCCGGAAACAGTTTACGGTGCCGCTAGTTATGGATGGGAAGTTATATGTTGGCGGGGCTAACCAGTATTTCTATTGTCTGGATGTTAAATCTGGGAAAATCCTGTGGAAAACGAAATTAACGGACTGGATTCGTTCCAAACCGGCGATGACTTCTGAAGGACTACTGGTTGCCAGTGTGGACGGGAAAATTGCCTGCCTGAGTAAGAAGGGTAAAGTTAAGTGGACCAAGCAGGTGTCCACCCACCAGATTTATGCCGATTTGGTCGTAGCGGGAGATACCGTTCTGGTGAACGACAGCGACTTGTGGTTGCGTCGCATCAATACAAAGGGCGATGTGCTGTGGAAGCGGAGTTTGCTGAATGCATACGAAAACGAAGAAGGGGAACGCATTTTCACCGATGTTCTTTCGGGAGGCACCTACTATCAGTCGAAACCGACGGCTTCTCGGGGAAAACTGTACTTTGGTAATCCGGCTGGATTCCTTTTTTGTGTGGATGCAGAAACAGGAAAGGAAATTTGGAAATTTGAAATGGGCGGCGCTATTTCCGTTGGACCGGCTATAGGAGATGGGAAAGTGTTTGCGGGTCAGCAGGGAGGAGAACGTTTCTTCTACTGTGTGGATGCAGAGACTGGTGAACTAGTATGGAAACAGACCGTTCCCGGTGGATGGGTCTGGGGATCGGCGGCTTTTGACGATGGAATGGTTTATGTGCCAACCGTTAATGGACATGCGGTTTGCCTTGATGCTAAGACGGGGCATATTGTCTGGATGTATCCTGCTGCCAAGTCGGTACCGGCGGAGCCCGCTATCGATGGTGATCTGGTCTATTTCGGATCATGGAGTCATTCACTGTACGCCTTTAACAAGAAGACCGGTGAGATTGTCTGGAAGGAAAATGGGATCGGGCTGGATTCCGGAACCCTGATCGCCTACCAAGGGAAAATTTATCTGCCTCACCATGCAAACGTCTTTATGTATTTTGATGCCAAGGATGGGAAAGTGCTGAGCCGCGGAAACACAAATCCAAAGCATACCGGGAATTTCACCAACTTTAATGCAACGCCCGCTTTCTTTAAAGACCGTGCTTACTACACGGCACGCGTGGGTAATGCTCTAAGAGGTGTGCCGACAGCTTCCCGCATTTACTGTGTCGATTCTGCCTCTGCAAAGATCCACTGGACCTTCCCTGATGGTGGTGGGCTGTCTGCTCCGGCTATTGCCAGTGATCGCGTCTACATTGGGTCAGGCAATACACCGTTGTTTTATTGTCTCGATGCCTATACAGGGAAACCGATATGGATTTACAAGCTCGGGCAGCGTGTTGAGGAAGCTACCCTCTGTATTTACCGGGACAAGGTGTATGTTCTGGCAGGGGATGGTTATGTGCATGCGATCAAATAGAGAATACGGTGAGATTAATAACAATAGGAACTGAGGCTTGATGTGTTAAAAATGTACAATACAAAATACTTTGTACTCGGAATCGCTTTGCTGTTCTGCGTGAATGCTCAAGCAGGATTTGCTGCGGTGCAGGATAATTTTAAACCAAGCGGCCACGCGGAACTGGATGCGATTCGCCAATCGATCGCAACACAAAAAACGAACAAAGATAACTATAAGCTGCGTATTTTTATGTTGAAGCAATGGATGTGCAGCCTCCAGCAGATGGGCGCCAATACAGAGCCTTTCATAGAAGTTACCGAGATTTTCAAAACGATTTTTCCCTGGAATCTTTTTCCTTTTGATGGAAAAGAAAAAGTCCTTTCACCCAGAGAGGAAAAATTACTGTATCCTGCAATTGACGAAGGGTACCGGATTTTGGATGCCATTTATGCCGAATGTAATCAATTGACAGATGAGCCTGTTGTCAATGCGGAGCCAACTCAACAGACAGATTCAACGGTTTCTGCAAAACATAAGCCAACAAGACGTCGGGATAACTGGCCACTTTATCAAAAGAATAATCAACACACAGGTTCTGCAGAGACAGACCATATTCTTTCTGGAAAAGAGGCTTGGAGATTTCCTGTAGGATTTGCCTGGGAAGCGAAGCCAGTTGTCGAAAACGATATTGTTTATGTTGTTTCCCCAGGCATGCGGACGATCATGTATAGTCTGGATCTGAATACCGGAGAAGAGCTTTGGTCTAGCAAACAACTGCCGGCTATTGTATTGGATCAGCTATATTGGACGCCCTGTGCCGCGTCTACGCCTCGTATTCAGGATCAAGAGATCATTGTTCGCGATTTGGGTTCGCGAGGGAACAAAGGGGATACGCGATATGCCATCGTGATCGACAAAAAAACTGGAACTATCAAGAAACGAGTTGAAACCGGACATGTTGATTATCGGGCCGGATACGCCCCTATCGCTGCGGATAAGCAATACATCGTTTTTCCCCATAGTACACAAGATATCCATGAAGATCCGCCGGTGAGTAGACCCTTCAATCGGTTGATCTGCAGACATGTTGAAAGTGGAAAAAAAATGTGGGATATGCCAGTGGGCCCGACGCTATGTGAACCGGTTATCCGGGGGAATGCAGTGGTGACCGGGACGATGGCAGGAAATGTATTCTGCTTTGATCTGGAATCTGCCGGAAACCACTCAAGGGCGGGACAGGTGCGGTGGCAGTTTCAAGCGGCAGGAGGTGTCAACAAAAGCCCCTGCATAGAAAATGGAAAGGTGATTTTCGGTTCCAATGACGGACAGATCTATTGCCTGTCGGAAAAAGACGGAATCGTTCTCTGGACATATCAAACAGAGGCGCCGGAACAACGTGCCATGAAGAATTTTTCGACACCCGTGTGCATCAATGGAAAAGTTTATATCGGCAGCGCTGACACCTATCTGTACTGCCTGAATGAACAGAACGGCCGCCTGGAATGGAAATATAAGTGCAGCGACTGGCTCCGTTCGCGACCTGTAGTATCAGGCAATAAAGTATTTATCACCACGATTGACGGCACCCTACTGTTTCTCAGAAATAAGGGGGAGCACGCAGAGTTTGTTTGGAAAAGAAAATGCGGCACCCATCAATCCCTGGCGGACCTGACTTTCAGTAAGAATAAGATTCTGGTGACCACGTCCGACCTGTTTTTATGGTGTTACAACGACCAGGGTGATTTGCTTTGGAAAAAAAGTCTCCTCGAATGCGCCTATGACGGAGACTATAGAATAAACCTTGAGCAAGTCGCAGGGGGGGCGTATTTCCAGTCCAAAGTCACCGCGGCTGACGGAAAGATCTTTTTCGGAACCCCTTCACGCTTTATTTATGCTGTGGAAGCAGACTCCGGAAAAGAATTGTGGAAATTCGAGCTGGGAGCCGCAATCTCAGTAGCACCATCCTATTCGAACGGCCGGATCTTTGCCGGCCAGCAGGGTGGAGAAGAGTTCTTCTATTGTATTGATGCAAAGACTGGTCAGAAAATATGGCAGCAGTCGATCGGCTGGGTTTGGGGGTCATGCAATATTGCTGAAGGAAAAGTTCTCATTCCTTGTATAGACGGTTATGCAACCTGCCTGGATGAAAAGACTGGCGCCATCATATGGCGACATAGAACCAACAAATCGCTGTGCACAGAACCTACCATTGATGATGGCACCGTGTATTTCGGCGGATGGGACCGGTTCATTTATGCCTTTGATCTTCATACCGGCCGCGTTAAATGGAACCGTTATTTCAATCATGGTTCAGATTCCGGTGCACAGATCGCCTATAATGGAAAATTATATTTCCCCTCGCCCGGCAGTCAATTCAGATGCCTGGATGCTGAGACTGGTGAAATTGAGTGGAATATACATGTTGATAAATCAATCTTCAATGTCACTCCCGCATTTCACGATAATAAAATCTTTGCTTCCGCAATGATCGGCAGGTGTCTTGGAGGTATACCGGTGCATTGTAATGTTTACTGCTTGGATATAGACACTCAAAAAATCGTTTGGACTCATCCTGGAGGAGGGCATACGGCACCCGTTGTTGCTGGTGGGAGGGTTTATGTTGGTTCGCTTACATCTCCTTATATTTACAGTCTTGATGAAAAAGGAAATGGTGACGGTACCACCCAATGTTTTTGGAAGTTCAGAATGGATAACCATATGGAAGAAGCCTGTGCCGCTTTTTATGATAATAAACTCTATATGCTGAGTTCCGGGGGGTGGGTATATGCTGTGGAATGATATCATATCAAGAGGTGTTTGCAGTGGAAACGGGTCTCGGTTAGCCCATATAATAAGAACTGTAAGGAACTAAGTATGAAAGATAAGGAATTAAATATGAAAATCCCAGAACAACCCAGACAGTTTGAGTTATGGATCAATGGTGAATTAACCGCGCCGGACAGTGGCGTGTATATCACCCGTATCAGCCCGGCTCACGACTCTCCGGTCACCCGGGTTCCCGAAGCAGCAGCCAGCGATGTTAATAAAGCGGTGGCGGCGGCCAAGCAGTCGTTCGAGGCAGGAATCTGGGCGAATCTTCCAGGAGCCGAGCGAGCGGAGATTCTCCATGCCGTCGCCTTGAAGCTGGTAGAATCCTCATCGGAACTGGCGCTTTACGAAACGCTGGAAAGCGGTAAGCCATTGACTCAGTCAGGATTCGAAGTCGAATGGGCGGCCGGTCTGTGGAAGCATGCGGCCGCGCTTTGCCGACACTTATACGGACAAAGCTGCAATACCCTGGGAGAGGGGACGATCGCAATGACACTGCGTGAGCCTATTGGTGTGGTCGGGCTGATTACACCATGGAATTTTCCCTTGTTGATCGCCAGCCAGAAGGCCCCGTATGCATTGGCTGCCGGTTGCTCGGTGGTCATCAAACCTTCTGAACTAACCTCGGTAACAACGCTGCTGCTGGCGGAAATCTTGAAAGAGTGCGGTGTTCCGGACGGGGTGTTTAATGTCGTAACCGGCTATGGCGACCCCGTTGGTCAAGCCTTGTGCGAGCACAAGGACATTGAGATGATCTCGTTCACCGGATCGACGAAGGTTGGCAAGGCCATTTCCCGCGCCGCGGCGTGCAACCTCAAAAAGGTGTGCCTCGAGCTGGGTGGTAAGAATCCCATGATCGTCATGGACGACGCCAATCTCGACGACGCAGTTGATGCCGCCCGTCTGGGTGGCTTCTTCAATATGGGGGAATGCTGCAATGCCAGCAGCCGTATCCTGGTGCAGGAAGGCATTGCCGATAAGGTTGTCGAGCGATTAACAGCCTTTGCCAGTGAACTGAAGGTCGGCGACCCTCTCGAAGAAAACACCAAGCTGGGGGCGATCATTAATGAAACGCAGGAGCAGAAAATCCTGGGCTACATCAAGGCCGGTCAGGAAGCCGGAGCCCGGCTTTGCATCGGTGGCGGCAAATTGAAAACAGAGAAGGGACGTTTCCTCGAAGTTACCATACTGGATCATGTTCCGGCCGATTCCGCCATCGCCAAAGAAGAGGTGTTCGGGCCAGTACTTTCTGTAATTCGCTTTAAGACGCTCGATGATGCCATTGCCATCGCCAACGGTACGGACTATGGTTTGTCCGCCGGTATTTTCACCAACGATTATAACCAGGCGATGAAGGCATCCCGTAGCTTGCGGGCCGGAACGGTATGGGTCAACACCTGGCTCGAGGGGCATGCGGAACTCTCTTTCGGCGGCTACAAGCAAAGCGGTCTGGGACGGGAGCTCGGAAGCAAGGCCGTCGAAGAATATACCGAAGAGAAGAGCGTTCTTTTCAGTCTTGGAAAACGCCAGCCTTGGTGGTGATTCCGCCGTCTGTAAGCCGTGAAAATATTGAACTCGACAAAAAATCATTAACAGAAAGGAAGCAAAATGGATACCTTAGGAGTTATTTACGCAATCATTACGGTCATGGCCTGGGGGTCGTGGCTGGTGCCTTCACAGAAGGTCAAATTTCCTAATGAGCAGGCCAAGACATTCTATGTGGCATTGGCTACCTGCCTGATTGCCGCGGTCATTGTATTGATCCGCGGTGAGTTGGGACAGTTGGCATCCGGCGGGGCATGGATTCCAGTGGTTGGCGGCCTGATCTGGGCGGTCAGCGCCTATTGCGCCTTTGTGGCTTGCAAGCATATCGGTATTGCCAAGGCGTTCGGCATCTGGGCGCCGCTGAACATTATCGTTTCCTTTATCTGGAGTCTGACCCTCTTCGGCCAGTTCCGCGATAGCTCGCTCCTGATCGGCCTGCTGGCTATTGAGGCGATAGCACTGGTGATTATCGGTATCCTCATGATTATTTTCTCCGGTGACTCAGGCGGAGAGGATGAAGGCAGGGAAGGCAAATCAGCCATGCTCGGTTTGTTGGGAGCGATCGGTGCCGGGGTGCTGTGGGGAACCTATTATATACCTTCCGCCTACCTTTCGCGAAATATCGAAGGGGTTTCCGAGGTTTCTGCCTGGGCCTCGGCGTTTCCTTTGGCGGTTGGGATGTTGATCGGTACCTCTGTGATGGTCGCGCTGACCCGCAAGGCGCCAAAGCTGGACAATAAGCTCGATTATGTGCAGGCGCTTTCCTCCGGGGGACTCTGGGCGCTGGGTAATTTCGGCATGCTGTTGACGGTCAAGGCGATTGGCCCGGGACCCGGCTATACCATTGCTTCGCTCTGTGTGGTGGTTAATGCGCTTTGGGGCGTGTTCTATTTCAAGGATCCAGCGCCGAAGTCGCGTGCGGCCCTGCTAACGATCCTCGGGGTGGTTATTGCCACGCTCGCCGGCCTAGTGCTGGGCAATCTCGGCCTGCTGGAATCCATGTATGAAATTACGCTGAGGAGTAAATAGCCATGGCTGTAACACGCATAAAATGCCGGATCAAAGGTGAAGTGGCAGTGATCCTTCTGGAACCGCCGGAAGGCAAGCCGCCTACGCTGGATGGTGATGTTCTGGGCAAGTTGGAGAGCTGCATTGAAGAAGTTCGTCGACAGAAATCCCGTATCGTGTGGGTGCGCAGCACCTCCGAACGCTTTTTCTGCGTCGGCGCAAATATCAACGTACTTCAGCATACAGATGAGAAAACCATTATTCCATGGGTGATGCAGGGGCATCGGGTACTCAATATGCTTGAAGATCTGCCCGTGCCGGTCGTAGCCGTAGTGGAAGGCTATGCAATGGGCGGCGGCCTGGAACTGGCCATGGCGTGCGATCTGATTTTTGCCTCCGACAATGCGCAGCTGGCACATTCCGAAGCAACGCTGGGCTTTGTTCCCGGCTGGGGTGGCACCCGGCGGTTGGCCGCACGCATTGGTGCTTCCAAAGCCAAATACTGTTTTTACAACGGAAAAACGATCGATGCTCATAAGGCAGTCAAGATCGGACTCGTTGATTTTGCTGGAAGCAAGGGCGAACTCGAAAATGAACTGAATGATTTTACCGCCTCCGTTATCGCCAACAACCGGAATGCAATCTATCAATTTAAAACCATATTGAATGATCAGCAACGACAGGGGCGTGATGGTAACGCTGCAGTTGAAGCATTTCGTTCCGTCAGTTGCCTGCAGGACCCCGATACACTACAACGGTTACATGATTTTATTACGAAAAAAGGAAAGAAATAGAATGATCTCAAAAAAAGCATTGGAAGGCATACGCATCCTTGATTTCAGCCATGTGTACCAAGGCCCGGTCGGCACCCAGATACTGGCCGACTATGGCGCCGATGTTATCAAGGTTGAACGTCCCGGAAGCGGAGACTGGAGCCGAGCATGGGGGCCGTTTGTCAAAAATGTTTCGCTGCCGTTTGCGAACCTGAACCGGAACAAGCGATCCATCACAGTGGACATGAAGAAGGAGGACGGCAAGCAGATCATCCGCAAGCTGGTCAAATCGTCTGATGTACTGGTGCACAACTTCCGCCAGGGAGTAATGGAAAAACTGGGATTCGGTTACGATGACCTCAAGGAAATCAATCCCTCGCTGATCTATGCCGCATCGAGCGGATGGGGCGACACGGGACCGTATGCCGATCGCGGACGCGCTGGCCACGACATGATGGCGCGTGCTGAAGGTGGGTGGTTTACCTTTTATGATCAAGAGCAACCGCCCATTCCCGCCGGCATCAGCATCGATTATCCAGCCGGGCTTAATCTGATGATCGGGATCCTGACCGCATTGGTGCATCGCATGCGCACTGGAGAGGGTCAATACCTTTCCACCGATCTGTTCAGCGTTGCCTTCCACGCCCACGTATGGGACGCGGCGGCACGGTTGAACGCGGAAAAAATTGATCGTCCAGCGGCTGTGGGTGGTACGGAGGCCGCAATCAATAAAGCGTTCCAGACCTTGGATGGGTTTATCGAAGTTTCCCCAGTGTTTTCCAGCAACGCCCTGCGGGATATCTCGACTGCTGTCGGACTCGGCGATTTGTCGCAACGCATGGAGTTTAGCACTGAGGATCTCCAGATTGAAAACAAGGACCAGCTGAATACGTTGCTGGCTCAGGCGTTTTTGATGAAAACAACCGACGCCTGGATGGTCGAGTTGGAAAGCAAAGGCGTGTTATGCGCCCGTATCAACAGCTTTGAAGATACTGCCAGAGATCCGCAGATCGCTTGCAATAACATGATCGTCTCGATGGAGGATCCCGATGTCGGCGAGTTGAAGCTGCTTGGAACTCCGGTGCGTTTAAAGGGCACGCCGCCTCAGTTGCAGAAGTTTCCACCGCGGCTCGGACAGCATAACCAGGACGTTGCTTTGGAAATCGGTTATTCGGAAAAAGAGATTGCTCAGATGGCAGAAAAGGGAGTTTTCGGATGAAGCGTCCTCATGGAATTTGAGGCAGGTGGCCGATGTCTGCCATCGCCTTGCCGAGGGACCGCCCGGCTCGTTCCATGAGGCCTTATGGTTCTTAACGTCGCAAGGGATCAGCCATGAGGACGCCATGGACTATGCCGTAGTGGGCTGTGTGGAACTCACTACCTAGGGCAACAATCTGGGCTGGAGTGACGCCAAAATGATAAATTCTCAGCCGTTTGGATCGTTTGTTGGACGCTCGGATCGCAAAATTTGTCTAGCTCATAGTCAAAATTGTAGAAATTGAACATATATTGGATTATTATAGAGACCAGAGCAGACAAGGAAACTGTTTATGACGCCATATGGGAAATGTCAGTTAACATGAGTTAGACATAAATTCAAAATGCTAATGCCATAGATTGATCAACATTAGTATTTCAAGACGCGGATTTAAACCAAGATTGGTCGCAATTTAACAGCCTTTGTTTAAGTATCGGATGAAAAATGAAACTACCATTGAAGTTATTTGTTACATTCCTGATGCCCAGTATACTGACAGGCATCCTTTTGGCTCAATCAACACCGAATATTGTTATCATCCTCGCTGATGATTTGGGATATGGAAGTGTCAACTGCTATGGTGCACCAAAAACTCTTATCCGTACTCCCCATGTGGATCAGCTGGCGAGTGAAGGAATGAAATTTACTGATGCCTCTACACCTGCTTCTCTTTGCTCTCCAACCCGTTATGCATTGCTTACTGGGCGTTATGCCTGGAGGGGCAGGTTAAAGCATGGTACCTTGAGCCCACCAGAAGGAGGACTGCTTATTGAAGATGAACTGTTTACGCTTCCTGAATATTTGAAGCAACATGGGTATACAACTGCCCATATTGGTAAATGGCATTTAGGTTATACAAGTCAGTATAATGTTGAGGACTTGTCTGCTCAACCTCTTGTTCCAGGGCCTCGTTCACTTGGGTTTGATTACCATTTTGGGGTACCCAACCAAATTGATTGGCTTCCCAAGGTTTATGTCGAAAATGAAGGGATATGGGGCTTGCGCTCAAAGGGAAAACATCCATATGGAAGTAGTTCATATAG